>Ga0256834_1000998_pt1 | contig 19865 bp, 13 predicted proteins | sample 4281140metaG_FD_190536 | JGI IMG/M metagenome (GOLD analysis project Ga0256834, IMG submission 190536) | Hydrothermal vent microbial communities from East Pacific Rise, Pacific Ocean - 4281-140 | ecosystem: Environmental > Aquatic > Marine > Hydrothermal vents | place: Pacific Ocean: East...
GATTATCCATACGATTTATCAAAAACGAGTTTGCGTGAAGAGGAATATCTGCTCTTGTAAATGCTTCACTTGCAGGAGATAAATCATCTGTATTTGTCTCTCCAGGGATTTTATAAACAGTTACTGTTATCTCTTTTGGAAGTGGCTCTTTGTTTGTAAACCAAGCTGCATCTGCCCAAGCTTCTATAATCTCTTTGGCTTTTGCACTTCCACTATCCATAAGCTCTTTTATATCATTAAATGAATCATAAACTAAAAGTGTATTTTTAAGTTGAGTAGTTGCACAATCAGCTACCTCTCCATCAATTTTAAGAGCTTCTACAAGTGGCTTTACATTAAATCCACCTAACATCTTTCCTAAAATCTCACAAGCTTTTACAGGAGTAATAGCTTCACATGATACATTATTTTGCACTACATCATTTAAAAATGCCGCTTTTACATATGCAGCGTCATCAACTCCAGCAGGAATTTTATTTTCAAACAAATCAAGTGCATAATCTTGTTCAACAATTGGAGAAGCTTTTAATAACTCTACCAACTGGGCTACTTGTTCAGTCGTTAATGCCAATGGCGGAACACCTAGCTCCGCTCTCTCTTTAGTATGTGTTTTATAGTCATTGATTAAACTCAATTAATTCTCCTTAAAAATAGTTATCTGAAAATTATACAGATCAAATATTGTATTATGATTAAAGTTACTATATGTAACACCAAAAAAATTATAAAGTTACTATTAGTTACAACTAGCTAATCAAGCATATTAATTATTTTTAAAATATATAAATAATATTTTAAATTAATTTACATTTTCAAAAAGAAAAAATAAACTTCAAATATAAATTAATCTTATAATCTAGTCGAAAATATTAAGTCCAATAGTATCAATAATATATTATTATAGGGCAAGAACTTTCTACATTTGATAAGTTCTATTTAGCCAAGCTATTTATATTTTGCTTTAGTATGGTTTACAAGTTAAGATTATAAAGATAATCTCTATTTATAAACCACCATAAATGCAAATTGTCTTTTGGTTAAAAGTGCATAAGAAACTTAGGTGGGTTGTTTAATAACAACCTAAACACAAACGCCAAATGGCGACTAAACAAAATAAAGGAGCAAATATTATGTTTAGAAGTATAAAAATGGTATTACTATTGTTATTAACTAGTTTTACCCTCAGTTGGGCTGCAATTCCAGCACCTCCAGTAAATCAGAATATTGGTATACCAGATTCTGTATTTAACAATCTGAAAAAATTAAATTGTGCTTATTGTCACAAACCAGATACGCTAACTCCAGAAGAGAGAGCAGAACTTGGTTGGACTTTTACACCACCAACTGTTAAAGATGGAGTGGTTGCAGATCGTCACCACCTTAGAGTAATTAATGAAATAATTATGGGACCAAATACTCAAGCTCCAAACGGAGTACCAGGCGAAAAGTATGTGTGTTTATCTTGCCATATAATGGAGTGGGATCAAGCTAGTGGAACGAATAAAATTGTACCAAACTTTAAAGATTGTCTAAATTGCCATAAACAGGTAACAAATGCTACTGTTCATCATCTAACTGAAAAAGCACAAGCACTTGATTGTAAACACTGTCATGGTGCTAGAATTGATAATCCAAATGACGGTCACTATATCCTTAGTTCTAAACCATCAATGATTACACCTCGTCCTAGTAATGGAAAAGGACCAAATGGTCAAGGTGCTTGTACATATTGTCACAATGAAGGAATAGATCCAGTATCTGGAATTTCAGTAAAAACAAATGCACAAAATCATCACGGTACAGGTATAGGACAAGAAGGTGTTTCAGATATTGATTGTACGCTTTGTCATAAAGGTGCAGGTACTGATTATGCTATTCGTCAATGTACAAATTGTCATGGTGTGAAATCAATACATGGTATTCAAGCTGACTCTAATGGCGATGGTATAATCACAGTCGCAGGTGAATCACCTTATTATGGACATGTTGGTAGTGATCCACAAGATTGTAAAGGTTGTCATAATAATTTTGCACAAAATGCTTTGTCAACGTCACCATCAAACAATATGGCACCTCAGATTAATGATTTAAGTACATTTAGAATTTCTAATGCAACTGATATCACTATTACTATCAGTGGGTTAGCATTGACAAATGAATTTAAAACTCCAAATGGTATAAAAGAAGTAAAACCATCTACTATTACTTTAACTGATATCAATGATAAAGTAACAAGTTTAACACCTTACGGTATCAATGAATCTTCACTAAAAGTAAAAATTCCTAAAGGTCTAACTCCAGGAAGCTACTACTTAAGAGCAAAAAAAGTTCTAGGAAATGATATAAAAGAAAGTAATCCTATGAACATAGTAATACTTCCTGCTATATGGATTGAGAGTGTTACTAGCAATGGTAATAAACTTACTGTAAAAGGTAGCGGTTTTGGTAAATATATGAATGCAGTAGATTCAGGAGTTTATTTAACAGTTGCAGACACTAGATGTAGCGTTGAGTCTTGGACTGATAAAAAAATCGTTGCTACTTGTAATAAAACATGTGGTTCAGTGAAAGTAAAATCTATTTTTGCTAGTACTTCAAAAATTATAGATTGTGGCGGTGTTGGAATCGGTGATTACGAAACTGGATTTGCTCAAGGTAACTCAGATGCTTGTAGTTGGAAAACTTGGTCAATCCCAGATGCTTACTTAGGTAACGACGTTTATGTAAAAGCTTATGATGAAGGTTGGGAAAGCTGTGATAGAGGCAACCCTCCTGGAAATGATGGCGATAAAGAAAAAGGCTTCAAACAAGGTAAATCTGATGCTTGTAGCTTTAAAACTTGGTCAATCCCAGATGCTTACTTAGGTAATACTACTTATGTAAATGCTTATGACGAAGGTTGGGAAAGCTGTGATAGAGGCAATCCTCCTGCAGATAACGCTGATCGTGACGCGGGATTTGCTCAAGGTAAAGCAGATTCTTGTGCTTGGAAAACTTGGTCAATCCCTAGTGCTTATCAGGGTAACGACACTTATGTAAAAGCTTATGATGAAGGTTGGGAAAGCTGTAGATAATATATCTTCATTTTCAACTGATATCAGATACAGAAATAACATGGCTTTAAAAGAGAGTGCAAATGCACTCTCTTTAGTCATAATAGGCTAGAAGCCTGTTGGCCTCCTCCAACTTTGACTGGAGTCGAGCAGACTTCTCACCACAATTGCATCTCTACATATAAGGACTAAAACGTTATGTTTAAAAATTTAAAAATTATACTAATACTAATTTTAGTTAGTTTTACACTTAGCTCTGCTCAACAATTACCTATACATCCAATGAAGCAAAATATAGGCATTCCTGATACTATATTTAATAATCTAAACAAATTAAACTGCGCATATTGCCATAAACCAGAGCTTGGTTGGACCTTTACACCACCAACTGTAAAAGATGGAATACTCGCAGATCGTCACCACCTTAAAGTTATCAAAAATATGATTATAGGTGAAAATACTCAAGCTCCATTTGGAGCACCAGGCGAACCCTACAAATGTACATCTTGCCATCAAATTAAACAAGACGCAGCTGATGGGGCAAATAAAATATCAGATAATTTTAAAAATTGTCTAAATTGCCATATACAAAAATCAGGAGCTTCAGTTCATCACCTAACAGCAAAAGCACAAGAACTTGATTGCAAACATTGTCACAGTAATCGTGTTGATAATCCAAATGATGGTCACTACATCCCAACTTATAGAGCATCAATGATAACCCCGCGCCCTAGCGGTGGAACAGGACCAAATGGTAGAGGAGCTTGCAATTATTGTCATAGTGCTGGTGTGGATTCAGTATCTGGAATTTTAGTAAAATCGAATAAAGAGACTCATCATAGCACAGGTATTGGGCAAGAGGGAATTTCTAATCTTGATTGTACACTCTGCCATGATAACTCAGATCCTGCTTTAGCTATTCGTCGTTGTCAAAATTGCCATGGCGTAAAATCATTACACAGTATTCAAGTTGATTCAGATGGAGATGGTTTCATAAAAGCATCTGAAGAGAAACCATATTTTGGGCATGTTGGTAATAATCAAGATTGTGAAGGCTGCCATAGCGGTTGGGATTATGAACAAAATGCTTTATCCAAAGCATATATTATAGTTCCTCAACTTAATGACATAAGTACATTTAAAATATCTAATGAAAAAACTACAATTTTAACTATCAAGGGTCAAGCATTTACAAATATATACAGCAGTCCAAAGAAAGGCACTATAAACTTAAAATCTACCATTATTTTAACCAAGGGTAGTAACAATAAAGAGATAAAATTAACACCTAGCTTTATCTCAGAATCTTCACTTAAAGTAACAATTCCAAAAGGTTTAACCCCAGGAAATTATTATATAAGAGCAGATAAGTATTCTATAGTAAGTAACCCTTTGAATTTAGTAATACTACCTGCTGTGTCTATAAGTAAAATTACCAATAGTGGCAATAAATTTACAATATTAGGAAACGGTTTTGGTAAATACTTAGATGCATCTGATTCACAGGTTTATCTAACCATCGCAAACTCTAGATGCAATATTGAGTCTTGGAGTGATGAAAAAATTATTGCTACTTGTAATAACACATGTAAAACTTTGAAAGTAAAATCTATTTTTGGTGATGCTACAAAAAATATCACTTGTGGTAATGGCGGAAATAACGATTATGATGTTGGATTTGCACAAGGAAAATCTGACTCTTGTGCTTGGAAAACTTGGTCAATTCCTGAAGCTTATCAAGGTAATGATACTTATGTAAAAGCTTATGATGAAGGTTGGGAAAATTGCGATAGAAGTAACCCACCTGTAAATGATGAAGATCGTAAAAAAGGTCTCAATCAAGGTAAAGCAGATGCATGTGCTTGGAAAACTTGGTCAATTCCTGAAATTTATCAAGGTAATGATACTTATGTAAAAGCTTATGATGAAGGTTGGGAAAGTTGCGATAGAAATAATCCACCTGTAAACAATGAAGACAAAGACAAAGGATTTAAACAAGGCAAAGCAGACTCTTGTGCTTGGAAAACTTGGTCAATTCCAGATGCTTACATAGGTAACACTACTTATACAAAAGCATATGATAAAGGCTGGGAAAGTTGCAGATAATGTTTTTTTGGTTAATATTATATAACAAGGTAAAAAAAATATTAATCTTAAAAAAGTTTATTAAAATCTAGGAAGTCATGTCATGTTATTTAATATAAAAAAAGTCTCAAAACAGCTGTTTCTCATAGCTACTATAGTTAGTTTTACCAAAGCAACTCTTATAGCCGATGAGCTTGTAATTATAGGATTTTCAAAAAAGCCTGGTAAAGCAGAAAAAACATTAATTAAAAACATCGGTGGCGAAATACGGTACACCTACAACATCCTCCCTGCAATCTCTGCAAAGATACCAAAAGAAGGAGTAGAGATTTTGAGAAATAATCCTCTTGTAAAATATATAGAAAAGGACAAAGCTGTTATGTCCATAAACCCAAACTTCTTAAATTCACCTAGAAAAATAAATCGTTATCTAAATCAAGATATCTCTTTACAACCCAAAAAAATAAGTCGTTCTTTAGATGTTGAGTACCAAAACTCTTGGGGAGTTACACATATCAAAAGTAAAATAGCACATGATAAACAAATCACAGGAAAAGGTGTAAAAATCGCTATTCTTGATACTGGTATTGATTACAATCACAAAGATTTAAAAGATAATTACAAAGGTGGATACAACTTTATTCACAATGATAATGATCCGTTTGATGATGGATGGAACACTCACGGAACTCACATAGCTGGAATAATTGCTGCACGTAAAAATGGAATTGGTGTTGTTGGTGTTGCTCCTGAAGCCTCAATATATGCAGTAAAAGTTCTCGATGGAAGTGGTTTTGGGATGCTAAGTGGCATAGTTGCAGGGATTGAGTGGTCAATAAACAATGATATGGATATAGCAAATATCAGTATTGCAGGTACTGATTCTATTATTCTTAGAACTGCTTTTGAAGCTAGCGAAAAAGCTGGTTTGTTAATCGTGGCAGCTGCGGGAAATAGTTATGGAAATCTTGCTTCATATCCAGCCTCATACGAATCAGTAATAGCAGTAACATCAACAGATGCTACTGATAAATTAAGCTTTTTCTCACCAATTGATTCTGTTGTAGAAATAGCCGCACCAGGTCTTGAAATAAAATCAACATCAGGAGATAATAAATACTCTATTCTAAGCGGTACATCTCAATCAACTGCATTTGTTAGCGGTGTTGCTGCTTTGGTTTTATCATCTGGCATAACTGATGTAAGAAAAAAATTACAAATATCAGCATTAGATTTAGGTGAAGAAGGTCGTGATGATAAGTTTGGATATGGTTTAGTAGACGCAAACAATGCAGTATCAAAAACATCCACGACATATGATGTAGGATTTATACAAGGAGAAAAAGATTCACGAAGTTGGAAAACTTGGTCAATCCCTGATAATTACTATGATGATGATGATGGTACTTATGTAAAAGGGTATGATGATGGTTGGGAGAGTTTTGATAGATTAAATCCACCTGTAAATGAAGGTGATTATGACGAAGGATTTAAACAAGGTAGAGCAGACTCTTGTAGTTGGAAAACTTGGTCAACCCCTGATAATTATTTAGGTAATATTAATTATATAAAAGGTTATGATGATGGTTGGGAGAGTTGTGATAGAACTGGGACAACAGGGACAAATTAAAAAAATGGAGTTAAAAAATATATGAAAAAAAATAGATTATCAATTTTAGGTTTGAGTTTATTACTCACAGGAACATTAGTCGCATATGATAAAAAACCAATGGAAGATACCAACAGTACAAAAGTCCATTTAGATAAAAGCTCTGATAAATCTGACAAAATAGTAGCAACAGTCAATGGAGAGCCAATATATAATGGCAAACTAGAAAAACTTGCAAACAAACAACTAAGAAAAGATATAAGATATCAATCTACGGGTTCAAGTCCTGGACAAATTAAAATAGTAAAAAGAAAAATACTAAATCAATTAATCATGCAAGAGGTTTTACGCCAAGCTAGTCTAAAAGAGTCTGTTAAAGATTTTGATAAAAAACTAAAACAAGAGATTGAGACAATAAAAGAGCAATTTAAAACTATAGAAAATTTTAAAAAATATTTACCAAATAAAAATATGACAAATAAACAATTTAAAACTTATCTAACAAGTAGAGTACAAATAAATGAGTATTTAAGAGCCAACAACATACTCGATCCCAACATACCAGAAGAGAAAATAAAAGAATTTTACAAAAACAATCAAAATAGTTTTAAAAATGAAGAACGAATGAAACTCAGGCATATTTTACTAACGGTAGAACAAAATGCGACTAATGAAGCAAAAAAAGAGGTCTATAAAGAAGCAAATAAATTAAGAGAGATGATTGTCGGTGGAGAGGATTTTGCTAAAATTGCAAAAGAGTACTCAAAAAGTGCAGAAGCCGACAAAGAAAATGGAGAACTTGGTCTAATCACAAGAGGCTTTATGCCAAAAGAGTTTGACAAAGTAGCTTTTACCATAAAAGAGGGAGAAATCAGTAAACCAATTGAAACAAAGTTTGGATACCATATCATAGAAGTTATAGAAAAACACGGAGAGAATATTACCCCATATGAAAAAGTTAGAGATTTTATTCGTAAGTATTTGCAAGAGGAAGTAACAAGAAAAAATATGGAAATTCATTTGCAAAAAATTAGAAAAGAGGCTAAAATAGAAATTATTAAATAAAATAATAAGAGAGTATATGGAAAACGAAAACACACCAATAACAAAACATTTCATAAAAGTAATATTTAAAGGTTTGTTATGGCTTTTGCCTATGGTCGCAATCACAATGATTGTGCTATGGGTTTACAACAAGATAGATGCACTTGTAGAGGGTACTTTTCATCTCATAGGTTTTAATCCACAAAACAATGAATTTTTGTGGTTTTTGCTTGTTATACTAATCTTTCTTTTACTTTTATATATGGTTGGACACTTTGTAGGAACAAGGATGTCCAAGCTTTTTGAGAAAATTTTTATTAAAATTCCAGGCTACTCAACTATCAAAGATATCTTTAGTATATTTAGCTCTTCAAAAGATGGAAAAACAAAAGTTTTAGTAGTAGCAATTAAAGGATTTGCAAAAGAGGGATACAACATCGGCTTAATGTACTCACAAAAAGAGAGTATCATAAAAGATCACTACACAGTAACCCTATCAATGACACCTATCCCAAATGGCGGATATATGTTTGAAGTACATAAAGATAATATCTTCGTGATTGACAATGCAACATTTGATGACAACTTACAATATCTTCTATCTATGGGAGTTAAAAGTATGACTGATGTTTTAAAAGTAGAACCAAAAAGTATAGATGAGATGACTTCTCTTCAAAAGTGGCTAGGAAAATCTTAAAACCTAACCCTCTGCATAACTTCCAAAGAGACTTCTCTCTCTAAACTTTTTTCTAAAGTTCGTTTAAATTGAGCTATTTCATCTCCATTTAGCATCTGATAAACAACAAAATCGCATTTGATTATAAGTATATCTGAATGAGTTAAAGAGACATTTTCTACTCTAACCTCTTTACCCGAAACCATATACTGTTTCTTTTCTAAAATTGTTCGTATCTTAGAATCTAGTGCCATAGTTTTAAATGAAAAATATAACGGTATAGTGATAATAACAGCTAATGCAAGAGCATAAAAGAGACCTTTTTTAGCTCGTTGTATCGGAGCATACCCCATAATCAAAAATGTTATAGAAGCTGCAAATATAATCCCAACAAAGTTAGTTAAAAAGAGTAAAAATGCTTGATAGAAAACATCAAAGTTCATCCATCCCAAACCAATTCCAGCAGTTGCTAATGGAGGAACAAGAGCTACGGCTATAGAAACACCAGCAAGAGAGCCTACTATCTTATCATTGTTTTGAGCATAAGCTGCTGCAACTCCAGATGCTAATGCTACCATCAAATCCAAAAGAGAAGGACTAAGTCTTGCTGTTATCTCATCTGTTAAATTCTCCAAAGGAAGTATCAAAGCAATCAAAGCAGCTGATACAAGAACCAATAATACTCCAACTAAAACCGTTTTTAATGAATTAAAAAGAAGGCTTTGATCTCGTCTTAACACGCCCATTGAGCTTGAAACTATAGGTTGCATCAAAGGAGCCAATAACATCGCTCCTATAACTACAGATGCAGAGTTTAAAAAAAGTCCAACAGTTGCTAATATCGTACTTAAAACCATCAAAATCATATATGTAGAGCTTAATTTTCCCTGTCCTCTTAAATCAGCAAAAAGGTCACGATACCTATCTTCACTAGCATGTGTGAAAAATGGTAAAGTATCTTGAACATATTTTACACCCTCTTTTGTTGTTGGAAGTCCTGAAAGCTTTACTGTTTCTTTATCTGAACCTCCATCTTTCATACCACTCCAAAATTTTTCACTCGCACTTAATCTAATAGCCTTTTTTTTCACTTCAAACCTAACAGGAGTCTGTGTTGTTTTCACACCATCAACCACAACATCAAGAGAAGGAGAAGTCTCAATTTTTAAAGATTCACTTTTGATAAACCCAACAGAATCAGGCAAAGCTGTATTGTTAGTCTTTTTAAATAATGAAACATATAAATAGTAAAGATAATCAACGATAGAAGTTGGAGCTAATAAAAGCACAGAGAGTTTACCATCACTTAAAGAGAGTGCATCTTTTACAAGACTTGACGCACTCGTATGGTTGTCATGTTCGATGATGACTATGCCACTTGCTGCTGTATTTATCTCTTGGTTTTTTGCAGTTATAAGCTTTACTTTATGCTTTTTTAGATGTCTTAATTTTTTAAATGCTTCTATCAAAAGCTTATATCTTTGGAAAAATGAGCTATCAACATAAACAGAACTACTATAAGTCAAAGGAGGAGCATCTCCAATAAGTGCACCCCACAAAACAATTTCATCGTTTGCATAAAGCATATCAAGTTCTTTTGGTTCACTCTCAAATGCAATTTTCAATGAATCTTCTAAATTTTTTGGTATTTCAAAAGTTGAACGGAGTGTATTTTGATTTTTTTGAGCTAAAAACGATACTGAGAAATCATCGCGACTAGCCTTTTGCAAAAAAAGTTTTATATCAGCAGTAGAGCCACAAATAACTACTTTATCATCACTTCTTACTGTTTCATCTTTTAAAAATGTATCTATATAAACAGGTTTAATATCAGAGCCGTATTTACTATTTTTTACCTCTTTTAAAATTCCCTCGCACTCATTACCATAAACAAAAAACATACTCATAAATACTCACTTTTTAATTTTTCTATTCTCTCATTTGCTTTATCTATTTTATCTATATCTATCTTTTTTTCTCTAATTAACTCCAAGATAATAGTTACAATCTCTTTTATATTCAAAGGTTCACTAAGTTGATTTGCAAAAAGAAGCATATCAACCCCTGAATTTATACAAAGCTCCAAGGTTTTTTTTAGAGTATAGTTTTTAGAAATCGCTCCCATCTGCAAATCATCACTTATAATCACACCTTTAAAACCCAACTTTTCTCGTAAAAGAAGCCCGTTTGTCTTGTATGATAAAGTTGCTGGATATTGTGTGTCTATATTTTTATTATAAATATGAGCTGTCATTATTATTGGAGTTTTAAGGTTTTGAAATGGAATCAACTCAATATCTGACCAACTATCACTCACATCAACAAACCCATCATGAGAATCATCAAGTGAAGAACCATGTCCTGGAAAATGTTTTAAAGATGTGATAATATCTCTTTTTTGCATCTCTTCTATAAAAATATTAGCATAACTTATAACCATTTTAGGATTAGCAGAAAAGGAACGTTCATTTTTTACGATAACTATATTTTTAGGATTGATAGCCAAATCAACACTTGGAGCAAAATTACAGTTTATACCAGAGTTTTGAAGCATCTTTGCCATCTTTGCATATCTCTTTTTTGCATCTGTTAAACTCCCTTCTGCTATCTTGGATGCACTCGGAGTTTTTATAAATCCGGCTACTTTTCCCAGACGAGAAACTTTTCCACCCTCTTCATCTACGGCAATTATAAGTCTGTTTTTTGATAAAGATTTTAATTTTGAAGTCAAATTTTGAAGTTGTTTTGGATTTTTAATATTTTTATCAAAGAGTATGACACCACCCAAAGAGTTAGTTTGAAGATATTTATATAAAGTATGTGAGCTATTTATATCACTATCTTCAAAACCTATAACTATCATATTTGAAATCCTCGACTCCAAACTCTGTGCTGTTAAAAATAGAGGTAAGACAAAAAAAAGAACTATTAGCAAATATTTATTCATAAACTGAGTATAGCATTTAAAGTTTTATAGTTAATTGTCGATCATAGTTAAAATATTTTAAATTTCTGGAGTTAAATAGATGAAAAAAAGAAAGTTAATCACATATAGTGCTGTACTATTGGCATCAGCTTTAATAATTGGTTGTTCAACAGCTGATAGAACGGTAGAAGAAATAATAGATGGTGGTGATGGCAAGATAAATAATGGTCCAATTGCACAGACACCAGGTGATACAATAACTGATGATATTCCAATCAATGGAAGTATTGGTCAAGATAATAATGATACTACAACTGGTGTAATTCAAATTGATGTAAAAAATGCATATAAAGTTTCTGTTAAATTTTCTAATGATTATAACGAAAAAGGCTACTATTCAAGAGGCGAAGTTGGACGATTGTTTTTTGACATCACAAACCTTTATACAGGAGCATCAGCAGATATATCTATCATAAATGAAATAGTTTTGAGTGCAGAAGATACCTTTGAAGGAAGCAACGAGAGTAAATATTTTGATTTTATCAAATTTACTGGTGAACAAGGTTCTATTTATATAATTGACAAAGAGTCTGTAAAAGCATCTGATAGTGTTGCTATCAAAATGAAAGATCTCTCAGGCACAACAAATATAATTTTTAAAGCTACTATCAAACTTGCAGGAAGTGAAGAAAGCTCGGAATATGAAATAAAAATTCCATTGGTAATTGAAAAAAACAAAAGCTCTAGTATGTCTATTGTTCGTATTGGAAGTGAATATGAAAGTGATAAAGGTCTCTTTGTAGATACATTTGCAATTCATGTAGTCGATAGCTATGGAAACAGAGCCCAAGATGGCACAAGCATCTCAACAGGTGTTATAAATAATACAAAATTATATTCAAATGCTTATGACACAGCCATTTCAGACTATAGAGATGACAAAGCAAATTTAAGTAATGATTATTTTATACCTTCAATAACTTCTTATGCTATTGATAAAAATGTATTAACAAATGAAGATACTCTAGTCATCCTTGCAAATCAGAACCAACACAAACCTGAAAATTTAGGTGGTTGGGATATAAAAGAGGTTAATGACAATAACCTTTCACTTATCAATCTAGATAAAAATATTAATGCAAATGGTGTAAGTTATGTAATTGGAAACGAATATAGGTATTTAAACTATGGAAATACAATTATAAATGCTGCAGCTTCAACATTTGAAAGCACATCAGTTGTAGATGGCTTAGCATTTGCGAAGCTTAGATATCCTTCTGAGATGGCTGGTAAAAATGTCTTTATATATGCAAATAGTAGGCTAGATAATAAACATATAGGAATCTCTAGAAAAATATTATTACATGGAACAGGAATTGAGTCTCGAACTTTAAGTTGCACAAATGATAAAGGTGATTATCCTAACTGTAGTGGAAGTTTTTTTATGAAACTAAATGACTCTGGGCGAGGTGCTCATAAGACTGGTGTTACTGTACAAACAGTAGGACAATCATTTGGAATTCCAAGTATCTCAGATACAACAAGCGAGTCTGGCTGGACAACGGTAACAATTAATAATATTGAAGTAAATAAAACTGCAACAGTAGAGTTTGGTAGCTTTATTAAAAATGAAACCATAAAAAATCAATAATGAGAGTTTAGGCGAATGCCTAAACTCTAGCGCTTCAACTCCTCCTCAAACCAATCAACAACAATCCTCTTCTGCTCATCACTAAGCACCGCATCTTCATGAAGTCTTACATAACCAGGAGTTGGCATCATGTTATTATTTATAGTTTTTATAGACCTTTCTATCCGTTTTACTTTTATATCAGGAGCTATATTTGCCCAATTTGAAAAATTTAGAGCCTTTCTTCCATCTTTTATATGACCTGCTATGATCAGAGAAAAAGGTGCTATTGCACTGTATGAGGGCCAGATAGTTTCATTTGAGTGGCAATCATAACAGCTATTTTTTAATATTGTCATCACCTCATCAGGAGCACTCAAGTTTGATTTTGCATCTATTGGTGGATTTGTTTTATCTATGGGTATAAATTGGATTGCTATGAGTATGATGATTAATAAAATCATAATTTTTTTCATAAATTGCCCTTAATTTTCTTGAATTTATGTCGATATTATAGGTATAAAAACTTAAGGAAAAATTATGAAATATAAAAGAATCTTATCTTTTAGCTTAGCTTTAGCATTTGTTATTGTATCTATTATCTCACATGATGATGGTTTTAAATCAGATGCAAATCAAGTAAACCAGTTAAATTATGTTGAACAAAAAATAGCGTAACATTATGTTTGGAGCCTCTTTATCATCTTACCAAAGTAGCAATTTTGATTTTAGCATGAAAACGTCCTCAGGAGATAAGATAGATTTATCGATGTACTCTAACAAAGAGAGTGAGTTTTCGATGCTAAAAAGTGATGGATTAGAGGCTATGAGTCTATCTATCAAAGAGGAGTATGGATATAGCTTCTCTTACAAAGGAGATGGCATAGATGCTCAAGATGCAAAAGAGATTAAAGAAGCTCTAAAAAAGATTGAGCCTCTTTTAAAAATCTTTCAAAATAATAATCCAAACCAAATAAAAGAGAGTGCAACAAACCTAGCATTTGATATAAACTCTCTTTTACCAACTCCCAAAGATGAAAACCATAAAAACTTTATCAAAGATGAAACTTTAAATAAGTTTGACCAGATGCTAAAAGCATTTGAATCAGCTGAAAACATGAGAGAGTTTGCCAAAAGTGTTTTTGATAGACTAGAAGAGCAGATGCAAGGGCTTAGGCTTTATGTCTAAGATATCAAGTAACGCTTAACAGCTTGATTTATAAAAATAAAACCAAATCAAATACAAGGATTAAACCATGAAATTTATTTTAATTTTTTTAATATTATACTCTTCATTATTCGCAAGAAAAGAGACGATAGAAAATGTAACTATTACACAAGATGTTACTATTGAGTATTTACCTAGTAAAAACACTCCAGATACTGATATTGAGTATATACCTGAAAAAAAAGATGATGAAATTAAAAAAGAAGTTAAAGAAGAGAAGAAGAAAATATTAGAGGAGATTCAATTAAAAGAGATTCAATTATTGACTACAAAATTAGAATTATCAGAAAATGACACTTCCACCAAATATATTATATTCTCTACTAATGACTATATTAAAAACAATGGTATACCTTGCAAATTTTTTGCTACTAAAGGAAGTAGTTTTTATCCTAACAATGATATCACACAAGATTTTGAAACATGGACAGAAGGAACTCATAATCATAATAAAATCTCTGTACCTGTTAATGTAAAAAATGACAACTTAATAGAAAATACTGAATATTTTAAAATTGACTGTTATGTTCCCACCAAAAAAGTTATTTATGAAGATGGTTCTTCAAGTTTTGAAAATTGGGAAACTTATAGTATGAAAAATGGCTCAATCAAAGACAATGATATAAGTTTAACAATTAATAAAGATACCATATTTGCTGAAAGTGAGTCTAATGATAAAACTTTAGATTTCAACATTGCTTTTTCTGAAAAAATTCAAAAAGAGATGAAACTAGAATATACTATCAAAGCTATTGGAAATTTAAAAATTTCAGAAGATATTGTTAAACCTTCTTATTTTGTTCATTTAAAAAAAGGAAGTAAAAAGGCTCGTATTTCTATAAAAGTTTTAGATGATGATATTATTGAGAATGCTGAATATTTTGAATTAACTTTAGTTAAACCAAATGGTAATTTTGGGTTTATTAATCAAACTGCAAGAGGTATTATTTTAGATGATGATATACTTACAAAGATACCAGAAGGAAAAGGTAATTATACTGTTTTTGAAAACGAAACTTCCCAAGAGAAAATATCTACTAAAAAATCTGGTGATAATATATTATTAGATGTTGTTGCTTCTAATGACTTTGAAGTTCTAAGTAATAAAAAAGTTATTGATAAAAAAACTTGCGATAAACCTATATGTACTATTAAAACTGCAAAAAATGGTTTAGAATATAAAGAGTGTTATACAACTTGCACTATTACAAAAACAACCGTTATTAATTATAGCAATAGTATGAATATATCAGATATTACTTTGAGAAGATTTAAAAATTATAATCCAAATAACAATACATGTTCAGATGAATTGTTACCAAAAATAATAGCAAAAAATGTTAAAATAAAATCTAATGGAAGATTTGTTGTTAGTGTCCCTTCTGATAAAATAGCAAGATGTGCTTGGATTGAAATTAATGGTGAAAGTGCTCATGATTATGCAATAGGTAAAACAAAAAAATTGAAAGGATACTCTGATACTTTTGCTATTAGACCTTACTCTTTTATGATATCAAACACTAACAAAGACCCTAAAATAAAATCAGGTAATGATTTTAATATTTCAATATCAGCTGTTGATAAAAACAATACTATTATCAAAGAATATTCTTCTAAAAAAGATGATTATATTATTGAAGATAATTTAAATATTATTGAAAAAACTAATTGTAACATATCAATTAAATCAAAATACAATTTAAAAGATATAAAAAATGGTTTTTCTATTATAGGTGTTAATTATAATGATATCGGCAAAATAAAATATAGTATTAAAGAAGCTGATGGAAAAGAGTACGCTATCATAGACAAAAAAGATTGTGATTTTTATAAGATAGATTTCAATGAAACTGAGATAGAAGTTATTGCAAATTCTATGGATATAAATACATCTTATGAAAATGGTAACAATGTATCTACATTTACATATTTTAATAATTATGATACAAATAATTATGATACAAATAATATGTCTGCTAAAATTGTTACTAACATTGATATGTTAAATTTAGAAGGCGAAAAAGTTCAAAATTTTACAGAAGGTTGTTATTCAAAAGATGTTAATTATGTTATGAATTATGAATTAATTAGCTCTGATAATTATGAATATAAGATATTAACTTCTTATGAGGATGGAGAATTTAAACAAATAAATAAAAGTGGTATTTTACTTTCTGGTGAAAAGATAAAGAGAAATGGTGTTGTAGTATTTAATGAATATAAAATTGAAAAAGAGTTATTTAAAAAAGGAAATGCTTTAAAAGTGGCAAAATTTAATTTTGAAAGAGATAAAACAAAAGCTATGAATCCTATGAAAATTGTTTTTTCAAAAGAAACTTTATCTATTTTAGAAGATGGATTTTTAATAGAAAATGCTTTAAATGAAGAATTATCTTTTTATTATGGGAGATTGCATGTACCAAATTATACAGGTATAGGAAAAGAACATGATTTAACAGTATATCAAGAGGTTTATTGTAAAGGTTGTGATAAAAATACTTTCACTTATGCAAATGGCAAAGAGAGTGAAGATGGTGTAAATTGGTTTATTCTTGAAAAAAATCAATACAATTCAAGTACTAATCTCTTTTCTGATATAAAAGGCAGTAATGAGTATAAGTCTTTTAATCCAGAATTTATGAGTGCTACTTTTTCTTATGCGACTTTAGAAGGAGTTGATCGTATTAGTTTTAATTTACATAAAATACCATTGAAAGATAGAATTAATTATACTCCAAAAGCTTGGTTGCTTTATAAGAGATTTTCTAGTAGTTCTAAACATTCTTTTTACCTAGATATATCAACAAAGGCAGTAATTTGGGCAGGAAAAGGCAAGCAAGGTAAAGACATAGATAATGATGGAGGCAGTATAGAAAATATCAAAATATGGATTGGTAAAAAGGTGAAGGTATCTTAGGCTAAGCCTAAGATACCTTGAAACTAAGTTCATCTCCCTCTTTAACTATTTCAACACGGCTTCCCTCAACAATCTTATCTTCCAAAATCATCTCTGCCAAACGATCTTCAATCATCTCATAAACTGCTCTTTTAAGAGGTCTAGCACCATACACTGGATCAAATCCAGCTTCACCGATAAATGCTTTTGCATCTTTAGAAACACTTAGAGTAATATCTCTCTCAGCTAACTTGTTTTCAAGAGAGTTCAAGATAATATCAACAATACTTGTTATCTCTTCCAGACCTAAAGGATTAAAGATAACGATATCATCAAGCCTATTTAAAAACTCAGGCTTAAAGTGAAATTTCAACTCATCTCTAACAGCCTTCTCTTTGCTAGCAGCATCACCTTCGCCCATAATCTTATCACTAGCGATATTTGAAGTTAAGATAATAATCGTATTTTTAAAATCAATAGTCACACCTTTGTTATCAGTTAATCTTCCATCATCTAAAACTTGAAGCAGGATATTAAAAACATCTGGATGTGCCTTTTCTATCTCATCAAAGAGTATCACACTATATGGTTTTCTCCTTACCGCTTCGGTTAGTTGTCCACCCTCTTCATACCCAACATATCCAGGAGGAGCACCGACAAGTCTGCTTACTGCATGTTTTTCCATATACTCACTCATATCAAATCGAATCAAAGATTTATCACTATCAAACAAAAATGTAGCCAATGCTTTAGCACTCTCTGTTTTACCAACACCAGTAGGACCTAAAAACATAAAACTCCCTATCGGGCGACTTGTATCTGAAAGTCCCGCTTTGTTTCTCTTAATGGCTCTTGAAATCGCTTTTAAAGCACTATCTTGTCCGATGACTCTTTTTTTGAGTTCATCTTCAACTCCTAAAATCCTTGCTTTATCACTTTGGAGCATTTTATTTACAGGAATACCTGTCCATTTGCTTACAATTGTAGCAATCATCTCATCATCAACACTGTTTTTAAGAAGCACGCCACCCTCTTGCATCCGTTCCCATTTTTGATTTAACTCTTTTTCTCTCTCTATGTGTTTAGGGATATCTCCATACTCTATTTCAGCTGCTTTATTAAAATCTCCATTTCGTTTTGCACTTTCAGCTTCACGGCGAAGTTCATCTACTTTTGTTTTTGATTCTGCTATCTCTTTAAAAACATCTTTCTCATTTTCAAACTGTGTCTGCAATGAGAGCCGTTTCTCCTCTTTGTTTGCCACTTCCTTCTCAATCTCTTTTAATCGTTCATCATTTTTAATACTCTTTTCCATCAAAAGTGCCTCTTTTTCAACTTTCAAAGTAGCAATCTCTCTCTTAACCCGACTAAGCTCAAACGGCTCAGACTCAATTTGCATCTTAAGTTCAGCCGCCGCCTCATCAATAAGGTCAATTGACTTATCAGGAAGATATCTATCTGTGATATATCTACTACTTAGCTTTACAGCAGCGATGAGTGCAGAGTCTAAAATCTGTACATTGTGATGAGCTTCCAAGCGATCTTTTATACCTCTCATGATTTGCAATGATTCATTTTGAGTTGGCTCTTCTACTTTTACAGGTTGAAATCTTCTTTGAAGCGCTGCATCTTTTTCAAAATACTTTCTATATTCTTTAAGTGTTGTTGCACCAATAGTATGAAGCTCTCCACGAGCGAGGGCTGGTTTTAAGATATTTGCTGCATCCATACTCCCCTCACTTGCACCTGCTCCTACGATAGTGTGGATTTCATCAATAAAAAGAATGATATTTCCATCTTTTTTCACTTCATCTATTACAGCTTTCAAGCGGTCTTCAAACTCCCCTCTATACTTTGCACCTGCTATAAGTGTACTCATATCAAGAGAGATAACTCTTTTGTTTTGAAGAGAGATTGGTACATCTTTATCTGCTATCTTTTGAGCTAAACCTTCTGAGAGTGCAGTTTTACCAACTCCCGGTTCTCCTAAAAGGATAGGATTATTTTTGGTTTTTCGTATAAGAATTTGCATCATTCTTTGAATCTCTTCATCTCTCCCGATAACCGGGTCTAACTCATTGTCAATCGCTTTTTTAGTCAAATCAATCCCATACTTATCTAATGCTTCAAGCTTTTCCTCCGCACTTTGAGAATCTATCTTTCTCCCACCTCTCATAGCTTCAAAAGTCTTTTTAAGCTCTAATAAATCAATAAATTTCAAGAGTGATGATTTTATCTTTGGATTATCAAGATTTGCAATTAGCCAAGTATCGACTGAGAGATAGTTATCTCCATTTTGTGTCATAACACCTTCAGCCTTTTGCAAACTATCTGTTAATTCTCGTGAGAGTCTAATGTTCTCTTTTGTAACTGTTGAGACTTTAGGATACTTCTCTACCTCACTTTTTATCTCTAACTCTAATGCTACTTTGTCAATATTCATCTTATTAAATGCTTGATTTAACAAAGAACTTGTATTTGTAAGCTGCCCCCAAAGCACATGAAGTGGTTGTACCTCTTGATTTTTACTATGAAGGGCTAGCGATATACCACTTTGAATTGCTTCATTCATAGCATTTGTAAGTTTTTCAAATAGGTCTTTCATTTTTTTCCTTTTTAAGAATTCTTGTGATTATACAACATTGAGTCTGTGTTTGTCAAGTTATATTAGTATAAATGACTCATTATTGAAACATAATAAATATAACAGTATAATTT
>Ga0256834_1000999_pt1 | contig 19854 bp, 17 predicted proteins | sample 4281140metaG_FD_190536 | JGI IMG/M metagenome (GOLD analysis project Ga0256834, IMG submission 190536) | Hydrothermal vent microbial communities from East Pacific Rise, Pacific Ocean - 4281-140 | ecosystem: Environmental > Aquatic > Marine > Hydrothermal vents | place: Pacific Ocean: East...
ATCGGGTAAGCATATTCGTATTGGGTAAAACTTGCATCGTCAAACGATATGGAAACGGCGCCGGGTTTTGCACCCTGCCAAGGAGCTATTTCGACATAAAAGTTTTGGGCACTTACCGTAATAAAACTTATGTATAAGAGATATGAAAAAAATTTTAGTGACATAGCACAAATATAAGAATTTCATTTTAGGTAGCGTTTTGAAAGATATAATTCAAAGGATTATTTTACAACACAACTGTCTGATTTTTTGCTTTCCGCTAAAAAAACAATTTTACTTCGGTATTTGATTTTATATCCATAATCAAAAAATATTTACCTTCAACTTGTTTTATTTGATAAGGTTCTCGGGCAATTATATTGACAGGTTTTTGGGGCAATACCACTGAAAAAGCTTTGAGAATTTGCCTTTTGGGTAAATCAAATTTCAAATTTACATAATTGTTATTTTCGACAATTCGGATACGTAAATCACGTAACAAATTCCAACGCTTTGCCACCTCATTTACAGAAGCAAACCATACGTTTTGCGTTTTGAGATAATTAATAAGATTTTGTAAGGGTTGTAAAGTGATTTCCGAATATCCGGCATACATCGGATGTCCGAGATATACCATAACGCCATTGTATGGTTTTACCACTTGGTCAAAATATTGGTGCAGATACGTTTGAAAAGCTTGTGCATCGATTTGTTGTTGTGTTTGGGTATAGATTTCGTTTTTTAAAGATTTTTGATAGAAAAACCAATCACTGTGATAAATTTGAGATATTTCCAACAAATTTAAAGTCAAATAATAATCGTCCTTAAAAATGGGTATATTGTAAGGCACCACCGAGCCGCGCACAAAATCCATATTGTTGGCGGCAATACTCGTATCATAAACAAACCCCAATTGTTCCAACCAATACATGCCCCAAAAACTATTGGAAACATAAGGAAAACGAAAGCCCGTAAATTGTTTATTCCAATATGTTCCGTTTTTGAAGAATTCTTGATACGTTTGTTCGTAATTCAGTTTACGAAAATCGGGGTGAGAATAAGAATGACCTTGCAGGGAAATTAGTTTTTGTTTTTGCAATTCATTTTTTATATTAGGTTCAATATTTGGGGTTACAAAAAACACGGTAGGCAAATGATTTCGATTGACAAAATCGAAAATTCGACGGTATTGTTTCAAATTACCGCCATCATCAAAAGTTTGACAATAAACCGTTGTATGTGCATTTTTCCAAGGCAAAATATCAATGGGATATTTTCGATCGGGAAGTGCTTTTTGATATATCAAATTGTATATTTTTTGCAATTCGTTATCGGTGGTCAAACCACCGTCTTCGATAGGGTGCAACATATAAAAATCGGGTAACAATAATACCTTTCCTTTGCCGTATCGGTGTAAAGTAATAGCAGGATAAGTTTTGGTTTCAGTTTGCCACAGCGCCCAAATCTCGGTATTTTTTTCGGTTACCACCGGTACCAGTCGCCAATGATGTTTGTGATTTTTGTTTAATATCGGATATTTAAAAATACGCATACCGGTATCAATAACCTGCCAATTTTCGGTATTGATTTCTCGTAATGTAACTCCAAGTGCTTTGCCTAAAATCCAATTATTGGCATTGAGTTCCTTTTTATCTGATATTCTGTCTTTTTCATCCATGTTATTTCGACCTATATTAACATCGGTTACCAACAGTCCGCCGTTTCTTATCCAATCGTTTATATTTTTCAATTCGATATCCGACATAAAAGTCAATCCGTATTTTTTACCGGCATCATGATAACCTGCAATTGTCGGTATAAACATAACATCATAAGCGGTTAAGCGTTTGGGTTCTAACAAAATTTTGCGATTTTCCAAACGGACAAATACACCGTTTTTGTTAAACGATTGGAGTGCACTAACAATTCCGTCGGATATGGTGCCGCGACCGGCATCGGCTCCTGTTGTAACGAATAATACTTTGGGTAAATGATAATTGATTTGTGCCCCGATATTCAAGGAAAAAGCAACAACAAATAAGATGCTGTAAAGTTGTTTCATATATTACATCAAATTCAGGAAAAATTGTTTAAAGATATTGAAAGGGTAAATATCAGCCCGATCAGTCGCTGTTTAATCATATTTTTCGTAAGATTTTTCTTCAACGAGGTTAGAGCCTGTCATTTCGTTTATTTGACGTTTAACTTGCGAACGGCGGTCATTGGTAAAGTAAACGGAACGAGCCGTTTGAATAAAATCTTCGCCAAAATCTTTGGCACGTTCCAAGTCGCGAATATGATCTTCGATATTCCAAAGTTCCTGATTAATTTTGAGCAATTCTTGATAATATTCGTGATTTTTGTCTATAATTTGAGCAACCGCTTCATTTAATACTTTGTATTCGGCCAACAAGTTTTTGCGTTTTTCGGGGTCTTGTATGTGTTTGAGTTTAATTTCAATAATTGTAAGTTTATCGACTATTTCACCGTTTGAGACTTCTATTTTCATAAAAATATTTTTTGATTATATGTTGCAAATATAACAAAAAGAGACATCAAAACCTGTCATAATACCAAAACGACATACAAAATAGTCCGATATTTTATAAATCTATTTGGTATCAAGTTTTAAAATTAATGGTTTATTGTATTTTTTTGTGTTTGGCATAGTTTCGCCAACGTTCAATTGCTTGTTGCATATCGGTAGGTATATCTGACGAAAATTGGACAAATTGCTCGGTGGCAGGGTGTACAAATCCCAAAGTTTGGGCATGTAGTGCCTGACGAGGCAATACTTTGAATGTATTTTCGACAAATTGTTTGTATTTGCTAAAAGTAGTTCCTTTGAGTATTTTATCGCCTCCGTAGCGTGCATCATTAAACAAAGGATTACCGATATATTTCATGTGGGCTCTTATTTGATGCGTGCGTCCGGTTTCGAGTTGCAATTCGATCAAAGTAACATAACCGAAACGTTCCAGCACTTTGTAGTGTGTTACGGCATGTTTTCCGGCATCGCCTTCCGGGAACACCATCATTTGCAGTCGATTTTTGGGATTGCGTCCCAAATTTCCTTCAATGGTGCCGTGTTCTTGGGGCAAATCGCCCCATACCAAAGCAACGTATTTGCGGGTAGATGTTTTGTCGGCAAATTGACGGGCAAGTTTGGTTAAAGCCTTTTCGGTTTTGGCAACGACCAACAAACCGGTTGTATCTTTATCGATTCGGTGTACCAATCCGGGACGATTGTCGGCATTTTGGGGTAAATTTTCAAAATGATGTATCAATCCGTTGAGCAAAGTGCCACTGTAATTGCCGTGTCCGGGGTGCACTACCATACCTGCGGGTTTGTTTACAACGATTAAATGTTCATCTTCGTAAACAATATCAATGGGAATGTTTTCGGGAACCAACAAATTTTCGTAAGGAGCATAGGGAAGAACAATTTTTATTTCGTCGAGTGGTTTTACTTTATAGTTTGATTTGACCGGCTTGCCGTTTACCAAAACACCGCCCGCTTTGGCTACATTTTGAATACGATTGCGGGTCAAATTTTCTATTTTATCGGTTAAATATCGGTCAATACGCACACTTCCCTGCCCTTTGTCCACCTTAAAAGCAAAGTGTTCAAAAAGCTTTTCTTCTTCAATATTTGGATTAGTTTCCGAGCACATTGTCCAGAACGTTTTGAATACTGTTGTCGGTTTTGTCGCCGGTATCTCCATCGGTATTGTTACCGGTATCTTCAACAGGACGTTTACCGTCGCCTATAATTAAATCTATTTGTGAGGTTTTCGGAATTTTGCTACCGTTTTTTAAAGTATCTTTTTGATAAACGGCATATAAAACCACTTCGGCAAAATAAGGTTTGGTGCTGATTTTGCCTACTTTCAAACCCGAAGCTTTGATTAAACTGACAGCCTGTCGTTTGGTTTTGCCAATAATTTGAGGTAAGGAAACTTTGGCATAAGAATCGTTATTGAGTTTGACATAAATTTTTCTTCCTACTTTTACTTTGTCGTTTTTGTGCGGATTTTGTTCAATAACGGCATATTTGGGATATTTGGGATTGTAATCGACCGTATCGATAATAACGATATTCATTTTTCGGTCTTTTAATATTTTTTGGGCTTCTTCAAAAGATTTTCCGGTTAAATCGGGCACTAAATGATATTCGTTATGGTGGGTATAAGTGCCGAGATAAATTTTTAATCCGAAAACAATCAATAAAACTAAAATAACGGCTGCCACCAGATTTTTTAAAAAGGTTATGCTAAAAATAAATTTGAAAAAATCCATTGAAATACTTGTTTATACCTTGCAAAGATACATTAAAATTTTAGAATGTTATCGGGGGTTACATATAGGTTCGTGCACCAAATACCGCCGAACCAATTCTTATCAGGTTGCTACCGTTGGCAACGGCTATGGGATAATCGCCGCTCATACCCATTGACAAATAAGTAAACTCGGGTAATATTCGATTGTATTTTTCAAATAATTGATGCAGATATCGAAATTCGCCGGCAATTTGTTTGCTGTCGGTTGTATGGGTGGCCATTCCCATTAATCCTTTGAGTTGAATATGCGTAAAAGTATTGTTTTGATACAAATTGACAATTTCGGACAGAAGTTCTTCATTCATACCGAATTTGGTTGTTTCGCGAGCTATTTTGATTTGGAGCAAAACATTGACAATCCGATTGATTTTTGCAGCTTGTTTTTCTATCTCTTGAAGCAATTTGAGGTTATCTACTCCGTGAATAAGATATACAAAAGGTACTATATATTTGACTTTATTGCGTTGTAGGTGTCCTATCATGTGCCAATTTATATCTTTGGGTAATTTTTCGTATTTGTTTACCAATTCTTGTACTTTGTTTTCGCCAAAATGTCTTTGATAACAGTTGTAGGCATCTAAAATATCCGACACGGGTTTGGTTTTTGACACCGCTACCAAAGTAACGTCCGGTGGAAGCTTTTTTTTTATTTTTTGAATATTATGACAAATTTCTTTCATTGTTTTAATTCATTTTTGAACCGTTTTTGAATTCTTGTCAAATTTCATAGATAAATAATCCGCGCAACAATCTCGGTTCGATATACATACTTTTGTATGGTATTTGAATTTTGTTTTCGGCGGCTTGTTGAATATCTTCAAAATCGATGGGTTTGATGATAAATCCCAACTTACAATTGCCTTTGTTCAAATGATTTTCAACACACTTGGTGCTTCGTTTTCCACTGCAATATTTTAGGGCATTGGTTTTGAGAAGTTGTTCGTCTAACGAAATGGCGGGCAAAACAAATCGTTCGAAAACGACTGCATCGGGCAAACCGGACGGTAGGTGTTTTTTGGGTTTTAGTTTGTATTTGCCTTGTAAAGAATATAACAGGATTTCGCCTTTGGGTGGTTGTTCGTAGTCAAATATTTCGGTTATTTCAAAATCTTTTTGCAAAATGTTTAGTACTTCATTTATATTTTTGGGATATTCGGGCGGAATACCTTTTTTGTATTCATGTATTTTTACCTGATTTTGACTGATAAGAAAAGCCGGAAAAAAATTATAAGCCTCCATACCCGAATGAATGTCTTGAAAAATATCGGTTTTTTCTTTATAAATTTTGTGTAAGGCTTCAAAGCGGTCATTGTCGTCCACTATATAAAATTTTTGAGCTTGTGAATAGGCTTGCGCTATCACTTGCAAGTCTTCGGGGTCTAAAACTTGCCAAACTTCATGAATATATCCGTTGTTACGGGTAAATTCGTAAAGGGGTATTTTGGATTTGTATTTGGCTATTATATTGTCAATTTGTTCGATTTGTTCATGCACCACGGTAATGGGTTTGGAAATAAATCCGGTATTTTTGAGCAATTGGTAGTTTTCTTCGACTAAATCGGGGTCGGATTTTTCGACTTTTATTACTTTTTCGGTTAAGAAGTCGGCGTGGGGTATTTTGGCAATAATTCCTACAAATTCGTTTTTTTCGTTGTCAATAATATTATAGATGAAATAGCTGGGATTTTCATCGACTTTGATAATATTATTTTTTTTAAATTTTAAATATTGCCTTCGGATGGCATTGTATTTTTTGATGCCTTCCAGTCTTTTGATGTAAGGTTTAAACAGAATATTGTTAAAAGAATAAGGGTTGCGTCTGATTATGCTGTTGATGTCGCTTGATGTCATATCACAGTCTTCTTCGGTTGGAAAAATACAAACTTTGTTCCGAAGCGGGTGTGTGATAATAGTGGGCAATATTCGAGCCATAATTTTATATTTATTTTTGTAGAGGCTGTCTCAAAAAGAAAAAATTAGCAACAAGGTTTTGAGGCAACCTCCACAAAAGGTTTACATATCATTAATCTAATTCGTGTATAACCAATCCGCTACGCAATTTGGGTTCAAACCAAGTAGTTTTGGGCGGCATGATATTTCCGGTATCCGCTATATTGATAAGTTGTTGCATAGAAACCGGATATAGTGCAAAGGCTACGGCATAAGCACCGCTGTCCACCTTTTTTTTCAGTTCTTCCAATCCGCGAATACCCCCGACAAAGTCGATGCGTTTGCTGGTTCGCAAATCTTTGATATTCAAGATGGGTTCTAACACGGAATTTGACAATATGGTTACATCCAATTGTCCTATGGGGTCATTGTCGTCATAAGTGCCTTGTCGGGCGATTAATTGATACCAATCGCCGTCGAGATACATGGCAAACTCGTGCAACTTGGCGGGACGATAAGCTTTATTTCCGATTTTATTTATTTCGAATTTTTGTTGCAGTGCCGCTAAAAATTCATCTTTATTTAATCCGTTCAAATCCTTTACCACTCTATTGTAGTCAATAATTTTCAGCTGGTTATCGGGAAAGTGCACAGCCATAAAATAGTTGTATTCTTCGTTGCCTGTATGATTGGGATTTCGGGCTTTTTTTTCTTCCATAATTCGAGCTGCGGCAGCTGTGCGATGATGTCCGTCGGCGACATAAGTGTAAGGGACTTTTTCGGCAAAAAGTTTTTCCAGTTTGCGGTTATCTTCTTCCTCTTCTACCACCCAAAAATGATGACCGAAACCATCTTCGGCTGTAAAATCATAAACCGGTTCATTTTGTTCAACAATCCGATTTACAATGGCATCAATTTCGGGAACGGCTTTGTATGAAAAAAATACCGGTTCGATATTGGCATTGAGATATCGGGTCAATACCATTCGGTCTTCTTCTTTGTCGGGACGAGTTAGTTCGTGTTTTTTGATAACGCCGTCAAAATAGTCTTGTGCGGCAGCTGCTCCGACTATACCATACTGTGTTCGTCGGTCCATGGTTTGGGCATAAATATAAAAATGTGGTTTTTCATCTTGCACCAACCAAGCTTTTTGTTTAAATTTATTATAATTTTCGACTGCTTTTTCATAAACTTTTTCCGAGTGAATATCTTTGCAATCGGGTAAGTCAATTTCGGCTCTTGTTATATGCAACAAAGATTTTTCATTGCCTTTTGCCATTTCGGCTGCTTCTTCCGAATTCATAACGTCATACGGAAGAGATGATACTTTTGATGCAATATCTTTGGGAGGTCTGATACCTTTAAATGCTTTTATTTTTGCCATGGTATTGTAATTAAAAGGTTAAAGTTAAGTGTATTTAATTTACCTTAAAACGGATGTCTCCGGTTTTAAAGAAATTGACAATTTGATTTACGGCAGCCACACCGGCATTAATATTGGCTTCGGCGGTTTGGGCTCCCATTTTTTTGGGTGTAAAAAACACTCTGTTTGCGTATCGGGTTTCAAATTCGTCTTTTTTATCGGGTGCTATATCCGAAATATAAGTAAAATCGGGGCGTTCGGACATTAATTTGAGCAAACCGTCTTCGTCGATAACCTCTTTTCGTGCCGTATTGATTAAAACGGCATTGGGAGGCATATTTTTTAACAAATCGTAGTTGATACTTTTGATAGTTTGTTTGGTAGCCGGTATATGCAATGAAATGTATTGTGCGTATTTATACATATCTTCGGCTTGTTCAAAATCTTTGATACCGTCACGTTCAACAATTTCGGAAGAGACATAGGGGTCATGTGCCACTACTTGCATATCGAAACCTTTGGCTATGCGAGCTACATTTTTTCCCACATTGCCATAGGCATGAATACCGAGTATTTTTCCTTTGAGTTCGGTTCCTGCGGTTCCGTTAAAGCGGTTGCGTGCCATATAAACCAACATACCTAAAACCAATTCGGCAACGGCATTTGAGTTTTGTCCGGGCGTATTCATTACCACCACATTTTTTTGACTTGCCGCATCTAAATCGATGTTGTCATATCCGGCACCGGCACGCACAACAACTTTCAGATTTTGAGCTTTTTGCAAAACTTCGGGCGTTACTTTATCGCTTCTTACAATAAGTGCGTCCACGTCTATTACGGCATCTGTCAAATCTTGTTGATTTTCATATTTTTCTAACAATATCAGTTCATAACCGGCTTGTTTTATCAATTCTTTCATCTGTTTGACAGCTGCCGGAGCAAAAGGTTTTTGAGTTGCTACGAGTATTTTCATTGCAAATTGTTATTTTAAGTTGTTTTATGTATATTGAATTAACCGATTGTTTTTTCAAAATCTTGCATGGCTTTGACCAATACTTCTACGCTTTCCTTTGGTAAAGCGTTGTAAGTTGAAGCACGGAAGCCTCCAACCGAACGATGTCCCTTAATACCGACTATTCCGCGTTGTGCTACGAAATCTAAAAAAGCGGTTTCGTGTTCTTTAAAGTTTTGGTTCATTACAAAAGTTATATTCATCAATGACCGGTCTTCTTCTGCCGGCACTACGGCACTAAACAGTTTGTTTCGGTCTATTTCGTCATAAAGTATTTCTGCTTTTTCGACATTGCGTTTTTGGGCAGCTTCAACCCCACCGTTTGCTTTAAGCCATTTTAAGGTTTGCAAAGCCGAAAATACAGCCAAAACGGGGGGAGTATTAAACATTGAGCCTTTATCAATATGTGTTTTATAATTGAGCATAGTAGGAATGTGTCTGTTTACTTTACCCAAAATATCATTTTTAATAATAACAAATGTGGCGCCTGCCGGTCCTAAATTTTTTTGAGCTCCGCCGTATATTAAAGCATATTTGGAAATATTTACGGGACGACTGAAAATATCCGATGACATATCCGCTACCAACGGTATCGGACTATCCATATCGAATTTAATTTCGGTTCCGGCTATGGTATTATTGGTGGTAATATGAAAATAATCGGCATCGACAGGAATTTCAAAATTCTTGGGAATGTAGTTGTATCCTTTATCTTTGCTGCTGGCAACCACTTCTACCTCACCAAAACCTTTGGCTTCTTTAATAGCCTTACTGCTCCAAGCACCGGTGTCGAGATAAGCGGCTTTTTTGCCCAACAAATTAAAAGGTATCATGGCAAACTGCGTGCTGGCACCTCCTTGTAAAAATAATACGGAATATTCGTCGGGAATGTTTAACAATTCTTTAAACAGTTGTTGTGCTTCTTCCATTACGGCAACAAACTCTTTGCTGCGATGCGAAATTTCCAAAACGGAAAGACCTGTATCGGCAAAATTTTGAATACCTTCAATGGTTTTATCTATGGTATATTGTGGTAATATACTGGGACCGGCATAAAAATTATGTTTTTTCATTTTGTATGTTTTTTTATTATTGGTTTTTGCATAAGTAAAATTAAAGTATAAAAAAGTCTAAAAAACTGACTTTTGTCATTTATTTAATTTAATTTTACAACTTTTGTAATTTTTTTTCCATAAATTTCATAGGAAACTGACATTTATCAATCGAAGAGTATCTTATGTTACATTTTATTTGTTTCATTCCGATTAAAATTTTAGAATTCAGTCAATTAACAAATAAAAATTTTGTATTAACTCAAGAAATTCAATCAAAAAATAAGAAATCGTGTTAAAAATTAATTTTGTTTATTTTTGTGCATGATGAAACCAAAAAAATACCGTTATTTATTATTATCGTTGCTTTCGGGCATATTGTTTGGTTTAGGTTGGCCTACCTACGGTTTTCCTGCCTTTTTATTTATTGCCTTTGTTCCTTTGTTATTTATTGAAGAAGATTTTTTACGTCGCAAAAAATCCAAAGTATTTTTTGCTTATGTTTACTTGGCTTTTTTTGTTTGGAATTTGACCAAAACCTGGTGGATTTATAAAGCAACTGCTGTGGGGGGTATATTTGCCGTTGTGGTCAATTCGTTGTTAATGAGTATCACATTTTGGTTATTTCATTTTATCAGAAAACGTTTGCCGGATCAAATGGCCTTGGCTTTTTTTATTTTTATTTGGATTGCTTTTGAGAAATTTCATTTGAATTGGGATTTTTCATGGCCTTGGCTCAACTTAGGCAATGGATTTTCAGAATATCCGTTATGGGTTCAATGGTATGAATATACGGGATACTTGGGTGGAAGTTTTTGGGTATTGATTGTTAATGTGCTGATTTATAGATATTTGTCGTCATACAAAAAAGACAAAGAAAAAAATATACTGTTTAAAGGCATTTTGAAATCAAGTTTGTGGATTGTATTACCGATTATTTTTTCAATATACTTGTGGCAACACTATCAAATAAAAGGCAAAACAGCTCGAATAAGTATTGTGCAACCCAATTTGGATCCATGGGAAGAAAAATTTAAATACAGCAATACCCGTTTGACACAAGATTTTTTGAGTTTGGCAGACAGCACCGCACAAATGATTGTAGCACCCGAAACGGCTATTGCCCGTTATACCGAAATTAAAACTTTTGTAACCAGCCGTCCTTTTGAAATCATGCATAATTACGCACAACAAAATCACACGGCAATATTGGCCGGTGTCGATTTTATACACTGGTATCCCAAAAATACCCGAAAAATACCCGAAACAGCCAATAAAACCAAAAACGGTCGTTGGTTTGACATGTATAATTCGGCAATCTTTATTACACCAAAGGGTGAATATGAAGTATATCACAAATCGAAATTGGTAGTAGGTGCCGAATATACTCCTTTTGCCAAAGTATTGATACCTTTGATTGGTGATTGGGTTACACGTACCATAGGAGTTTCAATGGGTTCAAATGTAACTCAAACGAAACGCAGTGTTTTTGTGTATAAGCATATCAAAGCCGCCCCAATTATTTGCTATGAAAGTGTTTATGGGGAATACGTTACCGGTTATGTCAAAAACGGTGCAAACCTTCTTACTGTCATAACCAATGACGGCTGGTGGGGCAATACCGAAGGACACCGACAACATGTAAGCATGGCTCGAATACGGGCAATTGAGAACAGACGTGACGTAGTGCAATCTGCCAACACCGGAATTTCGGCACATATTAATCAAAAAGGCGAAATAGTTAAAAAACTGGAATACAACAAAAGAGGAAACATATTGACAGAAGTAAATTTGAATAACAAATTGACTTTTTACAGCCAACACGGTGATTATGTGGCACGTATAAGTATTTTTATGGCGACATTACTTTTTCTTTACGGCTTTGTCAAAAGAAAAATTCGGATATAAAAAAAGGCTGTCTCAAAAGATTGGATTATCTGCCATCCTATATTTGCAAAATAGAAAAATAACCTAAATTGACAGAACGAGCTAACAGCAGTGTCGTGTCATTCAAAACGAAGCAATAGCGAAGTGTAGAAGCTATTTCATTAAACCAAAGATTGCCACGGTGCTCGTGCCTCGCACCTTGCAATGACAACGTGCTGTTAGTCAAAGAATTACGCAATAAATGGCGTCATTTCAAACGCAGTGAGAAACCTTTATCTATTTGGTAAAAGATTCCTCAGTCGTTTCACTCCTTCGGAATGACATTTACACCTCATCATCCGGCATCTTACACCCCTCATCTGACACCTGTCATTTTGAACGCAGTGAGAAATCTTTAACTTTAAAATAAGCGAGTTAACAATTGTTTTTTTGTCAAATTATATCAATAAAACTCTTTTGAGACAACCTCCATTTTTTATTTGCAAACGGTATTATAAAATACGATACGACAACTTAACTTCGAGCATGGTTAACATTGAATTTCTATAAACATAATTTAATATGTTTCGCTGCAAATTATAATTAACCTCAATGCGGTAAGTATCTTTATAAGCAAAACCTGCACCAAACATAACATGAGAATGATTCTCTATTTGATAAGGAGTATAGGTGCCCACATCGATAGCCGATTCATCATAAGGCATATCTAAAACATAAGCCGTTTTAACAAAAACCTTATAATCCACATTTTGTCCGATAAACATATTGTATTTCATGCCAAAAGGAAAGGAAAAATTTTTAAAATGAATATATTCTCCATTTTTGAGTTTTGATAATTTCGTATCGTAAGACTGTATGGAAGGTTCGATAAAAATTTCCCATTTGTTTTTATTTAAAGGCAATGTATATGAAAAATAGAAACCAAAAGTAAAAGAAGTATTTCGGGGTAATGTAAAATAAACTTTTCCATCTGTGGTTGATTCCAAATCTGTTATTGAATTGGTTACCCCTGCTTGAAGCCATAAATTAAATTTTGCTCTTTTTTTATTATAAACTACAAAAGACTGACCTTTACACTTGTGGTATTTTTTAAATATATCAATCAAACTGTTGGTTTTGTAAGGAATATTATAGTCTTTATTCTTAAACTGCGAACAATCTTTAAACAATTCTTTTAACTGAAATTTGTAATATTTGTTTTCTTTAATTACCAAGTTATCATAATCTTGACTTTCATTTTTGGTATTATAAGCTGTTTTGTATTTTTTATATACCAACTGCTTGGGTGTTTCGCCTTGTTTATGATAAAAAAAACGGATTATTTCATCATCGACATATTTATACAAGGTAGGATTTCCTTCTACAAGAACTTTTAAAAACAATAATTCTTTATGAAAATCGGGTTTGGAAGTAGTGGACATAGCCGTTACCGAAGGTAAAGATCTGTCAATATCTACCGTAAAACGTTTAAATTTCACATTATTATAAATTCCGAATTCTTTCACATTTTCAATTGTTTTTTGTTGAGGAACTTGATACAATTGTGATTTAAACTCAAACGTTGTCGGGTTATTTCTCCATTCCACATTTTTTATAAATCCTTCTATTATTTTTCCCGAATTATCAATATAATATCCTTTTTCAAAGTTGATTTGGGCATATTGCACTGTAAGGCTTAACAAAAACAATAATAAAAAAGATTTTTTCATAATTAATCGTATTTTTAGTTAAACTAAATTTCGATACTATTCAAAAGTGGTAATAAAATGAGTTCTTTTCCTGATTTATCAAAAGCTTCTTTAGCTTTTTCATGGTCAATTTCGATATACCCGAAGGTATCATAATGATAGCCTAATATTTGGTTGCACTCTACAAAATCGGCTGCTATAACCGCACTTTCCACCCCCATGGTAAAATTGTCACCAATAGGCAAAACCGCCAAATTGAGTTTGGTAAATAAAGGGATTAACTTCATATCCATGGTCAAACCGGTATCACCGGCTATATACACCGATTTATTATTGCTTTCAATAACAAAACCGGCAGGATTTCCTCCATAAGTACCGTCGGCAAAACTACTTGAGTGCCATGCATTGACCATGGTAACCCGACCAAAATCAAAATTCCAACTACCACCATGATTCATAGGGTGTCCTTCAATACCGAGTTTGGAATAATAGGTTACTATTTCAAAATTTGAAATAATTTTTGCCTCGGGATTTGCCTTGGCAATTGTCTCAACATCCAGCACATGATCTTGATGTGCATGCGTTATCAAAATATAATCGGCTTGAATGTTCTCGGGCAAAAGTTTGTCCTTTATTAAAGGATTTCCCGAGATAAACGGGTCAATTATCAGCTTTTTGCCGGCTGTCTCTATCAATAAACTTGCATGTCCCAAATAAGTAATTTTCATAGTAAATAATTTTTCTAAGATACAAAATATTTAAAAAAAAATTACAATAATATTTATTATTTTTTTCTATTAATTTTATTTCCTAAAATATCGATAGCATATTTTAATTCAAATCGACTTATCGATGAATAAATTCCATATTCGTTTGGATAAAAAATATCGCGTGAAAAATAATATTGTACGGTAAAACTCTGTTTATTTTTTATAATCCAACCAAAACCTATTCCTAAGTTTGAAGTTCGGCTCTTAATTTGAACATCGTTTTGTTTTATAAAAGGACTAATATTATCTTTATCCACCAAAAAATTGGTTGCATAAAAAGCAGATACAAAAAAATCATACGGGCTTCGTTTCGATACAAATTTATATCTCAAACCAACCGGCACAGTTATTTCGGGCAAAAATTTTCTATAAGGAAAATAATATGGGGCTGCAAATAAATAAAAGTTGTCATTATTTTTTAAAAGCTTATATGAAGCGGAAAAGTTCATTATAAAATCTAATGTCGCTAATTTGGTGTAATAATCTTTATCATATTGTTTTCTTATATCGGCTTTCGAAATCATTCCTCTTAACTCAAACCATATTTTAAATCTTCTTATTCGACTTGTTATCTCTGCTTTTTTACGTATATGTCTATTGTATTTTTCAAACAAAACAATCAAATCTTTATCTTTATAAGATGTTTTGTTTATTAAAGGATATATTTCGGGGTTATCGGAAAAAATTTGTTTTAATTGCCGTTTATATTTACTTTTTTTATCCACTAGCAATTGAAGCGGGAGATTTTCTTTTTGAAAATAATAATATTTAGTTCCGTGTTTGCCGTAAACATATAAGCTGACGTAACCTTTTAATAAAACTTTTAAAAAAGCCGTATCTTTGATTTTGGCAATTACGGTTGTATCTTTTGAAAAAGATAATGGATCATCAATAACAAAACTTTCGTAATGAGATTTGTCAAACAACGTAAAAGCTTTCGCTTCTGAAATATTTATTTTGCGGAACGCCTCTTTATAAGTTTTTTTAAAATAAAAATATTTTACCGGTTCATTTTCATTAAATCTTTTTATATATCCTTCAATACGTTTGTTTTCGTTTGTAATATAATATGCTTCGTCAAAATCTTCCACATGAGTTTTTAAAGATAATTTGATACTGTTTTCATCAGTCAATTTGACATTTTTGTAGGGCAAAACACTATGAGCTTCGCCTTTACATTTGGCATATTTTTGAAATAATTTTAACAAATACGGTGTCTTATATTTAATATTAAAATCTTTTTGCGTCAATCTCACACAGTCATTAAATATTTGTTGCAGTTGAAATTTATAATAATTATTTTCTTTTACCACTTTTGTAGTTTCATTATCTCTTTCATCATGATAATAGGTTGTGTATTTTTTATATACCAATTGTTGAGGAATTTCATCTTTTAATTGATAAAAAAACCGATAAAATCCCTCATCTCTATAAACGTATAAATTTACAGGTCCAACAAAAATTTGTTGTAAAAACAGCAATTCTTTATGGAAATCGGGCTTGGAAGTAGTAGAAGTATTAACCGTCGAACGGTCAATATTTACATCATATTTTACAAATTTGTAACCGTCAAAGGTTCCAAATTCTTTTAAATCATCTTTATGTATTAAATTATAAGTATCTTTTACATAATCGACATAAGTTGGGGTTGAAGTCCATTTTTCCGATTTAATAAACACCTCATATTTTTCTCCGTTATTTTCAACCAAATACCCCTTTTTATACAAATCTTGTGCATAATTCAAAGATACATAGAATATAAGAAACAAAAAGAATTTGTTTTTCATATAAAAGAGTTTTACAACTTTATGTAGGGCAAGATATAAATAAATAATAAAAAAAACAACGATTTATATCAAAATATTTGCTACCGATATATTGGGTTGTCGTTCAAAATCGAGCATGGCATTAAACAATTTAAAACTTTTAAAAAGTGGTAAATCGGATACATAAACAGGAGCCGGAACAATATGTTTATGATGTATCAGGCGAGCTCTTGCCGTTCCGTGCAACAAAGGATATTGGGGTGTTATCCAATTTTTTCCGTCCCAAAAAGCTATATTGGTAAACGAAGTATCGGTTATTAAATCGTTTTTTACGATCAATATATCGTCTGCCGATTTTTTTTGCAACAATAGGTTTTCAATAGGTTTTCGGTTTACCCATTTCAGGCTGTATTCTATTTGATCACAATAAACCAACCGCAGTGTTTCTATATGTTTTGACCGATAATTTTCAAATTGACAAAAACAGTCGGTTTGATTGTATAAAAACCGTAATTTAACAATTCCTTTGCGGTGTTTTTCGGGCACTTTTATTACTTCGTTTAAACGAATATTCGTCAATTTATTATACAATTTATAATATGAGGCTTCAAACCTGTGTTGATGATAAGACAAGTTTTGAGGTTTTCCATTGACTATTTTAATGGTTTCAATCAGTGGGAACATAAATTTTTTGTATTAATTCGTTGTATTCTTCCTTCCAATTACTCAAAGTTGTAATACCTCCGCCACTTCTGTAATAAAATTCATTATTGTTTTTTTCAATATACCGTATAATCACAGCCGTATCAAAATTGTTACCGTCAAAATAACCGAAAATACCGGTATAATATCCCCGATTATCTATTTCGGCTTGTTTAATTATATCGATTGTTTTGCTTTTGGGGGCACCCGAAATTGAACCTGCCGGTAAAATTTTGTCAAAAACAGTTGCCGGATTATTTTTTTTCCAATTGTCAGGTAACAATCCGATTATTTCGGAACTGGCTTGCAATAATTCACCATTTAGGGTTCGGACAGGCTCCAGATATCTAAAACGTTTTACTCGAACTTTGTTTGCTACCATAGCCAAATCGTTGCGAAGCAAATCGACTATGGTATAATGTTCATTCAATTCCTTTTGATTTTGCAAAAGTTTTTGTCGTGCATTTGGTATCCGTGCATCTATGGTGCCTTTCATAGGAAAGGTTTTGATAATATTGTCGCTAATTTGCACAAAGGTTTCGGGCGAAAAACAGACAAATTTATCTTTAAAATAAAATTTATAGGGAGCAGCGGCTTGAATAAATATATCATGCAACGAAATATTGGATTTGATGCGAGTGGCAAATGTTAAATTTAACAAATAGGTATTCCCTGCATGCAAATGGTGTTGCACATACTCAAAGGCTTTTTGATACTTATTTTTGTCAGGTGGAAATATTTTTAACCGGACGGGTATTTTTTTATATTTTTTTTTGAAATTGGTATAACCGTTAAGTTGAAAAAACACTTTTTGACGGGCAGCTTCCGACGGTGTCCAAATCAAAGGGGCTTTTTTTTCAAAATCAATCAAAAAAACAAAAGCTTTTTTTTCAGCCACCCACTTGTTAAAAATCTTTTTAAATTCCAACTCCATTTTTTGTGTATTATTAACTAATTGAAGGCATAAATAACACCCGAAATCAAATTATACTGCGTTTTGGGAATATTAATTACCGGACTGCTGTCATAGGTATAATTAAAAGCTGTTTTAAAACTAAGATGCTTTGAAATATTAAAGTATAAGGTATTTTGGGAGGCTATTCTATAATCGGAAAAATCGGAAAAAGCAGGTTGGTAATAAGTCGTGCTAACCAAACTTACATGGTCATTGGGTATAATGGTGAATGAGAAATAATTGCTCCACCGCCACAGTTCTTGTGTGGTATCGAGTGTCGTTTCTTCGTGTTCAAACATAGCGGTGGTACCTAAATAATATCTGTAATGATCGTTTTTTGACAATTTGAAACGCAACCCCATGCCTGCCAAACCTCTAAATTGGATTTTGGAAACGGCATTGCGTTGTCCTTGCACAAACCATTCGCCGATAAAGCGTGGCTTGAAATAATAATTGTAACGCAAGTGCAATACGGTTTTGTCAATTAAATTATTGTTATCGGACACCAGCAAATTATATTGTCCCAACAACAAGGTTAAGGTTTTTGGAGTTTTGTATTGTATATGGGTTTGATTTCCGATATTTATTAACGATTTGGTATTTTTGGTGAGTGAAAAATTTAAACCTATTTTACCTGCCCAACCCAAAGTATCGGTTTTAATACGATAAGCCTCAATATTCAATATTTGTGCATGCACACCATATACCAGTATAAAAACAAGACTAAATAATGTTTTTTTCATAATTAGTATTTTTTAAGATAACAACCCTGTAAAAATACTAAAAAGATTTCAAAAAAGTTTTTTCATTTTTTGCAAAGCGACAGCTCTGTGACTGATTTTATTTTTTTCCTCATCGGTAAGTTCGGCAAAGGTCTGATTGTAGCCGTCGGGTATAAAAACCGAATCGTATCCGAAGCCGTTGGTTCCACGCGGTTCGTGCGTAACGGTTCCGTGTATTTCTCCTTCAATAAGATATTCTTTATGCCCTTTGCTCAGTGCCATAACGGTTTTAAATTTGGCTTTACGATTGGATATACCTTTCATTTGTTCCAAAAGTTTGGCTACATTTTCTTCATAAGTAGCCCTGTCGCCTGCATATCGGGCGCTATATACACCGGGAGCTCCATTAAGAGCTTCTACTTCCAGTCCCGTATCGTCGGCTAAGGCATCGACATCATAAGGAACCGAAATTTGCCGCATCTTTTGTATCGCATTGGCTTGTAATGTTTTACCGGTTTCTCTTAATTTTCCTTTAAAACCCAAGTCTTGTAAACTTTTTAAGTGAATATTTTCGGGGAGTATTTTTTGTATTTCGATAATTTTATGCGGATTTTGTGTCGCCAAATATAAAGTTTGAGGTGCTTTCCTAAATATTTTTTCAAACCAAAAATAACTCATAACAATAATACCTATCGAAATTACAACCAAAATATAATATTGTAACATATTGTGTTGTGTCCAATAATCCGAAAAACCTTCATTGGGTTCCAAATCGGTATATTGCCCCATTAAAAAAGCAGTACCGTTCAACAAAAAATGTATCAAAACAGGGTAAAACAATGAACGGGTTCGCCAATACATATATCCCAACAATAATCCCAAAACTGTTGCATACAAAAACTGCCAAGGGTTGAGATGAAAAACCCCAAATGCCACTGCCGAATACAATATGGCTTGCCAAGGTTTGTATTTTTTTAACAAAGCTTTTAAAATAATACCTCTAAAAAGGGTTTCTTCCAAAATAGGAGCAGCAATGGCAACCATCAAAAAACCTATCACTTTGTGTTCAAAAATAACACGCATGGTTTGGTTGAGCATATCAAACAATTTTTTTAGCTTACCGGTAGGTTCGGGAAGTAAAAAAACCGTAAATTCACCTACAACCAAAAAAGCATAAGCCGTTACAATTACCAAAGGTAACATATACCAATATGCCGGTTTAAAATTATAAGTCGCCTTTTTGTCAAAAGCTCTTCGAGTAGCCCAAATTGTCAAAAGCATAGGAATAACATAGCCCAATAACATAAAAAAAGCTTGCCATGAATGAGGAACCATGATTTGTAAAAAACCAAATGGAACGGAAAAAGCAACAAACATGATTAAAATGAGAATAAAATGTCCGAAATTGGGAAAGTTTCTGTTCATAAATTGTGTTTTGTTTGAATAATCATACTTAATAATTAATCATGATGATAAGGGTGATTTCGTAAAATACTTAAACCTCTGTATAATTGTTCCAAAAAAATAACACGCACCAACTGATGCGAAAATGTCATGGTGGAAAGTGCCAATTGCATGGTGGCTCGTTGATACAAATCTTGAGAAAATCCGTAAGGTCCGCCTATTACAAATACCAAATTTTTGATACCGCTATTCATTTTTTGTTGCAAAAAATCGGCAAAACTTCGCGAGGTAAAACCTTTGCCTTTTTCATCTAATAAAACAACA
>Ga0256834_1001000_pt1 | contig 19847 bp, 14 predicted proteins | sample 4281140metaG_FD_190536 | JGI IMG/M metagenome (GOLD analysis project Ga0256834, IMG submission 190536) | Hydrothermal vent microbial communities from East Pacific Rise, Pacific Ocean - 4281-140 | ecosystem: Environmental > Aquatic > Marine > Hydrothermal vents | place: Pacific Ocean: East...
ACTCCAAAAGTATGAGATGAGAAACATTCTTCGTCGCCTTAAAAGCTCCGGCGCAACTGTATCGACGAAGAGTAGGGAGTCTGAAGCTACATTCGATGCGGTTACCGTAAAGAGTTCAAAAGAGCTCTTTCGTATTATCGACTCCATAGGTGAAGGTGTCCCGGTGGCAATCGATACTGAGACCGATTCTCTCGATACAAGAGAGGCCAACCTTGTGGGGTTCAGCTTCTGTTTCGATGAAAAGAGGGCCTACTATGTGCCGGTAGCTCACAACTATCTCGGCGTTTCGGACCAGATCGCACCCGAAGATGCGAAAACTGCACTCAAGAGGCTTCTTGACAAACCCTTTTTGGGACATAACCTGAAATTCGATCTGGCACTGCTATACAGGGTGTTCGGTTTCGAGGAGACGGAACCCTTTGCCGATACGATGCTTCTTGCATGGCTTGTGGATCCTGAGGGTGCGGTTGGGCTTGATAGGCTGGCTCTGCGCTACTTCGATCATGAAATGGTAGCCTTCAAGGAAACGGTGAAAAAGGGTGAGGATTTCAGCAGTGTCGCGATAGAAGAGGCGACAAGATATGCGGCTGAAGATGCGTGGATGTGCTATCGGCTCTATTTCAAGCTTACAGATATGCTGAAGTTGCAGGGGGCAGAGCATCTGGTCGATGAAGCGAAAGAGGTCGAGTACCCTTTTATAAATCTTCTGATCTGTATGGAGCGGCACGGAATAGCTATCGATATAGAGCGATTTGAATCATTGAGGGAGGAGATCTCTTCAAGGCTGCAAGAGCTCACGGCAGATATATACGGCCTTGCCGGAAGAGAGTTCAATATAAACTCTCCAAAGCAGCTCGGTGAGATTCTCTTCGGTTTTCTGGGGCTTCCCGGAGGCAAAAAAAACAGATCCGGAGGCTACAGTACCAATGAGAAAGTGCTCTATTCGCTAAAGAGTGAACACCCAATAATCGAAAAGATTCTGCAGTATCGTGAACTCCACAAACTCATGAGCACATACATAGAGCCGCTTTTGAAGCTCGGCAAAAAAGATCCGCATCGCCGTATCTACACCTCGTTCATTCAGACCGGTACCGCAACGGGCCGTTTGAGCAGTAAAAACCCAAACCTGCAGAATATTCCGGTAAAGACGGAGGAGGGGAGGCGCATACGTGAAGGATTCGTCTCTGCCGAAGGGTACATGCTGGTAGGTATAGACTACTCCCAGATAGAGCTCAGGCTGCTTGCCCACTTCTCCAGAGATCCTGTTTTGGTTCAAGCCTTCAGGGAGGGAAAAGATATCCATATGGAGACTGCGATAAAACTCTTCGGTCCCCAAAAGGCGCAGGAGAAACGAAACATCGCCAAGACGGTCAACTTCGGTCTTCTGTACGGCATGGGAAGCAGAAAACTGGCCCAGACTCTCGGTATCGGTACCAAAGAGGCCAAGGAGATAATAGAGAACTACTTCGCATCTTTCCCCACGGTAAAATCATATCTGGAGTCGATAGAGGCCGCTGCGAAGGAGAGAGGGTATGTCGAGACTATCCTTGGACGCCGAAGGTATTTCGATTTCGAGCATGCAAATCCGATGCAGATGGCGGCGTATCTTAGAGAAGCCGGAAATACGGTGTTTCAGGGAAGTGCGGCAGATCTGATAAAGATGGCGATGCTTCGTATTCACAGGCTCATAAAAGAGGAGTCGCTGGATGCAGCTATAGAGTTACAGATACATGACGAACTAATTTTCGAGATCGACGAGAGTGATGCGGACTCCCTCTCACACCGTTTTGCCCATATAATGGAGCATACCTTAAAGCTTGACGTACCGCTTGAAACGAGTGTAAATATAGGCCGAAGATGGAGCGATCTCAAGTAGGCGGAGTTGTCGCGGAAGAGTCCAAACTTATTAAATGAATCTATTTTTCTTATTATATGTGCAAGAGGGCGGGATATTTGATAGAATAACGGCTACAAAGGCGCCAAGACTATGAAAAAATTCTCAGAACTTCTATTATCCATGCAGAGTGCTGTCGTGTTGATGCTGGTTTTTGCCTTCGCGATAGCAACTGCGACCATTATTGAAAACGACTATGGAACCCAGACCGCAAAAGCGCTGGTATACAATGCCGGATGGTTCGAGTTTCTGCTTCTTCTTCTGGCTTTGAACCTCCTCTACAACATAATACGCTTTCGTATGTGGCGTCCCGGCAAGGGGCTGGTTTTTCTCTTTCACCTCTCCTTTATCATCATACTGATAGGTGCTGCTATCACCAGATACTTCGGTTTTGAAGGGATAATGCATATCAGGGAGGGTGAAACAACGAACAAGATAGTAAGCGATCAGACCTTTTTGCAGCTTGAAGTGATCAAGGACAAAAAGCGTCTCGACTATGCCCGACCGGTAATCTTTTCGAAGATCGGATCAAACCGTATACATGAAGAGATAGCGTTTGAGAATGCGGTCATCGAACTGGAAGTGCTTAGATACATACCCGATGCGATAACCGAAGTTGTCCCGGACGAGAACGGTGTTCCCATGATTTCCATGGTGGTATCGGACGGCGGATCTTCCGAAGTTGTCTCTCTGGCAAAAGGAGAGAGTTTCGAAACGAGCGCCTATGTGATAGCTTTTGAAGATGAAAGAGAGCACAAAAAGCCTGTAGTCGGGCTCGTGTATGAAAACGGAAAGCTAAGAGCCAGATTGCCGCTGGTCATGGGCTATATGGATATGGACAGCAGACAAAGCGGAATGCTCGATGAAGAGGAAGCAGTGATCTATCCGCGAAGAGTCTACAACGCACTCGGAGTGAGTTTCGTCATAAGAGAGGTCACTCCAAGTGCGAAGAGAGTCATAGTCTCTCTCGACAAGGATGCAGACAGCATCAGGATGAAAGGAGTCATGGACGCTGTCGAAGTGAAAGTGAGTGTCGGCGGAAAGAGCGGCAGTGTGGTAGTCTACGGGAAAAAGGGTCTTCCTGCAGATCCGGTATGGATGGAACTCGGCGACTACAGGGTGGCTGTAGGCTACGGTTCGCGTATGGTAGAGCTTCCATTCTATCTCAAACTCGTGGATTTTCAGCTTGAAAGATATCCGGGCTCCATGAGCCCGTCGTCATATGCGAGCGAAGTTATCTTGATAGATACGAGAAAGAATCTGAGAATGCCTTATAGAATATATATGAATCATGTTCTCGATTACGAAGGTTACCGCTTTTTCCAGTCCTCATACGATACGGACGAGAAAGGAACGGTCCTGTCCGTCAATCGTGATCCCGGTACGCTTCCGACATATTTAGGCTATATTCTTCTTACGATCGGTATGTTTGGATCGATGCTGACGAGATCGAGCCGTTTTCAGACTCTGGCACGAAGGGCTCGAGATCTGCAGAAGCTCGCCAAAAGGTGTCTCTCCGCTTTTTTGGCGGTCGCGGCTCTTTTTGGTATTCAGGAGCTTCATGCAGCCGATCCTGCATCGCAACTTCCGAAGATCGATAAAAACCATGCGGAAAAATTCGGTGAGCTTTTGGTGCAGTCGCGAGAGGGACGTATAGAGCCGGTGGATACTCTTGCCAGGGAAGTACTTCGCAAGATCAGCCATAAAGAGGATTTTTTCGGACTCAATGCCAACCAGGCTATACTGGGTATGATCGTTCGGCCGGAAGAGTGGCGGAAGGTTGCGATCATAAAAATTTCGCATAAGGGTTTGAACGAGATACTCGGTTTACCGGATGAGAGGAAGTATGCCTCTTTCGATGACTTTTTCGATTCGCAAAAGAGGGTCTACAAGCTCGGCAAACTGGTCGAAGAGATATCACGCAAACGTCCGGCTGAAAGAAGTACGCTGGACAAGGAGATCTTGAAAGCGGATGAGCGGGTCAACATACTCTATCTATCTTTTGACGGCGTGCTGCTTAGAATCTTTCCAGACCCGAAAGACAAGAGCGGAAGATGGTACTCTCCAAAGGATGCGATAAACGCTTTCGATCAGAAGAGCGCACAGTTTGTCCAGGCTATTTTGGCAAGCTATTTCCAGAATATCGACGACGCTCTTGAGGATGGAAACTGGACCAGGGCAGACAAGGCTCTCGATGTGATCAAGAGTTATCAGCAATTTTACGGTGCCGCTATCATTCCCGGCAAGAATAAAATAGTCGCGGAACTCATGATGAACCGCTACAAGCCTTTCGAAAACATTGTACCCCTCTATTTCGGAACGGGTTTCATTCTGCTCTTTCTCTCGATCTTTCATATCATAAAGCCCAAATTCGATCTCAAGTGGCCCCTGCGTATCTCGATGACGCTGCTTATAGCCGGTTTTGTCGTACATACGGCCGGTCTTGGGCTTCGCTGGTACATTTCGGGCCATGCGCCGTGGAGCAACGGGTATGAATCGATGCTATATATAGCATGGGCCGCTCTGCTGGCCGGGTTTATCTTCTCGAGACACTCTCCTATCACACTTGCCGCTACAGGCATTCTTTCCGGATTGATACTTTTTGTAGCGCATCTGAACTGGCTCGATCCGGAGATAACTCCGCTGGTGCCGGTACTCAAGTCATACTGGCTGATGATCCACGTTTCACTTATTACGGCGAGTTACGGCTTTTTGGGGCTTGGAGCTCTGCTCGGTTTCATTACGTTGTGGCTCTATATCATAAAACACGGCGAAAACCGCGCCGATATAGAGTACTCCATACGCGAGCTGACTCATATAAACGAGATGAGTCTCATTTTCGGTCTCGCACTGCTGACGGTAGGAAACTTCATGGGCGGAGTGTGGGCCAACGAGAGTTGGGGTAGATATTGGGGGTGGGATCCGAAAGAGACCTGGGCGCTTGCGACGATTCTTATTTACGCGGCCGTTTTGCATCTGCGATTTTACAAGTCTTTTAGAGGTATTTTCGCATTCAATGTAGCGTCGCTGCTTGCAATCGGTTCCGTAATCATGACCTATTTCGGTGTAAACTACTACCTTAGCGGAATGCATTCGTATGCAAAGGGTGATCCTGTGCCGATTCCATCTTTCGTCTACTATGTCGTAGCCGTTGTGGCTGTAACTATCGTGTTGGCCTACAGAAAGAGGGAGCTTCTGCCGGTCAACCGATAAGAGGAGGTAGCCGCTACTGCTTTTTGAACCACCCCTTGATCTTTTCGAAAGCGGACTCGAAGATACTTTCGTGAGGTTTGCTTTCGATTCCGAAACTCTCTTGAAGCTCTTTGAGCAGCTCTCTCTGTTTTTCGTTCAAAGAGTTCGGATATACTATTCTGATCTGGGCGATGAGATTACCCATGCGACCGCTGTGGACATTTTTGACACCTTCGTTTCTGAAAACGAACTGCTCCTTGTCTTTCGTGCCCTGCGTCAGTTTGAGCTCCTTTTTTCCGCGAAGAGTGGGTATTTGAATGGTTTCTCCCAAAACGGCCTGCGTGAAAAATACCGGAACTTCGAGATAGATATCGTCTCCATGCCTTATGAAGTGCTCATCCTCTTCTACGTAAAATGTGATGTACAGATCTCCTCTTCTGCCGCCGGGAGCTACGTTTCCGGCACCCGGAATCCTAAGGCGGTTACCGTCGTCCACTCCTTCCGGAATATCGACTGTAACGGTGGTCTCCTCCTCTTTATAGCCGAGACCGGTACATTTTGAGCACTTTTGACCTATGGTTTCTCCGCTGCCGTGACACTGCGGGCATGTCTGGGCGTATGTCATGAAGCCCTGTCTCATATATACCTGCCCCTGTCCGTTGCAGTATTCGCACGCCTTTACCGATCTGTCCTCGGCACCGGTACCCGCACACGCTTCACAAGGCTTTTTGAATCTGTATTTGAGATCTTTTTTCGTACCGAAAACCGCCTCTTTGAAACTTATCTGCATCTGTGCGGAGAGGTCGAGGTTGTACTTCATGCCGCCTCTTTTTCTGCTTCTGGCTCCAGTAAAGCCGCCGCCGAAGACAGATTCGAATATGGCGCTTAGATCATCCATGATATCTTCGTAGCTCTGCCCCTCGAAACCGTGGAAACCCTGCCCTTCGAGTCCCGCTTTTCCGTAGCGGTCGTATACGGAGCGCTTGCTTTCGTCACTGAGCACCTGGTAGGCTTCGTTTACGAGTTTGAATCTCTCTTCAGCCTCTTTGTCGTCCGGATTTCTGTCCGGATGATATTTGAGCGCCATTTTGCGATACGCTTTTTTGATCTCTTCCTGGCTGCAACCTCGTTCAATCTCCAGTATCTCGTAATAGTCCAGTTCAGCCAAAAGCAACTCCTGTATATTCTGTTGTAAGCTATCTTGTTATGCGCGCGATTTTATCATATTTCTTACCAAAACCGAAGCCTTTGGCTCACTCTTTTTTGAATGGTCCGTTGAAACGGTAAGAACGGTTTTGCCCGATTTATAGTATAATCGATGCATATGACAGAGATAAAGATAAACAAAATCGAGAAGCTGAAGCGCTCTTTGGCACCTTACGACTATTACAAAAAGAGGCTGGGAGAGATAGATCCGGAAGAGATTGGCGAGGCTGACCGCTTCTACCTAAAGAACTTCGGGATATACAATCACAAACTCAGACCTGAAAACTTCGTCTTGAGAATAAGAGTGCCTGGCGGCAGAGTATCGTCGCAGGCTTTCGAGTCGATTGTAAAGATGGCAAAAAGTGCCGAATCGAGAATTGTCGTAACTTCAAGAGCCCAGCTGGAGCTTCACGACCTGAGTTTCGAAGTCGCTTTGAGATATTCGCAAGAGATCGAGAGGTTCGGTCTTAGTTCATGGCAGACATATACCGACAATATAAGAAATATCGTAACCGATCCTCTCGACGGTTTGAGTCCGGATTCCGTCATAGAGGTGTACGGGATCATAGCCGCCATGGAGAGGCTCTTTTTGAAAAGAGCCGATTATGTCGGAATGCTTCCGAGAAAGTTCAACACGGCTATAAGCGGAGCGGTAAAAAGTATCGCACCGTTTTGCGGGAACGACCTCTTTTTCGCTCTTGCACGCAAGGACGGAGAGTACGGTTTCAACGTATATGCCGGCGGTAAAAGCAGTGATGCGGCAACCGATCTTGATATTTTTTGCACCGTAGACGAGGTAGCCCCTTTTTTTGAAGCGGTAATAAAAACCTATATAGAGTACGGGCCGAGAGAGAGCCGCAGCAGAACGAGGCTCTTTCATATGATCAAAAATATCGGTCTGGACGGCTTCAAGGAGCTGCTTTTCAAGAGATACGGCAAAAAGCCGAAGTCAGCCGGAGAGAGACTCTATCCGGACGGGTATGCCTACGAAAAAGATCGATTGAAACTTAAAGACGGAACCTTCGCCCATCGTTACAAAAGCGGCTTCGGAGAGCTCTCTTTCGCTCAGGCGGATGAGATTGTGCAAATCTGCAAGAGGTACGATCTATCCTCTTTAAGGATCGGATGTGACCAGAACATCTATATTCCCGGCTTGCCGGAGTTTGTCGAGTTCGAAGCCTCAAGTGATCGTTATACCGGTATCGTTGCCTGTGCCGGATCGAAATATTGTGTCTATTCTCTTTTCGATACAAAGTCGGAGAGTGCTAAGCTCGTGTTGCAAAAAGCGGCGAAAAACTCTATCTCGATCGGTTTTAGCGGATGTCTTAAAGGGTGCGCGCGTCACGCTTTCAGCGACATCGGTCTTGTAGGCATAAGGACCGGACTTTACGATACGAAGACGGAGCGGGGTATTCGCCTCTATCTCGGTGCCGAATACACAAAAGGGGAGCGGGCCGGAAGACTCATACTCTACTCTGTACCTCTGAGATCTCTCGAGAATATGCTCGATCTTATCGTTGCACTCTTTGAAAGAAGCGGTTTTGGCCGTTTCGAAGAGTTTGCCGCCTCGATAATCAACCGCTACTCAAGAGAAGCTCTCGCTTTCTGGCTGCTGATGAACTATTATAGAAAATTTGTCTCTAAAAAGGGTGAGCTTTTCATACCGGAAGCCAGAACCCACGATGATGAAAAGAGCTATTTTGCCGCTTTGCTGGAGGGTGAAAGTGGCGGCGGCGAATTTGAGATTGTCTCCAGACTCAAGGCGGAGGAGGAGTTTGCATTCAGGGAGGCGATCATATATTTGGAAAAAGCCTCTTTTGCGGTAAGATAACGGGCATGAAAGTCAGGATAGAGAGTTTTGAAAATCTTGTAAACGCTCTGGAGTCTCTACCTTCGATCGGAAAGAAGTCGGCCCAGAGAATGGCGTATCATATGGTTATGGAGGAGCACTTCGGCGCGCTGAAGATAGCCCATGCGATAGAGAAAGCCGTCCGGTCGATTCGGCGGTGTGAAAGGTGCGGTGCCATGAGCGAGGATGAACTCTGCCCGGTTTGCGGCGATCCGTCGCGTGATCACACAAAACTGTGTATTGTCGAGAGTGCCAAAGATATACTCCAGATAGAGTCGAGCGGTGACTATGACGGGACGTACTTTGTCGTAGAGTCGGTCGAACAGCTCGATGGCGTCAAACTCTCCGATCGTGTGGAGGAGGGTGTGGAGGAGATCATTTTCGCCTTCACTCCGGGAATAGCTTCCGATGCCATGATACTCTTCATAGAGGAGAAGCTGAAAGATTACGACATCGTTTTCACGAAGATCGCCCAGGGAGTACCTACCGGGGTAAGCCTCGAGAACATAGATATGCTTTCACTCTCAAGAGCGCTGCAGGAGAGGGTGAAGGTTTGATCGGTCAAAGAGATAGAAAGGGAGTCATCGCACTTTCTATCTCTTCCAGGCTGTAACGGTGTTGTGTAAAAAGGTCGAAGGCGAGAATACCTTGCCAAAGGAGCATTTGCGATCCATCGAAATTGGGCAGATCGAGCCTGATAGCCTCTTTTAGAAAAGGGGTCCGTTTCCCGTAGATGACATCGACTGCATACTTGGTTTTCAAAAGTGCTTCATCCAGAAGCTCTTTGGGCATGGGAAGAGAGTCGTCTTCGAGTCCTGCCGATGTCGTATTGATCACTACATCATATTCGTCGGCGACGAAACTCTCCCATGTGTGGGACTTGAACCCTTCCGATTCGAACCACTCCAGGCGATGGGCGGACCTGTTTACCGCCTCGATCTCTACCCCTTTGCTTCGAAGATAGAGAGAAAGAGCCCGTGCAGTGCCGCCGGCACCGATAACAAGGGCTTTCTTCACGCTTCCCAGTTTCTCGAGGGCTCGGTAGAAGCCTGGTGCGTCCGTATTGTATCCGTAGAGTTTGCCATCTCTTAGAACCAGAGTGTTGACTGCTTGCACCTCGGCTGCGAAATCCTCCACAGCATCGGCTGCATGGAAGGCGGCCTCCTTGTGCGGAACCGTAATGTTGGCTCCTTTCAGTCCAAGGGCAAAAAAACTCTCCTTGAGCGTGTCTCCATCTTCTATGAGCCATCTTGTGTAGCAGCCGTCGAAACCGACTCTTTTGAATGCGAGATTGTGCATGAGAGGCGATTTTGAGTGGTGTACCGGATTTCCGAAAATCGCGAAAAGCTCTTTCAAGACTGCCCTTTTAGCCTAAGATCGTCAAGGGTACTTCTTAGTGCCGCAAGCTTGTTTTTCACCTCGAGATACTCGAGCTCAGGGATACTGTCGGCAACCACTCCGGCACCGGCTTGAAGAACTATTTCATCAGGCTTTATAAGTGCGGTTCTGATCGTGATGGAGCTGTCCATATTTCCGTCGAAACCGAAGTATCCTACACTTCCGCTGTAAAATCCGCGCTTGATACCCTCGAACTCCGCTATGAGCTCCATAGCCCGGATCTTTGGCGCTCCGGTCATCGTTCCCGCGGTGAAAGTGGCAGCAAAAAGATCGAACATATCTTTATCTTTGTCGATTTTGGCCTCTACATCGCTTACCATATGCATGACATGTGAGTAGCGCTCTACCCGCATAAGCGCCGTCACTTTCACGGTTCCGGCTTCCGCTACCCTTCCTACATCGTTTCTTCCGAGATCTACCAGCATTATGTGCTCGGCACACTCTTTGGGATCGTTTAGCATCTCGTTTTCGAGCTCTCTGTCCCGATCTACAGTTTTACCTCTTTTTCTGGTACCAGCGATCGGTCTTAGAAGAATGTTTCCGTCGGTGAGTCGCACCATCACCTCCGGAGAGCTTCCAGCTATCGCAAAATCTTCATATTCGAGCAAAAAGAGGTACGGCGAAGGATTTTTGGAGCGTAAAATCCTGTAAAAACTGAAAGCGTCGACTCTGGCTTTTTCACAGTAGCGGTTTGACATCAGAATCTGGAAAACGTCTCCGCTTCTTATCATCTCTTTCGAGCGGTTCACCATTTCATGAAACTTCTTTTCGTCGAAGGCGAACTCCGCTCCGCCGCTTTCGGTTATGGGTACCATGTCGAGATAGGAGTAGGGCGATTCGATAAGTCTTATTATGGAGTCGAACGTTTCTGCGGTCGACTCGTCCGAAGCGATCAGGCTCAGTTCACTCGTCTTATGGGAAAATGCGAGAACGAGTCTGGGTCTTACCATATCGAGATCGGGGATATTGTCCCGATCTGCCAGGGCGTCCATATAAGGCTTCAAGACAGGCTCGAAGACTTTTACCATATCGTAGCCTATATAGCCGATGAAGCCGTCGAGAAACCCAAGCCCCGTTTCAAGACGCATCTTCTTGTAGTAGTTTCGGTCGACGTTGGCGTAGTACTCTTTCAAAAATGTGAACGGATCGATCGAAAGAGTGTGTTCGGTACCGCTCTCATCTATGTATACGGTCCGGTTTTCTTTATATATCAGCCTCTCTTTCGCACCGACGAAAATGAAACTGAAATTTCCCTCGTCGCTGCCGCCGACACTCTCGAAAAGCATCGTTGTTTCACTCTTGAAGTGTTCTCTGATCTTGGCGTAGAGAGCTGGCGGAGCGAACTGGTCGAACAGGATCTTTTTTACGAAAACCATACCGTCACTTTTTCCGTGTAATGTAGGCGTTTTGGTTTATACGCTTTTTAACCCGCTCAAGATCGCTTTTGGCGGCACTTCTGCTTGGATATGGACCGACAAGCACCTTTTTATAGTGTTTGCCGCTCTTGATACCTTCGACTATGATATAGTCGAGCCCCTCTTTTTTTATGGAGTCGAGGAATTTTTTGTCCGGTGGGTAGCGGAAAAAGGCCCCTACCTGTATGAAGTAGCTATCGCTTGAAGCCGCAGTACTCTTCTCTTTTTGTACCGCTGCCTCGTTTTTTTGTTGAGGTTTCGCCGCTACCGGCTCTTTTGCAGGCTCTTTTATAGGCTTGGCAGCGGTTTTTTCAGGGGCTTTTTTCTCCTCCTCGCCGTTTTTTGGTGCACTCTTTTTGAGCTTGTCGATAACCTGGTCGATCTTTCTTTCAGAAGAGCTCTCCTCTTCTATTGGAACCTGCTCGAAAAGTGGCTCTTTGGTCGGTGCCTTCGCCTCCGTCACGGGCTCCGGCGGGAGAATGATCGATGATTGCGGCGCACTCTCCTCCTCGATCAGGCTCTTTGTTATCAGGATGATCAAAATCAGTACCAGCAGCAGCATAGCGGCTGCAAGCAGTATCTTTTTCAAACCGGACGGCTTTTTCGGCTTTATTATCAAATTGTCAAGGTCGTCTTGTCTCTCTTCCATTCTCTCTCCTTCCGTGCGCTGTATCATCCGAAGATGATTTTGCAGATACCGCTGTGCGTTATCGGACAGGCTACATATGTTTCGACCATGAGGCTCCGCGCTCTTTCGCATACAGCTTGTAAGGCAGTATCAGTATATTATACTCTCTTGGCAGGTCCGGTGACGGAAAGACTCTCCATTCTCGCGGCAGTTTGGAGGCAAGCTTGGTAGACAGAAGCCGTCCGAGCTGATACGCTTCCGCAAGGTCGGTATGCCCCTTGTGCACATATAGATGCAGGTGTCCTGGCGTCTTGCTTTCGTATGCAGTAAAGTTGATGAAACCTTCCTCTCTCAGCATCAGCTGAGCCCTGTGCCAGAATCTTTCAGGGGAGCGTCCGTTGTAGTCGAATACGATATTCTCAACCTTGTTGAAGCGGTTGATGAGGTCGTGAGCGACTGTAATCTTGCCGTCGGCGTGTTCGTTCATAACGGTACGGGTCAGCGGCTTGTCGATACGCTCGAACTTGTTGTAGAAGATCCGGCCGTTCATGTTGATCTTGTCCACTATGCCCGAGCGCTGGATATAGTAGTGGTCCGTTATAAATTTTATCAGCTGGGTATCGACGTTATACATCATTGTCCTTTGGCAAACCGCAACCGCTTTTTGCATCGCTGCAAGCAATAGCCGTTGCGGTATATTTCATCTCACTCAATATGTCGGTCGATCATATATGACGAAGCGTCTTGCAAGCTCGGTCATTTCCGTTTTGATCCTCGAGTGTTTTTCTTCATTGGATATATCGTCCAAAACGTCGCAAATTGCATTGGCGATGACTTTGAACTCCTCCTCCTTCATGCCTCTGGCAGTAAGAGCCGGCGAACCTATGCGGATACCGCTTGTAACGAAAGGACTTCTCGTTTCGCCAGGGACGGTATTTTTATTGACTGTGATACCGGCGCGACCGAGTGCCGCATCGGCATCCTTTCCGCTGAACTCTTTGTTCAGGAAAGAGACGAGTACGAGATGATTGTCCGTACCGCCGCTGACGACGTCGTAACCTCTTTCGATCAGGGTTTCGGCAAGGACGGCGGCATTGGCTTTGACCTGCCTGGCGTAAACTTTCCACTCCTCCTCGAGATTTTTTGCGAACCCGACCGCTTTGGCCGCTATGACATGCACAAGCGGGCCGCCCTGTATACCCGGGAATATGGCGCTGTTGATCTTTTTGGCAAGATCTTCGTCGTTGGTCATGATGAGACCGCCGCGGGGGCCGCGAAGGGTTTTGTGGGTTGTAGTGGTTACCACATCGCAGTGCGGGAAAGGGTGGGGGTGCTCGCCGGCTACAACGAGTCCGGCGATGTGTGCGATATCTGCCAGCAAAAGGGCCCCTACGCTATCGGCTATTTCGCGGAACCTTGCAAAGTCGATCTCTCTGGCGTAGGCGCTCGCTCCGCATACTATAAGCTTCGGCTTGACTATATTGGCGATGTCCGCCACACGGTCGTAGTCGATCCTTCCGTCCATCTCGACGCCGTAAGTAAAGCTCTGATAGTTCTTTCCGGAAAAACTCACTTTCGCACCGTGGGTGAGGTGACCGCCGTGGCTTAGATCCATTCCCAGGATCTTGTCGCCGGCCTTTAGCAGTGCCGCGTACACACCGCCGTTGGCCTGGCTTCCGGAATGGGGCTGAACGTTTGCGTATTCGCAACCGAAAAGAAGCTTGGCACGGTCGATGGCGAGCTGCTCTACGGCGTCAGCGTATTCGCAACCTCCGTAATAGCGCTTGTAGGGATATCCTTCCGCATACTTGTTGGTAAAGATACTTCCTTGCGCTTCCATCACCTCCGGGAAGGTGAAGTTTTCACTGGCTATCATCTCCAGATGGTCGGTCTGTCTTTTGAGTTCATTTTTTAAAATATCGTAAACGATAGGATCGTTCTGTTCCAGGATTGTCATCTCTTTTCCTCACTTTTGATTTCTTCATCTTTTTCTTTTTCATTGTCGCTTTGCGATCTTTGGGGACGCATTGCCGGAAACAATATCACATCGCGAATCGAGTGTCTGTTTGTAAGAAGCATTACAAGACGGTCTATTCCTATACCCTCTCCGGCCGTAGGAGGCATTCCGTAGCCGAGTGCGTCCACATACTCCTCATCCATATGCATGGCTTCGTCGTCGCTCTCCTTTTGGGCCGCCTGCGCCTTGAAGCGTTCGTATTGATCGAGCGGGTCGTTTAGTTCGCTGAAGCCGTTGGCGATCTCTTTTTGGGCTATGAAGAGTTCGAAACGTTCGGCTATCTCCGGATCGTCGTCGCTCCGGCGTGCAAGCGGACTGATATCTATCGGGAAGTGGGTGACGAAAGTCGGGTCCACGAGCTTCTCTTCAACGAAAGCGTCGAAGAGTTCGCCCCATAGTTGCCCCTTGCTCAGACTCTCTTCTACCTCCACCCCTCTCTCTTTGAGATACGATCGCATAGATTCGCTATCTTCGAGTATATTTGCCGGTATTTCGCCGATCTCTACGAGAGCATCCTTGTACGCTATCCGTCTGAAGGGTGTGGAGAAGTCGATCTCCATCTCTCCGTATGGGAGTTTCGCCGGAAGATTCAACTCTTTGAAAAGATACTCGAAGAGCTTCTCCGTCAACTCCATGAGATCTTCGTATCGGTGGTAGGCCCAGTAGAACTCTATCATCGTGAACTCGGGATTGTGGGTATGGTCCATCCCTTCGTTTCTGAAGTTCCTGTTTATTTCGAATACGGCTTCGAAGCCGCCTACTACAAGCCTTTTTAGATAGAGTTCCGGCGCAATGCGCAAATAGCGGTCCACACCCAGAGCGTTGTGGTGAGTGATAAAAGGTCTTGCATTGGCGCCTCCCGGAATCGGGTGCATCATAGGTGTCTCCACCTCCAAAAAGCCGTGCTCTTCGAAAAAGCGCCTGATCAGGCTTACGATTTTCGAGCGCATAAGGAATGTATCTTTGACCTCGGGGTTCATGATCATATCGAGATATCTTTTTCTGTATCTCAGCTCGATATCCTGAAGTCCGTGAAATTTCTCGGGTAGGGGATTGATCGCTTTCGTGACCAGTTCGAGGCGTTTGACATGCATAGTCAGTTCACCTGTTCTTGTTATGAACGGGTATCCGGTGGCGGCTACGATGTCTCCCACTTCGACCATCTTTTTTACTGTTTTGAACCACTCGTCTCCCAGATCGTCCCTGCTGAAGTATATCTGCAAGACTCCGCTCTCGTCCTCTATCTTCGCGAAAGCCGCTTTCCCCATCAGCCTCAAGAACTTTATACGTCCGGCCACAGTGCAGCTTCTATCCGGTGCCGCTTTCTCTTCACTCTCTTTCAAGTAGGCGTACTTTTGCAGAAACTCTTTGTTCGTACACTCTTTTACGGTACGGTTCTGGTATGGGTTTACCCCCATCTGCCTAAGTGTATCGGCCTTTTCTATCCGCTGTTTTTGGTACTGATTGTCAAATATCAATCTTCATTTCCCTTTTTATTGAAATTTTCTATCGTTTTGGCACTCCGGACAGAGACCGAAGATCTTCATGGAGTGGTCTTCCATTTTGAAGCCGAACTCTTCGGCTATGATCTCCTGCCTTCTCTCTATTGCCTCGTCATAAAATTCCAGAATTTTACCACAATTTGTGCATATGATGTGGTCGTGATGGGCTTTTACTCCCAGTTCGTACTTTTTGCCCTGTGTACCGAAGGAGATGGATGTTACGAGTCCTGCATTCTCGAGAAGGGAGAGGGTTCTGTAGATAGTGGCGATACCGGTATTGAGGCCGGGCTGTTCGCTCTTTATTCTGCGGTAGAGCTCTTCCGGGGTGAAGTGTCCCGTATAGTTGTAGAGTGCGAACAGGATCGTTTCTCTTTGCTTCGTGAATTTCAGATTGTTGGATTTAAGCAGCTCTTTGAAACGGGAAAGAAGTGTTTCGTACGGTATCAGAGGGGATGTGGCTACCTCGTTACTCTTTTTCATCAGCCTTCCCCGTATTGTTTGCATCCATTTTGCTTTTTATGGCTTCGGCGCCGCTTTTTACAGCCTCTTTGGCTCCGTTTCCGAGAGTCTCCGCTTTTTCGGCAATACTGTTTGTATCTATATGGACTATGGTATTTCCGGTCTTTACGAACAGCGGATAGAGTATGCTTGAATCAGTAAAGCTCTTTGTATTGTTTCTGACAAGATCTATATTCGAGAGTGCATATACGATTACGGCTATTATTATGAAGACCTTGGCCGAAGCGAAAAGGAGTCCGAGAACCTTGTCCGCTACGCCAAGACCCGATAGTGAGACGAGTTTGGCTATCAAAACTCCGGCTATGATGCATCCAGTCCATATCAGTGCCAGGAGTACGAGAAAACCGATCATACCAAGCGCGGAAGGAGAGTCTATATGCAAAAAGCTTTTTCCGAGCCAGGCGCCGAATTCCGATGCGAAGAGTGACGCTATCCAGACACCGAGCACTATCCCTACAAGACCGGCCAGCTCTTTTATGAGTCCGTTGAAGAGACCTTTGATTCCGATCAGTATGATTAAAGAGCCGGTTATTATGTCAAACCAGTTCATATCCATCAGCGAACCACCAGTCTGTCTTTTCCTTCATGCTTCGCCTGGTATACTGCGGCGTCCGCACGCTCTATGAGGCTTTCGAGAGTATCTCCCTTCTGGTGCGATGTAAGGCCCATGCTCAGAGTGATACGGATGGTTTTTCCTTTATATATGAGCCTGTTGTTCCTGACGGCGTTCATCACTCTTTCGGCGACCTTTTTCGCATCCTCCTTGCTGGCTCTGTTGAAGATGATGAGAAACTCCTCTCCGCCGTATCTGTAGGCGCGGTCATACTCCCTAATGGAGAGTTTGAAGAGTTTGGCAAGAAGTACAAGTACCTTGTCTCCCGCAAGGTGACCGAATGTGTCGTTGATCTTTTTGAAGTCGTCCGCATCTATCATCAGTACGGAGATTTGAAGGCTTCTTTCGTCGGAGTGTTTGAGTAGCTCTTTCGCATCGATTTCGAGCGCTTTACGGTTGTAGAGCTTTGTAAGAGGGTCGATGTTGGACTGCTTTTGAAGCTCCTCGATCTCGCTTTCGAGCGACTTGATAAGCTCGTTCGCGCGCTGCAGCTCCTCCATCAGGTCGTTTTGAAAGGCTTCTATGCGGTTTTTGAATTTCGGAATGTCGATCTCTTCGGTGCTTTCGACGATATTTTCTATCTCTATCGTATGGGTTTGCGTTATCTGTTTGAGATTCGTATTGGACTCTTTGAAAGAGTCGATGCTCTCCTTGGCTATATCTATACACTTTTTCGACTTCTTTTCGTGTTCGCTTTCAAGATACTCGTCCAGATAGATCGAGTATCCGGACTTTCTCAGTCTGGAGAAAAAGGTCTCAACAACATCTTTTATAACTTCGGCCGCATCGTTCGCTTCGATATCTTTTGCAATGACACTCTCTTGTATCTCTTCACAGCTCTTTTTTACAACGTCAGTAATCTTTTCAAGGGATGGCATTTGTTTCTCCGAAATTCAGGATTGATCGTCGTCTACTCTTTTTTATGAGGTTTCCAAAATATTTCATTATAAAACATCGAAGCTGAAATAAAGTTATGTATAGTATTGAGAAAACCAAAAACAGGAGGATATGTGGGCAATTTTCACAAAATGCCCACATACTTGTCATATCGAAACAACCGGCGCCCCGCTTTGCGGATCGCTACCGTTTGAGATCCTTGAAAAATTCGGATATCATGAATGCCATCTCGAGTGCCTGATTGGCGTTGAGTCTCGGATCGCACTGTGTATGATAGCGGCTGCCGAGCGCATCCACCGTGATGTTGCAGCTCTGGCTTCCTGTACACTCCGTTACATCTTCACCGGTCATCTCCAGATGGATGCCTCCAGCGACCGTACCCTCGGCGGAGTGAATCTGGAAGAACTTCTTGACTTCCGCGAGAATGTTGTTGAACTCTCTGGTCTTGAAACCGTTTTCCGTTTTATATGTGTTGCCGTGCATCGGATCACAGCTCCATATGACGTTTTTGCCCTCGGCCTTTACACGTCTTAGAAGCGGCGGGAAGATATCCTCGATCTTGTCGGCGCCCATTCTCACTATCAGAGTGAGGCGTCCGGCGGTATTTTGGGGATTCAGCCTCTCAATAAGCTCTATAAGCTCGTCCTCTTTCATCGAGGGCCCCACTTTTACGCCTACAGGATTGTTGATTCCTCTGAAAAACTCTACATGTGCACCGTCGATATCACGGGTTCTGTCTCCTATCCAGAGCATATGCGCGGAGCAGTCGTACCATTTGCCGGTCAGGGAGTCGACTCGCGTGAGTGCCTCTTCATACCCGAGCAGCAGGGCTTCATGGGATGTATACAGTACGGTTTCATGAAGCTGCGGGGTATTTTCCGGAGTTATGCCGCAAGCGGCTATGAACTGCATCGCCTGGGTGATCTTTTCGGCGAGCTCTTCGTATCTCTTTCCGAGAGCTTTATCCTTGACGAAGTCGAGATTCCAGTTGTGGACTTTCGTCAGATCGGCCATGCCTCCGCGGGAAAATGCGCGCAGCAGGTTCAGAGTGGCGGCCGACTGGTAGTATGCCTTGATCAGCTTTTCCGGCCTCGCCTCTCTCGCTTCTGGAGCGAAGTCGGCGTCGTTTACAATGTCGCCTCTGTAGCTTGGAAGCTCCATGTCTCCTTTCGCTTCCGTATCGGAGCTTCTCGGCTTGGCGAACTGGCCGGCTATACGGCCGACTTTTACGACAGGCTTGCCGCTTGAGTATGTCATCACGACAGCCATCTGCATCATGACCTTGAAGAGATTTTTTATCGTATCGGCGTTGAAGGCGTTGAAGCTTTCCGCACAATCTCCACCCTGAAGCAAGAATGCTTCGCCTCTGGAGACTTTGGCCAGCTTCTCCTGAAGACTTCTGGCCTCTTCAGCGAAGATCAGCGGAGGAAATTTCTTTAGCTCCTCTTCGACCCTCTTTACGCTTTGGGGATCCTTGTAGCTGGGCTGCTGTTTTATAGGGAAGTCTCTCCAGCTCGATCTGTTCCATTCATTCATTGCGTAAATCCTTGAAAAATTTGCGCAATAATACCATAAAACGGAAAAAGAATCCTGTTTGTACCTATTTTTGTTTGCAGGAGGCGGCCCTAAAGGGCCGTTTTGTAGTTTAACTGATGTACTGGATCGCTTTGATCAGCTCATCCGGGCGGGTGGAGTATCTTAGCGCTTCGCTCTTGTCTATTATGTGGCCCTGTACGAGTTTCACCATGACCTGTGTCTGTGTCTGCATGCCGCTTTCGCCCTGTCCAAGCTGCATCTGGCTGTAGATCTGGTGTACTTTGTCTTCGCGTATGAGGTTTGCGATAGCCGGATTGGTTATGAGAATTTCCGGAACGGCGATACGCCCTCCGCCGATTTTCGGCAGAAGTGCCTGGGAGATGACGGCCACCAGAGAGGTCGAGAGCTGAGCCCTGACCTGCGGCTGTTCATCTCCGCTGAAGACATCTATGATACGGTTGACTGTCTGTGCGGCCGAGTTTGTATGCAGCGTTCCGAAGACGAGGTGACCCGTTTCGGCCGCTGTAAGTGCTGCGGCTATGGTCTCTTTGTCGCGCATTTCACCGATGAGTATGACATCCGGATCCTCCCTTAGGGCATACTTCAGAGCATGGGCGAAGGAGTTGGTGTCGGTTCCTATGTTTCTGTGGGAGAAGAGAGACTGGTTGTTTTCGTGAACGAATTCGATAGGGTCTTCTATGGTGATGATATGCTTTCTCTCGGTCATGTTTATTTCGTTGAGCATGGCGGCGAGAGTTGTAGATTTACCGCTTCCGGTCGGACCTGTAACCAGAATGAGCCCTTTTTCTCTTTGAATGAGCTTCTTGTATATTTGCGGGGCTTCGAGATCGTCTATACTTGGTATGTTTGTAGGAATCACACGAAAAGCCGCGGCGACGTCATCCATCGTCCTGTAGTAATTGGCACGGAATCTTCCTACTTCGGGAATCTGGATAGCGAAGTCAAGCTCTTTGTGCTCCTCGAAACTCTTTTTCTGCTTCTCCGTGATTATCGAGTAGCACATCTCTTCTATGGTCTCGCCGTCGAGTTTCGGAAGATTGAGTGGTACGAGACGGCCGTCTATACGTATCTGCGGTTCGCTGCGGCTTACCAGATGCAGGTCGCTCGCCTTGTAGGCAACCACGTTCTTGAGCAGTTTTCTTATATCGAGCGTAATATTG
>Ga0256834_1001001_pt1 | contig 19846 bp, 22 predicted proteins | sample 4281140metaG_FD_190536 | JGI IMG/M metagenome (GOLD analysis project Ga0256834, IMG submission 190536) | Hydrothermal vent microbial communities from East Pacific Rise, Pacific Ocean - 4281-140 | ecosystem: Environmental > Aquatic > Marine > Hydrothermal vents | place: Pacific Ocean: East...
GCAGATAAAAGAGTTGCGAAAAGTACTTTTTTTACCATGATAGAGCGCCTTTTTTAAAGCAATTGTAGCGTATTTGAAGTTAGGGCATAAAAAAAGCCGCCCCCTTCGAAAGGGAGCGGCATAAGAAGAGATCGTATAACTCTCTATTAGAAGTTGTAAGTCAGATAGACCTGTACCATGTTGTCGCTTTCGCCCAGATCGGTATTGATATAAGCGAGTGTCGTATCCAAAGATCCGAAAGATTTGGAAGCGGTAACAGTGAGCTCAGTCATATCGTCACCCGTTGCATGATCGGCATTGGTGTAATAGACTGCGAAGTCAGCAACATCGTGCATCTCATACTCGGCTTCAAGCGTGTAAGAGTCTGTATCGGAAGCTGTTACATGTCCATACGCCCACCAGGCTTCGGTATAGATCTTGGAAGCGCCTGTGTTTGTTGCAGTGTTCCAACCGGCACCGGCTGAAGATTTGTCGCTCGAAGAGTAGGAAGCTCCCAATGAGAGTCCGTTCTCCATAGCGTAACCCACTTTTACAGCCCAGATAGAGCCGTCTTCAAGAGTAGCGTCATTCAGATCGAGAGTAGCGTACTGTGCACCGAGAGTAAGACCTTTGAGCTCGTCTTCGAGTGCGATATCGGCTTGCAGCCACAAAGCTGTAGCTACATCGTTGACATCATAGTACCACGCCTGAGCGGTAGTCATAGGAAGTGCAGTAGTCACGGCACCAAATGCGTAAGCTCCGTCTTGCTGATATGTTCCGAAAGGATCGTTACCGTTTTGTGCATTGTTTACTACTCCGGCGAGAGCAGCTATCGGGGCTGTTGCAGAATTCGGGTTTCCGATTGTAGGCGTAGCGCTTGTTCCGTTACCGCGACCTACCCATGCCGCTACCAGAGTAGTATCGGGGATATCGTTGTTCAGAACCACTGCCGCATCGAAAGTGTTCTGTGCGATAGACCATGTCTCTGTAAACGCGAGAGGTGTGTCGAGAGTCTGGCGACCCACTTTTACAGTGGTATTGGCGATCTTTTTGGCGAGCCACGCTTCGCTTACCCACCACTGGTTGCTAAGGCCGGCATCCCATACCTCGCTTACGAGGTTGTTTTCAAGACCAAGAGTGTTGAGCATCGTTACACCGATTTTACCGGCCACACCGTCCGCAAGATCCGCGCTTGCAGCGATATCCAGAGCCGCCTGACCTGCAGATGAATCTTGCGAGAACAGATCGCCGTTGTGCGCATCGGTTGTGCTATAGTAAAGCTTGGCGTCACCGCTCACTTTGATATTTTGAACATCCGCAAATGCAGATACTCCCATTGCCATAATAGCCGCAAGGCTCAGTTTTGCAAATTTCATTCCTACTCCTTAGGGGTTATTTGTTAGCTTGCAAGCGCCATTATATCATACGGTAAACTTAAACCGCCATTATTACGCATAAATAAGGGTTATTATGCATATTTATTACCTTACGTGACGCTTATTTTAACTTATCCCAACGAAGTACGGCCTTGCCCTCCTCTTCATCTATCGCAGCCATTCCCATTATGTTATATCCGGCATCTACATAGTGTATCTCGCCGGTAACGCCGGATGCAAGCGGGCTTAAAAGATACATCGCACTGTTGCCTACCTCGTCGATAGTGACATTGCGTCCCAGGGGGGCGTTCGCTTCGTTCCATCTCAAAATGGACCTGAAGTCACCAATTCCGCTGGCGGCAAGCGTCTTTATCGGACCGGCGCTTATAGCGTTTACCCGTATACCCTTCTGCGCTCCAAGGTCTGCGGCGAGATAACGTACCGAAGCCTCGAGTGCAGCCTTGGCTACACCCATTACGTTGTAATTGGGAATAACCCTTTCGGCTCCAAGATAGCTTAGAGTCAATATTGAAGCGTTTTGATTAAGGAGCGGATACATCCGGCGGCTAAGCTCTATCAGGCTATATACGGAGATATTCATAGCCACTTCGAAAGCCTCCTTGCTCGTATTCACAAAAGGCTCGCTAAGCGCCGCCTTCGGAGCGAATGCCACCGCATGCACCACAAAGTCGAATGTACCCCACCGCTCTTTCAGGCTCTCGGCCAGCGCTTCGAATTGTTCCGGCTTGCTCACGTCAAGCGGATAGACCATATCGCTGCCAAACTCGGCAGCAATCGGCTCAACACGCTTTTTAAGAGCATCGTTCAGATACGTAAAGGCCAGCTCGGCACCCTGCTTGTAGCACGCATTTGCAATACCGTATGCTATGGACTTGTTGTTGGCGACCCCGACGATGAGGCCTCGTTTGCCTTTCATGATCATCTTTTTCCTTTTGAGTGAAAAGTTAAAAACTAAAAACTAAAAGTTTCGGAGGCGACTTTGCCGCTTCCATACACTTTAGCTTTGAGTTTTCAACGTTTTAAGACTCGATACCAGCAACCTGACAAGTTCGTCGGCATCGGGCTTGATACTTTCAAACATTCTATCATTTAAATATTGAGCATCGTGTAAGAGCATCAGCCAGTAGTTCGCTTCATTCGCCTCTTTTAGACCGATATGCAGTTTGTTGATAAAATCGGCTCTGGACTGGGCAAACTCCGCTTCATAAATCGATGCTCCTACCGCCGTCCCGCTACGTAGCAGCTGCCGACTCAGAACAAACTCCCGCTTTTCATCCTGAAGCCAGCGGCTGAGTTTCACGATACGGAGGGCAAAAGCATAACTCTTTTTCCGCAGTACACTCTCATTCGCATCCATAAAATGTCCGTGAAACGGTTCACCAAAACTTTTAGTTTTTAGTTTTCAACTTTTCACTATCTCCAGCATGGAAACCATGCTGGAGATCTCCCAACTCGCCGTTCCGATCAGTGCACCGTCGCATCCTGGTACCGAGAGAATCTCGCCAATGTTTGCCGGTTTGACGCTGCCGCCATAAAGAAGCGGGCGGTCGCTGAGAGCCTTGATCGTAGCGTGGGTTTTCTCTATCAGTTCAGGTGTTGCCGTTTTACCCGTACCTATAGCCCATACAGGCTCATACGCCAGTATCAGATTTTCATACCTTGTATCGATCCCGTCGAGTTGCTCCACAAGATAGCGACGCACAGCGTCATCCCCGGCTTCACGGACCTCCAGCGGCTCGCCTATACAATAGAATATACAAAAACCCCGCTCTTTGAACCAGGTGAATTTCTCGGAAATAAACTCCTGGCTCTCTTTTAGTATATGACGTCTCTCGCTGTGACCTATAAGCACGGTATCTATACCGAACTCATCGAGCTGCTCCAGCCCGATCTCTCCCGTAAACGATCCCTTGACGGTCGGATAGGCGTTCTGTACCCCTATCTTTATTCCGCTTTTTATGTCGAAACTGTCAAGAGCGGTGAAGGGAGGAAATATGTATACAGGAGTATCCACACCGTTTTCCGCCATGAAAGAGTCGAGCCTGGCAATATACTCTGCACTCGAGCGTCGCGTATGGTTGGTCTTGAAATTGGCCGCTATGATTTTGCTACTCATCATCACCGTCCACTTCCAGTGCGGCGATACCCGGCAGAGTCTTGCCCTCAAGAAGCTCCAGACTCGCCCCGCCGCCGGTAGATATGAATGTCATCTCGTCATCCACGCCGACGCGCTGAATCAGATCCGCGGTATCGCCGCCTCCGATTATCTTCGTAGCATACGACTCCGCTACATAGTTGGCCAGCTTGAAGCTTCCCCTCGCGAACTTGTCCATTTCATACACCCCCATCGGACCGTTCCAAAGGATAGTCTGCACATCGCTTAGAGCCTCTCTAAAGAGCCTGGTGGAAGCGAGGCCTATATCAAGACCTATCCACTCTTTGGGAATCTCCTGGAATGTGACATATTTTACCTGGGCATCCTCTTTGAATTCCGGCGCGACTACAAAGTCCACCGGAAGGTAGAATTTCACACCGAGCCTCTTGGCTTCGTCCATGATATGGCGGGCATCTTCGAGAAGATCGTCTTCGACAAGAGAGTTGCCCACCTCGTAGCCGCGCGCCTTCCAGAATGTAAATGCCATGGCCCCGCCTATAACCATCTTGTCCACCTTGGGAAGAAGGTTGATCAACGCTTCGAGCTTCCCGGATACTTTGCTTCCGCCGACTATCGCCATAAACGGTCTTGTCGGTTTCTTCAAAAGCTTGTGGAAATACTTGATCTCTTTTTGGAGAAGAAAGCCTGCACCCTTGTGGCTGTTGTCGAAATAGTGGGTGATCGCCTCTACCGAAGCGTGCGCTCTATGGCTTACGCCGAATGCGTCATTGATATAAAAACTGGCCATGGATGCCATCTTTTTGGCCAGTTCCGGATCGTTTTTTGTCTCGCCCGGCTCGAAACGCACATTTTCAAGCAGCAAAATCTCGCCGCTTTTTAGCTCTTGGGCCTTCTTCATGGCATCCGGTCCTACCACATCCTCTGCAAGTTTGATCTCATGATGCAAAAGCGCCTGCAGTCTTTTTGCCACAGGCTTCAATGAGAGCTTTTCGTCGACGACGCCCTTTGGCCTGCCCATATGACTCGCAAGAATTATCGCACACTCATGATCGAGGCAGTAGCGTATAGTCTGCATCGCCGCGCGGATCCTTCTATCGTCGGTAATGTTTCCGAACTCGTCGAGAGGCACATTGAAGTCGCACCGTATAAATACCTTTTCACCGGCAAGTTCGAGATCTTTAATCGTCAAAAGTTTCATCTGCTTCCTTTGATAAGATTTCTATTTCGTTATATATAGAGCCATCTCCACGAGCCTGTTGGCATAGCCCCACTCGTTGTCGTACCACGCCATGATCTTCAGCATGTTTCCTCCCACGACCTGGGTAAGATCTTCCGCGACTATGGCGCTTCTTGGATCACCGCAGAAATCCTGGCTGACACCGTAACGGCTATCTATACCGAGAATCCCGCGCAACTCGCCTCTGGCCTGTTCCAGAAAGAGCAAGTTTACCTCCTCCGCGCTCGTATCCTTTTCGAGAACGAGATTCAGGTCCATCAGGGAAACATCGGGAGTCGGTACACGCACACTCTGTCCGTGAAGCCTCCCTTTCAAAGAGGGAAGAACCTTGTATATCGCCTCTGCCGCGTGGGTCGAGGTCGGTACCAGATTGACAGCTGCCGCACGACATCGGCGCAACTCCCTGGAAGAGGCGGCATCCATCAGACTCTGACCGCCCGTATAGGCGTGTATCGTCGTCATCAAACCGCTTTTAATACCGTAGGTCTCATCTATGATCCGGGCGATAGGGCCGAGGCAGTTCGTTGTGCAGCTGGCGTTGGAGATTATCTCTTCCCCTCTATACTCTTTGGCGTTGACGCCGAAGACATATGTAGGTGTATCGTCCTCCGCAGGTGCCGATATGATGACACGCTTGGCGCCGTGCCTGATGTGCGTCTGTACTATATCCCGCCTCAGAAAACGCCCGCTGCACTCCAAAACCACATCCGCACCCTCTTCGGCGAATCTGAGGCGTGCAGGATCCGGCTCCCGAAAAACCTTGATGCGCCTCTGCCCAATTACAAGCATACCGTTTTCAAAAAATACCTCTTCATCGAACGGCCCGTGAACCGAATCGAAGCGGGTAAGATACTCTATACTTTTTGGATCGGCCAAATCGTTGATCGCAACCAGTTCCACATCTTCACGTCTGGATACGATGCGGGCCACACTGCGTCCGATGCGTCCATATCCGTTGATTGCAATCTTCAAAGCCAATGGAGTTTCCTTGATACCGAAATATTAGGCTCGATTTTATCCAAAGAAGTGTATAATTATTATTAAATGAAAAAGAAAAAAGCGGCAATATTCGGCGGAAGCTTCGACCCGCCCCATTTCGGTCATATAGAGGTGATGAAAAAGGCGCTCGAAACCCTCGATATCGACAGACTCATAGTAGTACCGGCCTACGTGAGCCCTTTCAAAAAAGGTCACTCCGCACCGCCGAAACTGCGTCTTGAGTGGCTTCGCAAAATAACCGGTTTCGATCCGAGAATCGAAGTGAGTGACTACGAGATCGAAAAAGAGGGCAAATCATACACTTTCGATACAGTCGCCCATTTCAAATACTTTTTTGATACAATTTACCTCATCATCGGAGCGGACAATCTCAAAACTCTTGAAAAATGGCACAGATTCGAAGATCTCGAGAAGATGGTTCGCTGGGTGGTTGCGTCACGCTCCGACGAGCCGATTCCGGAAGGTTTCATTCTTCTGGATACGGATATGCCGATAAGCTCGACACAGTTGCGCAAAAATATCGATCCGGAATGGATCCCGGAAGCCATACGCGAAGAGGTGGTCCGTTTCTATACCAAACAGCAAAGACAGGAGAGCAGTTGAACAGCAATACAGAGCAAAGAATAGAGAGGATCATAGATACTCTCGATCAGAAAAAAGCGGAAGACATCCAGGTGTTCGATCTTAGAGAGAAGGAGTACCTGACACAGTTTGTGATCATCGCCACGACCCTTGGAGAGAAGCATACACTGGCGCTTTTGGGATATTTGAAAGATACTCTAAAGCCAGCGGGAGAGAAGTTTGTCGCCGTCGAAGAGGGTGAGCAGTGGACCATAGTCGATCTTGGAGATATCATGATCCACCTTATGGTTCCTTCATATAGAGCGAAATACAATATCGAAGAGTTTCTGGAGTCGCTACAAACAAAAGAGTCTTACTCTTGAGCTCCGGACAGACCGGAACAGTCTGCAAGCTACTTGTCCGAAGCTCTTGCGGATCGTATAAGCAAAAGGCGTTCCACTCGTAAAAAAGAGCGGAAGAGACGCTTGACCACTCCTTTGGAACGGGCTTTGCAAAGAGCGGCTACATCCTTTGAGCCGCTTCGATACCGAGCATCTTCAACCCTACCCTGAGAGAGAGGGCGACCATTGCGGAGAGCTTTAGGAGCGCCTCCTCGTTTGGAGTGCCTACTACCCTGTTGTCGTAGTAGAATTTATGATACATCCCCGCAAGATGCTTGAGATACTCCGTCACCTTCTGAAGCTGCCTGTTTTTAAATGCATCTTCCAGAACCTCCGGTAGAAGCAAAGCGGTAAAGAGCAGATCGTAAGCCTCTTCGCTCAATCCGTCCAAAGAGACATCATAAACAGACTCCCGACCCCTTCCTGCTTTTTCAAAAAGCGAAAAGACCCTCGCGTGGGCGTAGTTTATATAGTATACCGGGTTGGAGTTGTCCTCTTTTTTCAAATCTTCCACATCGAACTCCAGATGCGTATCGCTCTTTTTCGTAAGAAAGATAAACCTGAGAGCGTCGGCACCTATCTCCTCGACGATATCACTCATCAAAATGAAGTTGCCGGCACGCTTGGACATCTTGTACGGCTCTTTGTCCTTGAGCAGAGAGACCATCTGTGAAAGTATTATCTCCAGCTTCTGCGGATCGTGCCCGAAAAAGGCTATCGCAGCCTTGACCCTTGCTATATAGCCGTGGTGATCCGCACCCCAGATGTTGATATATCTGTCATACCCGCGCTCGAACTTCAGGTAATGGTAGACTATATCTCCGGCCAGGTATGTAGGACGCCCGTCTTCACGCACAACGACCCTGTCTTTCTCATCACCGTGTTCGGTAGACTTCAGCCACCATTTGCCATCCTTTTCATAGACGGCACCGGCATCGGCAAGGCGCGTCAAAACCTCGTCCCATCGATCATAAAGGCTCTTTTCGCTGACATAGTGGTCGAAAAAGATTCCCACTTCGTGAAGATTTTCGTTGATGAGTTCGAGCATTCTCTCTTTGGCCCACTCCGAAATCTCCGGTATGAACGATTCGTCGACAAACTTTTCCGGTCCGAGCGCCTCTACCGCTTTTGCGGCAAGGTCCGCTATATACTCCCCGCGATAATACTCCTGCGGCCACTCCACTTCGAGCTTCAAGACACTCTCACGGGCGGAAAGATAGACGGAGAGCCCCAGAAGATATATCTGGTTTCCGGCATCGTTTACGTAATATTCGCGCTCTATCTTGTATCCCAGATGTTTTCCTATACGGGCAAGCACATCACCCCATACAGCGCCGCGTGCATGACCGATATGCAGCGGTCCGGTAGGATTGGCGCTGACAAACTCCAGCAGTATGCTCTCGGCAATGTCGCCTCTTGCAAATTCATCCTCGTTTTTCAGGGCCCATGTGGCATACTCGTTCAAAAAGTCGCGGCTCAGTTTTATATTGACATATCCTTTGAGAGCGTCAACTCTCTCGAACATCTCCTCCTCTTTGAGTCTCTCTACAAGCTCTTCGGCAATCTTTATCGGAGACTTTCGAAAAACCTTGGCCAAAGAGAAGGCTATCGGAGTAGCGTAGTGGCCGAAACTTTTATCTTTCGGTTTTTCGAGCACTACAGGGTGATCGATATGCTTTTTCAGGATCTCGTAGACTCTATGTTTCAACGATAAGCCCTACGCCTCTTTTTTATCTTCGGTTTTTGCGGAAGCGACGGTTTCGCTCTTTTGCTCTACCTGTTTTTCACTCTTTGTTTCGGCTGCGGCCGCCTTCTCCTCCTCTTCATCCTCTTTCATCGCCTTTTTGAAGTTTCTGATTCCGCTGCCCATCCCCTTTGCGAGTTCCGGAATCTTTTTCGCTCCAAAAAGCAGCACTACTATCGCCAGAATTATCAGAAGTTCCGGCATTGACGGCATACCCATGCTATCTCCTTCTTTTAAATTTTAGTCTATATTATATCTCTCGTTGGCTGTTGCATGCCTTATGAGTGAAGCAAACGTCAAGAACAAACCTCTTTCAGGACTCCCGCCAACGGTTCACGAAGCTCAAAGCCTGCTTGCGTCCCTTCTTGAGCCTCGCTGCCTTGGCCACCGCTATAAAAGAGTCGACAGCCTTTTCAAAATCGTCGTTTACGATCAGAAAATCGTATGCGGTAACATACTCTATCTCTACCAGGGCGTTCTGTATACGCTTTTTTACGATCTCCTCATCATCCGTGCCCCGGCTTTTTAGCCTTCTTTCGAGTTCACTCAAAGATGGCGTGGTGACAAACACGGAGGTTATAAGATCACCCATTCTCTCCCTGGCTATCGCATGCCCCTGCACATCGATATCGAAAATCACCAGCTTTCCCGCCTCCAGCGCCTCTCTTACAGGCTTCAAAGAGGTTCCGTAATAGTTTCCGTGCACCTGTGCATACTCCAGAAACTCGCCGGCCTTGATATCCGCTTCGAACGTCTCGTGATCGACGAAAAAGTAGTCTACACCATCCTTTTCACCCTCTCTCGGTGCTCTTGTCGTAGTGGAGATGGAGAAGTAGTACTCTCCGATCTGGTTTTTCGCAGCCTTTATCAATGAACTCTTTCCGGCGCCGCTGGGACCGGAAACTATAAGTATCGCTCCAAATCTATGCACCTATCACACCTCTTTGGGAAAGGTAATGTTTATCGTTATCTGTGCTCCGGCCAGAAGCTCTCTCAACGCCTTCGGATCGACACCTGCAAGTTTTGCGAGCAGTTCGGCGCCTTCATGAGAGCCGTCCCGATCGACAGGCTCTTTTTCACCGGACGATACCGCAGCGCTAACCGCCGCACCGCCGAGCGCAGCCGCCATCTCCTCCTCACTGATGAGATCGAGCTCATCTTCGATCGGCTCTTTCTCGACCGACTCATCTTCCTGTTTGGGCGCAGGCTCGGGCTCTTTTGCAGCTTCCTCTTCCGCCTCTTCGAGCTCTTCTGTCTCCTCTTCCGCCACGGGCTCTTGCAAAGGTGTTTCCTCGAGTTCTTCCGTCTCCTCTTCGAGAAGATCGTCCATGAAAAGCTCATCCGACTCTTCGGCAGACTCTTCATCCTCTTCTATGCCCTCATCGAGGAGCTCCTTGACAGCGTTGACCTGCTCCTCGTCAAGCACTCCCCCTTCCGCATCAGAAAGATCTCCGAGCTCATCAAGGGCGGCAAGCTCGGCTTCGTCGATCTCCATCTCCGCGGCGATTTCCTCTTCGGAAATATCTATACCCTCCAAAAGAGCCTCTATCTCTTCATCCGATTTGTTATCGGAGAGGCTCTCCTGCGAACCGGACTCTTCAGGTTCTTCAGGCTCTTCAGGCTCGGTCCGATCCATCTCTTCAATCAAGGCCTCCAGGTCCAGCTCTTCGGAGAGATCATCCTCTGCGGCCGGTGACTCTTCAAGATCCTCCGGCATCGACGACTCATCCTCTATCTCTTCGATCGACTCCGCCGCATCATCCTCTTTTGCAGTCGGCTCATCGTCAATACTCTGCGGATGCGACGGCTCCTCTTCCAGCTCCTCGAGTCCCTCGAGACCCTCAAGATCTTCGAGACCCTCAAGGTCTTCAAGATCCTCCAGTCCTTCCGGCTCTTCGTCGCCGAGATCCCCGTCGGAGTCCCCGCCTTCCTGATCGCCGGACTCTTCCGATGACTCCTCGAGCTGCTCGAGCAGTGCATCGAAGTCCTCTTCTTGCGAAGTATCCTCTTGCGTATCCAAAAGCGCATCATCCTCCGCAGAAGCGGACTCGCCGCCTAAATCGCTCTCCTCGCCGGCCACAGGTTCCTCTTCCATCGGCTGATCCTCTTCCATCTCAGGAAGCATCATATCATCCTTGATCTCCATAAGAAGATCCACCATCTCTGTCGGTAGAAACGGCTTTTTCAGATAGTAGTCAAACCCCTCCGGCCGGCTCTCTTCATCGGCATATATCAGGCAGGTTTTGCGCGCACCGCTTCTCTCCTTGAGAGCTTCCAAATCGATATCGTCGAGCTTTGCGTCATCTATGAAAAGAATATCATACGGGCCCTCTTCCATCTCGTCAACGAGCGGAGTCTCTACAACGTCAAATCCGGATTTCTGGGCGCTTAGTCCGGTGAGTTTCGAAACTACCGGGTTTTGGTTGATCAGAAGCATACGCATCATAGAGCCTTTTTTATGGGTTGAAAGCCGGCCACCGGGCACGGACCGGCTGAATGTTTTATTGTATAATCAAGATCATTTATTTTTGCTTTAGGATCGTTTCATGCAAAAATTCATACAGACTCTTATCGTCGCCTTTTTCATCTTTTCGCCAGCAATCGGCGATGTCAAACTCAAAACATACATACTTCCCGAGGAGGCGAAGCCAGCACTCAAACAGATGCTTCACAGCATAGATATCGCAAAATACAGAATCGACGCCGCAATTTATAGCTTCACCCACAAAGCCATCGCCAAAAAACTTGCCAATGCCGCAAAACGCGGCGTAAAGATCAGGATTATCTTCGATCGTGAAACGAATATGAAAAACCGCCGAAGCCAGATAGGGTACCTGGCCAGGTTCCGCAACATCGAAACCTATCTTCTGAGCGGGAAAGAGAGAAAAAGGGGCGGCGGATACGGCCTTATGCACATGAAGCTGATGATCGTAGACAACAGATACACCATTTTCGGTTCAGCCAACTGGACATACTCCGGTTTCGGACTCAACTACGAAACTATCACTTTCGTGCAGAGCTACGCCAAGGCGGCGAAGATGGAGCGGGCATTTGAAAAAATGGTGCTCAAAGCGACACCTTACTGATCGGAAGCTATCCGATCCATAGACCCAAAACTCTCATAGCCTCGAGGAACTCCTCTTTGAAAATAAGCATCATAGTCCCGAGTACCGCTATCCAGACCGCCATGGAGAGGGCGATCTTGATCGGAAAACCTACTACGAGCAGGTTGAATTGCGGCATAGTCTTCATAAGCATGCCGAAAATGATATCGGAAAGCAATGAGAGCGCTATGATCGGAAAGGCGAGCGAAAAACCCATGACAAAGAGGTGCCCCATAGCGCTCATCACATAGTTGAAAATCTCTTCAGAAAGTATGAATCCCCCAAGAGGCGCCTGCCTGATCGCATCCACCATCCATATCAGCATAATGTGGTGCCCGTTGAAAGCGAGCAGTATCACCATGGCCAAAACCAGCAAAAACTGGCTTACAAGCGGAGATTGCGCCTGGCTTTGCGGATCTATGACACTGGCCAGCGAAAAGCCCATTACAAAAGCGATCTGCTCTCCCGCATACGAGAGTATTCCGAATACGATATTCAGCACGACGCCTGCGATCAGTCCCATGATCGCTTCAGAAAGAATCGCGGCAAAGAGCATGGCGTAGTTTTCCGGCTCCGGAGTGACCGGCACGACAGGAAAAAGTACCAGTGTCAGATAGAAGGCAAAAGCCGCCTTTATCTGGGGGGAAATCGACATATGGTTGAAAAAAGGCATGAACACGAAGAGTGTCGAGAGTCTGACAAAAAGAAGCAAAAAAGTGTAGATATGATCCGGCTGAAGCAGGCTGTACCAGCTCACCCCAGAAGCTCCAGTCTGGCGTGATCGAGCCTGTATACCCTGTCGCAGCTCTTTGCTATCCTCTCGTCGTGTGTTACAAGAAAGAGTGCCCCTTTTACCCTCTCTATATGATCGAAAACGGCATCCATCGCGATATGAGCCGTCTCGTCGTCGAGGTTGCCGGTCGGCTCGTCGGCAAAGATGAGACGCGGCCGCTTGGAGAGTACCCTGGCGATGGAGACTCTTTGCTGCTGCCCGCCGGAGAGTTCGGTCACCCGTTTATCCATCAGCTCCGCGATACCGAGCCGCTCAAGAAGCTCTAAATCCGGCTCCGTTTCACTAAGAAGTGTCGCGATTTCTATATTTTCGGCACCGCTCATCCCTTTGAAAAGATAGTGAAACTGAAAGATGATCCCGATCTCGTAGCGCCGGATAGCGAGGCGCTCTTTGTCGCTTAGTGAGTATATATCGGAGCCCAATATCTCCACTCTGCCGCTTTGCGGCTTTAGAAGTGTCGCAAGGATATGTAAAAGTGTAGATTTGCCGCTGCCGCTCACACCTATGACGGCAACTTTTTCTCCCTCTCTCAAAGAGAGATCCACTTCATTGAAAAGCGGATAGTCGAATGCGTGTGATAGATTTCGAGCACGTAGAAGCTCCGCGCGGCCGATAGACGGCCCGGCGGAGTGCTCTGGAGAGTTCATGAGCTTCAGTTGCCCATTTGTGCCGCGACTTCGGCTGCGAAATCTTCCTCTTTCTTCTCGATACCTTCACCAAGTTCAAAACGGATGAACTCGACGATTTTTGCCGAACCGCCTGCCTCTTTGGCCGCTTCGTCCAGCACCTGACCGACCGTCTTCTTGTCATCCATGACGAAAGGCTGGTTTACAAGAGTGTTGTCCTTGAGATATCGCTTTATCTTTCCGGGGATGATCTTGTCCCAGATAGCTTCGGGCTTGCCCTCTTTCTTGAGCTGCTCTTTTGCGATCTCCTCCTCCTTGGCGAGTACCTCCGCAGGTACCGCTTCTTCATCGAGGAAAGCCGGGTTCATAGCGGCTATATGCATAGCGATATTCTTCAGCGTCGGACGGATCGCTTCGCAAGTCTTGTCGCTGTCGCATTTGGCGGCGATGAGTACGCCGACTTTTCCGTTTCCGTGTATATATCCCTCTACCGTACCGTTTTCACCGGCATCGATAGTGACGAAGCGGCGCATTACGATATTTTCGCCGATCTTTGCGATCTCGCCTTTGAGATACTCTTCAAACGTAGTACCGTCTATCTCCGTCTGGAGCAGATCCTCGACAGTGGTCGCAGTAGAGCAGTGAACATGGCGGGTAGCCTTTTTCAAAAGTGCCTTGAAGTTGTCGTTTTGGGCGACGAAGTCCGTTTCACTGTTGATCTCGGCGATAGTGCCTTTGCGATGATCGTCACTGATCTCGATACTGATAGCGCCTTCGCTGGCGATACGCCCAGCCTTTTTGGCCGCGCTCGAAAGACCCTTCTTGCGAAGCCACTCAACCGCCTTCTCCATATCTCCGTCTGTTTCGGTAAGAGCCTTTTTGCAGTCCATCATACCTGCGCCTGTCATCTGGCGCAGCTCTTTTACCATCGCTGCGGTTACTGCCATTTTACTCTCCTTTCGCTTCTGCGGTTTCGTCTGCTTCGGCTGCACCTTCGGCCTCGCCTTCAGCGACCGCCTCTTCGGTAACTGCCGCCATCTCCTCTTCGGTTACGGCCTCTTCGCTCTCGGCCTCCTGGGCGGCAAGCTCGCGCCCTTCGATGATAGCATCGGCCATTTCGCGGCAGAAGAGCTGAATCGAGCGGATAGCGTCATCGTTGCCCGGAATCGGATAGTCGATCAGATCCGGATCGCAGTTCGTATCGAGCGGAGCGATGACAGGTATGCCGAGTCTTCTGGCCTCTTTTATAGCGATACGCTCTTTTACCGCGTCTACGACAAAAAGATAGTCGGGAAGATTTTTCATGTTGCGGATACCGCCGAGATAGTTTTCGAGCTTCTCTTTTTTACGCTTGAGCATAAGAGCCTCTTTTTTGGTCAGAAGCTCCATCTTGCCGCTCTCTTCCATCTCCTCGATCACTTCGAGTTTGCGGATCGATTTACGGATCGTCTGGTAGTTTGTGAGCATACCGCCGAGCCAGCGTGTCTGAACATAGGGCATACCGCAGCGCTGCGCATGCTCTACGATAGCGTTTCTGGCCTGTTTCTTGGTACCTACGAACATTACCGTCTTGCCCTCTGCCGCGGCGTCTCTTACGACATTGTAGGTATATCTGAAGTATCTTAGCGTCTTTTGAAGATCGATAATGTGGATATTTTTTCTGACTCCGAAGATGAACTTCTTCATCTTGGGATTCCAACGACGTGTCTGGTGTCCAAAGTGCATACCGCACTCGAGCAGGTCTTTCATTGTGACCATGGGTTCTCCTTGAAAAAAATTGTCTACTGTGGCATATGCCCAGGTTTACGGACATCTTGTCCATCCTCTGTGCCCATCAACGCTATCGCGCAACCTGTCAAGGATTGACACATGTGAGGTTTCCCTTTTACGGAAAAAGGGAGTGAAATGATACTGAATATTAACTGAATTTCAGCTTTCTTTTATACGTTCTCCATAAGTTTCCGCACTGCCGGAACATATTTGGCATCTTCGACCTTTATATGATCCAGCCACCAGCTTTTAAGAGACTTCAGAAGTTGCAGAGGTTCGTTTACCTGCTCTATCGACGCCCTTAGCTGCCGCAACTCCTCCAAAAAGCGCTCGTGCTCCGCGGCATGAGACTCGCTCTCTTCATATCCGGCAGCCTCCATCAGCTCCTCCTCCACTATGAAGTGGACGGCGAAGAAGTGCTCGAGCATCTCCAGCATCCTCTGCTGCTCCCGCTCCGCATCTCCTCTCTTCATGAAGTAGTAGAGGGTGTTGATCATGGAGACGATTCCGCGGTGCTGCTCATCTATCAGAGGGATCCCCATGGCATCCTCTTCCTGCCAGATGATGAAGAGCGACTCCTTCATCCTCATTCGCCCTTTTCGAGCTCTTCGAGCTTCTGTCTGACTGCCTCGACATGCCCCTTGACTCTCACTTTCGGCCAGACAGCGGCTATCTTGCCCTCCGGATCGATCAGAAAGGTGGAGCGTATCACCCCTTCGTACTCTTTGCCGTAGAGCTTTTTGGGGCCCCATGCGCCGTAGGCTTTTAGCACCTCTTTGTTTTCGTCGCTAAGCAGGGTGATTTTGAGTCCCTTCTTCTCTATGAATTTTCTGTGCTTGTCCGGCGAATCGGGGCTGACGCCGAGAATTACCGCACCAAGCCCTTCAAAATCGGGCATAGCCTCGGTAAAATCGCACGCTTCGGTGGTACACCCGGGCGTCAAATCTTTCGGATAGAAGTAGAGTACCACCCATTTACCCTTCAGATCCCGCAGGCAGATCTCTATGTTGTCCTGATTCGGCAGACAAAACTCCGGCGCCTTCTCTCCAGCTTCCAGCATATCCTTCTCCTTTATTGTTTCAACAAGTTCGCCTGATTCGCTCTATTCGACGACAGAACCTTTCGGATGCCCGATCGCATACAAAAAGGTCGCAAAATCCCGAAAAAGCGAAGCAGTTAACTTTTTCTCCGCGGTTTCTACCGTCAACCGCTCCTAAAATATTTTTCGTTAGTATACCATCATGGAAAAAGAGAGAGTGCTAAAAGAGATAGAGAAGCTGCTAAGCTTCGACGGCAATGAAACCCCTATAAACCCGCAGTATCTGCGCTACTTCACGATAGAGGAGCTGGAGTCCATCAAAACCGCGCTACAGAAGAGGCGGCAAAATATGGTAGAAGAGAACTTCGAGTGGCTTCTGGGATTCAAAAAAGATGTGTAGTCAGCCAAACAGGTAACTACTCCTGCCGCCGAATCGTTTCATCCCCTCACCAATCCTCCGAGCACGACCATAGCGATACTTGAGCCCCCAAGACTCCGCACACTCAAAAAGAGACTAATACTTCGTTAACGCAAATAGTCTACCATACCGTAACGGATATACGGAAGATTCGCTTCCATAAATTACACAGAAAAAGAACCGAACAAAAGGAGCAAACCATGATAAGAATCAACCGACTGCTTACAATAGCGGCCATCGGTATAGGAGCCGTAGTGCTTACAGGCTGCGGAGGCGGTACCGACGATACCACTACCGCCACCACATACGATATCACCGTAGAAAGAGGCCCTCTGCTCCATGCGATAGTGATGGACAGCACGGGAGTCAGAGCCACAGAGATAGGTGAAGGGGTCTACAGATTTCAAAACGCACCTTCGTATCCGGTAAAAGCGTATAGCGGTTTTATCGATATAGATCGTGACGGTACAGTCTCTATAGGCGACGTCAACAACTCCCTTCTGCTCGAAACCAAAGAGGGTACGGCCGCCACACTTGTAAGCAGCGTGGCGCTCAGAGACGAGATACGCACCTGGCTGAAAGAGACTTACGGACTCACCGACGAAGCGATTGACAACGAAACCCCATCGAGCGACAAAACGATCGCGGCGATCAGCGACGAGCTATATGCATACTGTATGGAAAACGGCATAGTAGATCCCGCCACCATGACGCTCACCCAGATGCAGCAGATCCAAAACCGCATCCAAAGCCGTATCGAAAACTACACCCTCACCGACACTCCGGTATCCGATCTGGAAGAGCAGCTGGTCTCCGAGCTGAACGTCACCAGACTTACGCAAACGGATGTGGAAAACTTCACTCTGTATGGCGGCGGCAACGGTATGGCGGAGCTGGCTTTGGCCCTGCCGGAATCAAACCTAACCGAGGCGCAAAAGTATACGATCGCCTTTATGTGGAATGAAGAGAAGATGGCAAAAGATCTCTATCTCGCACTCGATTCGATCTATGCGCAACCTACATTCGAGAATATAGCGACAAGATCCGAAACGAAGCATCTGGAGGCTGTCGAAGCACTTGTGCAAAAATACGATCTGAACATCTCAAACACGACCGACTTCAGCGGCGGCTACTCCCGGGAAGCTCTCGCTGCCGTAGCACCCGGCGAATTTACGATGGATGAGATCAAGTCTCTTTACGATTCGCTCTACACGAAAGCGGAGGCGTCCTTGCAGGAGGCTCTGGAAGTAGGCTGTATAGTGGAAGTGACCGATGTAGAAGATCTGCTCGCGGATATCGAGACCGCCCAGGGTGCCGACGATCTCGTACTTGTCTACAATTTCCTTCTAAGCGGAAGCTACAACCACTACTGGGCTTTCGACAGAGCGCTCAAAGCCAACGGCGTAGCCGACGGATGCTGCTCTTTGGGTGAAGAGTACTGCAAAACCGCCGAAGAGTATCCGGCCGGCAATACAGGAAGTATCGTACAGTAAACACCCTCTCTCGACTGTCCGGACCCCTGTCCGCCCAGTCGAGTCACACCCTCTCCTATATACGAAAATCCGTTAAGGTTACGTTTACACTTCTTTTGTAGACTCACCTTATGAAGCTCTCAAAAATCAGAGATATAGTCTCACTATTCGCCGTACTTGTATCCGTAGGTGCCGATGCGCAAACCCTGAATCTAAAGAGTTGTATAGATGAAGCGCTTCGGAACAATCCCGATATTCGCTCCATTACCCTGAAAGTGGAGCGGAGCCAAAAGAGTCTCGAGCAGCAAAAAAGCATCCAGAGACCGCAGATCTCCGTATGGGGCGAATACGATCCTCTAAAAACCTATGTCATACCCATATCCGGCAAATTCAATACGCTGGACGATGACGGATGGAGCGTGGGAGTCTCTGCCAGACAAAGAGTATACGACTTTGGTACCACAACCCACAAAATAGAGGCATCCCGCACTAAAAAGAGAGGCAGCGTACTCACCCTGAAAGAGGCGAAAGCTCTGCTGGTATATACGGTAAAAAAAGCCTACGCTTCGGCCATCTCGTTACAGGATGCGCTCACTGTACGGCAAAAAGATCTCGAAGTCAAAAAAGCTCTCTACGAGCAAGCAAAGGCGATGGTGGCCCAGGGGCTGAAAAGCCCGGCCGACGAGAGCCGCTTCCTCTCGTCCGTAAAAGCGGCCCAGGAGGCGGTAGCCAAAGCAGAGAGCGACTACAAAAAAGGAATCTACATCCTCGAAAAGCTGATGGCCGTATCCTTGCGGGAGTCAGTGGAGCTTGACAGTAGCGGCGTATTCAAAGAAAAGGCCGATATCCCGGCGACATATACGGAAATATTGAAAGAGAATCTCTCCATAAAGATCGCCCGAAACGAACAGAAAGCGGCTCACGAAAGCTACAAAAGCGCTCGGGCCGAACGATACGGCACGATAGACGCGATAGCCGAAGCGGCACACTTTGATACGCTGAACAGTTACGACACCAAACTGATAGCTCTGCGCTATACGGTGCCGCTATATAGCGGCGGTGCCGTAAAGGCGAAAAAAGAGCAGGCCAGGATCGAAGAGCTGATAGCGGCGGAGGAGACGACCTCGAAAAAGCTGCAGCTTACAGAGGAGATCAAGTCGCTACTGTCTGATATAGAAGCGCTCGATCGCTCCATAGAGGCGCGCAAAGCCCAGCTCGATTCGGCCGATGTCACGGCAGAAGTGGTAGGAGCCAGATACAAGGAGGGGCTGGCCACTTATATAGAAGTCCTCGATGCGGAAGCTGTCAGACTCGAAGCGAAACTCGCTCTCATTCTGGCGCGCTACGCAAAAGCTGAAAAAATCTTTCGTCTGGAGTATCTAAATGCGAAATAGTCTGATTGGCCTGGCGATCATAGCCGCCCTTGCGACCGGCGGCTTTATCTTTTACAAAAAGGTCTACATACCCAAATCGACATACAACTATATAGTGCCTGAAAAAGGAAGCATCGCCCACACCGTATTCGGTATCGGTACGGTAGATGCAAAGGATATCTATCCGCTCGGTTCCAATTTCGGCGGCAAGCTGCTGAAAGTCTACAAAGATCAGGGTGAGTGGGTAAAAAAAGGCGAGAGGGTTGCCGTACTCGATCCGGTAGATCTCTACGAGCAACTTGCGGGAGCAAAGGCCGCTTACAAAAAAGCGGAGCTCGAAATAGGTGCGGCGGTAAGCGAACTCGAAACCCTTCAGGCACAGCTTCGACTCGCAAAACTCACTTTCGAACGCTACAGCAAGCTATATGAGCAAAAGTATGCCGCACAAGCGGAGTATGACAAGGCAAAAAGCGACCTCGAGGTGCTCCTGGCCCGTATCGCATCAGCAAAAAGCCAGATAGAGGCATCCAAAGCCGAAAGAGAGAGGGCCAAAAGCACCATCGATGCCTTGCGGCAAAAAATAGCGAGACTCGAAGTGAAATCCCCTCTCGACGGATACGTCATAGAGCGTTCGGCGATTGCGGGGCAGAATGTAGCGCCGCAACAACCGATAGTGACGATAGCGGATCCGAAGACGGTCTGGGTAAGAGTCTATATCGATGAAAGAGAAAGCGGCAGGATCGAAGTCGGAAACAGGGCGAAAATCAGGCTCAGATCCCATCCAGAAAAGGAGTTTGGCGGCAAGGTAGCGAGAGTG
>Ga0256834_1001002_pt1 | contig 19836 bp, 18 predicted proteins | sample 4281140metaG_FD_190536 | JGI IMG/M metagenome (GOLD analysis project Ga0256834, IMG submission 190536) | Hydrothermal vent microbial communities from East Pacific Rise, Pacific Ocean - 4281-140 | ecosystem: Environmental > Aquatic > Marine > Hydrothermal vents | place: Pacific Ocean: East...
GTAGATGTTTCAGAATTCATTGAAGCCAAAATGGATGCTGTAAAAGCTTATGATTCTCAATTTTACAATCCAGCTAGTAAAGAGCCAAGTTCTCCTATTTCTAGCAAAAACTTTTTAGATAGTGTATTGTATAGAGCGCAAGACTTGGGAAGATTGGTAGGGGTTAACTATGCAGAAGGCTTCACAGCAGAGCGTTATGTAACCATAAAATCTTTAGATAATTTAATATAAAAAATGTTTGTAAAAAAACAGAAATGTTATACATTTGCATCCTCAAATAAATGGTGATTGTAGCTCAGCTGGTTAGAGCGCCGGATTGTGGTTCCGGAGGTCGCCGGTTCGAAACCGGTCTTTCACCCAAAATTAAAGGTCTGTTTTTCAGACCTTTTTTTGTATCCTAAATCCTTAAATTTAAACTTATAGAGATTAAAGTAACTTGTGATTTTATACTTTTTATTTTAAGAAATAATTGTATTTAATTTAAATATATTTTGATAGTTTTATACCCTCAATAATTAAATGAAAACAAATGAAAAACTTGATATACATATTAACATTTATTGTTACAACTACGGTAATAGCACAATCTACAAATTCAATAACAGTAGAAAAACAAAAATTGAAACAAGCATTAGCTTATGGTGATAATATGGTTGCAGCAACTTCAATGTATGCTATTATTAATTTGGAAGGACCGCAAAGTACTTATAAAGATAGTTTAGCATATTTGTATTTTAGAGAAAGAAATTATACCTCTTGTTTTTTGGTACTTAATGATGTTTTAAAAAACAACCCAAACAATTTAGATTTATTGAAAATGCAAGCTGTTTCATTAGAGTCTTTAGGAGCTTATGGAAAAGCAGTTGAAATCTATAAAACATTGTTGACAAAAACTGAGGATAATTATTTTGCTTATAAGTTGGCAGGTTTACAATATGCTTTAAATAAGTTTGAAGAAGCGTATATCTCTATAAAAAAGGCAGATCAATTACCAGACAGTGCATCTATTCAAATTACTTTCCAAGTAAATAAGAATTACAGTCAGGATATTAATTTGAAAGCTTCTATTGCATATTTGCAAGGTGTTATTGAATTAAATTTAGAAAAGAATAATGATGCAAAACTCAGTTTTGAACGTGCTGTAAAATTATTCCCAGATTTTGTATTAGCTAAAGGAAAGTTAGAATCTTTAAATACAAAGGAAAAACAATAAGACTCTTTTTATGAGGTTGTTACATTATTGTGAACCTTTGAACTGTCGCTCAAGACAGGCTAAAGTGAAGCTAACTTATGAGGGTAACCAAAATTCCACAAATTACTTCAGTTTTTTTAAAACTCAGCAATGAGGTTTGAGATAACCACATTGCTAATGCTAATTCTAATAATGAAAAAACAGCGTTAGGGATGGTAGAGGTATCCTTTTTATGTATTTACATAAAAAGATATAACGGACAGCCCACCCCGAAGGGAACGCCCAAAAAACAAATAAGGGTAGTAATACATTAAAGTAGTTTTTGAGCTAAATAAGATGCAGTATAGGAGTTTTTACATTTTATAAGTTCTTCAGGTGTACCTTGAAAAATAAGCTCACCACCTAGTTTGCCACCTTCTTTTCCTAAATCAATAATATAGTCAGCACATTTAATTAACTCAATGTTGTGTTCAATAACTATAATTGAATGTCCGTTTTTAATTAAAGCTTGAAAGGAATTTAAAAGTTTTTTAATATCGTGAAAATGAAGTCCGGTAGTTGGTTCATCAAAAATAAATAGCGATTTGCTTTGCCTTGTTCCTTTTACCAAAAATGAAGCTAATTTTATGCGCTGGGCTTCACCACCTGATAAGGTAGAGGATGATTGCCCTAAAGTAACATAGCCCAAGCCAACATCTTGTAGCGGTTGTAATTTTTTTACAATTTTAGTTTCTTTATGTTCAAAGAAAAAAGCAATGGCATCATCAATAGTACTATTTAAAATGTCATTTATAGATTTATTATGAAATTTAACTTCTAAAATCTCTTTTTTAAACCGTTTACCTTTACAAGTTTCACATTCTAAATGCACATCTGCCATAAATTGCATTTCAATAGTAACTTCACCTTCACCTTTACAAGTCTCACATCTCCCACCTTCTACATTGAATGAAAAATGTTTTGGTTGATAGTTTCTTATTTTAGAGAGTTTTTCTGAAGCAAACAGCGCTCTTATGTCGTCATAAGCTTTAATATAGGTAACGGGGTTTGACCTGCTAGAACGCCCAATAGGGTTTTGATTTATAAATTCAATATGTTCAATTTTAGAATAATCGCCTTTGATTTTAGTAAATTGACCTGCTTTTTCTCCATAACCTCCAATTTTTTTCTGTATTGCAGGGTATAGAATTTTGCTTACTAAGGTGCTTTTTCCACTGCCTGAAACACCGGTAACTACCGTTAAATTATTCAATGGAAAAATTACATTGAAATTTTTTAAATTGTTTTCACGAGCTCCAACAATCTCAATACTTTTGTTAAATTTTCTTCGTTGTTTAGGAATTTCAATTTGTAATTTATTATTTAAATATTGTGCTGTTAACGATGTTGATTTTAGTATTTGTTGGAATGTTCCTTCTGCAACAATTTCACCACCAAAAGTACCAGCTTCCGGACCAATATCAATAATAGTATCAGCAGCTTTCATAATATCTTCATCGTGTTCAACTACAATTACTGTATTTCCTAAGTCTCGTAAATTTTTTAATACTTTTATCAACCGTTCAGTGTCTTTTGGGTGTAGGCCAATACTAGGTTCATCTAAGATGTACATAGAACCAACCAAACTGCTTCCTAGCGATGTTGCTAAATTAATTCGTTGACTTTCGCCACCAGAGAGAGTGTTAGAAGTTCTGTTTAAAGTTAGGTAACTTAAACCTACATCATTTAAAAACTGTAGTCTATTATTAATTTCAACTAGCAATCGTTTTGCAATGTCTCTCTCAATTTTAGTTAGTTGTATATTTTTAAAAAAATCAATTAGTTCATTAAGTGGTAAATCAACTAAATCACTTATATTTTTATTGTTAATTTTAATATTATCAGTCTCTTTTTTAAGCCTTTTTCCATTACAGGTTGTACATTTTGTTTTACCCCGATAGCGTGAAAGCATAACTCTGTATTGAATTTTATAGCTTTTCCCTTCTAGATGTTTGAAAAAAGAATGCAACCCTTTAAACGAATTATTCCCATTCCAAACTAATTGTTTTTGCTTATTTGTAAGTTCAAACCAAGGTTTATGGATTGGAATATCAAAAAGGTAAGCATTGGTTACAAGATTGTCTTTGTATTTCTTAAAAGAGTCTGATTTCCAAGGTAAAATGGCATCTTGGTAAATTGATAATGAGGTATTAGGAATTACCAAACTTTCATCAATACCAATAACATTTCCATAGCCTTCACACGTTGGGCAGGCGCCATACGGATTATTAAAACTAAATAAATGTGTATTTGGTTCTAAAAATTGAATACCATCTAATTCAAAATTATTATTAAATGAAGCTTGTTTATGACTTTTGGCATCTTCAATAATACATGCACCTTTTCCTTCAAAAAAAGCTGTTTGTATTGCATCACCCAACCTGTTAAAAAAATCTTCATTGTTTTTTACAATAATTCTATCTATAACTAAATAAAAATCGTGCTCAATTTCAGTAGTTACCTCTTCAATTCTAAGAATTTTTTCTTTGTATTTTATTCTTGAATACCCTTGTTGTGCTAATATTTTTAATGTTTGAAGTACATTTCTTTCTTGAGGAATATGAACAGGGGAAAGCAACAATAGTCTTGTATTTATTTCCAGCGTTTTTATGTAATTAAGCACATCAGAAACGGTGTGTTTTTTTACTTCATTTCCTGAGATAGGAGAGTATGTTTTGCCAATTCTAGCAAATAGCAGTTTTAAATAATCGTATATTTCTGTTGAAGTACCAACCGTTGAGCGTGGGTTAGTAGCATTAACTTTTTGCTCAATAGCAATGGCAGGCGAAATTCCTTTTATGTAATCAACCTTTGGTTTATGGAGTCTTCCCAAAAATTGTCTAGCATATGATGATAAGCTTTCTACGTATCTACGCTGTCCTTCAGCAAATAAAGTGTCAAATGCTAAACTAGATTTTCCAGAGCCAGAAAGGCCTGTAATTACTACTAATTTATTTCTTGGAATTGCAACATCAATATTTTTTAGATTATGAAGTTTGGCTCCTTTAATAAGTATGTATTCTTTTGAATTTAATGTTGCTATATTTTTAGTCATTTTCCTTTAAAAAATAGGATAAATGCAAATGTAATCACAAAATTTTAAAATTTAAGTATGGGTTGTAGGGAATTATTAAAAATCATAGATGATTTAATATAATTAATTTAAAAAATAGTGTGTTAAAATTTGTAATTTTAAAAAAAACGTCTCATATTTGTGAGATATTATACCCAAAACAAAGCCTATAAAACACAATTACTTTTTATAAGATTTATAAATACAACAAAAATTTAACCCCTAAACGTATTTAATATATGGAAAGTGTTACGAGTAGTGATGGCTTGTTAGTAAGCAGTTACATTAGTGGAAATGAAAAATCTTTAGAGATTTTAATTGTTCGTCATAAGCAACGAATTTTCAGTTTTATTTTATCAAAAATTCAAGATCGGGAAATCTCAGAAGATATTTTTCAGGATACTTTTATTAAAGTTATAAATACTTTAAAAAGAGGGAAATACAATGAGGAAGGTAAATTTTTACCTTGGGTTATGCGCATAGCACATAATTTAATCATTGATTATTTTAGACGTAATAAAAGAATACCAAAATTTAATAATACTGATGATTTTGATATTTTTGATGTATTAAGTGATGAAACATTATCTGCTGAAAATCAGATTATTAAAAGTCAAATTTTAGATGATGTTAAGAATTTAATTGAACAGTTACCTGATGATCAAAAAGAAGTTTTGTTAATGCGTATGTACAAGGACATGAGCTTTAAAGAGATTGCAGAAAATACAGATGTAAGTATTAATACCGCATTGGGTAGAATGCGTTATGCCTTAATAAATTTAAGAAAGTTGATAGAAAAGCATCATATTGTTTTAGTAAATTAAATATGATTGTACAATAAAGTTTAGATTTCATCGTTCAAATAATGTAAACCAATTATTTATGATGAAACTTTACTCTCAAAAGACTCCCATAGTGGAGCAACCTAGAAACGAAATAATTCAATATTTGCTCAACTACTCGAAGCAATTAAGAGTGGTTAAAACCAACAAAAACGATTATATTGAATTACATTTGAATTAATGTTCTTTAAACCCATTTTATAACCTAGAATGGGTTTTTTTTATTTTAGAATGGATTTTCTTCCTATTGTTTTTGTTATAATATCTTTTTCTAAATCCCAACCTCTGGCAGGAGAATATTCACGACCATAATAAATTATTTGTAAGTGTAATTTATTCCATAGTTTTTCAGGAAATAACCTTTTAGCATCTTTTTCGGTTTGTACTACATTTTTTCCATTACTCAAATTCCATCGATACATTAGTCGATGAATATGCGTATCAACAGGAAATGCTGGAATACCAAAAGCTTGGCTCATAACAACACTAGCCGTTTTATGACCTACTGCAGGTAGTTCTTCTAAATACTCAAAACTTTGAGGAACCTTACCTCCATGTTTTTCAATTAAAATTTTTGAAAGCCCGTAAATGCCTTTAGATTTCATAGGAGACAAACCAACAGGCCTGATGATTTCTTTAATTTCTTCAACAGATAATTTTACCATATCATAAGGGTTATTTGCCCTTTCAAACAATAGAGGAGTAATTGTATTTACCCTAGCATCAGTACTTTGGGCTGATAATAATACAGCTATTAGTAATGTATACGGATCTTTGTGTTTAAGTGGGATAGGCACTTCTGGATATAATTTCTCAAGGGTATTAATTACATATTGAACTCTTTCTTGTTTTGTCATTTTTAGTATATTTACAAAAAGCTAAAATACAAATTATGACAACATTAAAAGCAGGTGATAAAGCTCCAAATTTTGAAGCATTTGATGAACAAGGAAATTCAATAAAACTTTCTGACTATAAAGGAAAAAAACTTGTTTTATTCTTTTACCCAAAAGCAAGTACACCAGGGTGTACTATGGAAGCTTGTAATTTAAGAGACAATTATCAAAATTTTTTAGCAAAAGGATATGAAGTTTTGGGCGTAAGTGCAGATTCAGCTAAACGGCAGCAAAATTTTATAGCTAAAAACAAATTACCATATCACTTATTGGTAGATGAAGACAAAAAGGTTATTCATGCTTTTGGTGTTTGGGGACCTAAAAAATTTATGGGACGAGAATATGATGGAATTCACAGAACTACATTTATAATTGATGAAAATGGTGTTATTGAAGATGTAATTTCAAAAGTTAAAACCAAGGAGCATGCAAATCAGATTTTGATGTAGCTTAAAACTTTATATCCATTTTTACGTTAAACACTCTTGAGGTCATAAAATTTGGAATGCCATAAAACTGTTTTGAATACACATCTCTAACCCAGGTATTGGTAATTGAATTTTGAATATCGAACATGTTGTAAATTTCAAATCCAACAGATAATTCTCTGAATTTTTGTAACCAACCACTTTGGTATTGGTTTTTTGCATCTGTAAAAACGTATGAAATACCTATGTCAGCCCTTTTGTATGCGTTCAATCTATTTTGATAGTTGTAAGGGTCTGTATAAGATGGAGAGCCACCCGGAACTCCAGTATTAAAAACTAAATTTAAATACATTTTAATATTTGGAATATTAGGAACATAATCTTGAAATAACATAGCAAATTTAAAACGTTGATCTGTTGGGCGAGAAATAAAGCCCCTGTTGTCACTGTTTTCTTCTGTTTTTAAAAACCCAATACTAATCCAACTTTCTGTTCCAGGTACAAATTCGCCATTCAATCTTAAATCAACCCCAGCAGCATAAGCATTTGCATTATTATTGGCAGTATAACGGACTCTAACATTGTCTACAGTATATGTATTTACGTTGCTTAAATTTTTGTAATAAATTTCAGACGTTAATTTAAATGGCCGCTTCCAAAGTTTAAAACTATAATCATTTCCTAAAACAATATGAATTGATTTTTGTGTTTTAACATTAGGAATTACAGTACCATTTCTATTTCTAAGTTCTCTATAGAAAGGAGGTTGATTGTACATACCACCTGAGATTCTAAAAAGCATTTCTTTTTCCCAATCTGGTTTAATGGCAAATTGACCTCTAATACTGTATATAATTTGGTTTGAGGTTTCAATATCATCACCATATACATTCCAATTATGAGACCGAGCACCAAGGTTATACCATATTTTATGATTATTCCATCTGCTATTTTTACTATACTGTACAAACCATATTAAACGATCAATTATTACATGGTTTTTAGCCTTGATGCTTTGAAAAGGAGCTATTTCACCTATAAATGGCTCATAAGGTTGATTGTTTGAAACATGGTTTGGTGGGCGTACATTAAATCCTACTGAATCTATAACTTCCCATTCATTTATGCGATCTTTAATATCTTCCTTTTGGTATTTAACCCCAAAATCTAGTTGATATTTATCTTTTTTATAAGTAGCTTTAAATTCAATATTACTAATAATTGCATCAAGGTCATTTCGTGCATGATTTAATTGAGTACCAATTCCTTCTGAAAATTCAACATCACCAAAATTATCAGAACCAAAATCGTTGTTAGTTTCTCCTAAATTATAACTGGCTAAAATATCATAATATTCTTCTTCAATTGTTTGGTATGCTGAAGTAGTTAAACTTAAATTTAAATTTTTGTTTACAACGTAACTTCCTTTTAAAGCGCCAAAAAGTGTTTTAAAATTATCTTTTTCTTGCCCTTCATAAAAGACAATTAATTCTAAAGGGTTTGAGATTGTTCCAAATTTTGTTCTTCTGGTAATAGGAGTGTAGTTGTAATTATTGACAGAAAAATTACCTAAAAAATCAATTTTTAATTTTGAATTTACTTCGTAAGATAAAAATGTTTGTACATCAGTAAAATTTGGATTGGAATTGGTATTTATATCTTTACTATTAATAAACAAGCTATTATTTCTGTATCTAACACCTAATATTGCACTTAGTTTTTTATTATGTAGCATATTGCCTTCAATAGTTGCACTACCACCCAATAAACTTCCATTAATACTTGCAGTAAATTTTTTGGGTGTTCTATATGTGATATCTAAAACAGAGGAAAGTTTATCTCCATATTTAGCCTGAAATCCACCTGCTGAAAATTTAATATTTTGAACCATTGCTGGGTTTATAAAACTCAAACCTTCTTGTTGTCCTGATCTCACTAAAAAAGGTCTATAGACTTCAATGCCGTTTACATAAACTAAATTTTCATCGAAATTGCCACCACGCACATTGTATTGCGTGCTTAATTCATTGTTATTGTTAACACCAGGCAGTGTCATTAATATATTTTCAACACCATTATTAGCACCAGGTATTTTAATAGCATCAGCAGGGTTTATTTGAATAAAACCTTGAGCTTCTTTTTTATTGTTTTTTACAATAATTTCATCAATATTTTCAATTTTAGGTTTTAATATTGGAGAGTAATTGTAGGTTTTATTTTTAGGAATTATAACTGTTTTTATTAAAATAGTGTACGATATATGTCTAAATGTAATTTTAATTTTGGTGTTTCCAGGAACAGCTAATTTGTATTCTCCTTCCTTATTGGTTGTTACTCCATAATTTAAATAAGAAATTGTAACACCTTCTATAGGTTCTTTATTTGTGTTTTTCACAATTCCTTTAATAACTGAATTTTGCGCAGTAATACTTAATGAGAATACTAAAAATAAAGAGAGGGTTACTGTTTTAAGCATGTAATATTTATTTTTTCCTAAAGAAATTTGCTTTAATTATTTTGGTATTTCCAACATTATCGGTAACTTCAATATTTAAAGTGTGTTTAGCTGTTGTAAAAGTTTTATCGCTAAAATTGTAAGTTAAAATTCCGTTTTTAACATTGTATTCCATCAAAATCCATTTACCATCAATTTCACCTCTGTATGATTTTATGCCAGATTCTTTATCAGAAATTTTAACCTTCAATGTTTTAAAATGAGTAAGCCATTGTTCATTTTTAAAATTATGTAAATTAACTTTAGGTTTAATAGAATCTCTTTTTAAGGTGAATTTTCCTAATTTTTTTGTTGAAGTATAAAACGTAGAATCTTTTTTTACAGTAGGTTCGTAGTTTGTTTTCCCTTTCTTATTTATAGATGCAATGTATAATTGTTTTTTTTCATTATCAGTATATTTAGAAACATTAAAAGTTAGTGTGTATCTTTTATTTAATGGAACTGTAGGGGAGTGTACTTTTACAATTGAATTATCTACATTAAAATCTAAATAAAAATCTTGATAAAAAGTATTTTTAGGAAAAGCAACGGTTATTCCGTTCTTATGAAATTTATTAAATTGTTTGTGTTTTATTTTAAAGGGGGTTATTTTTTTTACATTTCTAACCAAAATAGAATCTTTTTTCCCTAAGATTGGAATTGTGATTTTTTGTTTATTTCCCTTAAAGTCCTTTGCAATTATTTCTACAGTGTACGATAAGCCGTCTTCAATTGTTAAATAACCATTATTTATAGATTTGGTATACAAACTTAAGCTGTTTTCAGGTTCAATAAAACATTTTTGAATACGTTGATTTAAATTTGCAAGTCTCTCATAATCAATAAATAAATTAATAAATTTACTTTCGGAAAACGAAAAGGATGTGGCCTTGAATTGAAATGTTTTTTTACCATTAACCAGCATTTCTAAACTGTAAAGTCCATTTTTATTATAAGCACCATCCAATTGGTCATACGCATTTACTCCAAAACCTATTTTTCCAAAGGCTTTTATTTTATTAGCCAACAATTCCCCATTATTTAATTTTCTAAAAATAAGTTGAATAGGCTTTTCAATACCATTTATATGTGAATTTTCACCTAAAGAATAGCCCATTAATGTATTTATTCTCGGTCTTTTTGAATCATTTATTTGTATACCAAAAAGCATGGGGTTTATGGGCTTTTCAGTTTTTGTATCTCTAATTTCAAAGTGTAAATGAGGTCCTACAAAGCCACCTGTACTTCCACTGTAAGCAATTATTTCATTTTTAGCAACAGGTAAAGTAGATGAAGAAGGGAAAATCTGAATTTCAAAACTTTCTTTTTTATATTGTCTTTTTTTGATATATGCTTCAATACGTTTATTAAATTTTTTTAAGTGAGCATAAACTGTAGTATACCCATTAGGATGTGTTATATAAATAGCTTTCCCATAGCCCCAAAGAGAAATTTTAATACGAGAAATATAACCTTCAGCAGCAGCAGCAACCTCTAAACCTTCTTTTTGTTGAGTTTTAAGATCTAAGCCAGCATGAAAATGATTGGTTCGTAATTCTCCAAAAGTACCTGATAAAATTAATGGAATATTTAAAGGGTTGTTAAAATAGTTTACAGGGTATTCACTATTTAATGTTGCATCTCCTTGACAAAATACAATAGAATTATAAAGTAAAATTAATATGAGTGTAAACTTTTTCACTGGGTTTGTTTAAATGCTAAAATACTAAATAAAACGACTTATAAAATTAATTTATTTTCCCTTTATAACGTTAAAAAGAACAAGTTTTGCATAAAATAAAAAAAACAGTTGTAATATTCACTCACTAACACTAACTTTGTAATTAATAGTTTATATTCTTGGGATATATGAGTAATATAACGGAAGTTGTTAATTTAGTTGAAGATAAACTTCAAAAACTTTTAGAAAATTATAGTTTTTTGAAAGAAGAAAATGATTTATTATATACTAAAATAGCAGTTTTAGAAAATCAAATAGCCAAAGAAAAGCAATTGTTTAATGATATTGAAAAAGAATATCAAACATTAAAAATTGCTAAAACTATTGAGGGCAGTAAGGAAGATAGAAGAGAAACAAAACTCAAAATAAATGCTTTAATTCGTGAGGTTGACCTATGTATAAGTCAATTAAGCGAGTAAGATCTTTAAAATGGCTGAATCTTTAAAAATAAAAGTAACTATTGCTGGTAGAGTATACCCCATTAGAATTAAAAATGAAAATGAAGAAGAAGGGATGCGTAAAGCAGCAAGTCAAATAAATAATTTGGTTACAAAATTTGAGAAGAATTATGCCGTTAGTGATAAGCAAGACGTATTGGCAATGTGTGCTTTGCAATTTGCTTCATTAATTGAAATAAATGCCATTAATAAAAATGAAGATTTAGTTAATGCAACAAAAAAATTAAATAAACTAAGTGTTTTGATAGATAAACACTTAAAAAAATAAGTTCTTTAAAATAAGATAATAATAATACTGCCTACATTAGTTATTGTTTGTTAAACTCAACATTATACCTTTATGAAGGGTGAGTCTTAATTGTAAAAGCAAGCCGTCTTAGAATGGATCCTTGATCAATTAGTTAGCCTTAATCTTGTTTAAAGGAGTTTTCAAAACCTTTCTAATGTAGGTTTTTTTATATACATAAATTTGAATTATGATAGATTATATATTACCCGTTATAGTTGGTATTGCAATAGGATTAGCTATAGGTTATATTATTGCAAAAGCTTTAGAAAAAACGAAAGCAACAAAAATTTTAAGAAATACAAAAAAAGAGGCAACAGCAATTCTTAAAGAAGCTAGAGTTGAAGCAGATATTCTTAAAAAAGATAAAATTTTACAAGCAAAAGAAAAATTTATTGAGTTAAAATCTGAACATGAAAAAGTAATAATAGCTCGTGATAAAAAAATTGCAGATGCTGAAAAACGTATTCGTGACAAAGAATCTCAAGTTTCACAAGAGTTAGATAAAAATAGAAAATTAAATAAAGAAATTGTATTAAAAATAAGTGATTACGATAAAAAAATAGCATACTTAGAACGTAGAACAGATGAAGTTGATAAGTTACATCGCAAACAAGTTGAAAATTTAGAAGTTATCTCAGGACTTTCAGCCGATGATGCTAAAAAAGAATTGGTTAAATCTTTAAAAGATGAAGCTAAATCTGATGCGATGGCACTAATACAAGATACTATTGAAGAGGCTAAATTAACAGCTCAGCAAGAAGCACGTAAAGTTATTTTAAATACAATTCAACGTGTTGGCGTAGAGCAAACAGTTGAAAATTGTGTGTCAGTTTTTAATATTGAATCGGATGATGTAAAAGGTAGAATTATAGGTAGAGAAGGACGTAATATTAGAGCTTTAGAAGCCGAAACTGGTGTTGAAATTATTGTTGATGATACTCCTGAAGCAATTATTTTATCCTGTTTTGACCCTGTGAGGAGAGAAATTGCTCGTTTGGCATTGCATAAATTAGTGACTGATGGAAGAATTCATCCAGCACGTATTGAAGAAGTTGTTAAAAAGACTGAAAAACAGTTACAACAAGAAATTATTGAAGTTGGTAAGCGCACAGTTATTGAATTAGGAATCCATGGGTTACATCCAGAATTGATAAAAACGATTGGTAGAATGAAGTATCGTTCTTCTTATGGGCAAAATTTATTGCAGCATTCACGTGAAGTGGCAAACCTTTGTGGTTTAATGGCTGCAGAACTTGGATTGAATGCTAAATTAGCTAAAAGAGCCGGTTTGTTACACGATATTGGTAAGGTGCCAGAATCTGAAAGTGAGTTGCCACATGCATTATTGGGTATGAAATGGGCTGAAAAATACAATGAAAGTGCTGAAATTTGTAATGCTATTGGAGCCCATCATGATGAAATTGAAATGACAACCCTTATAGCACCAATTGTACAAGTTTGTGATGCAATTTCAGGAGCAAGACCAGGTGCTCGTCGTCAAGTTTTAGATTCATACATTCAACGTTTAAAAGATTTAGAAGATATTGCTTTTGGATTTACAGGGGTACAAAAAGCTTATGCAATTCAGGCAGGAAGAGAATTGCGTGTTATTGTTGAAAGTGAAAAAGTAAACGACGCCAAAGCAGGTGAACTGTCTTTTAATATCTCACAAAAAATTCAAAATGATATGACTTACCCAGGCCAGGTTCGTGTTACAGTAATTAGAGAAACTAGAATTGTAAATATTGCAAAATAAAATAATAACCTATTGTGCCTTTTGTGTACTTACAGTTATACATAATGACAGTTCGAGCAATTTTTAATTAAAAATTGTATTGAGAACTATTATTTGATTAAATCTCATCACTTTGATGGGATTTTTATTTCCTAGGATGAAATTTGTTTACAACTTCTTTCAAAAACCGTTTATCTAAATGCATATATATTTCGGTAGTGGTAATACTTTCGTGTCCTAGCATTTGTTGTATAGCTCTTAAATCTGCCCCTCGTTCTAGTAAATGAGTTGCAAAGGAATGTCTAAAAGTATGTGGACTAATTTTTTTTCTTATACCTACTTTAATAGCTAAATTTTTAACAATAGTATATATCATTACACGTGTAAGACTTTTGCCTCTTCTATTCAAAAAAACAGTATCTTCAAATCCTTTTTGAATTGTAAGATGAATTCTAATAGTACTTATATAAAGCTGAATATATTTTTGAGTTTGTGAATTAATAGGTACAAAGCGCTGTTTATTCCCTTTTCCAATTACACGTATAAACCCTTCATCAAAAAATAAATCAGAAAGCTTTAAATTGGTTAGTTCAGAAACACGTAATCCACAACTATACAATGTCTCTAAAATTGTTCTGTTTCTTTCACCTTGTGGTTCACTTAAATCAATAGCACCAATTAATAAATCTATTTCTTCAGTTGATAAGGTATCAGGTAATTTTCTACCAATTTTAGGAGATTCTATTAAACCTGTAGGATTCTCTTTTCTGTAGTCTTCAAAAACTAAATAATCAAAAAAATTACGAATTCCCGAAATTAACCTTGCTTGTGAACGTGCATTTATATTTTTTGAAACTGAATACACAAATTGCTGAATGATATCTTCAGTAATAGCAATAGGTGAAATAGTAATGTTGTTTTCTTCTAAATATGAAATGAGCTTTTTAACATCACTAGAATAGCTAACTATAGAATTTTTTGCCAGTCCTTTTTCTATTTTCAAATAGAACTGATAGTCTTCTAATATTTTTAGCCATTTCATATGTTTAATTTTTATTTTTTAGTGGTAACATATGCTGCCTGCCTATGGCAGGTAGATTCGCTATTAATCATTTCATTGTCTTCTAAAACTTGTAATGCTCGTTTCATTTGATAAAAATAAGTAATATATTTACACTTTAATAGCATATAAAATGAAAATACTTATTATAAATGGGCCTAATTTAAATTTACTTGGTAAACGAGAGCCATCAATATATGGAAGTTTAACTTTTGATGAATTTTTTTCATCACTAAAAAAGAAATACGCTGATGTTGAGTTGTATTATTTCCAAAGTAATATTGAAGGAGAGATTATAGATAAATTACATGAAGTGGGTTTTACTTATGATGGTATAATTTTAAATGCAGGGGCTTATACACATACTTCAATTGCCATTGGAGATGCTATTAAAGGTATAGAAACACCCGTGATTGAAGTGCACATTTCCAATGTGTATGCTAGAGAAAAATTTAGGCATATTTCATATATTGCTCCCAATGCAAAAGGTATTATAGCTGGTTTTGGATTGCAAAGTTATGAGTTAGCTCTAGAAAGTTTTTTATAATATTTGGGCGTTACCCTTTGGGTCGGGCTTTCACTACTCGCTTTTTTGTAAAAAAACAAAAAGAGCTCAAACAAATAGTTCAATCCCTAACGCAACTCTAAAATTTTTCAAAAACACCCAATCCAAACAGTGCAAAATCATATTTCACAGGATCGTTAGCATCTAATTTTCGCAAATTTGAATCTAATTCAGCCAATGCTTTAGCATCATTTTGTTTTCTTGTTAGTAATCTCAATTTTCGGGCAACATTTCCAGAATGTACATCTAGAGGGCAAGATAGTTGAGCAGGAGAGAGGCTCTTCCAAATTCCAAAATCTACCCCAGCACTATCATCTCTAACCATCCAACGTAAAAACATATTTATTCTTTTTGCTGCCGAACCTTTTAAGGGATCTGAAATGTGTTTTTGAGTTCTTTCTAAATGAGGAATTTCAAAAAATACTTTCTTTAGTTTATGAATGGCTGGTTGTGTAGAATTTAAAATGGAATTTTTAGAAAATACAGCTTCTAAACCTCCATAATTTTTGTAAATATGTTGTAAACTAAGAATAAAATATTCAAAATCGGTACTATTAAAAGTTCTATGTACAAATCCATCAAAATAATTTGAGTTGCTAGATTTATAATTTAGTACAAAATCATAGGGTGAATTACCTAATAAATCCATCATTTTTGAAGCATTTCTAATAATCATTTTTCGATTGCCCCATGCAATTGTGGCTGTTAAAAAACCAGCGATTTCAATATCTTCCTTTAGTGAAAATTGATGAGGGATTTGAATAGGGTCACTTTCAATAAATTTTGGATTGTTGTATTGCAACACCTTAGTATCAAGAAATTCTTTGAGTTCTTTTTGATTCAACTTTAATTTTTTGTTGGAAAGTTACAATTTTTATTGATAAATTTATACGATGTTAATTGACTGAATAGATATGTTTTTCACTATTTCTTATAAATAAATAAACCCGTTGTGCACTATGATGAAATTTTGTCAATTCGAGTGAATTTTAGCCTTTTTAGGCTTAAAATTAGTATCGAGAATAGGTTTTTTATTCAAAAACAGCCGTTCTCGATACAATTTTTTATCAAAAATTACCTGCCTTACCAACCTTTAGATTAGCAAACAGTTAAAAACATTTAAATTTGTTAAAAAAAAGAATGGGGTAAACTTAGCCTGCCGTTAGATTTTGGACAATTTTTTTTACTATAAATAAGCTTCTATTAAGAGGTGTTTTATATTTCTTTAGTTAATCTTAAATTATTAGAGTACCTTCGCAAACGGATTATATATCTTTTGATATCAATCAATTTCTATCATTTTTGTTGGTGAGCCTTAAAATAATCTACAAAGGCATTAGCAAACTTCATACTTATAGTTGAGTTTTCAGTAATCAGTCCAAGCATCAAAGTACTAAAAATTGGTACGCTTAAGTGCTTTTTATCGAGTGTTTACGCTTTTTTTTTGATGACACCAAATAAATAAAGTATGAATATAAATTCAGAAAATTATTATGGTGATAATCGTATTTATACTGCATTACTTCTTGCTGCAGGAACAGGTAGTCGTTTATTTCCTTTAACTAAAAGTTTTCCCAAGTGCCTTACTCTTGTAAATGAAAAGTCAATTATTGAAAGACTTGTCACTAATTTAAAAAAGCAAGGATTTACTCGTCTAGTAATTGTTACAGGCTATAAAAAAGAATGCATCAAGGATTTTCTTGGGAGTAAATCAGGAAATTTAACCATTGAGTATATAAATAGCCCTCTTTACTTAACCACCAACAATATATATTCACTTTGGATAGCTCGTAATATTATAAATGAGCCTTTTGTTCTTTTTGAAAGTGATTTGGTTTTAAATACATCTCTGCTCAATGGAATGGTTTTACCTGATAAGATGGCAGTTGCAAAAATGCAGCCTTGGCTTAATGGAACTACGGTTTCGGTAAATAAATTAAATCAAGTTACCCATTTTCAGGAAGGTACAACAGAAACATATATAGGTACTCGTTATAAAACAGTTAATATTTACAGTTTTTCACTTTCATCATGGCAAGCTATTGTAAAAAGGCTCAATCAGTATATTTCAGCAGGTATTGTTAACTGTTATTATGAAACCGTTTTTTCTGAAATGATTGATGGTAATAGCCTATCTCTTGAAGCTGTTTCGTTCGACCATAAATCCTGGTATGAAATAGATACTATTAATGATTTAGCCGAAGCAGAAAAACTTTTTCCAAAAGTATTTAATAAAAAATCAATGCTTAAAGAGGCTAATTCATAGAGTATGTATGATAAATAAAAATACGATGCAAAATAAATACAATACACAAACAGAGAAGTACGAATACTTATCAAAACAGCATGGAGGTTATTATCGGCATAATTTCACCGACCATGCCTACTTATATAATTTATATTTCCCTCCAAAGGAAGTGTTTGCACATCTTAAAGATAATATTCATAATTTAGTGTTAAATTATCCTATGGCGCAAGATGCTCTTGCCGAACTTGTTGGTGATATCATAACGCAACCAGCTGAACGAATAATTGTTGGAAATGGTGCTGCTGAAATTATTAAAATACTTTCAGGACATTTAGCAAAGAAAATAATTGTTCCTGTTCCCTCATTTAACGAATATGTCAATGCTGCACCAGAAGGGCATGTTGTGGAATTCCCACTCGAATTTCCATCCTTCCAACTTGATATAGATAAATTTGCAGCAGAGGCTATAAAAGTTGGAGCAGATATGGCTGTTGTAGTAACACCCAATAATCCTACTTCAATACTAGTTCCAAAATCCGATTTAATACGTTTGGCACAAAAACTAAATGAACACAATTGTATGCTTATTATTGATGAATCATTTCTTGATTTTGCTGAAAATAAAGAGCAAATTAGTTTGGAACAGAACATTGCTGAATATCCAAATATGGCTATACTTAAAAGTATGAGTAAAGCCTATGGAATATGTGGACTTAGAATTGGATATATGTTAACTGCAAACTTAGAATTTGCTGATGCGGTTAGAAACGAAATTCATATTTGGAATATTAATGGATTTGCTGAAGAATTTCTTCGAATATTACCGAAGTATAAACAGGAATTTGAAGATAGCTGCGAGAAGGTTAAAGCTGATAGAGATATTTTCTATAAAAAATTATGTGACATTAAAGGAATGACTGTTTTTAAACCCGATGCAAACTATATTTTTTGTCGTTTACCCGATGACGCTTTAAGCGGTCCCGAAATAACAAAGCATTTATTTATTAAACATAATATTTATATAAAAGATAGCGCAGAAAAGACACAACCCGATGCAACTCGATATATTCGAATTGCTAGTCGTACCAATGAGGAGAATAACAAACTTATTGAAGCTTTGAAAGATGTAATGTATATAAAAAAGGACTAATATGAACAACAAAAAACAGCCAGGCATGCTTACATTTGCCAAAGATTTACCAAATATTTGTTCTCTTTTAGGCTTGTTGAGTACCGTAATAGGAATCTATTTTGCCATAAAAGGAAATTTTCCAGCTTCAATTATTGCAGTATTATGGGCGGTGTTATTTGATTGGTATGATGGAATTATAGCCAGAAAAATAAAAAATAGAACAAAAGCACAAGGCATATTTGGAGGTCAACTAGACTCAATGATAGATATTGTGAGTTTTGGTGTTCTGCCTGCAATTCTACTTTTGAGCTACGGAAATTATAATATTTGGTTCATACCTGGAGCTTTTGTAATTATAGCTACTAGTGCTATTAGGTTGAGTTATTTTAATATTTATGGACTTGTTGACCATAAATATAGGGGACTCGCCCTTGATAACAATGTACTCATTCTGTCTTTTATCTTTTTATTCGAAAGATTCTTTCAAGATGCTACTTTTTCAATTATATTATATACAATCTTGATGGTTCTATCGGCATTAAATCTATCCTCAATCCTTACTCCAAAATTTAGTGGGAAATGGATTTATATACTAGTGATATATGTTCTGGTCTTAACATCAGTTTTTGGATGGATTTTGTATAGTAGATAATAGAATTTAAAGGATAATGTATAAAGAAAACTAGCTATAAGTCTAACATTGGCTGCAGTTATGATGTGGAATTTGTATAGAATTACTTTCAATAAATAAAGGGTTATTGTATTGTAACACTTTTTTATCTAAAAAATCTTTGAGTTCAGTTTTAGTCAATTTTTACGCTTTATAGAAGTTGCAATTAAAATCCCTGATAAGATAAGTACTAAACTATATAAATGAACCAACCCAATTGCTTCATTTAAAATTAAATAGGCTAATAAACCGCTAAAAAGAGGTAATGTGTAATAAATAATTCCTGCATTTCCGGGACCAATTTTATCAATTGCTTTATTCCATAAAATATAAGCAGTTAAAGAAGCAAATATACCAACATACAAAATTGAAAATATAGTTTTATTTTCAAATTGAATAGGAGGAACTGTGAGTGATTCCCAAATAAAGAATGGTAACATAAACAAAAGCCCCACAATAAAAGTACTTAACTGAAATCCTAAGAGGCTTAATTTTTTTGGTTTTTGTTTTAATAGAAGGCTATAAATAGCAAATATAATAGCTGCCAGTAGCATCCAAATATCACCAATTGCAAAAGAGAGGTTTAACAGTTTAGAAAGGTTGCCTTTTGTAATTAAAAACAATACACCAATTAAAACAAGTAGTATACCAATTGCTTTATGAAGTGTTATTGCTTCTTTATAAAAAATACGTAGAAAAATGATTATAAAGACAGGAAAAGTAATAGAAATTAAAGATAGATTAATGGCCGTTGTTGTATGTCCTGCCAAATAAATTAAAGTGTTAAATATAGTAACACCTAGTAAAGAGGTTATAGCTATGTAAATCCAGTTTTTTTTCAGTATTTCCCAATCGGTTATCAGCTTCTTAATTGCGAATGGGAATAATACAATAACAGCAACAGTCCATCTCCAAAAAGCTAGACTTATGGGTGGAATACTTGTATTTAAATCTCTGGCAATAATAAAATTACC
>Ga0256834_1001003_pt1 | contig 19817 bp, 20 predicted proteins | sample 4281140metaG_FD_190536 | JGI IMG/M metagenome (GOLD analysis project Ga0256834, IMG submission 190536) | Hydrothermal vent microbial communities from East Pacific Rise, Pacific Ocean - 4281-140 | ecosystem: Environmental > Aquatic > Marine > Hydrothermal vents | place: Pacific Ocean: East...
ATCACAGCAGATACACCTAAGCCTAAAATGACAAAGGTACCTGTATTCATCTCTAAGATGAGTAAGATGAAACCTAGTATAAGCCAATGCCACCATACGATATTGGCATCTAAAAATTCGACCATTGAATACTCCTTAGTTATTATAATTAATTATAGCATAAAAGATTAATAAGCTAAAAAGTAAAGAGAATAAGCTAGTTTTAGATATAATCGCGAAATTTATTAAATTACCTAAGGAAATTAAATGTCAACTTTAAATGTATATTATGACAAAGATTGTGATATCAATATCATCAAATCTAAAACAGTAGCAATGATCGGTTTCGGTTCACAAGGACACGCACACGCAGAGAACCTTAGAGATTCTGGTGTAAATGTTGTTGTAGGTCTTAGAAAAGATGGTTCATCTTGGGCTAAAGCTGAAGCGAAAGGTTTTGAAACATTAACTGTAGCAGATGCAACTGCAAAAGCTGATGTGATTATGATTCTTCTTCCAGATGAAAACCAAGCTGAAATTTATACAAACGAAATTGCTCCAAACCTAAAGTCTGGTGCTACTATCGCGTTTGGTCATGGTTTTAACATTCATTATGGACGTGTTACCCCTGCTAAAGATATCAATGTTACTATGATTGCTCCAAAAGCACCAGGTCATACTGTACGTTCTGAGTTCGTAAGAGGTGGTGGTATTCCAGATCTTATCGCTGTGGGTCAAAACCCAAGTGGTACAACTAAAGAGTTGGCTCTTTCTTATGCATCGGCTATCGGTGGTGGTAGAACAGCTATTATCGAAACGACATTTAAAGATGAAACTGAAACAGACCTTTTTGGTGAGCAAGCAGTACTTTGTGGTGGTGTAACATCACTCGTTCAAGCAGGTTTTGAAACACTTACAGAAGCGGGTTACGCACCAGAACTTGCATACTTCGAATGTCTTCATGAGCTTAAACTTATCGTTGACCTTATGTTCGAAGGTGGAATCGCTGACATGAGATACTCTATCTCAAATACAGCTGAGTATGGTGACTATGTTTCTGGTAAAAGAGTAATCAACGCTGAATCAAAAGCAGCAATGAAAGACATCTTAACAGAAATCCAAGATGGTAGATTTGCTAAAGACTTCATCTTAGAAGGTCAAGCTGGTTACCCTCGTATGAATGCTGAAAGATCAAATGATAAAGAAAAACTTATCACTAAAACAGGTAATTCTTTACGTGAAATGATGCCGTGGATATCAGCAGGTAAAATCGTAGACCAAGAAACTAACTAATTTTTTTTCTTATTTGCACTCATCTTTAAATGATGAGTGCAGTCACTTACTACACGTAAGCTCCTTTACTCAAACATTTAAACCTAAGCACAACTAAGAAAAAATCTTTAGTTAGTTAGTTTTCTCAATACTTTTTCAATTTAATTCTAACTTTTTATTCTCACGCTATAATATTTAAAATTTATTTGAAGCGAATTATATGGCTGTCCAACCTAAAAAAAAGAAATCTACTACAAAATCTAAAAGCACTACTAAAAAGAAACTTACGACTAAAAAAACCACAGTGAAACCTCGAAAACGTAAAAGTAAAAAGAAGAGTCATACAAAGAGAAATATTTTAATTGTGCTTGCACTGTTTGTCATGTTTTCTTTTGTAGGGTTTGGGTTTTATTTGGGTCAACATAGTGATGGTATTGCCTCTGCTATAGAAAGAGGGGAGATAGAAGGGGAATATACCACCAAACAACTTTTAGAAGATTTGTCTAAAATACAACATAAAGCTCCTAAAGAGGAAAAAAAGGTAGTTGTTGTCAAAGAAAAAGTGAAGCCAAAAGTCATTAAAAAAATAAAAGTTACAAAGCCTAAACCTAAAGTAGTAAAAAAAGCTACCATTCAAAAAACCATTTTAGCTCCCAAATCAAAAAAACCGAAATTAGTCATTGTGATAGATGATGTATCTAAACAAAGTCAGTTAGCTGCTATGAGAGCAACGGGCATAAAGATGACACCTTCTATCTTTCCTCCTTCTGAACTATCTATGACATCTCATCGTTTAGCTAAGGGGTTAAAACACTATATGATTCATCTACCTATGGAGTCAAGTAGTACACAGTTTAATTCTCAGTATAAAACGTTACTTACCTCATTTACGAGTGCTCAAGTAGATAAACGTGTGCATGAGTTAAGAGCACTCTTTCCTCATGCAAGATATATCAATAACCATACGGGTTCAGTATATACAAATGATTATAAGGCGATGAATACACTTTACACGGCGTTACGTAAAAATGGCTTTGTATTTGTAGATAGTAGAACAGTGGGCAGTTCTAAAGTACGTAAGGTAGCACATACTTTTGGTGATGCTTATGTTGCTAGAGATATTTTTATAGATAACAAACATAACGAAGCATACATACATAAGCAGTTGGCACAGGCAGTGAAGATAGCTAAGAAAAAAGGGTATGCTGTGGCTATTGGGCATCCCCATAAAATGACGATGCAGGCTTTGGCATCGGCTAACGATATTTTAAAAGATGTTGAGCTAGTATATATAGATGAAATATATAAAAGGAAATAGATGAAAGGCATTGGTATAGCAATAGCCATAGGGTTGGCATTTGGTTTTTTAGCACTTTTGGTGTTTTCTGTACAACATTCCCTGCTTATAGGTTTGGTGGCATTTTTAGTAGCTCTTTGGACAAATGAAGCGATGCCTTTGGGAGCAGTATCTATCTTGCCTATTATCCTTTTTCCTATTTTTGGTATATTAGATACACAAGCAGTGACAGCCAACTATTCTAAGTCTATTATCTTTCTCTTTTTAGGTGGATTTATGTTGGCTATTGCCATTGAAAAGATAAGTTTGCATAAGTATTTTTCTGCACGACTGTTAAGCTTCTTTCCTAAGAGTGCAAGAGGGATTATCTATGCATTGGCTATTACCTCTGCACTGCTTAGTTCTATACTCTCAAACACGACTATCACGCTGATGCTCATGCCTATTGCTCTGTTTTTAAGTGAAAATATCAAGCTTAAAGTACGCTTTTTGCTTGCGACTGCTTATGGGGCGAGTGTTGGGGGGATACTTACTCCTATAGGGACTGCTCCTAATCTCATTTTATTAGGGTTTTTAGAAGAGCATAAGCTACCCACACTTGCTTTTGGGGAGTGGATGATGTATATGTTTCCAGTCGTAGGATTGATGTTATTGATTATCCCTTATATCCTCTCTTTAGGGGTGGTAGATGAGTGTGTAGAAGATGTCAGCCATATTGTGCCAAAACTTACATCTGCTCAAAAACGGCTCTATGGAATCATCGTACTTTTAGCAGTGGTCTTAGTGGCAAATACCTTTATGAAACAAGCTTTTGGCATGGCACTAGATGAAAAACTGGTTTTACTCTCTTTTGGTCTTTTGATGTTTGTACCTAAAGTAGGCTTTTTAGAATGGGAAGATACCCGCTCTATGCCGTATGAGATTATCTTTTTATTTGGTGCAGGCTTTAGCATAGCAGCTGCCTTTTCAAGTACAGGGTTGGCAGCTGATATTGCCACAAAACTTAGTTTTATCTCTACCATGCCACTGTTTTGGATGTTTGTGGTTGTTGCACTTTTTGTGACATTTTCAACAGAGGTGACGAGTAACACTGCCCTTACCTCCATTGCTGTACCTATTTTTTATGAGTTTGCAAAAGATATGCCAGAACAAGAGGGTATGATGCTCCTTATGGTGGCAACGGTAGCAGCTTCGTATGCCTTTATGCTCCCCATAGCCACACCTCCCAATGCAATTGTTATGAGTTCACGGGTGATTAGCATTAAGCAGATGGCATCTGTCGGATGGAAGCTTAATTTCATCGGTGTGACAGTGTTATCACTTGTTGCCTATTTTATCTGGAGGCTTGTATAAGTAAAAATATGGCAATTTGACATATTTTTACAAAAATCTACACTTCTTTGTTATGATACCTGAAAAAGAGGATAGGGATGAGTCAACATATAAGAGAAACCATTACCGAGTTAAATGTGATGAAAAAGTATCCTAAGGAACTTTTTTATAAAGGTAACTTAGAGTTACTTAAACGACCTAAAGTCTCCATAGTGGGAACAAGACGACCTTCAAACTACACACGTCAAGCCACGTATGCACTTGCACGTGCTTTGGCAAAAAGAGGGGTTTGTGTGGTGAGTGGTGCTGCGATGGGTGTAGATACGATAGCACATGAGGGAGCTGGAGCAGAAAATACCATAGCAGTCGTAGCCAATGGCTTAGATATTCGCTATCCTGTCATTAACAAAAATCTTATAGAATCCATAGAAAATGAAGGACTGATGCTTAGCCAGTTTAACGATGGTTTTCGTGCCACAGGGTGGAGCTTTGTGGTGAGGAATGAAGTGGTTGTAGCCCTAGGAGAGATACTCATAGTCACAGAAGCAGACCTGAACTCTGGTTCTATGCGTTCAGTAGAGTTTGCACAGAAGATGGGTAAGCCTATATTTGTATTGCCTCACAGACTTGGTGAGAGTTTAGGGACTAACTCTCTTTTAAACCTAGCCGAAGCAACACCTATTAATGACATAGAAAGTTTTGTCTCTCGTTTTGGAACAGAGGTAGATGAGAACATAGAAAAAGATGCATTTTTTTACTTTTGTCAAAAAGCACCTACATTTGATGAGAGTTTAGAAAAGTTTGGAGAGAGGGTGTATGAGGCAGAACTGGAGGGCATCATCACGATACAAGATGGTATCGTGAGATTAAATTAAAGATTACTTTTTTTCTGCTGATAGTTGTTTAATTAGTTCTTCATATTGTGCTTCGCTTAGCATACCTGCTTGGACGAACTGTACATTACCTTTGGTATCAAGTGCCACAAGAAAAGGGATACTCCCTCTCCACTGAGCACGTTGTTGAATGTAATTTACTAAATTTGATGCTTTTTCTTCAGAGACAGTAATGTAGTTAATACCTTTTTGCTTTACAAAGTCTGTTGTTTGTGTGTTGTTATAGCCCTGTACTTCAATAGCCACAATAGCTACTTTATCTTTGTACTTTTCTTGTATCTCTATGAGGTGAGGGATAGAAGCTAAACATGGAGGACATTTATGTCCAAAAAACTCTAAAAATACTACTTTACCTTCAAGACCCTCTATAATAAGCCCTTGTTCAGTACCTGTAACATTATATGTTTTTCCTTTGACATCTGTCATAGACATTTGAGCGAGTGGTTTTTCTTCTGCTAGGACAAAGCTAGTGAGTGAAAAGATAAGTAGGGTTGTAAGTAGTTTTTTTATCATAAGATATGCCTTATAGTGTTAATTTGATAGATTATACACTATGAAGATGTAAAAATTGTGTAATTGTTTTGAATTTAGAAAAAATTATTTTCAAAGAGCATCAGAAAGGGAAAAAAGGAGGGAAAATAATAGGTTACAATAGTCTCAATAAATAAAAGGGGAGAGAGGAACTATTGCCTGATGCTCTTGTAAGTTAAGTATACAGTTATAAGGTTAACTAAATATTAATAGAATTTTAAGTTATACATTTTAAGTGAAAAGATTAAAAGAGCATCATATTTAAAAGGAGGGGAGGGAAAATGATGTTAAACAAATTTAGTAAAATAAAAAGGGAGACTAAAATTTATTTTAACTGATGCTCTTGTAAGAACATTGTATATGTCTAAGGTTAACTGAATACTAATAGAGGGTATAATAATTCATTAATTAGCAATAGGAAAGAGAATGATTCAAAAAGTTTTAGGTGTAGTGGGTTTGTTAAGTTTGCCCTTGTTGGCAGAAGTCTCTTTAGAGCATAAGATAGGACAGATGTTAATGGTGGGCTTTCATGGTACATCAGCACCAAGTCATAGCCAAATATGTAAAGACATTCAAAAGTATCATGTTGGTTCAGTGATACTCTTTGATTATAATCCTGTAGATAGAACAAAGCCTAAAAATATTGCCACAAAGGTACAACTGAAAAAGTTGACTTCAGAGTTACAAGCATGTTCACATGATGGTAAACTACTCATAGCCGTTGACCAAGAAGGGGGTAAAGTACAACGATTAAAAAGCAAATATGGTTTTTACGGAAAATTCCCTAAGGCTTCAGATGTCATCAAAATGGATCAAAGTACAATCAAATCTACCTACACAAAGATGAGTGCAGAACTTCAGTTAGTGGGTATCAACTACGATTTAGCTCCTGTAGTAGACCTAGACATAAATATGAAAAATCATGTCATACATGGTTTAGGGCGTTCTTTTGGTAAAGACCCTAAAGTAGTTGCCAAGTATGCGTCTACTTTCATAGATGCTATGCATGAAAATGGGGTACTCACTTCCATTAAACATTTTCCAGGGCATGGATCTTCTGTAGGCGATACCCATAAAGGTTTTGTAGATGTGACTCACCTCTGGAAAGAAGTAGAGCTTGAACCTTACCGTTTACTCAAAGACAAAGCTGACACTGTCATGGTAGCCCATGTGTTTAACAAAAAGTTAGATGATGTCTATCCTGCGAGTTTATCGTATAAAACGATTACAAAACTCTTACGTTGGAAGCTTGGATATCATGGTGTAGTCATCACTGATGATTTGCAGATGGGGGCTATAAGTAAAAAGTACGGGCTTAAAAATACACTGAAACTAGCCATCAATGCTGGGGATGACATATTACTCATAGGAAACCAACTTGATCCTAGAAAAGTAAAAAAGACCAGTCTCCTAGTGGAGACAATTCTTGATTTAGTGAAAGCAGGAGAAGTCAAAGAAGAAGCTATAACCAAAGCATACCAGCGTATAGAAAAACTAAAACAAAAATTATAAGGAGTGAGTTATGAAAAATATTGTCTGGAAAATAATAAAATATGGTCCAATACTCTTTGGACTTTATAAGAAGTTTAAAAGAAAATAAGTTTATTGTGTTGATAGATACCGTTCTAAAATAATCTTCGCAGCCACGGAGTCTATTTTCCCATCTTTTTTATGTCTAAAAATACCTTGGGTGAGTTCTTTGGCTTCTAGGCTTGAACTTTGTTCGTCTTGATATGCTACAGGTATGGTGAGTTCGAGTAGTGAGACAAAATGTTTGATGCGTCTCTCCATCTCTTCGGAGCTTTCAGCATCAAGGGGGAGACCCACGATGAGTTTTTCTATCTCCCACTCTTTTAAAAATGTGTTGACATCACGTGCGGCTTGGTTACGGTTTTTTCTCAGGATGGCATCTTGAGGCATCACGATGTCACCACTAAGGCAAATCGCCACACCTATACGCTTGAGTCCTACATCTATACTTGCTAATTTCATAGAAGTATTATAGCAAGTTTAGTATCTATCAAAGCCTCTTTCATAGTTTCTATTATAAGGATTGATAGTATGACCTGCATTTGAGAAACCATAGTATTCTGCATTGTTAGGCATATAGTATCTACGGTCAAAGAGTCCACGTCCGTTTACTCTATCTCTGTAGGTATAGTATCTATCATATCTATAAAATTGGTCTTCAAAGTAGTAACCATAACGGTTGAAGTATCCATAAAAGTACCCATTGTTATCATAAAAAGCTGCTCTATCATAACGATAGGCTAAGTACCATCCCCTATGACTTTGACGATGACCACGTTGTCTTACAGGACGGTAGTTATCTTGGTACTGGGGAGCATTGTAGTTATAGCCATTGTCATAACGTCTGTTATTAGAGTTCATATGCTTACTTGACATTCTTCTTTGTTGGGTACGTTGAAACTCTTTTTGTGACTTGAAGTTTCTTTTTACTGCTTTGTGTTTGGTAAGTTTATGATCCATTCTTTTTATTTTAGATTCAGAGATTGGTTTTATTTGGTTTTGTGAAGAAGCATATGTGCCTGTGGCAAAACCTAAACTAAGTAGAAAAGTTAAAAGTATTCTATTCATGGTGTATCCTTTATATATTATAGCTAGAGAACTTCGTTTTTCTCTTGCATAAAGACATCATAAGATAAGTTTGTGGAGCTATTGTGAGTGTAGTATGCTCCACGTAAGTCAAAAAACAAAATCCTTTGATAAAATAATGTATGGGGAAATGATATTTATTAAAAAACAAGGTAAAATAATATGCATTTTAAAAAGAGAAATAGAGGAATATTAGGCTTAATCACCGTATCACAACTTCAGGCTGGAGATATGATTAATAATGATAATTTAGGACTTTGGTTGGCACTTGTTGCTTTAGCGGTTGTTGGGTTACTTATACTTTTCTTTTCATCAAAACAGGCTCGAAAACTTCAAGATATGCATCAAGCACTTTTTGATAAACAATTAGAGATGGAAAAAAATCAAAATTTACTTTTAACGACGATGAGTGAGAATATTCATAATATTGCAAAGCAGGCTCTTGAAGAGGGTAGACAAGTCCTTCAGTCACCCACAACAACTATAGAAAAAAAAGAAGAGATGTTTTCTAATGTTGAAAATAGGTTGTTAGATGTGACCAATGATTTGATTGACTTTTTAAGATTAAAATCTAAAAAAGTAGAAGTGATTAATGAAGAGTTCAATATTAATAATGTTCTAAATGAGGTCGCTGGAAATATCTGTACAAAATTTGCAGGGAGTAAAACAGAACTCATTTTTGATATAGATAAAAATATACCACGAAGCCTTATAGGTGACTCACTACATTTAGGTCAAATACTAGAGAGTATACTTGAATATCAGATGGACCAAGCCAATCTATCTGAAGTTAAATTAGAGATTTCAATGTTTGATACTTATGGTGATAATATAGAGATGCAATTTAAGGTAACAGATACAGGACTTGGGCTTACTACTGAACAACAAGAAAATTTATTTGTACCGTATTATGATGAAGAGGTAGGTTCGTATGTCGGACTTGGACTCTTTGTTTCTAATGAACTTGTAACGATGATGGATGGTAAATTGTCTGTACAAAGTACGATAGGTAAGGGGAGTACTTTTACACTTGCTATGCCTTTAAAAGTAGTTGATAAAGCCAATAAAAGAATGTACCGCTTACCTAAAAAAGTACTTATAGAAAAACAAGTATTTATTGTAGATGACAACTATAATGCTGCTTTAGCGATTAAGAAAATGTTTGCTTATTTTAGACATGAGGTAACAGTGCTTACACAAGAGGAGTTTAGACGTAATATACCAAACCTTACCCCTTATGATATTATTGTACTGAATGAGAGTCTTTTCTCTGTAAGGCTTGTAGAGTATTTAAGTAAGATTAAAATGGGTAAATCTTTTAAAGTGATAGCTCTGAATTCTCTACTTAAAGCAGATAAAAGTACTTTTGTTGATGATGTGATAGATTTACACCTCTTTAAACCACTTAATCAAGAACGTATTTTTGAATTGATCGTTAATTTGTATGATTTAAAAGATTCTCTCGATCCAAAAGATAAAAAAGATGAAACAAAACAAGTACTTACTCATAGGTCACATATTATTGAGAGTAGAGGAATTACACAAAAGCGTTTTCAAGATTTTTCAGGTAAAAGTCTTTTGATTGTTGAAGACAACCTTATCAATCAAAAAGTTTTAACAAACCTTCTACATCTTTCAAATATTAAAATAAGTATTGCTAACAATGGACAAGAAGCAGTTGATATGGTAAAAGAGAGCAAAAACAAGTTTGATATTGTTCTTATGGATATTAATATGCCCATTATGGATGGCTATACTGCTACACAAATGATACGGTTAGATAGTAAGTTTGATACCTTGCCTATTGTGGCATTTACAGCTTTGGTACTTGACAGTGAAATTAAGAAGATGTTTAATGCAGGTATCAATGCTTTCTTAGCTAAACCACTCAATGTAGGTAAACTCTATACGGCACTTGCGATGTATTTGCTTGAAGCACCATTACCACAGGTAGAGGTTCTTCCTATAGAAAAACGTGAAGTTGTGCATTATGAAGGGCTAGATGTTGAAGATGGTATTAAACGTTCCAATAATAGTGAAGCACTTTACCTTGAAGTGCTTAAAGAGTTTTCTGAAGCATATGGTGAAAGTGGACTTATATTTGAAAAACTTGTCAAAGAACATCGTTACGAACAGATTAAAATGCTTTGTATTGATATGAAAGGGCTTACGGGAGCTATTGGGGCATATGATATGCATCAACTTATGACAGATATTTTACAGATGCTTCTGTATAAAAAATATGATATTGTCGGGAACTATAAAGAAAAGTATGTTTTTGAAATTAAAATTTTGAATCGTTCTATTAAAAAGTACCTTGCTAATATATGATTAACCAGGTACGGCTTTTTTAGGTAAACGCATACCTGCTTTCCATGGGGTAGTATAGCGTGTAGATGTACTCTTCATTTTTTGTAGGGGAACATCACAGTTCATATATTTTGCACGTTCATTTTTACTTAGATAACGTTTGCATACTTTGATACGTTTAAAGTATTTTGGTTCTTTTTCAAAATGGCTAATCGTCACTTTCCTATCTTTAGAACTTGCGTGTGCAAACCATCCTTCTCCCAAATACATACCAACATGATTAATGCGGTTACTTTTTTTATTGGTATTTCCAAAAAAGATAAGATCACCATAGTGTAAGTTTTCAAATTGAATAGTCTTACCCATTTTAGCTTGTTCTCTTGCTACTCTAGGGATGTCAATACCCATAGAACCATAGATGTTATAGGTAAGACCAGAACAGTCAAAGGCATCAGGTCCTTCCTCTGCCCATACATAGGGTTTGCCAAGATATGAAGCTAAGAGTACTTGTATGTTTTCTCTGTTGGGTTCACAAACTTTTTTAGGTTTGATAATATCATAGTTTGGGTAGGCATAAGGTTTTTTTTGTGCACAGGCAGAAAAAAGTAGTGTACATGCACTAAGAAGTAAAAGTGTATATGTTGTCTGCTTCATCTGTTTCCTTTTTAAAGTATAAGCATCGCATCACCATAGGAGAAAAACCTATAGTTTTTTTCAATGGCTTCTTGATACAAGTCTAACGTTTTTTCTCTTCCAACAAAAGCAGAGACAAGCATAATAAGTGTACTTTTGGGCAAATGAAAGTTAGTGAGTAGATGTGTGACGCGTTGAGGTGGATTAGAAGGGTTTAAAAAGAGGTCACACTCTCCTTGTGTTTTTTGTGTACGTACATAGTATTCTAGGGTTCTAGTTACTGTTGTTCCTATAGCAAGTAGAGGAGTATCACTCTCTAAGACAGCCGCAGATGTTTGAGGGATATCAAAATATTCAGAATGCATCGGGTGTTCGAGTATCTCTTTTACATCGACAGGCTTAAATGTACCAGCACCTACATGTAACGTTATTTTATGTGTGGTGTGTCTCTCTTGTAGTGCTTTAAAAAGTTCAGGTGTAAAGTGTAAAGAAGCAGTTGGAGCAGCAACTGCACCTGCATTTTTAGCAAAGAGTGTTTGGTAGTCTATCTCATCTTTTTTATTGTCTTCTCTTTGCATATAGGGAGGAAGTGGGAGATGACCAATGTTGTCTAAAACTAAAATCAACTCCTCAAATCGTATCTCTTTTCCTTTATGGCTAAAGCTTACCACACGTGAACCATCTTCATTAAAAGAAGTGACAGTGGCCACTAAATCATCATCAAATAAGAGTTTCATCCCTATCTGCACTTTCCCTCGTATCATGACTAGGTAGTGGTGTGCGTCTAAAGGTTTGTTAAAGAGAAGTTCTACTTTTCCTCCTCCTTGTGTAAAACCTTTTTTGTTAACACTTTGGGTCACTTTTTTTCCAAAGATACGTGCTTTAATGACACGTGTATCGTTTAAAAATACATCACATGTTTTAGGAACAAACTCTAGTAAGTGCTTAAATGTAGTATGGGTAATGGTATTAGTTTTTCTGTCATAGACTAAAAGTTTTGCATGGTCACGAGGGTAAACTGGTGTCGTTGCTATGAACCCCTCGGGGAGTTCATAGTCATAGTTTTCGGTAAAGAGGTCTAGAGACATTATTTGGTATCGTCATCACTTTCATTTGCTTCTTCATCATTTTCCTCATCCTCATCTTCATCTGGGATATGTGGGTTTACCATTTTAACGATAAGTATAGATACCCCATAAAGTATGATAAGCGGTGCTGCCATAAGAAGCTGTGTAAGTACATCTGGAGGAGTAAGAAGTGCTGCAAGCACAAAGATGATAAGTACGGCATAACGGAAAAAATCTTTGAGTGTTTTGTCTGTTACTAGTCCTAGAAGTGCTAAAAAGTAGGCAAATACAGGAAGCTCAAATGCCAAACCAAAGCCCATCATGATTTTAGTAAAAAACCCTACATAGTCTTCAATGTTGATAAGTGGTGTATAGAGAAAAGAACCAAAAGTAATAAGAAACTGAAATCCAAAAGGTGTGACTACATAGTAGGCAAAAAGAACTCCTACCACAAACATTACAGTACCACCCATAACGAAAGGTAAAACCATTTTCTTTTCGTTGCTATAAAGACCAGGAGCGATAAAGAGCCATATTTGGTAAAGTATAAATGGCAATGCACCTATGAGTCCTGCAAAAAATGAGACTTTTAATGCCACGAAAAATGCACCACCTACTTGGTGTGTGGTAACCATACCATCTGCTGCTTTTTTAGAAAGGTGTGCCACTTGAGCCAGTGCTTCGTTAAGCGGTGCAGTAATCCATTCTAAGATTGCCTCGTGAAATACAAAAGCAATAATAAAAGCGATAAATACAGAAAGTACAGAGAGTCCAAGTCTTTTTCTAAGTTCTACAAGGTGTGGTCTTAACTCATCAAACATTATGCATCACCTTTTGTTTTGTTCTCTTCATTTTTTACAACAGCTTCTTTTTCATTATCGGTCTCTTTTTTTACTTTCTTAAATGTGACAGTTTCATTTTTAGCTTCTACTTGGGTGGTAACTGTTTCAGTTGTTTCTGCTTCGGGGGAAGCTATTTTCTTTTGTTTGGCAAAGTCTTCAGGCGATGTACTAGATACTTCATCATCATAACTCACATCATCAAAGTCATCTAAGCTAATATTTTTAAAACCTTTTAACTCAGCTGTAGCATCATTGAGTTGTTTTTTATAATTCATGGCTTCTTCTTTGAGGTCAGCGATTTTCATCTCCTCTTCTAAAGAGCTTTTGGCATCACCTATGGTTTTTTTTACACCTTTGATAAACTTTGCCATTTCAACTAGAGCTTGCGGTAATTTATCTGGACCTAAAAATAAAATAGCGATGATAGAGATAAGAAGTAATTCGGTAAAGCCGATTCCAAACATAGAGTACCTTTTAATTAATTGATGTATTTTAACAGATTATCCTAAAATGTAGAGAGTGTTACAGCTTAGTCATCTTCTTTAATTCTCTTTATGGGTTAAGAATTAAACTATATATAGGGATAAGGTAAGAATAATCATCAGCCTTACTCAAATTATCAAGTACAGGTTTCATTTTATTAAACCATGCAGTAGCCATTTTTTGGTATCCTGAATTTGTGGGATGTATACCATCTATCATGTCCCAGCCTACAGCACTTTGCATATTTACTAGAATAATATCATCACCATTATTTATTCGGTTTTGAGTCATGTTAGCGAGTTGACTATTATAGCTATTAATCCAAGATGGATTTTTTTGTAGGTTAATGATTTGAGCTAAAATAACAGTTATTTTGACTTTTTTATCTCTTTCAAAACGGTCTATTTCATTTAGAATATTTTCTGCATCAGCTACACTTTTACTAGGACTAAAAGCAGCGGAACCATTTGTTCCAATATGTAATAAAATAATGTCAGGAGTATTTGTCACCAAATAGCCATAAACACTACTAGCTATTTGGTGACAAAAATGACCAGTATATCCTTCATTATCACCATCAAAAGATGGTGAAATAGCTCCTCCATTATTGAGTGAACCGACAAAGTCAACATCGTAGTTTGCATCTTGTAATTTATACCATAAATGATTTCGATATCCATGTCTCATCGAATCTGGACGTCCATCACCATAGTACCAGTCCCAAGTGATGGAGTCCCCTAATGGCATAATCTTTATTTGTGCCTGAAGCACAGAAGATAGAGAGAGTGAAAAAAATACAAAAGCGATAAGATATTTTATTAAAATGGAGGGTTTATGATTGATATGCATATTATTTACTCTTGTGTGGGCATCATTTTAAGCATTGTACATGCGGTATAGTCACCACCATCACAGGCTTTTTGAAAATAATATGCTGCATTTTTATGGGGGTCTTTATCTGTATCAGATGTGTACTGCATAGCATATGCTCTACAGCCTTCAGCATCTCCAAAGTGACAAGATCTTTTATACAATGCAGCTACTTTTGAAGCGACATTCTCTTTATTGTTAGATTTTGCTTTATAGACTTTAGCAGAGTATGTTTTTCCTGCATTTAGACAAGCTTGTGCATCTCCTGCATCACAGTCTAGCATTTGCTCTTCAAGTGTATTTGCAGGGAGCATGCTAAAAGTGATAGATAATAATAAAATAAGTATTTTTATTTTCAAAATAGAGCCTCTCTTACATCATAATTAATATTTTTTTTGGATGAGATTATAGCATAATTAGTTTTATTTATTATTTTGAGTTATTTTTATGATGTAACTATAGATAGCGTACTTTACCCTAAGATAAAAAGAGAGAGTTCATCGGCTAGAAAGAAATTGTCATTATAGTAGTGTGTGGTGTTATAGCTTAGTTTATTTTCATTACACAGTAATGTGGCACGCAGGTTCATCTTTTCTGATAAAGAAGATTTTTCTATTCCTATATTTGAGCGTAAGCCTAAAAATAGTTTTTCAGTAAGAAGTTCAGACTTTGTAAGTACCTCTTCCGTGATATTCAGTGGATTATCGATATAAGCTTCTATAGCAGTAGTTGGGTAAAAGCGTTTATCTTTTAAAAATCCTACAGCTCCTGCTCCTACACCGATGTAGTTTTTAATTTCCCAGTACCCTTTATTGTGTTTACTTTGGTAACACCCAAAGTTTGAAATCTCATAGGCGTCAAAGCCTCTTTTTTCTATCTCTTTTGTGACAAAAAAAGCAAGATTTTCATCTTCTTGTCGTACTTCTGGTGTACTCGAAAATTTTGTGCCATCTTCAATGGTAAGTTCATAGGCGGAAATATGGTCTATAGGTAGGGTAAATGCGGTTTCTATGTCACTTAAAAGTAACGCTTTTGTGTCACCTTTGTAGTTATAGATTAAATCTAATGAAAGGTGCTCTATGCCAATGCGGTGTGCATAGATGATGGCATCTTTGGCCTGCTGTGGGTTGTGTGCACGGTTGAGTGCTTTGAGTTTGTCTGCATCGAAGCTTTGTACCCCAAAACTCACACGGTTTACTCCAAGTTTTTTCATGCCATTTAGCCACTCTTTTGTGGCAGAATTTGGGTTTGCTTCAGTGGTAATCTCTGCATCTTTTTGAAGGTAGGGTTGTAGTAGATTAAAGATGGGTGTATAGAGTACAGGGTCAACAGTAGAGGGTGTCCCTCCACCGATAAAGAGGGTTTCTATACTCTCTTTTTTTGCCTCAAAACGTTTAAGTTCAAAGCTTAGTTGTTCGTGTAAGGCAAGCATATAATCTTCACGTGTATCAAACTTGTCTACATAGGTGTTAAAAGAACAATAATGACACTTTGAATCACAATAGGGGATATGAATATATACTAACAAGTTAAACGCCTTATAATGCTCTTTTAGATAAAATAATATCAGAAAAAGAAGTGACTTCTGTTGAAGTTCTTTATTTAAAAATTAATATAAGAGTTGACATAATGCAGAGACAAAAGACATATCGTCCGAATGTCGCAGCCGTCATCCTCTCTTCCAAATATCCAGATAAGTGTGAGTTTTTTGTGGCTCATAGAAGTGATATAAAAAATGCATGGCAATTCCCTCAAGGTGGCATCGATGAGGGTGAAACACCTAGAGAAGCATTAAGGCGAGAGCTATTAGAAGAGATAGGTTGTGATAAAGTTGAGGTTTTAGGGGAGTACCCTGAGTGGATTTCATATGATTTTCCACAAAAAACGACAAGTAAAAAACTCTATGCCTTTGATGGGCAAACACAGAAGTATTTTCTTGTTCGTTTAAAAGAGGGTGCAGAGATAGATTTACAAGCCTATGATATTCCTGAGTTTCAGGATTATTCGTTTGTTGGGTATGATGAGTTATTTAAAAAAGTAACGTATTTTAAAAGAAAAGTATATCGTAGGGTGATTGATCACTTTATCAAAGAGGGTTTAATTTAATGTTAGTGGTACATAAATATGGCGGTACAAGTGTTGGAGATGTGGAACGTATAGAAAACGTAACCAATCGTGTGGCAAAAGCAAGAGAAGCAGGAGATGACATCGTTGTTGTTGTCTCTGCCATGAGTGGTGAGACCAACAAGCTTATAGGGTTTGCAGAACACTTTACCAAAGAGCCTGCGAAAAAAGAGATGGATATGCTGCTCTCTTCTGGTGAACGTGTGACAGCGGCGTTGCTTTCTATTGCCCTACAAGCACGTGGCTATGATGCAGTAGCGATGACAGGACGTGGAGCAGGCATCGTTACAGATGATACGCATACTTATGCTCGTATTATGTCCATTGACCCAACTGCGATGCAAAAAGCGATTAAAGATGGGAAGATAGTCATCGTGGCAGGTTTTCAAGGGGTCAATCAAGATGGTTCTATCACCACACTTGGACGTGGGGGTTCTGACCTTTCTGCAGTGGCACTTGCAGGTGCTTTAAAAGCAGACCAGTGTGAGATTTATTCAGATGTAGATGGCATTTATACGACTGACCCACGCATTGAACCTAATGCAAAAAAACTTGACAGCATTTCGTATGATGAAATGTTAGAACTCTCATCTTTAGGGGCAAAGGTTTTACAGAGTCGTTCAGTAGAGTTGGCGAAAAAATTAAAGGTGAAACTCTATGCAAAAAGTAGTTTTTCAGATAACGCAGGAACATTGATAACAGAGGAGAATGAAAATATGGAAGAGGTATTGGTATCAGGTGTCGTATTGGACAAAAACCAAGCAAGGGTAACACTTAGAGGTGTATCAGACAGACCAGGCATCGCGGCAGAGATATTTACGATGCTTGCAGAGGCAAACATTAATGTCGATATGATTATCCAAAACAGAGGAACAGATGGTTCTACCAATCTAGGCTTTACTGTACCTCACTCTGAACATGAGAATGCGAAGAAGCTCATGGAAACATTTGACCATGACATTGAAGGTGTAGACTTTGATGAGCATGTCTGTAAAGTTTCCGTAGTTGGTGTAGGCATGAAGTCACATACGGGTGTTGCAGCTGCAGCATTTACAGTGATGTCTGATGAAAATATTAACATTCAGATGATATCTACTTCAGAGATAAAAGTCTCTATGGTAATAGATGAAGCTTATGGTGAACAAGCCATTCGTGCTTTACATAAAGCCTATGAGCTAGATAAGTAGAGTTTGATGCAACAACTACTTAAATGGACACTTGATACCATACGCGAAGAGGAGTCATGTTTTTCATGGATGGAGGAGTACCGTTATGAGTGGGCACCTTTAGTCAAGTCGGCTGTGGCTCAAAGTATAGAGGGTAAAACAGTACTTGTTGTGACCGATGAGTCACGCAAATGGTTTGGTAAATATATTTTAAATTCAGTGAATGAATTACGTAAAAATAGACCTTTATTACCCTTTTATCAACTCTCTGAATGTTTTCCAAACCTTTCTAGTTTAAATTCAACAGAAGAGTTACAACTTTTAGAAGATATGCTAGAAATATCTTATCCTAATGGATATTATATTTGGTACATAGGTAAAGGTGACCACCCTTATACCAAACTTGCCTACAGATGTGACAATAGCTTTTTATGGGTACTTGATGAGGAAGTACAAAATGCTTTTGCCATGCGTTCTTCTGACCCCCTTTTAGATATTAAGCTACTTCAACTCTATAAACTGTTTGACAGTACACTCTCTGCGACACTTTTTGGGGAGTTAGATTTAGAATCATGAGACTCTCTAGTCAAGTTGTTATTACAACACAGATGTCTAAGGTAATCAAAGATTTAGAGCAACTCCGTACTACTGAATCTCTTATTGAGATTATCGTTCCTAGTTTAGTGACGGAAGCTACAGATGATATGCCTATTGCACCTTTTATTCATAAAATAGTGACAGAAAAGGTTTCATTTTCTGTCAAAGATGCCACACTCGCCATAGAAAAAGCGTACATGGCAAGTGATGAGCGTACCATTATCATACTTGCAGACAAAGCATTTACTCCATTGGTACAAAACAAACTCCTTAAAATCATAGAAGAACCTCCTAAAAACAAAGAGTTTATATTGGTAACAGAGAGTAAATCTACGGTGCTTGATACGATAAAGTCTCGTTTACCCATCACCGTACTCTCTGAAAAAAGAGAAGAAGAAGTTTTAGGTTTAGACGTAGTACAACTTTCATTAGGTAGTGTTTATGAGTTCGTGCAAACGCATAAACGTACTGATGCAAAAGCGATGACTATTTTGGTAGAGCGTATTGTAAAAGAGGTGATGGCTTCGCAAAATTATAATTTGGATGATAAGACGCTGTCTTTATTTTCTAATAGTTATGTGGCTTTGGATATGGGGTCGCCACCGCAGTTTGTACTTAATGCTTTATTGTTAAAGTTATTGGCTCGTAAAAAACGGTAAAATATTTATACTGGTTTTTGTATTTCCTTTTATTTGATGTGAGGCGTTGTGTCTCTCTTCATTTTTTTTAGAAAAAAACGAAGCAAAAAAAGCGTTGTGGCTCTCGAATCGCTCCGCTTTCAAGGGCGTTCGCCACAACCTAGCACGCTTTGCGTGATTAATGAGGAGCTTTTGTGTATATTTATAAATTAGGTTCAATAGCAGATAAGAAAAAAGCCCTTAAAACACTGGGTGTTGAGTCTGGTGGGGTGGGTATTATGGCTAAAAAGATGGAATTACTTTATTTTTTTATTAAAGATTTGAAGTGTCCTGCGGCAAACATACTTAAACAAGATGCACTTAGCATAGGTGCAGATTTGGCAGTGCCTAGTGGTGTGATACTTTGTGAAAAAGAGTTTTATGACTGTATACTCATAGGGACTCGCAAACATATGGAGGTTCTCTCCAAAAAAGAATTGGCACAACCTTTTGGACTCAAGATTGTGGCAGAGGAACTTAAAAAGTTTTTGGCTGTGAAGAGCAATTCTACACAAATCATGGGTGTGATAAACGCAAATGATGACAGTTTTTTTGAAGGCAGTCGTTTTAAAGAAGAAGATGCTGTAGCACAGATAAAAAAGATGATAGCCGATGGTGCAGATATTATAGACATTGGTGCAGTATCGTCACGTCCAAATGCAGAAGTGGTGAGTGAACTTGTCGAACTTGAACGTATGAAACCCATCTGTGATGCAATAGCATCTGAAAAATTACATGAACAAGTGACATTTTCAGTAGATAGCTATACGCCTAGTGTGGTAGAGTATGCACTAAAGTCAGGGTTTAGACTCATTAACGACACCACAGGTGCGAGTGATGAAGCCACCATCAAACTAGCAGTCAAGTATGAAGTAAAACTTTGCATTATGCACATGCAAGGTACACCCCAGACTATGCAAAATGCTCCTAGTTACGATGATGTAATGGTAGAAGTAAGTGACTTTTTTGAAGAGCGTATCGCCAAGTGTGAGGCTTTAGGGCTGGAGAGAAACAACATTATATTAGATGTGGGTATTGGTTTTGGCAAGCGTTTGGAACATAACCTTACGCTTATCAAAAATATGGCACATTTTAAAGTCTTTGGGTGTGAAGTGTTAGTAGGTGCAA
>Ga0256834_1001004_pt1 | contig 19803 bp, 17 predicted proteins | sample 4281140metaG_FD_190536 | JGI IMG/M metagenome (GOLD analysis project Ga0256834, IMG submission 190536) | Hydrothermal vent microbial communities from East Pacific Rise, Pacific Ocean - 4281-140 | ecosystem: Environmental > Aquatic > Marine > Hydrothermal vents | place: Pacific Ocean: East...
TATAGAATTTTTAAGTTAGCCTCAGGCACGTCATCTACTTCACAGGCTTCAGCTCGAAGTATTCTTATACATCTTCGCTTTGCCTGTTCGTATCTAACGCACCTGGGACTTTTTCAGCAAGCCCTATTTAGTGTAACGGAAAGGGGGTAAACTTAAGAGTAAATAAAATACCTGTAATAACGCTTTAAATCTTTGTATAAGGTAATGAAGCCGATAATTTTATCGAAAATAAACCTAATAGACTCTAATTTCTACAAAAAATCATCAGCAAGTTTATATAAATATTCGTTCTCCTTTTTAATTCTTGTGCCTAATGCTGAAATAAGCTGTTTGGTTTCTTCAATAAATAACTTAGCATTATCAGAAATGGCATACGCACTAGGCCATTTTTTAGAGTAGTTGTTAACAGACTCTGCTATTCCTCCCATTTCTTCCTGGTATTGTATAGCTACGGCAACTATTTCAGGGTTACCGGAATTTTTAAGCTTTGGATATAATGCCTTGTCTTCTACTGCTAAATGTATTTTTAGATTGCCAAGCAAACCTGAAAGCATATCTCTCATAACTTTGGCATCTTTAGCTAGCACATCTTCATCTAAATGTTTGCTGATCTCTCCCGCTTTCTCAAGAAGCTTATCGTGTTGTTCACGAAATTTTTCTGTGTATGCCATAACAGGTTTTTTTTGATTGTAAGTTGTTGTTCATTAAAGCTAAGGCTATTCTAATTAAAAGCCAAATTAATGTTTAACTATTGATTTTGAACCTTTCAACTATCTTTCCTTCAATCAAATGTTCTTGAATGATTTGCTCTAACACATTTTGAGAACAGGAGTGGTACCAAACACCTTCAGGATATACAACAGCAACAGGCCCTTTCATACAAACTCGTAAACAGTTAGCTTTGGTTCTGTAAACTCCACCATCTCCCGATAAGTTCAACTCTTTTAGTCGCTTCTTTAAGAATTTCCAGGATTCGAGTCCCTTTTTCTTACTACAACATTTGGCATCCGAAGGGTCTGCACAAATAAAAATATGCCTTTGTATATTGGCTATATTTAGCTCATCTGCCTTTTGTTGGAGTTTTGATTTTGCCATATTAAAAACCAGTTAGGTTTGCGCTTGCTACAGAATCTTGATTAAGTTTTGAATTATAAAATCCTCTATTTTGAACCCATTTGCCATAGGTTGGATTCGGCAAAACTATATACTTAGAGCCAAATTTAGATTGGTTTACATAGGTTGCTTCCAACCTTTTATCAGTATCCTTCACTTCAAAGTCAGCGTGCATATCATCTAGGTTATCTCCAATAAATAAGGCTATTTCTAATCCTTGGTCGAGTACTTTTTGCCTCCGCTCTTCTTTGCTACTAGTAGTAGTTCGTAACATAATATGTGCACTATCTACCTGAGGATAGCCGAATTTGCTCAAATTATTGATGGTTGCTTCTATTAAATGTGCTTTTCTGTTTGAGATATAAAAAATAACAATTCCCTTAGAATCTGCAAACTGTAAAAACTCTAATGAACCAGGAACGGGCTGAGCCTCTTCCTTCTTTACCCATTCATCCCAATGATCTGGGTAACTAAAATTTTCTAAAATTTGTTTGGCTTGGTAGGGGCTGTTGTCTAACACCGTTTCATCAATATCGAGCACAACTGCTAAAGGTTTCACTGCTGTTCTAAATTGGTTATCAAGCGAAAGTCTTGCCACGGCATAAGCTTGTTCTGCCAAAGCAATATACTCTGGAGATTGCTGTACATATACAGTAGCCATTACGTTACGTGTGTGTACATTGCTGCTTTCGTTTGATCTTTCACAAGAGGTAAAACAAGCAATAAGACCGAGGAGGTAAAATAGTTTCTTCATAATAATTAAAATAGGATTTGCAATTTAACAAAAAATAAGGCCTTGAGTAATACCCAAGGCCTAAAAGAAGAAATATCAATCATTAAAACTCTGCTTGCATTAAGCCTCCACTTAATTGCAACAAGGCTAGCTCAGCCACTTTAGCGCTGTACTTGGCTTGGTTGTAATTTAGACTTGCGTTAAGATAGTTTAACTGAGCCTGCCTAAACTCAATAGAGGTTACCTGCCCTAAGGTATATTGCTCTTGTGTTCGATTAAAATTTCGCTTATTAGTTTCCAGGTTTTTCTTTTCAGCTTGTAAAACAAACAAGGCGGTTTGATACACAGTCCAAGCATTGCTTACATTTCGTTGGGTTTCAAGTTGAGTTCGTTCAAGGTTTAACTGCTGATTTTGCATTAAAATGAGGGTGTTTTGCTTCCTTGTTTTAGTAAGGCCTCCATCAAAAACATTCCATGTAAGGCTGGCTCCCAAGGTAGCTCCTGTACTATTTTGTTTGTCAAAAAAGGAAGTAGCACCAAAGTTATTAATCGAATAATTATACGCCACATTTAACCCTATTTTGGGTATAGAAGCCGTATTAGCAATGCGCTGATCATGTTGGGCATTGATAAGCAAGACCTGCTCTTGCAAAATATTTATATTGGTGGCCTTTGCTTCCTCAAGCAAAGTGGCAATATGTAAGCCTTGGGTATAGGTTATGGTGGTATCTACCATAAATTTGGTTTGTACATCTCGCCCAATAAGCAGGTTAAGGTTTCTTTTTTGGTTTTCGAGCTCTTGCAAAATGGTAAGGTAACTAATGCTATCGTTATTATAATCTACCTCTGCATTAAGTAAATCTAACTGTGTGTTTTGGCCATACTCAGAACTGTACTTAGCTCTGATAAGCCTCTCTCCTGAAATATCTAAACTACGCCTTTGCGTACGAATATTTTGGGTTAATCGAGCAACTTCGTAATAAGCTGTAAAAATATTAAGCAGCGAGTTTTCGATAATTAACCGGGCTTGCAGCTCCGAAAGCTGATAGGTGTCTTTTAATTTTTGATAATTATAGGCTCTTCCAAACCCATCAAAAAGAGTGTAAGATAAACCCATAGAAGCATTATACCTCTTAGTTTGTACGCCTTCAGCACTTTGCACATCGCCACTTTGCAACGTGTTTTCTACATCGGTAAAAGAGAAGTTAGCACTCCCTGTACCCGTTACAGAAGGCAGGTAGCCACTGTTCATTAACCTAGCATTGTTTTCGGCTATGGTTACATTATTATTGGCCGTTCTTATATCAAAATTGTTCTCTAGTGCCAAAGCTACTGCCTCGGTTTTGGTAAGTATATGCTGTGCTGTAATAGGTGCAAAACTAACAGACAAAATAGTAGCTATAATTATATTTTTATACCTCAAGTTTTTCATAATTCTTTTCAATAATGGCTCTTGTAACCTCTTCTTTAGTTACTTTTTTTCCAGTAACATACCACCTAAAAAATACGGTTAATGAATTGCTTACCGATAGCAGCAATGGCAGCATTAGCAAAGTTAAAAACGTGCCAATTGCAAGACCATAAGATATGGAAATAGCCATAGGTTTTAAAAATTGCGCCTGACGACTTTTTTCAAGTAACAAAGGAGCCAAACCAGCAATGGTGGTAATGGTGGTTAAAAAGATAGCTCTAAACCTGGATACCCCTGCTTTAACCAGAGCATCGTCAAACTTTACTCCTTCTTTTAGGTAACTGTTAAATTTACCTACCAGCACCAGTCCATCGTTTACCATAATACCAACCAGAGCAATAATGCCCAGCCACGATAAAATATTAATAGAAAAGTTGTGTATATAATGCCCCCAAACAATGCCTATTAAACTAAAAGGCACCATTAAAATTAGCAATAGTGGTTGGCTGTACGACCTAAACGTAAAGGCAATTACCACATAAATTAACATAATAATTACCAAGCCTACCGAATTTACTGAGTTTTTGGTTTTTTCAGCTTCCCTATTTTGACCCTCGTAACTTGCTGAAACCGTTGGGTATTTTGAAATAATATCCGGCATTATATGGGTTTTAATATTGTCCATTACAGCTACTTCGCTATCATCCGGTGATTTTAAATCGGCTGTTACCTGAATTTCTCTTTGACCGTTTAAATGATTTATGGCCACTTCGCCCCGTGCAATTTCATATTCGGCTATTTCCGAAAAAGGCACTTTGGCTCCGGCAGGAGTAGCTATCCACATATCGTCCAGGTGTTTAATAGACGATCTATTTTTTTTATGGTATCGTACCCATACTTTAATTTCGTCTTGCCCGCGTTGGAAACGTTGTACCTGAAAACCAAAAAAACCTGAGCGCACCTGATTCATAACCAATTGCAGGTTAAGCCCAAGCAGGTATGCATCGTTTTTTAGCTTAATTCTTATTTCTTTAATACCAGCAGGGTCGTTATCAGAAACATCTTTTAAAATTGGATTATTGATTAGATATTCTTTAAGCTCTTTTTTGGCTGCCTTAAGCTCAGGAATATTATTGCCTAGCAACGAAACAGCCACAGGGCTTCCGCCAAAGTTCATTCCCGAACCAAACGTAAGGCTTTCTACACCATAAAATGTTCCTGCTTTTTCGCGAATAGCATTGGTTATTTCATACGAAGCAAAATCACGCAATTCACCAGGCAGCAGGTTTACAGTTAAACTTGCTTTGTTGGTGCCGGGCCCAATACGTTTTATAATGTTTTGAACCACCTGTTCATTCCCTGTTTGTTTTTTAGTATAATCGTTATTCACCAACCAGGCTGCTTCCTCTATTTGCGATATTATAGAATCGGTAATTTTCTCGTTGGTGCCCTGAGGCATTGTTAAGTTAATAGAAACTCGATCGCTTGCCATTCTTGGAAAGAAGGATGTTTTAACTATTCCACTCATAATGCCTCCCACAGAAAATATTAACAGAGCAATTGGTATTGCAAACCCTAAAAATTTATTTTTTAAGAAAAATGTCAGGTAAGGAGCATACATTCTGTCTCTTAAAAACATTAAAAACTGATCTGCTTTTTTGTTTATGGCTGAGAAAACCTTAAACATACCGGTAGGTTCTTTCTTTTTACGAATTAACGCTTTTGAATGCGCAATATGAGCAGGTAAAATAATGAGTGCTTCTATTAATGAAACCCCTAAAGTTAAGATAACAACGGTTGATACTTCTTTAAAAAAATCGCCCATTCTGCCATCTAAAAAATAGAAAGTCGAAAAAGCCAACATCGTGGTTAAAATGGCCGAAACTATGGGAGGTATTACCTCAATAGTGCCATCAATAGCTGCCCTAATAGGTGATTTGCCCTTTTCGTAGTGCTGGTATATGTTTTCGCCAATTACAATGCCATCATCCACCAAAATTCCTATAACGATTATCATGCCAAAAAGCGATAATACATTAATGGTTACCCCTAATTGTGCAGCAAAAATAAACATCCCGAAAAAGGCAATGGGCAAACCAGCTGCAACCCAAAAAGCGATACGAACATTTAAAAACAAGGCCAACAGCAGTAATACCAACAGCATACCAATAATGGCATTTTCGGTAAGTAGTTTGGTTCTTTGTATTAAGGTAATTGAGCGGTCGCTTGCAATATTTAGCTCCACATTATCATGCTGCTGGTTAAAGGTTTTAATATATGCCTTAATATCAGTAGCCGATACTATCAGGTCTTCGTTATTGGTGTTATTTACCTGAATATTGATAGCAACGTCTCCATCAAAGAATATTCTGTCAGGGTTTTCATTCCAAATATCTTTAACATCGGCCACATCCTTTAAATAGATAATATTCCCAGTTTGATCCGCCTTAACAATAATATAACTTAGCTCATCGCCATAGTACTGCCTGTTTTTGGCTCTAATCAGGTAATCTTCGGTTTCGGTCTTTATATTTCCTCCTGTAATTAGTAAATTCGACTGGTTAACAGCGTTGGCCACATCCGCAAATGATAAATTATACGCCCTCAAGTCTATTTCGCGTACCGCAATCTCAATTTCTTCTTCGGGAAAACCCGTAACAAATACTTGCGAAATGCCTCGCATTCCACGCAGATCGTTTTCTACATCTCTGGCATATTGTTTTAATGTAGTTAAGGGAACGTTTTTGCCACTTAATGTAAAACTTATGGTAGGGGTTGTATTTTCTACTTTAGCAATTACCGGAGGATCCATACCCGAAGGGAAAGAGGGGACTCTGTCAACAGCATTTTTTACATCGGCCAACACCACATCTATGTTTTTATTCATTTCAATTTCCACATTTATTGTGGCGGTGTTTTCCTGCGATACCGATGTAACCCTGTCAATACCAACTACTCCCTTTAAATTATCTTCTATTTTTAGTACAATTCCTTCTTCCATTTCTTCGGGAGATGCACCCGGATAAAACAAGGTAATGGTAATATTTTTTGAATCGGTTAAAGGAAAAAACGATGACTTCATGTTTTTGGAGCCCAAAACGCCAAATACCACAAAACCCATTATTATAATGTTTACAGCAACAGGAAATTTAATAAAGTAGGCTATTACTTTTTTCATAATGAATAAGTTAACTTATTTGCGTGTTGGTGTACTGTTATAAACCTTAGCAGCCATGCCATAATAGGCTCCTGGTACAGGTTTAGATAAAATGGCAGTGCCATCTTTCAGACCCTTTACCACTACCGTTTTATCTTTAAAATATACAGGAGTTACATTTGCCAAAGCAAGTACCGAATCTTCCAACACAAATACTTTTTCATTGTTTATCAACAATTGCCGTGCAATTTCATAAGCGTTTTCTTCTTGTTTAGCCACTAAGTGGGCTTCAAGGTACATTCCTTCTTTTAAGCCCTTGCCAGATACCTGAACAAAGGTTTTAACAGTTTGCGATGCTTGGTCAACCCGACCGTTAACCCTTATTATTTTACCCTCCCAATGCTGAGAGTTATCTAGGTTTTTTAATTTAACAGGGCTGCCTTTTTTAAGTAAGTCGCTATAGCTTGCATTAATGGCTACTTCCATTTCGTATATGCTAGGGTTTATAAATTCACCTAATTTTTGCCCCTGCCGTACCAGCGACCCTGGGTTTACTAGGGCATCGGTTAAAATACCGTTGTAGGGAGCCCGAATAGTGTATTTACGTAACCTTACTTCTAAATTTTTTACGTTGTAATAAGTAGTGTATATGTTTCTGCTTGAGATAAAGAATTTTTCTTTTTCAGAGTTTGTTTGAGGTATGGAGGGTATGGGTTTGCTAAAATCAAATCTTGTTAAATAATTACGCCACTTTTCATATTCCTCAGGAAAATCTAGTCGCACATCGGGCATAATAGAGGTAATGGTATTGTACAAATTACTTTTCTGCGCCTGTAATGTGGCATATTCTTCCTCGTTATTAATCTTTAAGATTACCTCGCCCTTTTTATAGGCAACACCAGCCTTAAACTCTTTGGATGTTGCATGCAAAATACCTTGCACTTCGCTAAAAATCTCAATCCTGTTTTTAGCAACCAAATTGCCATTAACTTTAATTGTAATAGGAATATTCTTGTTTTTAACAATATCAACAAATACTGTTTTAATAATTTTTTTCGCCTTTCGTTCGGGTTTTTGGTTGGCAGCAACCATTGCTTTAACAATAAAAACCGCAATAATTATCAGGCCTATTCCCAATGCGATGCTTATAACTTTTCTCATTATTTTATTTTTTTGACGAAGATGTATCTTCCGCTAATTTTATATTACTAACTACTTTTTTTAATACCTCAATGGCAATTTTTAAATCCTTTTCAGGAATATTGTTTTGAATGGTTTTATTTACATCGCCAACAACTGGAAAGGCTTGAAACAATGTTCTCTTTCCATTTTCCGTTAATTTCACCAGCTTAACTCTCTTATCTTTTTCATCAGCAAATCGCTCTACCAGTTTTTTCTTTTCCATGGTATCTATGAGTCGTGCCAGTGAAGCCTTATCTCTATTGGTTAAAAAAGCTAAGCTATTTTGAGGTTGAGGTTGTTCATTATTTTTCAATAGAATAATAAGCATCACTAATTGAGGCCTTGTGAGTTCAATGTTGTGTGTTTTAAAACGATCAGCCATATAATACCCCGCTAGCTTCATTGATCGACCCAGCCAAGGCAAAATATTATTATCTGTTTCTAATGGGTTACTCATTTAAAATAATTTTGCGCAAAGCTAGGGAGTTAGTATTAATTAGTTGCAGGTGCAACCATTATTTTATTTAAAAGGGATAATAACTTATTGCTTTTCGATAAACAAAGTAGAGTTTAGTGCCTGAGAAGATGAATAAAATAAATGACGATAGTTAACATAAAGCTAAAAATACTACATTAGCTATGTCAAGATTATTGGCTAAACAAATTGATTTTGAGGCTAAATTTGGTTTAGAGAACCTCTATTATGGTTTGCGAAATAGCACTAAACAACAAATGTAGGTTATTAGTGTACTGGCTTTTAGTTTTTGAGAAATTAAATCCTTTCTTTTACTCTAAATCTCCAGTTAACCACTTAAAAAATGGGAAATTATAGAATACTAACGCTTACAAAGAACATTCTTAATATTTATTGGTACTTGCAATTGCTGTTTATTGCTACTATAATAATTATTGGCCTTTTTCTATTTTTCAATGTTCAGTTTATTGACCTTAATTATTTAAACGGTTTTCAAATTCATTTTTCAAAAATAATTTTTTCAGAGCCTCTAGTCTATAACGAGGCAACCTACAATTTCACTTTAACAAATGGAGAAGGTAGATTGCATATTAATGATTTGGATCAAAAATTTGTTTACCTAAGAATGCTAGCGGCTTTAGTAGATTCAATTATTTATTTGATGATCATCCATTTTTTAAGAAAAATATTCAAAAATTTAACTCAAAATGAATATTTTATTCCTGCCAATGGCACTTATATAAAAAAAATAGCGGTGGCCATTCTCTTAGTAGCAACTGTGCCAGAACTATTGCACTACTTTACTGATAAAATGATTATTGGTACGATTGAGATAAAAAATGTCATAATTAAAAATGAATTGAGCTTTGATATTCAAACCATAATTTTGGGCTTACTTGTGTTTGTAATTGGTATTATATTTTTAAGAGGCATTGAACTTAAGGAAGACCAAAAATTTACAATTTAGATAGATGCCAATAATTACCAACCTTGATGTGATGCTTGCAAAGCGAAAAATGTCATTAACCGAACTTTCGGAACGTGTTGGCATAACTATCGCAAACCTATCCATCTTAAAAAGTGGAAAAGCAAGAGCTATTCGGTTTTCTACTTTGGAACTTATTTGTGATGAATTAGACTGCCAGCCAGCTGATCTTTTTGAATTTACCCGAAAAGAAGACCAGTAATCTACGCTGACCTCATTTTGCTTATTTTAACCTATTGAAACTTAGGGTTCAATAGGTTAAAATAAGTGCTTGACTCCAAAAACACGTCTTCCCCTAAGCATAATTTAAAGATTTCACAAATCTATTAAACTGCATCACCAAACCGTTTCGCAATGAATCAATATCGATAAACAATAAGCTTTCATTGTTTATTGGTAATATATTATATAGGTTTGCTCTATATAAATTAGAACTATTTAAATATTATAGACAAAATGAATAATCGTAAAACACTGGTATTGCTCTTTTTTGCATCAATTTTCCAGTATGTTTCAGCACAAAACGCTTACCAAAATATACATGTAAAAATTGATGTAGCTGAATCAACTATTAGCATTGAAAATGCCATTAATCTACCTGAAGGATTATTGGATGCCAACCACAGCACCTTTTTATATTTAAACAGCAGCCTAGCTATTGAGCCAATAAAAGGAGGAAAGCTAATTGAGGTTGAGAATAATGAGGATGCCACTGGCTATGTAAAAAAATATAAGCTTACGCTTAACAAGTCTTCTAAAAACTCATTTACCATTATATATAAAGGTGTAATTAAAGATGAAGTTGAACAGTCGGCAACAGAATACGCTAGAGGGTTTAGTGAAACCAAGGGAACCATAACTGATAATGGCATTTACTTAGCAGGAGCTACCTATTGGTTACCAAAATTTGGTAACGATATGCTTTCCAGCTTCGATTTAAATGTAATAATTAATAAAAACTGGTCTATTGTTTCTCAAGGGGAGCGGACAAAAAACGCAACTGAAGGCGATACTAAAAGCATCACATACCATTCTCCAGAGCCAATGGATGAAATTTATTTGATTGGTGCAAAGTGGACAGAGTACTCTAAAATGTTAGGCGATGTTGAAGTGCAGGCTTTTTTAAGAACACCCGATCAGGAACTAGCCGATAGATACTTAAATACAACTAGTGGCTATCTAAGTATGTACGAAACCTTAATTGGTAAATACCCATATACCAAGTTTGCATTGGTTGAGAATTTTTGGGAAACAGGCTATGGAATGCCTTCTTTTACATTACTTGGAGAGAAAATTATTCGATTTCCTTGGATTCTATATTCTTCGTACCCGCACGAACTACTTCATAATTATTGGGGCAATGGCGTTTTTGTAGATTACTCAGGTGGAAATTGGTGCGAAGGTATCACCGCCTATATGGCTGACCATTTAATGCAAGAGCAACGAGGTGCTGGTGCTACCTACCGCAGAAACACCCTTCAAAAATTTACAGATTATGTAAATGAAGAAAATGATATACCAATCAATAAATTTTTGAACCGAAATAACTCAGCAGAAGAAGCCATTGGTTACGGTAAGGTATTAATGGCCAATAACATGCTTCGTAATGATTTGGGCGATGAGGTGTTTGTAAAAGCTTATCAAAAATTTTATAAAGACAATGAATTTACAAAAGCTTCATTCTCTGATATTAGAAAAAGTTTTGAAGAGGTTTCAGGAAAAGACCTAAAAGCCTATTTCGCTCAATGGATTGATAGAACTGGAGCACCCAACTTAGTGCTTTCCAATATAAGTGAGAGCAATAATAAAGTGAGTTTTAGGTTAACTCAAACTCAGAATGAAGATGTTTTTAATTTAAATGTACCAATTGCATTTTATGTAGAGGGAAGTTCCGAAGTTATTTGGAAAATAGTATCTATGAACACAAAAGCTCAGAATTACAGTTTTAACTTCAATCAAAAACCTTTAAAAATTGAAGTTGATCCCCAGTTTAATATTATGAGAAGATTAGACCGTAAGGAAGTGCCGGCTTCGTTATCGCAAGTATATGGCTCAACTGAATCTACCCTTATTATACCTGCAAGTGGAGAGCGCAAGGAAGCTTATAAAGAATTAGCAAACACGTGGAAAGCAACCCAGGAAGCACAAGGCAAAACGGCTGTAATATTGTTAGATTCAGATATTGATGCTATCCCTACTGATAACTCAGTATGGGTATTAGGCTTTGAAAACAAGTTCAACACAAATGATTTGCAAACTTCATACACTTCAGTGTTTAATGCTGAAACAAATTCTCAAATTAAAAGGTTGGCTTCTGAAGGAGCTTTGGTATATGCCATTCCAAACCCTAAAAACCTTGCACAAAGCGTTGGTTTTGTTGGGGCTCAAACCGATGGAGCCATTAAGTCATTAACAAGGAAATTGCCTCATTACGGAAAGTATGGGTATTTAGGGTTTGAAGGAGATGAAGCAAAAAATGTATTAAAGGGGTCATTGCCAGCTTTAGATTCTCCATTAAATGTAAGAATCAACGAAGGAGAGATTTTGTCTAAAATAGTCCCACGTAAAGCACTTTATCAATCGAAGAGACCCTCTCATTAAAAATAGCTAAAAATTTAAAAAAATAATATATGAACAATTTATTCAACTATTCAATAGCCCTTATACTTGTGGGTTTAATTTCCTGTGGGGAAAGCCAAAGTGAAGAGGAAACAGTAAAAGAAGAGCCCTCAGCAGTAATTACTGAAGAAATTTCAGAATTGCCAATTACTAAAATCCCTAATGTAACCAATGGTGCTGAAACCTATTTTTCGCCAGATGGAAAGGCCATTATATTTAATGGCAAAATGGGCACCGATACAACTCACCAAGTATATACCATAAATATTGATGGAACTGATTTAAAGAAAATTAATGCAGTTGGAGATGATGCCTGCTCTCATTTTACACCTGATGGAGAACATTTGATATGGACTTCTACCAAGGATAATTTAGATATGCACAGAGGTAATTATTCTGATCCAAAAGATTACCCTCAAGGCGCTGAATTATATATGAGTGACCTGGATGGTGGTAATATTGTGCGTTTAACAAACAACAAGCAGTACGATGCCGAAGTGGGAATTAGCCCAAATGGAGAAATTATTTTATTCAGTCGCCAAACAGATGGAATGATTGACTTATGGACTATGAACCCTGATGGAAGTAACCAAAAACAAATTACGTTTACACCAGATTGGCAAGAAGGTGGAGCTTTTATTATGGAAGACAATAAGACCATTTTATTAAGAGCTTGGAAAAAATCCGAAGAGGGACTAGATAAAAAAGATATGCACTTGTTTACTGTTAATGTAGATGGGAGCGATATGAAACAAATTTCGCATAAAAGTGGAACACATTGGGCTCCATTTCCAGCACCAGATGGAGAACATTTTGCTTATGTAACTGTATTCCCTCCTCATAATTATGAAATTATGTTGCGTAACTTAAAAACTGGAAAAGAGCAACGGTTAACAAACAATACTGCTTTCGATGGTTTTCCAGCATTTTCTCCTGACGGAAAATCTATTGCCTTTTCATCAAGTAGAGGAAATGAAAAAGGAGACCGTTCCTTAAAATTATATGTAATGGATGTGTCTTCTTTAAACTTAGGGCCAAAGGAATAATTCAATTTTTAAGCGATAGAAAATGAAAAATATTTTTAGAAATTCAATCATTGCTAGTCTTGCTATTGCCTCTGCAATTACCATAGGTGCTTTAAAGCAAAAATCGAATCCAGAAATAACCGTTGCAGACCTAAGAGAGTCTTTAACATACTTAGCCTCCGATAAATTACAAGGCAGGTTGCCAGGAAGCGAAGGCGGTAAAGCTGCAGGTAATTATGTGGCGGATAAATTCAAACAATATAATATTGATCCTGCTGGAGAAGATGGCTATTATCAATATTTTGAGGTTGTTACAGGTACCGAAGCTCCTGTAAATGAAAACATATTAAAAGTAGGTACCGAAGTAGCAGAACTAAATAAAGATTTTATTCCATTTAGTTATTCAGCTGATGGTTCATTAAATGCCGAAGTTGCCTTTGTAGGTTATGGCTTTGATATTGATTTAGATAGCCTGCAATGGAACGATTATGCGAATGTAGATGTAAAAGGGAAATGGGTATTAGTATTACGAAATGATCCAGAAATTAGAAACCCCAATAGTTTATTCATCCCTTATTCAGGAGAAAAATCAAAAGTGGTTACTGCCAAAGAAAAAGGAGCTGCAGGCGTATTATTTGTTGCTGGTACAAAAGTTTCAAGAAAAGATAATTTATTGGAATTAGAAATTGATCAAACTGAATCAAATCTGGGAATTCCAGCAATAAACATTACACGAGCCTTTGCTAACAAAATATTGGCTGAAAATAATTTAACTGTTAAGTCTTTAGAGGATAGTTTAGTTTCAAAAATGAAAGCCAATTCTTTTGTTACAAAGGCTAGGGTTGAAGCTACTTCAAAGGTTGTTTTTCATAAAACAAAAACTAGAAATGTAATTGGCCTAATCGAAGGTTCCGATAAAAACCTAAAAGGCCAATATGTTGTTGTTGGTGCGCATTACGATCATTTAGGTTGGGGAGGAACAGCTTCTTCAAGAGACCCAGAAAATCATGCAATTCACTACGGTGCTGACGATAATGCTTCTGGCACGTCTGGGTTATTAGAAATAGCAGATAAACTGGCGCATGCAAAACTTAAACGAAGTGTAATTTTAATTGCTTTTGGAGCTGAAGAAATTGGCACCATAGGCTCTAAGTATTTTACTAATAACCCAACAATTTCAAAAGATAAGATAGTAGCCATGATAAACCTTGATATGGTGGGCAGACTTAAAGGCACCAAAGAAATTACAGTAAGTGGCGTGGGTACTTCGAAAGAAGGTGAACAATTATTAAATAAAATATTAAGAAACAAAGAAAGAGATTTAGTGTTGGGTGTAGAATATAACGGTTTTGGCCCATCCGATCACGCTAATTTTTATGTGGAAGATATTCCAGTGTTTTTCTTTAATACGGGTGCCCACGAAGATTACCACACACCGCGTGATGTATTGGATAAAATAAATTTTAAAGGCCTGCAAAGAGTAACGGAATATGCCTATGATTTAACTAAAAACTTGATTAACGCAGAGGCTGTATTAACTTTTCAGGAAGCAGGCCCAAAAGGGAGAGCTAAAAACACTAGAAAAGGAAAAGTTAAATTAGGAATAATGCCAAATTTTGGCAAATCGGAGGAGGATGGTTTGCGCGTAGATGGCGTAACCAAAGATTCGGCTGCTGACAGAGGAGGAATGCTTAAAGGAGATGTAATTGTAGGTATTGCAGGCAAAGAGGTTCATAACATATATGAGTATATGGCAAGAATGACAAAAATTAGACCCGGGCAAACTATTAATGTGGATATAGTTAGAGGAGGAAGTACTAAAGTATTAATTATTCAAATAGATCAAGATTAACACGAATTTTCAAAGAGAACGTAAGTGTTTAAACTTATATAGTTAAGCATTATTTTATTAAATTTGAATAGAGAAAATAAAACAACCATAATAATTAAAAAATGAGAAAAATCCAATTTGCAATACTGGCTTTAATAGCCTTTGCTACAGTTAGTCAAGCACAAGACAAGCCAGCGTATCAATTATATAACTCAAAAGGAAAAATAGCTAAATATGATAAAATGATTGAAGATTTGGCAGATGCCAATATGGTGTTTTTTGGTGAGTACCATACAAACCCTATTTCGCATTGGTTACAAATAGAAATGGCCAAGAGTTTTTATGAACTAAAAAAAGATAAACTGTTTTTTGGAGCCGAAATGTTTGAAAATGGGAATCAATTGGTCCTTGATGAATACCTTGCCGGTTTGTACCCTGAGAAAAAAATGCTTCCTGAAATAACACAATTGTGGAAGAACTATAAAACGGATTATAAGCCTTTGGTTGAATTTGCCAAAGAGAACAAGCTACGTTTTATCGCCACTAATATTCCTAGAAGGTATGCTGCCATGATAAATAAGAAGGGGATGGATGCGTTAGACAGCTTAAGCCCTGAAGCCCTTGCCATGATTGGTCCTGTAAAAACTTATTTCGACTCAACCGTATATGCAACCATGGCGGATTTAATGGGTGAACATGTACCACCTAATATGCTAAACATACAAACGGCACAGGCATCTAAAGATGCAACTATGGCTCAATTCTCATTAAACAACTTTAATGAAGGAGATTTTCTGTTTCATTTTGAAGGTGCCTACCACTCCAATTATAACAGAGGCATAATTTGGTGGATTAATAAAATTAAACCCGGATTAACCATTAAGTCTGTTACAACAGTAAATCAATCGGAATGGGATGAAATGACAGATGAAGAAAAAGCAACCATTGCTAATTATACCATTGTAGTTGCTGATAATATGACAGAAACAAGAAGATAAACTGTAAATAATACTATTATGAAGCTTAGCTACCTCATTATTACTTGCCTATTTATACAAACAGTTGCATTTGGGCAAAACACGAGTATTAAACTAGTAGATGCTACCACCCAGGAAGCAATGCCTTATGCCAATGTGGGCTTATACAAGACTGATGGTAGCTTGCTAAGAGGTGAAATTACTGATGCCAACGGTGTAGCTAAATTTAACTTAGACCAAGTAGCCGATTTTAAAGTATCTTTTGTTGGTTACGAAACAATAGAAGGCAGAATAAGCAAAGGCGAGCACCTGACGCTGGATATGACAGTACAGTTTGACATGTTAGATGCAGTGGTGGTTACCGGGCAATATGGACCTCAAAAAGCAGATAAATCCATTTATAAAATTGATGTAGTTGGGAGCGAGCAAATGCAACAACGAGGTGTAAATAATTTGGCCGAAGCGTTAAGCCAGGAAGTTAATTTAAGAGTTAATACAAATACGGTTACTGGTACTACAATAGAAATGCAAGGTATGGGTGGCGAAAACATTAAGTTTTTGATAGATGGAGTACCAATTGTGGGAAGAGTTGATGGAAATATTGATTTATCGCAAATTAATATGGATAATGTAGATCACGTTGAAATTATACAAGGCCCGATGTCGGTTGTTTATGGTACAAGCGCTATTGCTGGAGTTATTAACATTATTACTAAAAAGAACACAACTAATAAAAACAGTGGAAAAATAAATGGGTATGTTGATAACAACAGATCGTATGTTTTTGGTGCGTATGGTTCTATGATAAGAGGTAAACATACCATTACGGCCTCAGGTAATAGAAATATGTTTCAGGGTATGGATATAAATATGGGCTCTGAGGGGGAGATGAATGCTGTTGATGATAGAATAATGGAGTTCAAACCAAAGCTGACTTATAATGGAGAAATTGATTATGCCTTTAAAAACAAAGACTTTAGTGCAAGGCTAAGCAGTTCTATAATGAATTCCCGATTACGTGATTATACGAATGCTGGGACAGATTTTTATTACTTAACGTTAAGGAGTATCAATAAGATAACTTTGTTGGATAAAATAAACGAAAACTTATCCTATAATGTGGTTGGGTCATACACTTATTTCAATCGAGATGTTGAGAGCCTTATTCAAAGCGAAGTACTTAAAACCACCACAACAAGATTTGACAATATAATGACCAGGGGTAATTTCACTTATGCAAAAAAGGATTCTAAAATATCATATCAGTTTGGTTGGGATATCAACCATGAATTCGGAAAGGGTGAAAGAGTTAATGAAGACTCTGCTATAATTACCGATTATGCGGTTTTTGTAAGTTCTCATTGGCAAATACTGAAAAAAATTTCTTTTCAGCCCGGAGTACGTTTAATCTATAACACAACTTTTGATGCTCCAATCATTCCTTCAGTAAATCTTCAATGGAAACCAATTGATAACTTAAACATTAGGGTTTCTTATGCCAAAGGGTTTAGAGCTCCTTCTTTAAAAGAATTATACCTAAACTTTCAAGATGTTAACCATGATATTACAGGTAATTCCAACTTGTTGGCGGAAACAACTAATAGTTATAATGCTTCAGTCGGTTATAAAATCAAAAAAGGCCAATATGCAATTAAAATTGAACCCTCCTTCTTTTTTAATGATGGGAATGACGTAATTTCTTTAATTACCACTCCAGAGGACGGCCCCACTTCTGCCACCTACAGAAATTTAGATGGGCAGCGATACATTGGCACAAATCTTAGCGTCTCTTTGCAGCATCAGAATGGGTTAACTTTATCCGCTGGCTATAGTAGAACTAGTGAATCTTTTGAGAATGATGGGAATGATTGGACAACCCCTATCAAGTATGATAACATAACAATAAATGCAAAATATAATATAAAATCTTGGGGCTTAATTACTATGGCTAATTATAAACTGTATGGAGAAACTCCAGGCTTAGTGCTTGATATTGATACCGAAGAGTTGTATAATGTATTTACAGAATCTTATAGTGACTTAGAAGTAACATTTGGTAAGCAATTTTTTGATAATAAGCTTAATATAGTTGTTGGCGGTAAAAACTTATTTGACAATTATGTTTTAAGAACGGTTGGTTATCGCCTAACAGCAGATACTGATGATGACAGGCATGCTGCTATTAATTTAGGAAGAACCTATTTTGCTAAGATGATTTTAAGTTTAAACAAGTAAAAGTATTATTATGAAAAGTTTGTATAAATATATTTCAATTATTTTCCTTGGCTTAATGCTAACCTCTTGCTTTGATGAAGTTCCGGGCCTTCCTGAAATAGATGGAATTACAAGTAATTACGATATCTATAGTAATGTTACTTTTTTTAAAATTTACGAAACTATAACAGTTGAAGTGTCAAATGAACCTATTGGCAGGTGGGATTTAGCTTTTCAATCTGCATTAGACGGGGATATTGTGTTGGTAAATTATACGGTAGTGGCAACAGCCATAAAAACGGGCACAACAAACTTTTCAGCGGTTGATAAAAATACGGTGAATGAATTATTTACTTCAAATAAGTGGGAATTCAATGACCCTGCCTATTCTAATGAGAGGGATTCTACTGCACTTCGGGATTGGGAAAATAGTGAAGTATATTTAGTTTACAGAGGAGGCACTTCACCTCCAGAAGAGGCCTATTATAAAATTCAGTTTATATCTAAAACCTCAACCTCATATACATTTAAATATGCCCATGTAGAAAGTACGGAAGAAACAGAGTTTACTATAAACAGAACACCAAATTTAGCTAATGTATATTTTTCGTTTGAACAAAATGACATTGTTAGGCATGAACCTGAAATTTTAGAATGGGATTTTTATTTAGCACCCTACTTTGGCTGGTTCGAAACCCTAACGCCTGGTGTATTTTCAACGTACTACCAAAATGGTATAATGATTAATAATGAGGGGGGGGTTAGAGCAGCACAGGTATTTGACAAAGAAATTTTATTTGATGACATTGATTTGGCTATGGCTAAAAACCTACAGCTTACCGATTGGAAAGGAACTATTGGCTCTAAATGGAAAATAACACCAAACTCAGAGAACCCAATTTACAATATGGATTCTGATAAAAAATATGTGCTTCGCCTTGCCGATGGTAATTATTATAAAATGAGAATTACTAATTTTTACAATGATAGAGGCGATAAAGGATACCCAACCATGAAAATAAATTTACTTAAATAAACTACAATTTAATAACCCAATAAACTTAAACATGTAAAATTATGAAAAATACAATGAAAACTATGTTACTCTTTTTTGCAGCTACACTGATATTAGCTGGCTGTAAAGAAGATGAAAAAATTCCGCCAGTTGCCGGATTTACATTGAACAATGAAACGTTCGTACAATGGGATAAAGCAACCATTACCAGCACCGCTACAGGAGCAACAGAAACCACTTATGCGGTAACAGGTGGCCAAGTTGAAATAGACGAAGATGCAGGGGTTATTCAGTTTCTAGAAGCTTTAACTTATAAAATAACACAAACAGTAACTAACGCTGATGGAACCGTAGAAACTTCTCAGGATATTACGGTAACAGAACCAGTTAACACCTATAATTTTGATTATTTAAGCAACAACGAACTCTCTTTAGATTCAGCATATTGGTTTTTAAGTAGCGAAACTCTGCAAATAAGATTTAATGGTCAGGGAGAGTCTGCGCAAGAAACAAGTAATGTTGCCAAGGTTATTCCTGTCACAGGTCCAGATGCCCTTAGTGGAAGCGGAACTCGCTCTTATACTTTTTCAGATGCTGATCCTTTGCCAATTGGTACATACACAGCACAGTTTACGCACTATCCAGCTACTGGTACAGGTTGGGAAGGTGCCTGGTTCTACCCTATATCAGGTGCTGGGTTAGATATTACGCTAGTTTATGAGGATACTTCCAATTCAGCAGATAATGTGTATGATATTATATTGAAGGAGACTTCTTATAACGAGTATTTTTTAGGGTTTACACCAACTGCGGGTGATGGCACTCTAACTATTACTTTTAGAGGTAGAATCAAGCCTATACAATAGTAAGTTATAACCCAGAAGGGCTAGTGTTTGAAACTCGAACCTATCTTTTCTGGTTTTTTTATTTTTATCTTATCTCTGGTTTGTGTTTCACAAACCATTGTAGTGTTAATAGTAGTATGGTGTAATTCATAAAAAACTTTATATCACTTAGCAATGAAAAATATCTTTACCATAGCCCTATTAACTTTAAGCATTAACAT
>Ga0256834_1001005_pt1 | contig 19797 bp, 18 predicted proteins | sample 4281140metaG_FD_190536 | JGI IMG/M metagenome (GOLD analysis project Ga0256834, IMG submission 190536) | Hydrothermal vent microbial communities from East Pacific Rise, Pacific Ocean - 4281-140 | ecosystem: Environmental > Aquatic > Marine > Hydrothermal vents | place: Pacific Ocean: East...
AATGTACTCATTTTTGCATCCTTTCTAAAAATTCTTTTGCCGTTAAAACTTTAAAGTTAAACAGAAGTTCACTTGACTCAAAATCTTTTTTATTTTCACTTATAATAATTTTGGTATTACTAGCAACTGCCAATTCTACAAGAAAATCATCATCTTTGTCTTTTAAATTTGGTCTCCAAAGATAAAAAATCTCATTCCATGTACATGTAGATAGATACGCATAAAAAAGCTCTTCTTGCTCATTTATGTCTAAAGTACACAAGTCTTGAATCTTTTTTCTCTTCATCACAGATTCATATTCTGTCAATAGTGCTGTACTTATTTGAGGAGATATACTACCAGTCAAAGCCAACCGTATAATATCCCTACTCAATCCGTCTTTACTAATGAGAGCAGATATCCATATATTTGTATCTATTACTACTTTCATAAAGTTATGATAGCATATATGATGTTAAAAATATATAAATTTAACCATGCACCAAGTTGTGTTTGTAGCTATCTGTTGTTTTCACTATTTAAAGAAACACTATACTAAGAGCTTCTCTTTAATGTCATTGTTTCTTGTTTATGTATATAGTCTTTAAGTCTATCTTCTATTTTGGAAAACATCACTTCTACTTTATTGGTTTGGATAAAATCTAAAATATCTTCAAAAGACACGCCATTATCTATTTTTCTTTTACATATATCCAACAGTAATTCATCCATCTTCTTCTCCATCTTTTTATAAATGATACATGAGAAAAGTCAAAAAATGTCAAATACATTTTTTCATTTTACTTTACATATTGACATCTTTTAGGTACACTCATTTAAAATATCAACAAAAGGCAAATCACTTGAAAAAGAACTTGATACAGTTTTTACTCTTGTTCTCACTCTTTTTTAACATCGCCCATGCTACAGTCATTGCACTAGAAGATGACTGTCATCATGAGTCTTCGCATGACTATATGCAAGAACAAAGTACTTCTACTGAATGTGGAGACCTTTGTGATATGCATCATCTTTTTCATTTTATGGCTGTTATTAGTACGCAATCACTTAATTTTCATCATGATGTACCTAGCACACAAGCCACACACACAACATCACTCTATTCTCAAGATACTTACAAAAAAGACATTAAACCCCCTATATCTTAAACCTCTTTACCCTACCCTAGTTCTCTTTGAGAACAATACTTTAACTATTATATTAAACAGGAATACCTTATGAACAAAATCATCATGGTTTTTTTGAGCGTATCGCTTTGTGCCTTTGGCATGGGTTATCAAGCGTTCAAAAAACATACACTCAAACATGCAAAAGTACTTCAATCGCAAGCACTTAGCAAACGCGTTACACAAGAGAAAAACAACATACTTTTACGTACCCCCAACCCTACACTTGGACTAGAACTTTCTAAGTTTAACCCACAAGGAGATAGTGCTTCTTATGAGTACAGTGCCATTGCATCACAAAAAGTACGCACTGGTAATTATTACCACGGTCTTACACAAAAAGCCAATGCACAGACACTACTCACCTCAGCTTATGTCAAAGAAGGAAAAGCAGGCTTTCTTAAAACGCTTGAGACACTCTATACAGACTATGTTTACCAAAGTAAGCTCTTGAGCCTTCTAAAAGAAGAATATACGCTTTCTCAAAAAGTAAGTCACATCGTAAATGAGCGTTACAAAAGTGGCTCTGAGACAAAAGTTTCTTACCTCCAAGCCAAAACAGATACCATGCGTCTAAAAACAAAGATGTTTAGCACAAAACAAGAAGTAATCCGTAGATATTACCAACTCTTGGCTACGGCTGGGTTAAGTAAAAAAGTACAGTTAGAAAAGAAATTTATCTACACACCTTCAAAAGGCGTAAAAAACCATCATGCCTTACACCCCAAACAACAAGTCCTTCAGGCAAAAAAACTAATGCTTGAGAGTCAGTTACGTATGAATAAAAGTGTCATTGATAGCTATGAACTTTATGGAGGCATTGAAAATGAACCAGATCAGTCCATACTAAGGGTGGGTATATCTGTTCCTATCCCTTTGTTTAATGACAAGTCCGAAGAGAGAAGTTTAGCACGACTACAGATGCAACAACTTAGCCTTGACAACGAGCAGTTACAACTAGATATTAAATCACAAAAACAAATGATACGTGCTTCCATCACAGAACTTTCTCATCAATATCATGCATTCAAAGCACTAAGGGTTGAGCAACAAGCTCTCTCTAAATTATTGCAAGAGGGGTATGCAATGTCACAAGGTTCTATTTTTGTCATGATGAATGCAAAAAATAGACTCATCCAAACACGTAAAGCTCTGCTTCAAACACAAAGAGATATCAATAAACAAAAGATAAACTACCGTCATCTACAAGGAGACTATAATGATTAAAATCATATTCATACTTTTACCTCTATTTGCTTTTGCTTCTACCATTAAAGTAGAACATGCAACACTTAAACCCTTAGGTAAAATGCTCAATACCAATGCAAAAATAACCCAACTTTCAGAACAAAAACAAGAAATAGTCTCTTTGCTCTCTGGTCATCTTGAAGCCTATTATGTCAAACCTGGACAAAAGGTTAAAAAAGGAGACAAAATTCTGCTTATTGCTTCGATGGAGCTCTCTAAAATGAGTGCAGAGTATCGTTCCCTCAAGCAACAACTTAAAGCGACTATTACACAAAAAGACTCCGCTAGTAAACTACACAAAAAAGGGCTCACTTCTCAACATGCACTGAACAATGCTATTATTGCCTTTGAAGAAATACAAGCAAAGAAAAATGCCTTAGCCTCACAGTTACGCTCCCTTGGTGTGAACCCTAAAAAACTTGACAAAGCAACAGACCAATTTATACTCTATGCACATGCCGATGGGGTAGTCAGTAGAATACTTGCACCTTTACACTCCAATGTCAATGAACAAACCCCATTGGTTACATTGGTCAACCAAGAAGCCTACTATGCCCTTGCCTACCTAAGTGTCAAAGATGCTATGCTCATCTCTAAGCAGACCAAAGGATGGATAGACATAGCAGGTAAGATCTACCCTACGCATTTTGTACAACTTCTTCCCACTATAGATGAAGAAACACAACGGGCACAAGTGCTCTTTAGTATTGAAAACAGTCCTAACAATCTTCTTTTAGGTACTTTTACCCAGATGACTATTTCTTTTGCACCCACACAAGAAGTGCTCATGGTAAAAAAAACTGCCCTCACACTTTATAAGGGTGAATGGGTTGTCTTTACACAAAAAGAACATGATGAGCATGAAGAAGAAACACATGATACCCATGAAGACCATGACCATGATGCCCACAAAGAAGAAGGACATGAAAAAGAAGGACATGAAAAGAAAGAACATGAAGCACACACAGAAGAAGCACATGAAGAAACAGAACACGATACCCATGATGAACATGAGGAAGAAGAAGCGCCTTATGTTGCACAGGTCGTTGAAATCATCGCTTATGCTGGGGAGGAAGTGGCTATCAAAGGTCTTGATATACATGAAGAATATGTGAGTGAGGGAGTCTACTTTGTAAAGTCTATGTTGCTCAAGTCTTCTCTTGGCGAACACGGTCATTAGGAGTCGCATATGACACGTTTTTTTGAAGTACTCATACAGTATAAATTCCTCATCATCGCTCTTTTCATCGCCATTTCTGGCTTTGGATATAAAGCCTACCAAGACATCCCTGTAGATGCTTTTCCAGATATTACGCCAAAACAAGTAGTCATTTATACTGAATCGGTAGGAAACTCTGCTGAAGATATAGAAAAACTTATAACGTACCCGATAGAGGCAGCTATGTCTGGGTTACCAGGAGTCAAACTCATACTCTCTAACTCAATGTTTGGACTTTCTTATGTAAGTATTTTCTTTGAAGATGACTATGATACTTACTTGTTACGTCAGTTAGTAACAGAAAGGCTCAACACTGTAGACATTCCAAAAGGATGGGGTGTACCTACTATGGGGCCAAATACTACAGGTCTAGGACAAGTACTTTGGTATGCACTTAACGATGAAAAAAGTGCTTACTCTGCCTCTGCGCTTAGAGAAATGCACACTTATCATGTTACACCATTGTTCAAATCTGTCGATGGTGTGGAAGAAGTCATTACCTGGGGTGGTTTTGAAAAGCACTATGAAGTACTCATTGATGCAAAAAAACTTCAAAATCTAGAAGTCACCTATAATGAAATCATAGAAGCCTTAGAAAAATCTAACCAATCCGTAGGAGGACAGTATCTTGAGTTTAACCGTGAACAGTACCTCATACGAGGGGCAGGACTCTACCAAAACTTAGATGACATACGTAACACTGTTATACGCAATAGCAATGCAAAAGCCGTTACCATACAAGATGTTGCTACCGTGCAAGTTGGCAAAGCCCCTCGTTTTGGTGCGGTCAGCGTAGATGGAAAAGAGCGTGTATTTGGAATGGTACTACAACGTTCAGGTACCAATGCTGCAAATGTAGTAGAAAAACTCAAAGAAAAAATGTCTTTAGTTGAAGCTTCTTTACCCAAAGATGTCACGTTAGATATCATCTATGATAGAACAAAAATCACACATAAAGCTGTAAGTACCATGACTTCTGCACTTCTTATAGGGTCTTTTTTAGTGGCTATTATCCTCTTTTTATTTTTATTTGAGTTACGTTCTGCTTTCATTGTTATTCTCTCTTTGCCTGTGTCCTTACTTATTGCTTTTTTACTCATGCAGGCATATGGTATTTCTGCAAACCTTATGTCACTCTCTGGACTTGCCATTGCCATAGGCATGATAGTCGATGGAACCATTGTCGTAGTAGAAAATAGTTTTAGACTACTACACGAACATCCCAATGCCTCACGTGCTAAAATCATAGCAGAAGCAACAGCCCAAGTAGCAAAGCCTGTACTTTTTGCCCTACTTATCATTACTGTGGTATTTATTCCCTTACTTAGTTTGGAAGGACTTGCAGGAAAACTTTACACCCCTATGGCACTGGACATTGTTTTTGTTATGCTAGGTTCACTTGCCGTGGCACTTTTACTTGTGCCTGTGCTTTCCTATATGATGCTCAAAGTTGGTAAACATGCAAACTCTCCTTTAATGCAGGGCATCAAGTATTTGTACACACCTATGCTTACTTTTTCTTTGAAATATGCTAAAAGTCTTGTGGCTGTGACATTCATCCTCTTTTTTGTATTGGCTGCTTTACTATCGCAACAAGGTAGAGAGTTCATGCCTAAACTCAATGAAGAAAGCATTATGTACCGAGTCATCGCTATACCTGGTACTGCACTTACACAAAATGTTGAAAATGCACAAGCCATAGAAAACTTTTTACTTGAAACGTATCCTGATGAAGTAAACTCTGTACTCTCCATGATAGGTCGTAGTGAAAAAGGGGAGACAGCTCAGGCAAACTACATGGAAATACTCCTTACTCTCAATCCTGAATTTAAAGAAATAGCTCAACTCAATAAAGAAATGACAGCTAAACTGAAAGAAAAATTTAACTATTTACAGTTTATTGCTACCCAGCCCATCGCCATGCGTATAGAAGAGTTGTTAGAAGGTGTCTCTGCGGAGCTTGCCGTCAAGATTTATGGAGAAGACCAAAAAATTATGGCAAATATTGCTTCAGATATTTCTACTGTACTTCGTAGTATAGAAGGACTTGAACACGCAGAAGTTGAGACACAACTAGGTCAAGCACAAATCAACATCAAGCCAAACTACTTGGCACTTTCACGTTATGGTCTTAATGTTGAAGATGTGATGCAAGTCATACGTTATGGCATAGGTGAAGAGCCCGTGACTCAAAAGATAGAAGGCATCAAACGTTTTGGAATCGTCGCTAAAATAAAAGATGCAAAACAAGACATCCATGCACTCAAGTCACTACTCTTACGTTCAGACTCTGGTAAAGTGGTTACCCTAGAAGAGGTCTGTGACATTAGCACGGTACAAGGTCCTGCATTTATCAAACGTGCAAACCTTAGTAGATATATGGTCTTGTCACTAGAAGTGGAAAACCGTGACATTGCTAGTTTTGTAGAAGAAGCCAACGAGAAGATGAAATCAACAGTGAGCATCCCAGATGGATACTACATATCATGGGCTGGTGACTTTAAAAATATGCAAGAAGCCACGCAAACCTTAACTGTGATTATTCCTATCACACTTTTACTCATCTTGCTTTTACTCTACACCGCTTTTAACTCATTTAAAAAAGCATTTCTCATTTTACTAGGTGTTCCCCTAGGTCTCATGGGTGGTATAGTCGCACTATTGGTAGCAGACATTTATCTCTCTGTCTCTGCCATAGTAGGGTTCATAGCTATCTTTGCTATCGCTATACTTAACGGTATAGTTCTGGTTTCTTTCATAGATGAACTACGTAAAAAGTTTCCTAGCATCAAAACCATAGACTTAGTAAAAGATGCCACTTTGTTACGGCTAAGACCTGTACTCATGACAGCATTTACCACCCTCTTTGGTATCTTACCTCTACTTTACGCTACTGGTGTTGGCTCAGAGATACAGTACCCACTCTCTGTGGTAGTCACTGGAGGTATCATCTCTTCAACCCTACTTACCCTTTTGGTTTTGCCTGGCTTGTATGTGTTATTTTTTAAAAAAGATACTTAAATAAACGGCTTACATAATCTTTAGTTGTCAATACTTTTGTCAATATTGACAAGTATTGATAACAGAATGTTTAAGCCTTCACATCTTGATAGTTCATATCTTTATGTCTTCCTACTATAGGTTTATCTATCATCCCTATCATATAGTGAATTTACAGTAATCATCTAATATATATTCTCCTTTTATACAAGAAATTTATATCTCTTCAACAATATATTTAAAGTTATATACTTAGTATACAAATATCTTATATAACAAAATTTATCTTATTTTGTCAATACAATTGACAATACAGATATATATTTATACTAATATAACATAAATAATTTGTTATTTCTTTCATATGCACTTTAATCATTACCTATATATCGTATATGTGCATACTTTTAGCCTATTTTTAGATTAGCATGATAAAGTAGATTCAATTATCTCAAAGGAATCAATATGGATTTAGATAAAAAAAATGAGTATGGTATTAAGATTGCTATGTTTATAGAAAACCCAAAATATATGGGTACTATCTCTGAAGAAGAAGCAAAAGAACTAGGTGCTACTGTATTTTCTTATACCTATGGTGGTAAAGCATTTGATTATGAACTTACACTTCACTGGGCTATTAATACCCATGAGGATACTATGGTTTTAGCACGTTATGAGTATGAAGGTGTACTTTCTGGTATTGCCGTAAACCATATGATGGCACTTATAATATCCAACAAAACAATGGCACAAATAGAAACGCTTAACTACCCTGCTCTAGAAAAGCTCTTACGAGACAATCCAAACATTGAAGCACTTCCTATAGAAGAGAGTCATACCATTATTTTTGCTATTGATGCAGCGAAGTTAGCAGTTAAGTCATACATTAAAAAAGCGCTTAACCATGAAGAAAGTACTATTCCTTGCAAAGACAGTCCTATGAGTATCGCTTCCATTAAAGATGCTATTACTGAGCAAAATATACAGAATATAGAAACACTTACAGCCTTTACCAAAGCAGGTTCTTCAGATGATAGCTGTAAAAAAGACCTTTTAAGCTATATTGAGGACAATAAATTAATTGTAAAAGAACAAGAAGAAGCAGACAAAGTACTTTCTGCTATTCCTTTTAAGGATTTAAGTCCTGATCATAGAGTCATCGCAGTAGAAACTGCCATCGATAATACAGTGAGACAATTCCTTGTTATGGATGGTGGAGATATAGATATTCTTTCAGTCAAAGAAAAAGATGATCATTATGAAGTATATATTTCTTACCTTGGTGCATGTAGTAGTTGTGAAAGTTCAGGTTCTGGTACCCTTATTGCCATAGAAAATGCACTCAAAGATAAACTAGACCCAAATATACGTGTTATACCTATATAGAAATGCCATAAAAAACTTTATAGCTTTTTCTTAGTTTTGTTTTACCAAAGCCAAGAGCTTCTCTTTATCTACTGCCTCACTAAATAAGAAACCTTGGTATTCATCTACTCCAAGTCTTTTTACAATAGCAAGTTGGGCTTTATCTTCTACACCTTCAGCAATAATTTTAAGATTAAATGCTTTTGCCATGTTTGTAATGGTTTGTACTAGTATCCAGTCTTTGTCTGAGTCATGATGCATGTCAAGATTTTCTATAAATGATTTATCTATCTTTAACGTATTCACTGGTAACTTATGCAAGTAAGTAATAGAAGAATATCCTGTACCAAAATCATCCATAGATACAGCTATACCATACTCTTGTAATTTTTTAATTAAGATGATAGCCAAATCAAAATTTTGGATTAACTCATCTTCTGTAATTTCTAACTCTATACGTTTAGGGTCTATATTATATTCTTGGATAATAGAGACCAAACGACTAACAAAAAAGGTGTCTTCAATTTCTCTAGAACTTACATTAATCGATATAGTACCATCATAAACCTCTTTTGTTGAAGCTATAAATTCACATGCCTGATGTATAGATAAATTCGTTATTTTTGATACCATCCCTATATCTGAAGCCTCTTTTAAGAAATCTTTAGGCAAGAGTAATCCTCTTGTTGGATGTTGCCATCGTACCAGTATCTCAACACCTTGTATTTTATTTGTATTGACATCTACTTTAGGTTGATAAAAAAATACGTATTCATTGTTTTTATATGCATTATCTAATTCTTTTTTTAAAAGTGTTGTATTTTTAAATTCTTGTGCAATTGCTTTGTCATAAACAGTAGTAGTACTTTTTTTGTTCTTTGAATGGTACATCGCAACATCTGCTTGTATTATAATATCTGATGCTTTTTTTACATCATCAGGAAATAATCTCACCCCAATACTTACACTGGTAAGTATTTCATATTGATTGAGTTTAAAAGGTCTTCCAATCTCACTACCAAGTTTTGCACAAACTTCATTGATTCTTCTCATACCATCAGATGAATCTTTATTTATATGCTTCAAAATAATAGCAAATTCATCCCCACTCATACGTGCCAAAATATCATCTTCATGAAGCAAAGGTTTTATTCTCTCAACAAGTGCTACTAAAAGTTTATCTCCTGTATCGTGGCCATATCTATCATTGATACTTTTAAATTTATCTAAATCTAGAAATAAATAGGCATGTAAGTTATTATTCTTTTTACCCGCAACACACATCTCATTCAATATATCTATCAAGGAGCGTCTATTTAGGGTATTGGTTAAAAAGTCGTATTTAGCTTGATACTTTATACTATCGCGAGTCTCTTCTGTGTCTTGCTTGTTAGCAAAATGTATATTATCCATTAAACTCATCCTGTTATTTCTCCGAAATAGTTATAAACTCTTCATTCTATAATATAACCAAATAAACTAAAATTGTCTATATATTTTATAATATGTAACCCATGTTACAGACAAAAAATCACAAAACGGTCATAATGCATCATTACTTTCACAAACCAATGCAGTAGCTTCAGCCCAAACACTGACAGACATAGAAGGTTATCTCATAGGTGTAGATAGTGTTAAAAAGTTAAGTAACATGTCTGATGTTTATCAAAGTTATTTTTTTCACTCTATCAACTTCATTTTAAAGAATTAGCGACAAAACTAGGTAGTTCTAGAGTCGTTTACTTAAAGAACTGGAACAAAAAGGCACACTTATTTTATATAAAGGGAAGATAAAATTTCTTTAGTACTACACAGTAATACATAGTGCTACACACATTTTGGCTACAATCCTTTTATACTTAAAAGAAGGAAAATTATTATGAAAAAGATTATTCTATTGATATCTCTTAGTGTAGTGCTTGTTGCAAAAACACAAATTATTGTCTTTGGTGCTGGGTGTTTTTGGGGTGTAGAAAAACACTTTGAGAACCTAAAAGGTGTCAAACGTGCAACCTCAGGCTACGCAGGAGGAGACTATGCTGATCCTACGTATAATACTGTACTCAAGTATAGAAACTCAAAAAAAATTATGAATCATACAGAAGTAGTCAAAGTAGTTTATGCAGACAACAAAATAAGCACTGAAAAACTCATCAAATCTTTTTGGGAGTTGCATGACCCTACACAAGGTAACAGACAAGGCAACGACAAAGGTAACAACTACCGTTCTGCACTCTATTATACAAACAATGCACAAAAAGTACTTGCTCTTGCTACAAAAAAAGCCTATCAGACATTACTCACAAAAGCTGGTTTAGGAGAAATCACTACAGAGATAAAACCCCTAAAAAAGTTTTATTCAGCAGAGGTACACCACCAAAACTACCTAGAAAAAAACCCTCTAGGCTACTGTCCTAACCATACAACAGGCGTAAAGTTTGGAAGTACAAAAATAGCCATTTCTAAGACGCTTACCATCTCCCCATTAGGCGGAAAAGAGATTGTGGTTATTGATGCTGAACATTGTAAATTTTGTGAAAAGTTCAAAAAAAATGTAACAAACCATTACAACGGTACGATACCGCTAAGAACAGTACATCAAGATGCGTTAAAAGGTTTCAAACTCACAAGTAAAATACAAGGTACGCCTACCATACTCTTCATAGAAGACGGTAAAGAAGTACATGCATATACTGGCTACATGAATGAAAAAGAATTCTATAAAACCGTAGGTGCTTTTAAACTTGGAAAGGACAGCGAAGGGTACGATGTAGCCTTTGAGCAAAAAACTGATGGTAGATTTTGTAAACAATATGCAGAGTTTAAAAACACAGGTGATGGCGTCTTTAGAGACAAAATCTCTGGAGATATACTCTTTGACACGAAAGATAGATTTAACTCTGGTTCGGGGTGGCTTAGTTTCTTTAAAGCTGTAGAGGGCTCAACTGTTGAAAAAAAAGACAACAAATACGGTATGACACGTGTAGAAATCGTCGCTAAAAAATCTGGAGCCCACTTAGGTCATGTCTTCAATGATGGGCCTGGTGGGAAACAGCGTTTTTGTATCAATGCTACGGTGTTAGAGTTTGTAGCTCGTGACAAGATTAAGCAATAACGTAACATTACCTAAAACTTCATAGAAAAAATATATATATTATTCATAAAAAATAATTATAATAGATATAATCATATCTATGAATGACAGTATTAAAATATTTGCTGGGGATTTAAAAAATGCTTTTAAAGACCTTTTTCCTATTATCGTTGTTGTGGCACTATTTCAGGGGCTAATTATTCAAGCTGTCCCAGAAAACCTAGTTTCCATTGTCATTGGTTTGACTATCGTTGCTATAGGACTTGCCCTTTTTATACGTGGTCTTGAGCTAGGTATCTTTCCTATAGGTGAGGGTCTTGCTGTAGATTTTGCTAAAAAAGGCTCTACTTTTTGGCTTCTACTCTTTGCCTTTACCATAGGCTTTTCCACTACTGTAGCTGAGCCTGCCCTTATCGCCATTGCAGACAAAGCTGCTGTTATTTCTCATGGTTTAGTAGATGCCTTTTGGCTTCGTATGACTGTGGCACTTTCTGTTGGTTTTGCCATTGCCTTAGGGACACTACGTATCTTACTAGGTCACCCCATAGCGTACTACATCATTAGTGGATACATCATAGTCGTCATCGTAACATTTTTTGCACCACCTGAAATTATCGGGCTTGCTTATGATTCTGGTGGGGTAACAACATCTACCGTAACCGTTCCTTTAGTCGCAGCTCTAGGCATTGGTCTAGCTTCAAGTATTAAGGGTAGGAATCCTGCCATAGATGGTTTTGGTCTCATTGCTTTTGCATCACTTACCCCTATGATATTTGTGCAGGTCTATGGTATCGTTGTTTATAATTTCATGGATGCACCTACAACACAAGTTATTATAACTACTGTTATTGAAGGGGGGAAGTCAGTAGCAAGTACTTATACTTTCTCTGCTTATGATACCTTTATGGCTCTTGTAGGTACTATTAAAGATGTTGCTCCTATTATCATTGTTATCTTTTTCTTTCAGTATATCATTATCAAAAAACCTGTAGCACACCTGCATAAAATTATTACGGGTATCATTATGGTAGTTTTAGGCTTATATGCTTTTATAGTGGGTTTAGAAATGGGACTTTTCCCTATTGGAGAGACCATTGCACTTCAACTTACAAGTATGGGTAATAACCTACTCATCTACCTCTTCGCTTTCCTCATAGGTTTTTCGACTACCATGGCGGAACCTGCTCTTCTTGCTATTGCTATCAAAGCCGAAGAGATTAGCGAAGGGAACATTAAACAAAATGTTCTTAGAATGGTAGTAGCACTTGGTGTTGCTGTTGGGATTGGACTTGGCTCATACAGACTTGTCTCAGGTGATCCTATACATTATTATATTATTGGTGGGTATATATTAGTCATACTCTTTACTTACTTTGCACCTAAGTATATCGTGTCTATAGCCTATGATTCTGGTGGAGTAACCACGTCAACTGTCACAGTACCCCTAGTCGCAGCACTAGGACTTGGACTAGCAGAAAACATAGAAGGACGTAACCCTCTCATTGATGGTTTTGGTCTCATCGCTTTTGCATCACTCTTCCCCATGCTCACTGTAATGGGCTATGGTATACATGCAGAGTATTATAAAAAGAAAAAAGAGAGTTCAAAATGAAAAAACATCTCGCCAAAGGCGAAGCTTTAGTGAGAGGAATTAAACTAGAGCCTTGCTCTAGTTTAAGGAGAAAATTAATAGAAGGAGAAATATCATGAAATTTACTGCACTCATTGCTGTCATTGCAGACAAAGATGAAGAAGCTGCTATAGAAGTTGCCAAAGGTCATGGAGCTGGTTCTGTGACTATCTTGCATGGTAGAAGTATAGGTCTAGAAGAAAAAAAGGTCTTTTTTGGGCTCACCTTAGAAGAAAATGTCTCAGCCTTACTCTTTGTCTTACCTCGTAAACTTTCTATGAAAGTGATGAAAGCACTAAGAGAAGAGTTTGACATAGACAACCCAGAAAATGCAGGTTTTGCATTTACCTTACCACTAAGTCATGTGGCAGGATTAGATACAAAAGAACTTCATAAATTTGAAGATGACATTAAGTGTATGTTATAAAATCATAAAGGAAGAATTATGTTAGTAAAAGAAGTAATGACCCAAAAAGAAAAACTTATTTCTGTGCAACCAACAGCCACAGTGAGAGAAGTATTAAAACTTATGAGAAAACACTCTGTACGTTCTATTATAGTAGAAAAAACGCATGATGATGGTGCCTATGGATTGGTTACATTTAAAAATATCTTACAAAGTATTGTTGCTGAAGATGGAGATATTGACCTACTTAATGTTTATGATATTGCAGCCATTCCTGCCATATCTATCTCTTCCAAAATAAACGTTAAATATGCTGCAAAAATGATGGTGACTTCAAGTATTAAACGTCTTCTAGTTATTGACAACAATGAACTTCAAGGTATTTTAACTATGACAGATATCATTGAAATTCTTATGAATTCTGTAGAATAATTCAGTACTCTTATTATTTTACCATAGGAAATGTAAGTACAAATGTACTTCCTTTTTCCTTTTCAGACTCTAAATCTAATTTAATTTTGTATTGTTTACATATAGCGAGAACTATACTCAATCCTATACCAAAACCTCCACGCTCTTCATTGGCTCTTTGATACCGTCTAAATATATCTTCTTGTACCTTTTTATCTATTCCAATCCCTGTGTCTTTGATACTGAATACATTATTTCTTAGGGTAAATGTAATACTGTCATCTACATCAGAATATTTAATAGCATTAGAAAGTAAATTATCTATAAGTCTATGTGCAGAAATTTTAGGTATAAAAACTTTTGTAGGCTCTAATTCAAGAGATATATGTAAGTGCTTAGAATCAATAAGTTCCTTCACATACTCTACCCGCTCTTTTACAATATTTGCAAAACACAACAATTCTGACTTTTCTACATTCCCTTCAAGTCTATAGGTCAAAGTACTATACATTGTACTCAAACGCTTTGCGGAAGCTTCTAATCGTTTAACTTTCTTGTCTTCTAAGCCTCCCATTGACTGTATAGTCATAAGTATAGCAGAGATGGGTGTATTGAGCTCGTGCGTAGTGTCCGATATAAACTTATCAAGTGATTCTATCTGTTCACGTACAGGACGTAAAAATAGCTTCCCTAAAAAATACCCTACAATACCCATAAGAATAAAAGAAAGCACCAAATATCCTATAATTTTTATACGTAACTTTTGTAAGGTACCTGCAAGATCGTTCTCTTTAAGTACAACATAGCGTACACCTAAATGCTCACTTTTATCTTCTATCACAGCATAACACTTCATATCTTTCTCAAAAAACTCTGTATCAAATTGTGTGACCTCTGTTATTTCTGTGTAATAAGGTTTCCTATTTTTATCATAATACCCCACTTCAAAACGACAATGTTTTAATGCTTTTAAATAATTTTGTTTACTCAGGATATCAAAGGGTTTGCCCTTGTTTTTCATAGCTTTCATGGCTATCTCACCTGAAAGCATTCGTGCTTGGTACATCATTTCAAACTTCATAGCAGACTTCATAGACGCACGAGAGTTTTCAAAAAATAGGTACCCAATAATACTCAAAAGAATAAACACAGATGTCAAATAAAGTGCTAAAAATCTAAAAAGTGAACTACGCTCATATGATGTTAAAACGATAACCCTCTCCTTTTATATTTTCAAAATACTCTTTAGTAAACATTTTTCTTAAGTTCTTAATATAAGTACGGATAGTAGCATGTGTAGGTACATGGTCATCATCCCATACATTTTCTATAATCTCATCGCATGAAATAATTTTTCCAGTATTTCTTACAAAATATTCTAATACTTGTGCTTCTTTTTGTCTCAACGTAATAACCTTAGAGCCTCGAAAAATTTGATGTGCTTTTGGTATAAATTTCATACCATCAAATTCAATTTCCTCTTCTAATTTATATAGTTTTCCTATATGTTCAATACGTGCTTGTAGTTCTACCAACTCAAAAGGTTTTCTTAAATAATCATCAGCACCTAAATCAAACCCTTTTTTTAAATCATTAACCCCTGCAAGAGATGTAATATAAATAGCTGGTGTAGTATTGCCAATTTCACGTAAATATGAGAGTATTTCAAAGCCATTGATTGTGGGAACATTTACATCTAAAAGTAACATATCATAATTAGAAATACCTATAGCATCTAATGCTTTATCGCCATCGAAAAAACTCTCTACAGAATACCCTTGTTCTACAAGAAACTCTTCTATAATCTCTTGCAATATGACATCATCTTCAAGCAGTAAAATCTTCATACTGAACCTTTGATTTAGAATTAATACATTATTTTAACATAGTCTTTGTGTAGAGGAGTACACAAAGAATTTATGCTATAATCCTTTCCATGAAAAAAATAACTTTATATACAATCATAACTCTAATTTTTATATCGGGATGTACACAAATTGTAACAGCCCCCATATCTATTGCTGGTGCAGCAGTAGGTGCAACAATTGATGTTGCAGGTTCAGCAGTAGGTGCTGTCACAGGAGGAAGTAACGATGATTCAGAAGACTAATATTTCATTAGTCTCTACGTAAAACTTTTTATAGACCTTTGGCATTTCTAAGTTCGGCTATCTCACATATTCTTATAGAAGTAAGATGAACCAAGTCCATCTTACTGACTTCCGCAGTCAGCTCTCGCAACATTGTTGCTCTTCTAGAGAGTGAGTCTACAATCCTTTGGCATTTCTAAGTTCGGCTATCTCACTCTCTACCATACCATCTATCATTCGTACATAGAGATCATTAATGAGGTTTGGAGAGAGGTCTAATGATATGGCTTGTGCTCTTACTTTAGAGATGACATCAGAGATTCTTTCCTCTGCTTTTACTTCATCTATACTTGTTTTAAAATGTGCTATTTGCTTAATATAATCATTGCGTAATGCTATAAGTTTTACTATTTCTTCATCTACATTATCTATCGCTTTTCTCGCTTCATCTAATGTTTGACAATTTTTCATTTCCATGACATTATTCCTTAGGTAATCTATATAGAGATATTATAACCTAAAAAGTGTTCATTCTACACGTAAAAGTCCTATCATAAAATAGGAAAGGTATTAAAAGGGGAAAGGAAAGCATTCACACAAAAATAAAAAATATCTTATTTTTATGCAAATAAAAGAAGTATAATACTACTTAAAAGTCGTAAGTCACACCGACAGAGAAGATATTACTATCTGTATTAAATAAATCTTCATCATTTAAAAGATGTTGGTAATCTGCCCAGATTCCCCAACCTTTTTCTTGGTCACCTTGACCATCGAACATTCTGCCATATTGACCTTGGCTTTCATCACTTCCAAAGTCATACTCAAAACCAATTCCATAGCTAAAACCATTAGTATCTAGTGTAGAAGACTTTCCATTATGGTTATCATAATCTATACTTGTTTTTCCATATCCAACTAAGCCATATACATTCATTTGGTTCATCACATGATATTGTGGTTTAACAAATAAACCATAGTGTGTTGTTTTAGAAAAATCTTCCTCTATACTTGCGTTCAAATATCTAGCTTCTATCCCTATATATTGGTTAAAGTCCCAACCAACTCTTAATAAACCTCCATAAGTAGTATCTTTTAGTCTATCTGAGTTTGCACAAGGACAATCTCTACTTAACCCTGCTGCTACTAAACCTACACCTATATATAGAGGCAGTGGGTTTACTGTCTCTATAATTGGAGCTATTGGTGCACTTTCGGGTTCTACATATTTCCCACCTGCGTAGCTACTTACACTCAAGGCTACGACAGTACTTAATGTAACTAATGTATTTTTCATATTATGTTCCTTATGCATTTTGTTCTTCCTCTTTTCTTACGTAATATAGTGCTGTCATCAATGTAAATAACATCATTACTATCATACTTATCATACTTTGAGCATCTGTGCTGTCTGAGCTTACATTCGAACACCCACAGTTGATGCCTGCATCCATAGTTAAGTCTTGTTGTTTTGCTCCAGGACCTACCGTGACAGTTTGTGTAAACCCTTTATTATTTGCAGTATTTATGTTTTGATTATTATTTGTATTACTTCTAGTCTTACTAAATACGAACCCTGCATACTCTGCTGTATTTGGAATATTAAATTTCACTTGGTATGTTCCTGCTGGTACATTAAAGCCATATTCTCCATTGGCATCGGTGGTAGTATCTATTATTTTTGTGCCATCGGCATCAAAAAGCTCTATAAGTGCTCCTGCCACTGGCTTTTCAGCTGGGTCAAATACACTATCTGCATCCTCATCTATCCAAAAATGTGTTCCTATTTTATAAAGATTATCTGCTTCTTTGAACCCAAAATCTAAAGTAAGGTTATCTGCTGTCCCTACACTGACACTTGTTCCCGTTGCATCATGTGATTTATTATTTTCACTAGTTGTATCTGAAACTGAGTTATCATCTGAACCTGCAGTAGGTGATGTTCCAACTGGAGTTGGAAGACTAACACTACAAGTACTATTTGTTGGTACGTCTATAGCATACTTACCATTTGCATCAGTGATAGCAGTATATGTTTTTGAACCACATATCGCACTTACCGTTGCTCCTGAAACTGCGGTAACAGTTCCTGTAGTTGCATCACCATCATTGTCATCTTCGATCCATACAAGATCTCCAATCTTTACACTTGGAGCTATACCAAAATTCAATTCTGGTACATCACTTGTTCCTACACTTACAGTAATACTTCCATCTGCTTGCGTAGCTTCAGGATTAGTTGCCGTGTTACCATTATTTTCACCTGTATTCATACATCCCGAAGGTAAATTTGCAGATGGTTTAGCATCACCTGCTTGACCTTCTGTTTGAGAAAGTACAAGATCATAACTTGTGTTTGGCTCTACATCTGGATTATAAAATACGTAAGAACCATCGTCACCTAATGCTATTGAACTTATGACTGTATTGTCATTTTTATTAATTAAATTCACATATAATGGGGTACTTGTATCACAACTTTTATCTGTTGCATTACCATCTACATTATCATTATTGTTACTATCTATATAAAGGAATCCAGATATTTTAGGTACACCAAAGGTTGCAGTAAACACGGCTTCATCTGATACTCTACAAGATTTGTCCATACTTACATAAGTAAATCCTGCTGATGTATCTCCATCGGCTGGATCTATCTTAAAGTCTGCCATCACAGGAGCATCTATAATCTGTCCAGTAGTTATTGCTGCATTTGAATAATATACTGTTGCTTCAGTTGGTACTTGTATAATTTTTATTCTAGCTGGTGTTGTCTCTTCTTCATCACCTATAAATGTGCTTGTATCTGCACCATCTTTATCAAAAAGAACTTGTGTTGTCCCACCAGGGTTTATCTCAGATGGTCTTGTGTAATCAAGGGCTGTTGGTGCTTTATTGAGTGCAAAATCTATATTTGGGATATCTTCTGTTGTAACACTTACATCTATTATACCATCTACTATCCCCTCATTTCCAGGATTATTGGCAGGATCTATTTGTTCACCTTCATAGTGCCAATTTTGTGCTAATTCTACCGTAGGAGAAGATTGACCTTTCGTACATGTAGATGTTGTTAGCAATACTTTATAGTTTGCATTTGGTAAGATATATTTATCAAAATCATATGCTCCATTATTTAACACTTGTGTATCTAGTACTTTTCCTGTGCCATCTATAAGACAAACATTTAACGCTGTTCCATTAATATCATTGATAGGGTTACCATCTACTTGGTTATCACTTGTATCACATGCATTTGTTGGGCTTACACCATCTTCATCGTTATAGACATGCCCAGAGATATGCAGTGGCTTACATACTGCAAGTCCTGCCATAGCAAGTGCAGAACGTGTCTGACACGGTACATCTGGACCTGCCACATGCGTAATGATTATTTTACTTACTGGTACCATATTTGAAGAGAGGACGATATGTCCATTGGTTGCATTTGGTGTAGAACCTGTTCCTGTTGCTATATTCCCAGCATTATAAGTAGCTGGGTCAGTATGTACAATGCCGTTAGCATCTACCATAAGCCCTGCTCCACTTGAACCAATTTTTGCTTCTACATCAATAATTGCATTGGCAGCATCAAAACCTTCAACTTTGATTCCATCTTGCCAATTCCAGTTTGAAGCACCATTTCTATCATCTCCAGAATCTACATCACGTATACGCCAGTTGTCTAAAATAACTGGGTCAGAGAAAGTTACTTCTAGTTGATAGGATTCTCCTGCTTCAAGGTCATAGTTATGTGCATTACATGCACCTGGACTATTCCATTGTCCATCACCTGGTGCATTTTGATCACCTAGATAAAGCGTAAGATACGGCATACTAAAACCGCCATTTGTACCTGATTCTGCTGCAAAATACTCGCTATTTGCATCGTTTGTAATCTTCATAGTTACATCTACTGTTGCACCACCACTTGTCGTGAAGGTAGTTGGAGTATCTACCACTGGTGTTGTCCATGTTGAGATACTACTCACCGTTGCACCCTCCCATGTAATAGAAGTTGGGTTTGCACATACCGCTACATCTTTAGGGTCTTGTGCTGTTGGAGCAGGAAGCGTAAATGGGAAAGGTGCTATTGCACAATTTGGTACAACCCCTTCAGCAACTGCTATATTACTTGCTACTAACGAAGTCCAAACAGCCCCATCAGG
>Ga0256834_1001006_pt1 | contig 19794 bp, 22 predicted proteins | sample 4281140metaG_FD_190536 | JGI IMG/M metagenome (GOLD analysis project Ga0256834, IMG submission 190536) | Hydrothermal vent microbial communities from East Pacific Rise, Pacific Ocean - 4281-140 | ecosystem: Environmental > Aquatic > Marine > Hydrothermal vents | place: Pacific Ocean: East...
ATCGAGTAGAATTTGAATCACTATTTAAGTAACAATGAGTAATCACATTTATGCGCTTGGCTTAATTAGATTGATAGAGTTGGATGTAATGTTGCGTCGATATTTTATTTACGACTTCTCTCTCTCTCCGGGTGCAAGGAACAGGACACCATATCACTGCATAAGAGGTTTGTTGCCATTGAATGAGGGGACTGGTCAGGTATGGAGAATTGTCTATTCATTTGTTGCCGGTGAGTTTCTTGTCGGGGCTTTTTTGCTCGCATATTAAAATGCACTAAATTAACAAGGTTATTTAGAGGAACCATCTTGAAAACCATACTGATCGGCGCTGGCCCAACCGGCCTTGGTGCTGCATACCATCTAAACAAACTTGGCCAATCCAATTGGCAATTTTTTGAACGTGGTTCACGAGTTGGTGGTCTCTCCGCGTCATTTGTAGATAAGTCTGGCTTCACCTGGGACATCGGTGGCCACGTCCTCTTCTCCCATTACGATTACTTCGACAAAGTGGTAGAAACTTCTCTTGCCGGGCAATATTATGAACACATGCGTGAAAGCTGGGTGCGCATCCTTGGCGACTGGGTTCCTTACCCCTTCCAGAACAATGTCCGGTATCTCCCTGATGATGCCCGTGACCTTTGTTTGACTGGACTGAAAAACTTGCCTTCAGATCCTGCCACCACTAAAAATTTCAAAGAATGGATGGATGCCGTTTTTGGCGAAGGTATCGTCAAGTATTTTATGGATCCATATAACAGAAAGGTCTGGGCCACTCCACCCGAGCTTATGAGTAAGGACTGGATCGCTGAACGCGTCAGTGTGGTCGACTTGGCCCGTATCGAGAAGAATATCGCCGAAGCCAAAGATGACATCGCCTGGGGACCGAACAATATGTTCAAGTTTCCTAAACAGGGTGGTACAGGAGCTATCTATAATGGGATCGCACAGGGCTTCTCTGAAAAAATCAGCTTAGATCATGATCTGGTCGAAGTTGATTTAGAAAAGAAGGAAGTCTTGTTTGCCAATGGTGCGCGGCACCCCTACGATCAGCTCGTAAGCACCATCCCGGTTGATCAACTTGTTGCTAAATGCACCAATGCTCCTGATGAGGTGCGAGTCGCAGCAACTCAACTTGTCCATAACAGTGCTTATGTGGTCGGTATCGGCTTGAAAGGACACAGGCAAGATACGAAGTGCTGGATGTATTTCCCCGAGGACAATTGTCCTTTTTATCGTGTCACCAACTTCCATAACTATTCGCCTAATAATGTGCCTGATGGTGATATCGATAATTATTTTTCCCTGATGTGTGAGACAAGTTATTCAAAACATAAGCCCGTCTCAAAAGATGATATTGTCGAAAAGACCATTCAAGGGCTGATCAACAGTGGGATGATCAATGAAGATGACCGAGCTAACATTGTCAGTCGCTATTTGATAGATGTTCCATACGCCTATCCAGTACCAACAACGGATCGAGACGACGCCCTTGCGGTTATACAACCGTTTCTTGAATTTCATGAGGTATATTCCAGGGGGAGGTTTGGTGCCTGGAAATACGAAGTTGGCAATATGGACCATTCTTTTATGCAAGGGGTGGAGGTTGTTGACAGAATCCTTTCAGGGGTTGAAGAACGCACTTTTTACGGCTGACGAAAGCGGGCCAGGTGTTTACTTTTATGACTTATGGCTCAGAATAAGATGTTTTTTTAGGGATGTAATCCACGTTGATCTGATTTTTGAGATCTGCATCAGAGGTAATAATTTTACAGTTGTGGGATCGTGAGGTCGCCACGATAATGGCGTCTGCCATGGCTAGGTTTTCGCTTAAGGCGATATCGGCAGCAGCGAGTGCAAGTGTGTCGTCAAATGCAATTATCGAAGATCTTTGCATATACCCTACAGCGATCAGTGCCTTTTCTTCGCCAACCTCCCTCTTGAGAATCTTGTAAACCTCGTAAAGAATGATGACAGGCATCAGTGTGTTTTCAGGGTTGGCAATATATTCTTTGTATTGGTTGGCCAGTTCTCCGTCAGTAAACCATTCCAGCCAACCGCAAGAGTCGACAATAATCATATGAGGCGATCCTTTTTCTCGCGGTAATCATCGGTTTGAGCTCCAGAGGCAATGCCTCTTAATTCATCAAGAGATAGGTGAGGAATCATGATGAGCATTTTGTCTTTTTCTATAACAGTCAGTTTTTGCTTTGGCTTGAGTTTAAGATGCACTCTGACCGGTTTAGGAATAACTACTTGATATTTGCTTGAGATGGTCGTTTCCATGGTGTTCCCCTTTTTGTTGATCGATGCTGATAGTGTAGGAATCTGGTGGGTAAATGTCAAGTAGAGACAGAAGATAGGGTGCAGGTGTTTACTTTTAACTGATTCTGAAATATCGTGATTATTATGATCTTTATTTCCTCGCCAGAAGAGTGATGAGCCTTTAGCAGCTATTTGAATGTGCTCGCCCGCTTGTTGAAGGTCTGAATTTTAAGCTTTTTTGTATCGCACTAACGTATATAGATGATATTGAGGATGACAATATTACCCACATTGAACCACAGGAAGTGATCAGTAAGCAGGTGATAAGATTATATTTTGAAACGGAGATTCGGGCTTAAATGTTTGGCCACGTTTCTTCTTCACAGGGCCATTTTTTGAAAATCAAACTGCTCAAATTTGTAGATAAATTCGTAGGCAGGGCGCTTGTCTGTTGTCTCGCTTCGCCGAGGCTTGGTCAAGAGCGTCAAGTCAATAAGGTCCTGTTTATACGACCCGGTGGGATCGGCGATGCTGTTCTGCTGATTCCAGTTCTGGAACTTCTTAAAAAACAATACCCAGAAGCCGTAATTGATGTGCTTGCTGAAAAACGCAACGCAACAGTATTCAAGATGTGTTCGATTGTTAGTCGTGTCCTCCTCTATGATCAAATTGAGCTATTGAAAGTATTGAGGTCCAGCTACGATATTGTTATTGATACAGAGCAATGGCATCGTTTGACAGCTGTGGTGACTCGCCTGATCAAGTCTGGAATCAAGCTTGGTTATGGGACCAACGAGCGTAAAAAGCTTTACACGCATGCTATTGACTACAGTCATGATAGATATGAGTTAGATAGCTTTTGCGATTTATTGAAACCCTTGGACATCGGCCAGCCTGATGGTTACTCTGTGCCATTCCTGACGATCCCTATAACAGAACAAGAGTCTGCTCATAAGTTGCTTGGCCGCTTTTCTGAATGCCCCTATGTTGTATTGTTTCCTGGTGCGAGTATTCCTGAGCGACGGTGGGGAGCAAAAAAGTTCCATCAACTTGCTGTCAAACTGAATGAAGATGGTTATCCGGTGGTTGTTGTCGGTGGACAGGAAGACTATGACACAGGGGCTGAAATAGTCTTTGGTGTTGATGGCCTGAACCTGGCTGGGAAGACTTCTCTGATTGGGTCGGCTGCTGTTGTCGAAAGAGCCGCCTTACTCGTTAGTGGTGATTCCGGCATGCTCCATATCGGTGTTGGTCTGGGACGGCCCACCGTTTCGCTGTTCGGGTCGGGAATTGCCGCAAAGTGGGCCCCGCAAGGCGAAAACCATGTTGTACTTAATAAAGCACTGCTATGCTCACCCTGTACTCGGTTTGGGTACACACCACCATGCTCGGTTGATGTCAAATGCTTGGCTGTAATATCTGTCGACGATGTTCATGCTGCGGTTGTGAAGATTGTTGGGTCTCACTTACTAAGTAATGGGTATCAGAAACAGGAAAGGATTGACTGAATCTTGAAATATCAATTTATTATACTTTTGTTCTCAGTGTTTGTTTTCGGATCAGTGATCGGTTCCTTCCTGAATGTGTGCATCTATCGCATCCCGGCGGGAGAATCGATAATCAAGCCACGCTCGCGCTGCCCGCATTGCCTGACGACCATCAAATGGTACCATAACATACCGATTGCCAGTTGGTTGTTTCTTAAGGGTAGCTGTGCCTACTGTGGTTCGACTGTCTCTGTGCGATATCCTCTAGTTGAGGCTCTTAACGGCCTGCTCTTTGCGCTTATCTTTTATCGGTTTGCTTTTCACCCGGTTACCCCGGTCTTTTGGCTGCTTTCCGCAGCGCTAGTGACAATCACCTTCATCGATCTTGACCACCAGATAATTCCCGATGTGATCAGCCTGCCGGGGATTCCGATCGGTTTTCTCTGTTCTTTTGCGATCCCATGGGTGACCTGGCAGGAATCTCTGGCGGGGATTGCCTTCGGTGGTGGTTCTCTGCTGGCCATTGCCCTTGGCTATGAGTTTTTGACCAAAAAGGAAGGGATGGGGCTTGGTGATGTCAAACTCCTGGCTATGCTGGGGGCTTTCCTGGGGTGGACTGCGATTTTCCCTGTTATCTTTATTGGCTCCTTGATGGGCACGTTGGTTGGTGTGCCTCTTATGTTGTTTAAAAAAGCAGATGGCAAGCTTGCTATCCCCTTTGGGCCCTTTCTTTCTGCCGCCGCCCTGGTCCATCTTTTCTTTGTAGGCTTCTTTGATCCCCTCATGCGCTGGTACGGCAGTATCCTGTTGCAGATATGGCAATCTTTCTGATAAAACCCCCTGCTAATTCCCTGAAATCCTTATTTTTTGCAAAAAAAATGTACACAAATAATCTACCTCATGTTGTGGTTGTCAAAATAATGAGCCACTTGATCTTGTGTTAATACCTGCAAGTTGTGATATTTGTTACCACCATATGGTTTGCATGTAGGTATAATTGCTTGACAATAGTTTTAATTTACATACAATTAGGCCTAATTTCGTATAATTTGCATTCACTTTAACTTAGGTTGCCTTTATGAAAAACCAAGTCAGAGAAATTCGAGAAGCCCAATTGATGAGCAAGGCAGAACTCGCCCGTAAGGCTGGTGTCTCACCAGTGACCATCGATCGGATTGAGAATGGTGCGGAGTGTCGTATGTCGACTAAACGCAAAATTATTCTGGCGCTTGGGCTCAAGCTTACCGACCGAAATAAAGTTTTTCCTGGTGATGTGTGATGGTTGGTACGTTGTTTGCTAGCTAATAATGGGTATTCGGAGAGTGAATTCAATTTGAGCTGTTCGCATTGATGGCAGTTTGGCCAGGGGCGCACATGTTATTCCAAAAGAAAAAAGACGTAATTGGCATCGATATCGGCTCCAGCGCGGTAAAGATGGTGCATCTCAAGGAGGCTAAGGGGGGATACCAGCTAGCCGGCCTTGGTATGGCCATGTTGCCTACTGAAGCAATCGTTGATAATGCGATTATGGATTCAGGTACTATCGTCGATGTTGTCAAAAGTCTGGTGGAAAGCCAGAAGCTCAAGACAAAAAATGTCGCTACCTCAATTTCCGGCCATTCGGTCATTATTCGCAAAATTCAATTGCCGATTATGACAGAAGAGGAAATGGAGGCTTCAATTCAGTGGGAAGCGGAACAATATATCCCGTTCGAAATCTCCGAAGTGAATCTGGATTTTCAAATACTTGGCCCTGATGTAAATGACGCTTCTTTGATGAATGTCATTTTGGTGGCTGCCAAGAAGGATTTCGTCACCGATTATGTCGCCCTGCTCAAGGAATGTGGTCTGAATCCTCAGGTCATGGACGTTGACTGCTTCGCGGTTGAAAATGTCTATGAAGTGAATTACGGGACAAATGAAGGTGAGATTGTTGCCTTGATTGATATGGGCGCGAGTTCCATGAATGTTAACGTGCTGCGTGGCGGCATGTCTGTTTTTACTCGCGATATACAGGTGGGTGGAAGCGCATACAATGAAGAGATTCAAAAGCGCCTGGGAGTGAACAACGAAGACGCAGAGATAGTTAAACTCGGTGGCCAGGTTGCCGATATTTCTCCCGATGCAGTTGCTGAAGTTGTTGAAGACGCGACCGAGAGCTTAACTCAGGAAGTACAGCGCTCAATAGACTTTTTCTCGGCGACATCTTCCGATGAGAAAGTACAAAAAGTATTTATTACCGGAGGTGTTTCCATGGTGCCAGCGGTCAAAACCTCTCTGGAAAATCGCCTTGGTGTAGAAGTTCAAGTGATTGACCCCTGGCGTCAGATCACCTTTAGTGAGAAAGATTTTGACCCTGAATATCTGCAGGCTATGGGACCGATCTACACGGTAGCTGTCGGCCTGGCCATGAGAAGGATGGGAGACAAATGATTCGTATAAACCTTCTACCTGTAAAGGCGGCCCAAAAAAAAGAGATGCTCATGGGCCAGTTAATGGTCGTTATTCTGGCATTGATTGTCACTACGGGGATTTGCGGTGCGGCCTATGTGTATGTTTCTGGTGAAGTTGAGAATAGACAGGTGCGGATTGACCAGAAACAGTCAGAAATCTTGCGGCTGAAGAAAAAAATTGGTGAGGTTAATAAATTCAAGAAACGCCAGAAAGAGTTGAGAGCCAAGTTGGATGTTCTGGAGAGGCTCAAGGCTGCCAGAATTGGCCCCTTGTATATCTTGGATGCTCTCTATGAGTCCATGCCTGATAAATTGTGGTTATCAAAGTTTCAGGTGAGTCCGGGACGTGCAAAAATTAGTGGTGTCGGTGTCAATGAAGAAACCGTAGCACTTTTTATGAAAAATCTTGAAGCCTCAGATTTTTTCAGTGGGGTAGAACTTAAAGTTACAAAACAGATTATACAGGACAAAATAAAGTTCCAAAAGTTTGATTTGACTTGTAAGACAGTTAATAAAAAACCGGATACAAAAAAATAGTCGCTACCGAATGCCCAGGGAGAACGTTAGTCGATGAATCCAAAGGTTGAAAAACTTCTTAAGCTGCCTCTCTACCAGAGATTCGCAATCTTGGGTGTACTGGTAGTGTTGATAATGGCTGCTTTTGTCTGGTTCCTCTTCTTGCCGGAATATGAAAAAATGGGGGGCATGGATAAGGATATCGTTCGGTTGGAAGCTGAGCTGATTCAGAAGAAGCAGATAGCTGATAATCTGCCAAAGTTCAAGGCAGAGTTTGCTAAAATGGAAAAGCTTCTTGAAGAGGCCCTGACACAACTTCCCAATAAAAAGGAAATCCCGACTCTTCTGACAAATCTGGCGACCCTTGCAAAAGATAGTGGCCTTGAAGTTGTCTCTTTTCAGCCTAAAGGTGAAGTTAATAAAGGGTTTTATGCCGAAGTGCCTGCAGCTCTGACCTTAGTCGGTTCGTATCACCAGATTGCAGAGTTTGCTCAGGCTGTTGGGAAATTATCGAGGATTGTCAATATTAGCAACCTGGACCTGTCTGGCCCAAAGGTCCGGGGGGGGACTGCTATCCTGAAGATCAAATGCAAGGTGACCACGTTCCGTTTTGTGGAAAAATAAGGATGGTTTGAGATGACACGTTGGTATGTATGTCTGATCTGTGGTGTTTTCATCTTCTCCGGCCTGATTGGTTGTTCGGAGGAACCGTCTTCATCACAACCAGCTAAAAAAACAACAGCAGTCAAGACTCCTGCTAAAAAGCAGGTTTCTGCTCCTGTAGTTAAGGCAGAGGTGAAAAAAGAGGTGGCGTTCGTTTATGTCACTGAAGGGCGACGCGACCCCTTTGTACCTTTGACTAAAATCAGGAGGCCGATTGGGGGCACAGGAGAGCCTGTTACGCCTCTGCAGAAATATGACCTGACTCAGTTCAGGCTGGTTGGGGTTATTGTTGGTGTTGGCGAAGCAAAAGCTATGGTTATCGCACCTGACGGTAAGTCGTATATTCTCTCCAAGGGTGTCAAAATAGGCAAAAACAATGGCGTCATTCTGGGAATAAGCAGTGAAGCCATTCGGGTTGAAGAAAAATATTACGATTTTTCTGGGAATATCATCGAGAATATTCAGGAAATTCCAGTTCCCAAGCGGGGAGGAGTCTAAGCGATGCGTGGGGTAAATATCATGTTAGGTCAGCTGTTGGAGAGTCGGGCGACCCGTGTCTGGCGGCACTTCATTCTAGGTTCTGTCGTGTTTCTTGTACTCGGAAGTGGAGTGGTCTGGGGCGCCGATCAGGCAAATAAAATTGTTTTTGTTGCTATGAGCGCTGACGCAACTAACCCGACGGTTACTATTACGACAGCTGCGCCCGTCGGTTACCGCTACACAGTTTATGATTCTCTTGAGCCAACTCGCGTTGTTGTAGATTTTCCTGGAATGGAAGTGTCTGATATAGCTGAAACAATCTCGGTTAATCAGGGTGCTGTGCAGGAAGTCAAAGTTGTCGGTTTTGATTTAGCTTCCGGTCAATTGGCCCGCGTTGAGATCCTTCTGAAAGAAACAACTGAGTATCAGGTGAGCCTTGATGGGAAGGAATTCCGCATCGCATTTACCGCTGATAGTAATACCTCCAAATCTCCAGCAAATGTAGTGACAACTAAAGAAGCGAGCGTCGTAAAACCTGTACCTCCACGAGCCAGTGTTGATGCATCTCAGGGCGTTGATGATTCTCAGGATGCCGATGTGCTGCGCAAAGTCACACTCTCTGCCGGTCGTGCTATCCTCGAAAGTAATGGCAAGATCGGTAAATTCCAATATTTCGCCCTTAATAACCCACCGCGGTTGATTGTGGATATCTATGGTATGCGTCCTGGATTCAAAGAACGCTCCTTTGCTGCTGAAGCTGGCTTTAAGGGGGTGCGCGTTGGAACGTACAATAATAAAACCAGGCTGGTTTTCGATGCGAGTGAAAATACTTTGCCGGAGCATCTTGTTGAGGGTCGTACAACAGATATTCTGGTTACATGGGGAAGCGTAAAACCTGGCCCAGATGCAAAGCCGGCCCCGGTTGCTGCTAAAAAATCTGTTGCCAAAGCTGTTCCAGTTAAGGCTGCTGCTCCAGTTAAGGTAATGAAGACTGCTAAGGTAATGAAGACTGCTAAGGTTGAGTCGATTGATTTTAAGAACGAAGAAGGCCGAAGTGTGATTGTCGTTGCACTCTCTGATACAGCTAAGGTTTTAGCCCCCGTTAAAGAAGGCAATCTGGTTCGTTTCGAAATTGTTAACTCAACTATCAGTCGTGCACTACGTAGAACCATAGATGCTTCTGCTTTCCCCAGTGCGGTGACCTCTGTAACGCCCTACACATTTAAGGATGGTGACCATCAGAATGTGCGTATTGCTGTAGAGCTAAAAGGCCCGGTTGCTTATGCTCTTGAGAAGGATGGTACCACAGTACGTTTGGTTATTGATGATGGTGCATACGCTGAGCTGACATATCCTGCTGTTTCTCAGGTTGAGATAGTTGCTCCTGAAGCTAAGCAGAATATTGATGCTGTCGAGAAACAAACTTTTGCTCCAACCCGTGTTCCGGTGACGGCAGATGAGATGGCTGCTGAAGCGGCAAAATATACTGGCGAAAAGATTACTCTGGTTTTTGATTCAGCTAACGTCAGAAGTATTCTGCAACTTATCGGTGAAGTTAGTGGTTTGAATATTCTTGCCAGCAGTGATGTAGAGGGCTCTGTTACTCTACGCCTGATTGATGTGCCTTGGGACCAGGCTCTGGACTTGATTCTGGAGACGGCCGATCTTGGTAAGGTTCAGCAGGGCAATGTCCTGCGTATTATGCCCAAAGAAAAGATCAGAGCATTAGAACAGGAGAGCATGAATGCACAGATGCTTGCAATCGAGGAAGGCGTTCTTGAAACAAAACTTTTCCCGATCAGCTATGCTTCTGTTGATAACATGAAAGGCTACCTGGTTGACATCCAATCGGATCGTGGTTCAATCGTCGCAGATTCCCGCAACAAGCAGCTGATTGTCCGTGATGTTGCTGCCGTGCTTGGGCAGATGCAAGAGATGATCAACTATATTGATAAGCCAGAACGGCAGGTTATGATTGAGGCCCGCATTGTTGAGGCAAATACCAACTTCTCACGTGACGTGGGCGTCAAATGGAGTACTGATTATGATAATAACGGCAATCCCAAGAGCGATACCTTCAGTCTAGATTCATGGCAAACTGGTATGGGTGGTTCTTTCTTCATTCCGGCAACCAACCCAGCTTCGGCCGGTTTTGCGTCGGCCATGACCATCGGTTCTCTTACAAATGACTTTACTCTTGATCTCCACCTCTCTGCCTTGGAAAACTCCGGTGAAGGTAAGATCATCTCCACTCCTCGGGTAACTACCCTGAATGGAGAAAAGGCTATAATCTCACAGGGGACTAAAATCCCCTTCTCGTCAGTCAGTGACCAGGGCACAGATGTACAATTCGAAAATGCTGAATTGAAACTTGAGGTTACACCTGAAATCAACCCTGACGGTACTATTATTCTGGATATCAACGTTTCTAACAGTGCCGTTGGTATTGTCGTACCTACAGCTACCGGTAATGCGGTTTCTATTGATGAAAAGAAAGCTGAGACCAAGGTGCTGGTGAAGGATGGTCAGACAACAGTGATCGGTGGAATTTTCATTGAAGATGAGAGAGATGCCGAGACAGGCGTACCAATACTCATGAATATCCCGTATTTGGGCCGTCTCTTTAAATCAACCACCAAAACGCGTGATCGGCGTGAGTTGCTGATCTTTATCACACCGCGTATAGTGACTCCTTAGTAGCCACAGTTTATTTAGCTTGTTCACTGGTAGCCTGACAGGCAGCTAAACAACAAATAATTATATGGAAAAGGACAGGGTTTTCCTGTCCTTTTCTGTATTTACTTAATGTTGAAGGCTGTGCGTTTGAAGTTTTGATGAATATTTTTCTGACAGGATTTATGGGTGCCGGTAAGTCGACGGTTGGTCAATTGCTGGCGGATCGATTGAACATCCCTTTTATTGATCTCGATGTAATGATTGTGCAACGTGAGAACCGTCCCATTGCAGAGATCTTTGCGACAGATGGCGAAGGCTATTTTCGTGATTGTGAAACCTTGGTATTAAACGCTTTGCGTCAGCAAGGAACAGTGGTTTGTGCAACCGGCGGCGGTATCGTTGAACGTGATGAAAATCGTCGAAAGATGAAAGATATTGGGCGGATCATTTACTTGAAGACTGAATGGCCCACATTGAAAAATCGTCTTCAGCAGAGTATCGACCGTCCACTCATTAATCCTGAAAAAAGCTGGACTGATGTGAAGACCCTTTGGGTAGAGCGCAAGGTTTTTTATGAGGATGCAGATATAATTGTCGAGACTGATGGCCTTACACCTTTAGAGGTTAGTGATAAGATCGCCTCATCTTGTATAATCCAATAGCCTCCAGGAAATGAAATTGACACTATGAATACTATTGTTGTTGGTCTTGGAGAGCGCAGTTATCCGATCTGGATTGGAGAACGACTTCTTGCTAATATTGGCTCAGCACTAGAAGATGTCGATTTCCCCAATAAAGTTGCTGTCATTACAAATCCAACGGTTGGCGATTTGTATTGTGAACAAGTCGTGGAGGCTCTGGTTGTTTCGGGACGCAAGGTTAATGTGATACAGATCCCAGATGGCGAAGAATACAAAACCATTGAAACACTTGAAAGTATTTATGATGTTTTGATAGAGAGACACTTTGATCGTTACTGCGGTATTCTTGCACTTGGTGGTGGCGTTATCGGTGATATGGCTGGATTTGCCGCCGCAACTTTCTTGCGAGGCATCCCCTTTGTACAGATTCCAACGACATTGCTGGCTCAAGTAGATAGCTCTGTCGGCGGTAAAACGGGAGTTAATCATCCTCAAGGTAAAAATCTGATAGGAGCTTTTTACCAGCCGAAACATGTCCATATAGATGCCATGGTTTTGGAGACACTTCCAAAAAGGGAATATGTCTCGGGTTTGGCTGAGGTCATAAAATACGGCATTATCCACGACTCTGAGTTTTTTGCCTGGCTTGAAGACCATCGTGAGGTTCTTGCTGATCGTTCTACTGAGGCACTTACCTATGCTGTAATGAGGTCTTGCCAAATCAAGGCGAATGTTGTAGAAAATGATGAAAAAGAACAGGGCGTGCGGGTACTCCTTAATCTAGGGCACACTTTTGGGCATGCCGTAGAAACCCTTGCCGGTTATGGTGTTATCAAGCATGGGGAAGCGGTCGCCATCGGCATGGTTATGGCCGCTCGCATCTCGGCAGAACTCAAGCTCTGTTCTGCCGAAGATGTTGCAAGAATTGTTGATTTGCTGGACTTTTTTGGTCTGCCTGTTGTGCCTCTTGATTTCACAGTTTCGGAGTACCTCACTGTGATGCAGCGAGACAAAAAGGTCAAAGATGGTGTGCTGAGAGTTGTCTTGAACCATGGGATAGGTTCTGCTGAATTGCATCAGGTCAAGGACTTGGATAAATACTTGGCCGAACTGCTGGAGCAACCAATTCATTGATAGACTGACAGGCTGTAGGAGCCTGGAAGGGGTATGATGGCTTCGGTAAATAGTGGCGGAAGTTTGATTGGCAAGATCGGCAGCTATCTGCAGATTGTAACCAAGGATCCCAGGTCTACCGCATTTGTCCCTCTAGCAGAAGCGTATCGTCAGATCGGGTTACTGGATGATGCCCTGGAAGCGGCACGCCTGGGAACGGGAATGTTGCCGCATTTCAGCCCTGGGTTCTCTACTATGGGTCGTATCCTTGGCCAGATGGGGCGTATCGATGAAGCCATGAGTGCTTATGCAAAAGCTCTCAGCATAGATCGTCAGAGTCAGTCTGCTCTGGTTGGCCTGGCCCGCTTGCATCTGATTCGCAGTGAACGTGACCAGGCCCGAAAGATTCTGATACAAGCGAAAGAATTTCATCCTGGAGATGAAAAAATATCCGATATGCTCATTGCGCTGGATCTTCCCAGGCCTTGGGCGCAAATCCAGCAAGCCTCTTACACTCAGGCCGTTGTTTCTATAGATGAAATAACCTCTGAGGAGATAGGGGAACCTATTCCTACTGCAACACTGGCTGAAATCTACGTTAAACAGGGTTTGACGAATGAAGCTGTAAAAGTTTATCAGGATATCCTCAAGCTGAATCCGGATAATGATGAAGCACGTGAACGGATGATGCAGCTTCGAGAACCGTTCCTTGCGGAAACAGTATTACCAGAAACCAGGGTAGCATCGCCTGAGACCACTTTAGTTTCACTTGAAACCAAGAATGAACCCGAGGTTCAATCACTCATGACTGTTTTGCATCGCTGGTTGACTGCAATTAATCAGGTAAAGACAAACGCATTTAATCAGAGCGAGGCAAATAGACGGGGGAGAGCAAATGTTTAGCGAAATTCTGCAACGAATTGTTGAACAAACCAGTGGGGGCGTTGGCGCTGTCCTGATGGGATATGATGGTATTGCTATTGATCAGTTTTTTGCCCCTGATGAGGAAATTGATCTGCAGATGATAGTGGTGGAATACTCGAACGTCCTTAAGGAAATTCGCAAGACGACCGAGATCCTGAGCCTTGGTGAAATGGAAGAGATTTCCATTCGTACTGATCGTTTTATTATCGTGATTCGTATGCTCAATGAAGAATATTTTGTTGCCCTGGTTATCAATCACGATGGTAATTTTGGTAAGGGGCGCTATCTGATGACCCGTGAGGGATTTAACTTGATTGAGGAATTGAGCTGAGATGTCGATTCGCATCCTGGTTTTGCATGGACCTAACCTGAATCTTCTAGGTCAAAGAGAACCGGAAGTTTATGGACAGCAAACACTTGCTGATATCAACGAGTCCCTGTCGCTTCTTGCCGCTGAACTTGGGGTAGCAACTGACGCTTTTCAGTCTAATCATGAAGGGGACCTGATCGATCGTATTCATTCTGCAGAAAGCGCCGGTTTCGCCGGTATCATTATTAATCCAGGCGGCTTGACACATACCAGCGTAGCATTGCGAGATGCTATTTCTTCCATTGAACTTCCCGTTATTGAATCACATCTGTCTAATATTCATGCCCGCGAGGCGTTTCGCCAACATTCATATGTTGCCGGTGTGGTGATTGGACAGGTCTCTGGTTTTGGCGCAATGAGTTATCATCTGGCCTTGCGCGGCCTGATTTCCCACCTTTCATGACTTATTCACACCGCAGGCAAAAGGTTATCAATCTCCTTGCCGAGCTTGATATGGACGTCCTGGTCTTTTGCCAACCTGAAAACATTCGCTACTTGTGTGGTTTTCGCGGCAGTGATGGTGTCTTGATCGTCACCTCAGACCAGCTTGTTTTCATGACGGACTCACGATATACCGCACAGGCTTATGAAGAAGTCTCGGCCGACTGCATTGCGGAATATCAAATCAAAACCGAGGGTGTCATTACTCAGCTACAAACCTCTGTCGTGACGCGCATTGGCTTTGAAGCTGAGCTTGCTTTCGGTACCGTCAACGAATTTCAGGAGAAAGGCGACGCCAACTGGCAGTGGCTTCATTTAAAAGATGAGCTGAAATCTCTGCGTTTGCACAAATCCGCAGATGAAATTAGTTGTATTGCTGACGCTGCCAGATTGAATGCTATTGGTTTTGCTGAGGTTGAGGCGATGATCAAGCCGGGTGTCAGGGAAAGTGAAATAGCCCTGGCCCTTGAATTTTCTTTGCGAAAGCTAGGTGCAGAAGAAAAGGCTTTTGATATTATTGTTGCATCAGGATTGCGTGGTGCCATGCCGCACGGAATTGCCAGCGACAAAGTGCTTAGAGAGGGCGAACTGGTGACGATCGACTTTGGCTGTCGTTTGTCAGGTTATCACTCTGACGAAACAGTTACTTTTGCACTTGGTAAAGTTTCTGAAGAACTTTGCACTATTTATGATACGGTTCTCGAAGCCCACGACCGTGCTTTGGCTGCCGTTGCCCCAGGTGTGGCATTGAACGAACTGGATCGACTTGCCAGGAATCACATTAGTTCTTGCGGTTACGGTGATTATTTCGGTCATGGTCTGGGCCACGGTGTTGGCCTGGAGGTTCATGAAGCACCAGTCGTGTCGCCTCGCAGTAAGGCTGTTGCTGAAGAAGGCATGGTCTTCACTATCGAACCTGGTATCTATGTGCCTGGTGTAGGTGGGGTGAGAATTGAAGATATGGTCCTGGTGACTGCGAACGGTCATCAGACCCTGACAAAAATTCCCAAGACGTTTCGTAACATTCTGCTAAAGGAGGAGTTCTAATGGATATCAAAGATTTAAGGGCGTTGGTCAAAATAATTATCGATACTGATATCACTGAGTTTGAAATTGAAAATGCCGAAGAAAAAATTGTCATCAAACGTGGTCCGAATAAAGAGTATGTGCAATTCGCAGCTCCTGCGACAGCTGTTGCCGCTCCTCTTGCACCAGCTCCTGCTGCTGTCTCGGCCTCTGCAACTACACCCACCGAACCGGTAGAAGACGACCATTATGAGACAATCGATTCACCGATGGTTGGCAGCTTCTATTGTAAACCCAGCCCTGAATCTGCTCCTTTCGCTGAAGTTGGTGATGTGGTTGAAGCCGGTCAGACGGTTTGTCTTGTGGAAGCGATGAAGATGTTTAATGAAATTGAAGCGGAATTCAAATGCAAGATCGTTGAAGTCCTCAAGGATGATGCTGCACCGGTGGAATTCGGTGAGCCACTCTTCAAAGTGGAACGCCTCTAGGCGAATAAGGAGGCATTCATGTTTCGTAAAATCCTGATCGCCAATCGAGGCGAAATAGCATTGCGCATTATACGTGCCTGCAAAGAGATGGGGATTTTGACGGTTGCAGTGCATTCTGACGTCGATGTCGATGCCTTGCACACCAAAATTGCTGATGAAAGTATTTGTATCGGCAGAGCGCCGAGTAGTGAAAGTTACCTTAATATGAAGGCGATTATCAGCGCTGCCGAAGTGACGGATGCCGAAGCCATTCACCCAGGTTATGGTTTCCTTGCTGAAAATGCAGAATTCGCCGAAATCTGTCAGAATTGTGGTCTGACATTTATCGGCCCGACGCCTGAGAATATTCGCTTGATGGGTGACAAAATTGCTGCTCGTCATTCCGTGACCAAAGTTGGCGTACCGATTCTCCCGGGGACCAAGGATAATGTCCCTACGGTTGAAGACGCTCAGCGCATTGCAGATGATATCGGTTTCCCGGTCATCATCAAGGCCACTGCCGGTGGCGGAGGCAAGGGCATGAAGGTGGTTCACTCGCCTGCCTCTTTGCCTAATTCTTATGCTATGGCTCGAGCCGAAGCCCAAGCGTCGTTCAGTAATTCTGATGTTTATATCGAAAAATTTTGTGAAAACCCGCGTCATGTTGAGGTCCAGCTCATGGGCGATCAGCACGGCAATATGATCCATCTTGGTGAGCGTGATTGTTCCATTCAGAGACGTCATCAGAAATTGATTGAAGAGGCCCCATGTCCAGCAATCTCTGCCTCTCAGCGTAAAGAGGTTTGCGAGTGCGCAGTGGCTGCTGCAAAATCAATCGGCTATACCAGTGCTGGCACCATGGAGTTTCTGCTCGATCCTCAAGGTAAATTCTACTTCATGGAAATGAACACCCGTGTTCAGGTTGAGCATCCTGTTACTGAGATGATCACCGGTGTCGACATAATCAAAGAGCAGATTCGTGTCGCTTATGGTGAACCTTTGCAATATAAGCAAAAGGATATCAAGATCAAAGGACACTCAATCGAATGCCGTATCAATGCTGAGGATCCGGTTAAATTTACGCCTTTCCCCGGCAAAATTGATGGCTATCATACGCCTGGTGGCCTGGGTGTGCGTATCGACAGTGCGGCCTATGACCAGTATGTGGTTTTGCCTCACTACGATTCAATGATTGCCAAGCTGATTGTGCATGCTGATACTCGCGAGGAAGCAATTAAACGTATGGCCAGAGCTCTTGATGAGTTTATTATCGGTGGTATCAAGACCACAATCGAATTTCATCAACGTATCATGAGGAATAAAGATTTTATTGAAGGTGACGTAGATACCGGCTTCATTGAACGTTTAAAACTATAATATGAAGGGCCAGGGAAACCTGGCCTTTTTCTTCAATCTGAGTATGACAACAGAACCCTGGCGATTAATTAATTCGGGTTTCCAGACGGGTGCCATGAACATGGCCCTTGACGAAGCCTTGTTGCATTCCGTCGCTAATGGCGATTCACTGCCTGTATTGCGTTTCTACCGCTGGCGCCCAGCTACGGTCACCCTTGGATATGCTCAGTCTATTTATAAAGATCTGGATCTGGATGTTTGCTTCAAGGCTGGTCTTGATGTTGTGCGAAGGTCAACAGGTGGACGAGCTGTCCTGCACGATAACGAAGTGACTTATGCTGTTATTGCACCCTTCAATACTGGTCTGTTTGGCAATTCTATTCTTGATTGCTACCGGGTTATCTCTGAAGTTTTGCAGAAAACACTGGTACAACTTGGTTTGCCTGCTCAACTTGTCCCCGGGAAACTGCGTGACGATAGTCGGTCTGGCACGAAAGCAATCTGCTTCACTGTTCCTTCACAATATGAACTGGTTATCAACGGCCGCAAGGTTGCCGGCAGTGCACAGAAACGTTATGGCCGAGCATTTTTACAGCACGGTTCAATACCCATTGATGTCGACCTGGAGCTTTTGGGCAAAGTTCTTAAATCTGATGTAAATAATTTGTCGGCCGGTTCATTGAGTAATGTTGGCTGGCTAAACCATTGGAGTGATAAACCGCTCACGATATCCGATGTTGAGGGACATCTGTCTGATATGTTTTCCAGGGACATGCAAATCAAGTGGCAATATTCAGAGCCGACTTCTTCTGAACTTCAGGAAGCCAAGCAACTGAGTACGGAGAAGTTTGCTCATTCCGACTGGACTATGAAGCGGTGAAGGTATTGTCTGGCCCTGTTTTGTCACATCCAGCCCCGGTGTTTAGCCTTCGATCCCACTGTTTGATCTCGAATGTTTGACCATTGTACAGACAAGTGGACCGTGCTAACATGCCGCCATAATTAAGAGTGATATGGAGATGGATATGAAGCGTGGATTGATTTTTGTGTTGTTTACGGCTGTTGCTCTGCTTTGCATGGGCATGGACGGTCTTGGTGGTCTCCCCGAAGGAACCGTTCCAGAAACTGATGTGCGCATCCAGGCAGATATTAAGGATCGTAGTGGCACCACAACCGTCCTCAATCAGTTCTCTATGGATGGCAAGACCTATCTTGATGCATGGCGAGGCCAGGGTAAACTGACCATTCCTTTTCAGCAGATCGACATAATTTCGTTTGGAAAAATCAAAGGTAACGTAGTTAATGTTGATGCCACTCTCAAGTCTGGTATGGTGATGGCTTTGACAGTTAGCTCGCGTTCGAATTTTTTCGGTTCAACAGGTTTTGGTGCTTTCCAAATTAAATCACGGGATGTTGAAAGCATTGATTTTCCGTAATATAGTTTGCCCTCAAGGATGTTTCAATGCGGGGAGAATTCCCCGCATTTTGTTTGTCAACTTTCTTCTGACCCTGTACACCTCATGACTCTGCGACTCGGCCGCATCGCCTATCTGAATGTTGCCCCATATTTTCACTTCCTTCGTGAAGAGGGTTTCACCGGTGAGATTATTGCCGGAGTCCCGACTGAATTGAATACGATGCTGGCTGCAGGCACCCTTGATGCATGTCCCTCTTCATCATTTGAATATGGACTGCATGCTGAAGATTACTTCCTGTTGCCTGGCCATTCCATCAGCAGCATTGGGCCGGTGCATAGTGTCCTGCTTTTTACACCAGGTCCATTGAACGTTCTGTCTGGTGAAGAGATCGCCATAACCGGTGAATCGGCAACCTCGATCAATTTGTTGAAAATCCTTTTGAAGGAGTTCAGTGGCATTCATGATGTTTCCTTCAAGGTCCCTGATGGAGAGGTCGAACCTCTCCTAAATGAGGGGCAGAGTGCTCTTCTGATAGGGGACAGAGCTCTGATTGCTGCCAGCAAATGTCCAACGAATGTCCAGATTACCGACCTAGGTGCACTCTGGTATCATTTTACCGGCTTGCCGTTTGTCTTTGCTCTCTGGATTTTGCGGCGGGAAGTGGTCAAGAAGTCTCCGCAAAAAATCTGTGAGCTTGCCATACAATTGCATAAATCACGTCAACGTGCATTTGATGATTTGTCTGGTATGGCCGCCTGCTTATCAGAGAAAACAAGCTTTTCTGCCAGCCAGTTAGAGGACTATTGGCATGGGATGTCTTACGACTTGACTGCTGCACACATTGAAGGTCTTCGCCTTTATTTTACTCTATGTCAGAAGCACGGGTTACTCGAAAAAGTTCCGGATTTTTATTTCTCTCCAGCGATGTAATCATTCAATATGCGAGTATGGTCAAAGCAGAGTGGTGCCGGTAGATTGTCCAAGGGAAAGAGACGGGCGTTTTGAGCATCGTCACCGGCTTTTGGTTCGCCTGAAGCCTCTGCGGTAAAAACCATGGAAATGTTATGTTGCCTCGGATCTCGGTCCGGGTCTGAATAGGCCCGAAATTGACGAAGTTTCTCTACCTTAAGGCCGGTTTCTTCGTATGCTTCCCGGATGGCAGCCTCTTCCAGAGATTCGCCGTAGTCGACAAAGCCGCCAGGAAGTGCCCAGCCATGTGGCGGGTTACGACGTTCGATCAAAACGATGCACTCCTCTATTTTGATAATAATATCTACGGTAGGAAACGGATTACGGTGTTTTACTGTTTCCTTGCCACAATGGGGACAAAGATAAAAAGCTTGCATTGACAAACCTCCTGTTGACAGATGAATCGGAATTGCATTAATAATAACCCAAATTTTCAAACTTTGCCCGGGTGGCGGAACTGGTAGACGCAAGGGACTTAAAATCCCTCGGACGTAAGTCTGTACGAGTTCGATTCTCGTCCCGGGTACCATAA
>Ga0256834_1001007_pt1 | contig 19785 bp, 16 predicted proteins | sample 4281140metaG_FD_190536 | JGI IMG/M metagenome (GOLD analysis project Ga0256834, IMG submission 190536) | Hydrothermal vent microbial communities from East Pacific Rise, Pacific Ocean - 4281-140 | ecosystem: Environmental > Aquatic > Marine > Hydrothermal vents | place: Pacific Ocean: East...
TCCGTTACCTTGCTATCAAATTCTATATACACTGATTCTAGGTGACCATCTATAACTGGGACTCTTGTTGTTGTTGCAATAATCTTGAAATCAGCCCACTTGACCTCGCTTCCTTCTAGAGTACCAAGTATCTTCTTAGTCTCCGTCTGCACTTTTTCCTCTTCCTTCTTTATGAATGGTATAATGTTATCCAAGATTGCTAGTCCCGGCACAGCATCTGCACCTATGCCAGCACCTGATAGTGCTTGCATTGTCGTGACAACGATCTTCCTTATTCTGAAGTAGTCATGAAGCGGCTTCAGCGTCAATGTCAGTATTATCGTAGTACAGTTCGCATTCTTTATCAGTAGACCAGGCCAGCCACGCGTCTTCTTCTGCACCTTCGCAAGCTCAAGATGATCAGCATTTATCTCAGGAACTACAAGCGGCACATCGGGATCTAGACGATTATTGCTTGCATTAGACACGACCACATAGCCCTTCTTCACGAACTCGAGCTCAATGCTCTGTGCAACATCGCTTGGAAGAGCAGAGAACACGAGATCAACATCAGGAAGCTTCTCAGGATCTGGAGGAAGAACAGTCATGTCTCTAAACTTATCAGGAAGAGGTACCTCAAGAACCCACTTCACAACCTCCTCATACTTCTTACCTGCACTACGCTCAGATGCTACAAGTGCAACAACATCAAAGTACGGATGATCGGCTAACATTGCTAGAAACCTCTGACCTACAAGCCCTGTCGCTCCCAGTACAGCAACCTTAAGCTTCGACATCACTGCCTAAGTTAGGACACCAAGATAAAAATAAACACTAACACCTCACGATAACAGGGCAATGAAGAGAATCCGGTTCTCTGACAAAATGATGAGTAGGCCCGTAACTGAGCCTAAGAACGTGTATAGGCCTGGCATTTGTCGATGTGGAAATAAATGGCGTGAAGTCTCGCGCACTAATAAACACGGGATTTAACGGAGACGTCCTCGTAAGCTGCGAAGTTGCTAAGAAATTGAACTTATCAATAATAGGAAAATCTAAAGCGAAAAAACTGTTGACAGACAAGAAGTAGAGGTCGAGGTCTCTCATGGAAAGCTGAAACTACTTGACTCAGAAGGATATGTAATTATAGAGATAATCGATGAATTACCACTCGACATGTTAATAGGAGTTAAAGCACTTGAAGCACTTGGATTTATCATAGACTCAACAACAAGAACGCTGAAGAAAATCGAGCTTATTGCAGTGTAGGAACATCATTACACTTCAGGATAATATTAGTCATAACTTGATTTTTAGCTACAGACAAACGAGATTATCTGCTACTTTTCTACATTGTTAGAAAGTCCCTGAGAAGGTATTTTGTGGTCGTTCTCTTGAACAAGGACATCGGACCATTTTATGAAGATCGGGTAATACTTCTCTGAGCTTATTTATTTCTGCTGCATGTTGTATAAGACCCTTAATGTGGCTGAAGTTGCTTTCTCTAAGTCTATCATAAAAGTAATCCTTACTATCTGCAGCTCTTGCAGGATCACATTCTATTTCTCCCGATCCCTTTAATTCACTTAATAGTAAACACATTTTCTTTTAAAGGTTTTTCTGTTTTACATTTACCAGACCAGAGACGTAGATTACAATCTTAACCTATAGATTCTCGAGAACTTTTAGCTTAATAATTGGCTTAAGCTAGAAAATTACACTATGTCCATACCGTACTTTCTTATAATACCTTCTATTGTTTCTCTTATAGAGCGTGATCTTGTTCTGCGGTCTTGCTGTCTGAGGTGTTCCATATCTACGATCATGAGTACGATAATATCACCGTCATGTAGCAATTCCCTAAGACTCTCCGGACTTAAAAGGTCGAGAGTATCGTGGAACTTCATAGCCCTAGTTCTATTGCTACACGTCTTGGATCATGCCCACTTCTTACCATTCCGTACATTTTATCAATGCAATATTCCGTATGATATAACTTGTCTTCTTCGTCCTTTGTAAGATGAATTATTTTACAATCCTTACTATCGAGCACATCGTCTTCATATAGCTCGATAAGTGACTCTAGCACATCTATACTATGTGTAGCTAAGATGACTTGTGTATCAAGTTCCTTTACTAGGAACTTAATGAAGGCTTTCGTTAGTGTTGGATGGAAAGCAAATTCAAAATCATCTATAAGAACAAGCCTGGGTCTAACATAAGAAAACCAGAGAAGCATCATAGTAGCTCTGAAGATACCAGTACCCAAATCGACAAGCCTAGTAATAATGTAGTCGTGGTTAATTTCCTTAACTATTGAAAGCTCATCACTTGTATGTATTAAAAAGAGGTACTTGTGGCCAGTTATTTCCTGTACAAATTTTGCACAACGCGTATGTAATCCTTTCGAATGAATACTGTTCCAGAAATCTTTAGTAGACAAATTATTGTACAACTGCTTAAGAAATGTAGTGTCCGATGGGACATAAATTACTAGCCTTGCAAGTTCTCCCTCGTCACGAACACCTAATTTTTCCAAAAGTTCATACCTCGTGATATCACAGTCTACGGTACCCGTCTCTGCATTTACAGTAATGTTCACGCGAAAGCTATGCCCATATACATATTCGATAACTGCACATGCTTCTCCTCCATATCTATAGACAAGTCTTCGGATACCTCCCCTTAAATTTGTTAGAAATTCTCTACGTGAACTATAGTACCCAGACCCAGGCGCAGGTGCAATATCCGGATGCAGTAGCAATGAGAGTATATCAAGTATAGTGGTCTTGCCGGCATTGTTCGGCCCTATTAAAATATTGACCTTGGTAAACTCTATAGGCTTCTTAAGCTCCTTCACTCCACGAAAGTTTTGTAGAGACTCGAATCTTTGAACAAACACCTGGTTTAATAACTAAACTTCTTGTACTCTCATATTTGTCTAGACACTTCTACGTACGTAATAGTGTCAGGTACAGCAACATTTTATGCAACATTTTATCAAGTATATGCTCTAGATTCAGTACAGGCTTCTCAATTGTTGTTACCTTTCCTGCAATGTCCAGATTGATCCTAGCAATAAGCCAAGGCCATGCTAGTGTTAACGTTGGCCTCGAGATGCTTATCGAGATGGACCAATTACCGATTCTAAGTTCGTTAATGCCATACTTTAACGACAGGACCTTAGTTTCGTTCTCGATCTCTGCAGAAACTACAAGACCGTTCTCACAAACTTTCGCATGCGATAGATCTAGCATAGCCAAGACCTTCTTGCCTACAAATGTCCTATTCAATACCATGATCTTCTCAACGAGCACTAGCTTAACATTGCTTGAACTGACGACAGGAACAACACGCTCACGTACAACCATGTTTATCTTAACAGGAACACCATCGACCTCGATAGTAGTAACATTACGTGGAACTAAGCTCAGTTTCAGAAATGGCTTACCATAATTAAGCAAGGCAACGCCATTCTCGATAACCGTAGCATTGATTAATACTCTACCATCCCTGTATTCAACATTCCATATTCTGTAAGTCGTAATGTTTGCATAAGTTATTGTGATGTTTGTACAGCTGTAAGAGCGACCTGTGTTTACTACTGCTACGAAACTAGTGTTGTTTAGCGAGAATATCCTAGTTGTCGATACTTTGAAATTCTTATTGTTATACTTCACAATTAGTACACCAGGCAGATGACGAACAACCAAGAACTTGCCACCTAACGAAGGCAGACAAACTCCTATTCTCGTAGGAGTCGAGACTATCTTAAAGACCCTGGACGTTGCTGAAGTCCACTTGTACGTTTCTACGATCTTTCCATTGAAAAAGCTAAGTATTGTATATTCAGTACTTCTCAAAGCAACTAAAACACAAAGTCTAGACCTCGCAACATCCAACAAGAAATTAATCCATTGTTTCCTTAACCACGCCATGTCACGCTCTACAACGACCTTGTTTAGAACTACCTTCGGGCCATTCTTTAGTATCAAATATGCGAAAAATACACCACACCTGTAAGGCGGACAATAATTCCAAAAGCCATGCGGGACAACGTTAGCCCACAGAATAGTCTCGTTCTCTACCATAGTACCAGCACGACAAATATCGCTAATTCTAGTTGCGTTCAAGCCATAAACTATCGCAAATGCGTCAGCTAAATTCTCATCAATCCAGGAAGGAACTTGCATTCTGTACATGTGGATAACAGCATGGGCAAGTTCGTGAAAGATGGTTGGAATACCAGTGTCTAGTAAATTGATATACCTAACACATCTAGTTCCAAACTTGACATAACTTGCAGAGTAACCGTAATAGCCGTTATATCCCAGGAACACAACATATCTGCCATCTCCGCATGGTGGTAATATTTTCAGATGAAGTTCGTTTACGTATATTTTGTAGGCTCTTTCAAGTTCTTTTAATATGAATTTAAGCTCTTTAGAAGAGACATTTACGTAACTGTAGATAATAAAGTGTTTGCTCTTTGCTACCTTAACAATGCCTTGTGCATAAACGACAGGTAACACTAAGACCACTAACGTTAATACAAGCCCGAGTACACATAACGCCTCTCTGTTCATCATTGTTCATCCTGACTATCGGCTTTATAAGCCTTTTTCCTACAAGACTCCTAACTTCGCAAGGAGACCTGTATCGAGTAAAGGTGCGCCAAAGACTAAAAGATGAATTATAGGAAAATAGAAGGAATTGGAGAACTTAGAGTAATTTTGAGAGATGTCTAGTTTTACAGTATGTTCTTATTTCTGTGAAATATAAAATTATTGACGTATGAATTCACCGTTTTTACAACTTCTCTGTTATCAATTATAAAACCGTTCTTAATTCCTATACAGACATATTTTACTATTATACACTTGTCGACAATAGTTGCTCCTTTTCTCCAGAAGACATGTGGTGATAAATAACTCCGGGCTCCGGCTAGAGCGTGAAAATAGTATGTATCTTAGGGTTGGGGTAGAAGTTGGCTATCTGTTTAGTTTCCGAGCTAGATTTTCTTTATTAGTTCTAGGTAGATCTTTGCAACGTTATCAGAGAGCTTAGTTAGGATTGTTCTAACACATTCATTTTCGTTACATAGTTTGCGAAATTTGTTCTTAGCCTTTATTTCATGTGGATCACAATTAATGTGACAACTTCTGACTATCCAATCCTCAAGATATCTCTTGATTATCAATATGAGGCAACCTTTCTCGTTATCTACGTAGTGTAGTACATCTCCAAGGGGCGAACCCTGTGATAGTGGTCTTGACTTGTCTAGTATGTGCCTATGGTCAGGAGGCCAGTTAGTTTCAACGTCGTAATCAACTATCAATATGCTATTCCTAACCTTGCCGTCAACATACAACTTCAGTATGTTTGTCCTACCAGAAAAATGGCGTACACGTGGTGTAGGCACATTCTGAGAACTGCAGAGTCTTGCAATTGCAGGCCTTATGAAGTTGTTTGCAACATAGTTATCATTTTCACATTCAACAAATATTCGATACTCCTCGAACCTTAGCATTATTGACTACCTGTGTCTTTCTTAGTTTCTAATCGTTCACGTACAATATCCTCGATAGTAAACAACGCCTCCGTGCCATAGCTCATAGCTTCACGAATCTCATCCTCACTAAGCATGTGGTACCTCGTATAGCCCTCATTGTCTTTGTATACCCAGTATACAGCAAGCTTATCAAGTGGAACCTTCTCAAGCAGAGTAATGAACATGTAGGGGTTATGCGTTGTTAAGATAACGAACTTGTTATTCGTCTCTACGACATGTGCAACGGCTTCAGCAATACGCTTAGTAAAGTAGGGAAACGTGTGTATCTCAGGTTCTTCAAGTACGATAATGTCAGGTACAATACGAGGCAATTTTTCAGGTAGGTTAGAGAACAGTGCAGCAAAGGTGAGTAAAACAACTATAACACCATATGCAACTGCCGAGATGCTGAATAGTACTGAACGTCCGTCAGATAAGGACTTTTCAAATACTAACTCGCCAGTAGGGGCCTTCTCGTAGAACACATATGTCACACGCTCATAACCAAGTTCTTTAGCAATATCATTCACGATATCTCTCAAAGCTTTATTATACGTGATGAGCTCACCTATATTAGCCCCGTCAGGAGGCCAAAGTATAGATCTCCTGAGAACGCTGCGTAATTTATCAATAAATTCTATACAATCTATGCGAGGTTTTTCTGCACTTTTACCAGTAATTTGAAAACGGTAGAAGCGTATTCTACATAATATAGTACCAAGTAAGATATCTTCGTGAAAGGTTTTGCTAGCTTTAGGTTCGATATCTAGGCCTTGCTCAATAATCCTCTTGAGAACTGCTTGTTGAAGTTGCAATTTCTCTTCTCTCAGCCTTTCTTTTGCTTTAAATGTTATGGGACCGTAGTAACTCAGTGTCCAATCATCTTCTCCTGAACCTAGCTCCTTCACTTCCCAAATGAGCCCGCCTAAATCCTTAACATATACACTACACTCGCATTCTTTAGCATATACATTTGCACCTACCACCAGTTGTTCGCTGTAAGTTGCTATATCCGGGTCCAGACATGGTAACGCTATCGAGATTTCGCTATAGGATCCGAAGTCCGTAATTATTCCATGTAACATCTTTGTCCTGAAATATTGTGTGAAGTTACCACCATAGCATAGTGATGTAAATAGTCCTAGCGCTTCTAATGTGTTTGATTTTCCGCTGTCTGGTGGACCAATGAATATTGTTACAGGTCTAAGCTTTAGCTCAGCGGACTTTATCGACTTGAAGTTCTCTATCTTTAGCGTGGCTTCAAGCGTCGTATTAGACATCTCGTGATTTATGCCTCAGGGGGTACTATGTGAGTTGTCGTAGCATATCAGTGCAGAGCAACCGCAGCTCACTTAAGGAGATTCAGGATGTAGGACGAGTAACAATAACCTATCAATATTTGTATAAATGACCAGACTACTGATCTAGCACACTTTTAGGATATGTTGCTAAGACAATGCTAAGCACATCTACAATACGGCCTATGATACGATACTACTGCACAAGAGTAGCCAGTTAAAAAAGATTCGCTCTTTCCGTATCTCTTCTCACTAAAACATATGTTTGACGGATAATGCGTAGTTGATAATAACATCTCGAAGGTTATTGTGAGGTTATTAGAGGAGTTTTGTTGTGATATTATTTGGATTGCTAAAATTCCTGCCTTACGAGACTTGAAGAATAGTAAGCTTCTGGAGTATGCAAGAGAGAAGAATGCGATACTTGTGACATGTGACAAAGATTTTCTAAGGCTTAGAGAACCTCAGGTTAAGATTTTGTATATGAAGTTCGAGATTACTAAGAAAATTTCACTAGACTCAGCTACACGAGAGACCTTTAGAGGCACCTTAAGGTTAGCACTGGAGAAGTTGCTGAGTTCTGAAGGTATCTACGTCGTTAAAATAATAGATATCGATCGTGTAGAGTATTAGCGTATTTCAACTTTTAGCACTATTTTGCCTTTCTTTTAGCTCTTCTGCAATTTTCCTTATTATTTCAAGCGGCACATGTGGATATTGTTCATGTACCTGTTCAGGTCTTAAGCCTGCCTTAAGCAATTCAACTATGAAACGTACGGGTACTCTACGGGTACTCTAGTACCCTTGATTACAGGCTCACCACCACAAACATCAGGATCCGAAACAACAAACACCTCATCAGATATAGAGACCTAGAAAGACCTCGACAAACACCTTAACTAATCCTTCGATAACTTGTAGAGACGATACTGGGAAAAGAACAGTGAAGAGACAATTTTCGAGATTAAGTTCATTTTTAATTTGTTTTCTGCCAGCTTATCCTTCACTCTATCAATATATTTCACACTATGCTTATGAGGTAAGATATACTCTATGCAAGATCTTGCGGTTTGTACTTCATTATCCTAAGCTACTAAAGTCAAGAGACCTTGATGCGAAGATTTGTATATTTATATTATCAAATATCTCAGGTATACATGTAGGAGTAATGCTAATAGGAGTAATGTAATAGACCGTCGTCCTGATATGTGTTCAGGAAGAATGAGATTGGAATGGAATGACGAGTGAATTCTCTTTTTAGCGAAAAGAGGTTTTTGGTGGACCGGCCGGGATTTGAACCCGGGATCACCCGCTCGCGAGGCGGGCATCCTTCCAGGCTAGACTACCGGCCCTCTGCTCGAGCTGTGTCGTGTTGTGTTTGGGTTTATTTCTCTTTCTCTTGTTGTTTTCTTTCGATTACTTTTATTGTTCCGTAGCCTACGTATAGGATCTTGTCTGGGCTTAGTGCGTCTATTACTTCTTTTCTATGTGTTGCTACTACGAGTGTTATTTTGTGTTTTCTTGCAACTTCGTTTAGTTTTCTTGCTACTCTCATTGCTGTAAGTGTGTCTAAGTGTGCCGTGAACTCGTCAATGACTAGGAGGTTTGGTCTTTCTGCGAGGAGGCTAGCTATCTTAGCTCTCTCTTTCTGTCCTGTTGATAATTCGCTGAATCTTGCTCTGTATAGGACTGCGTCTGATAGTCCACAGATGTTTAGTACCTCTATTGCTGCGTTGACATCTCCAAGCTTCTTTGTCATGTGTTCGAGAAGGCTCTCGTCGCCAAATGTTGGCTCTATTTCTCCTGGTATCAGTGCTGCTAGTCTCACGTTGTCTGGGACTTGTATTGTTCCTGAGTTTGGTCTATAGTTCTCGTCCTGTAGTTTAAGTACGGCACCTACGATCAGCTTGAGGAACGTGGTCTTTCCTGCACCTGATGCTCCAACAACTACCACGACCTCTCCTGGGTTTATTGTCAGGTTAACGTTACGGAGAACTGCCCTCTCGATAACTCTTCTGTCAACTCCGAAGGCTCTCAGGACATCTTGCAAGTCTTTGCTGAGTGCAGATAGGTCAAGTGTGCTTCTGTATGCCTTGACAACGTCTTGAAACACTATGGGTCCAGACAGGGGTTCTGCTGTGGTGTATCTTGGTCTGTATAGTTTACCTCCGTGCTGTCTTGCATATGGGTCATTTTTCAGGAAGTTCTCGATCTTCTTTCTAGCAGTCTCTGTAAGTGGATAGTACAGTACTGGTCTACCACTGGCTGTGTCCCACAGGTATATGAAACCTGCCTTCTCGAAGAATGGGTTGTACCTTGCCATCTGTGCAATGACTTCGATAAGGTGCTTCTGCTTCTTCATTTCAGGAACTCTACGCTCTTTAACCCACTCTATCGCTGCCTTGACTGCCAGCACTCCAAGACCATCACCTCTGTAGTCAGGATGTATGACAACACGTGCAATTCTTGCAACAGCAGTGTTACATCTATGTAACATCTGTCTAAGCCAGTCACCAACCATGGCCTTTGCAAGTCTCCTACCGTAGAGGCTAGCAAGCTCCTTGTACTTGCTAAACAGCTCTTTCCTCTTGGTATATGCTAGTGGCCAGAAGGTTGGATGAAACCAGCTCTTGCCAAAGACCTTCTCTCTGATGAACTTCTCTATTACGATGCTTCCATCCTCCTTAACAATCCTCCTAGACATGAGTGGTATAGGCGTGTCAATTCGAACATAGCCAACTATCCTAGGCTCATAGGGCTCTCTATCAATAAGCTCTAGGACAAGAAACCTGGACGATGGTAGTGAACCTCTAATCTCAACAAGCTTGCAGTCAATCTTACAGTTTTCACATCTTGGCATGATGTTTGACTCGTAGAATTTTCCACAGTTTGGACATCTCCATACTGCTACTATCTCCTCCTCAGACGCATAGTGGTACTGCTCGAGCTCGACTATGGCTACATAGTCCTCCTCTGTCAGAGCCTCTCTTGCAAGTATCTTGTACTTGTACAGTTCCTTTCCTGTAACTGGGTCATATCTAGGAAGCTCGAATACTTTCTGAAAGACTGGCCATACCTTGATTAGCGATTTTCCATAATACCTATAGAGCTCGTAGTCATTGTAGTCTAGTACTAGTAGATCCCCGACTTTCTTTGGCTCACTCTTCAGGATCAGCTTAACTTTCTCTCCTGGCGTTAGCCACTGCGCTATGTTTCCCATCATCAGGAAGTTCACGAGTCCAATACCCTCGACCTCTATCTCAAGAGAGCCCTGCCATCTGTAGCCAAACTTTGGAATATTTACTCTAACAATCTTTCCATAGCACTCCTTCTGCGTTGTCACACTCATCATCGTGGTCATTTAGGGACTAGGCGAAGTCACAATCTATAAGTTTGCTTAGGCTCTCGATACGCTACGAGAAGTACACATACACTGGACTTGTTGGCGTGCTCTCAACAGTGAGCTTCACTGCGTATATTACATTGTTCGTGAAGTAGAATGGCTTAACGAATGTGAGACCCAGAGGACTGTAGTAGTATCCTGGTGCTGCACCACTAAGATACTTGAGAACATAGTCGTAGAATAGCTCTGCCTCATACGGCAGAACCCTGAGATACCTTGGTCTAGCTCTCAGGAATATTGCATGATAGTATGCTCCACTATCGGCAAGATCTTGTACTCTCACAGTTCCATTAACAAATACTGTGACTCTCAGGATAGTATCCTGATAGTTTAGCCACATTGACATGTCTGACGGATTCCAAGGCCACATATCCTCGATCATTACGACATAGTCCAACACAACTTTCGATGAGTCGTCTACGAGCTTCGGCAAGGTTAGTGAGTATGGGTTGCCTTGTGTGTCTATTATAGTGATTGTCCATGGCTTAGTACCATACGTTGGATTAACCATGACTATCACAGGGACGTCTCTCGATATTAGCCATCTCTTAACTACAGGATTCTCCATGTATACTACACTAGTGTTGGTGAACACTATCGCAAGAGATCTACCACATGCAGAGCCCATGCCTGTATTGTTGTAACACCACAGTATTGTCCTATTGAACAGTAGTACAAAATACGCTAGAGGATCTGTTGTATATACTTGCAGGTTTGATACAGCCTGTGACAATGTTCCTGAGCTTATCTGAGCTTTTCCTGTCGTGTTAGAATCTATTAGATACCCAAGTGTAAATGCATTAAATAATCGACTTGTGTTATACACATCTCCAACAATTATTGTTGAACTATCTGTAATAAGGCCAAGAGTTAGGTAAGGATACTTGCTTGGATTACCTGTACAATTTGCAAGCAATAGAGGTATTTTCACTAATGTGAGATTTCTTCTAATAACCTGAGCATAGGGTAGTCTTCCTATACATACTGTCTTTCCCTGTGGATTAAATAGTACAAACTCTCTAATCGTTATAGGAAACGATGCTGAGGCCCATAGTAGTATGTATCCAGGTCCTGTCTTGATACTGTAGGTAACTATGCCACTTATAGTGTTTTGTCTCGATGTTGTTGATAACGTATGTGTGAAAGTCTTCGACCAGACTAAATAAAAGGCAATACATACTACTATTGAAATTGATACTAGCAATATTATTGAGGTAAGCGTGCTTAAGCCAGCCCTTTTCATACTATTTAAACTGAGCATAATTATCGCTATATTACGAGTGTCTTCGTGAAACGCGAGACACGCAGACTACACATGTAACATGAGAATCCTATGATACACATCTAGAGTATTCATAATTCCTTAGCGTTACGTGTCGATCATGGCTCATCAGGTAATAAAAAGGAAGGGTATAGAGCCAATTGTTGCTACAATATTGTTAGTAGCAATAGCAATAGTGTCAGCAATATTGATCTACCTGTGGGTATCTAAGCTAATTGCACAGCAGACAAGCACAGGAAATGGTGGAGTTAGCCCGAGCGTCAATGTGCTCTCAGTGAGCTACGTGGCCTCTAATGGCAAGTATAAGGTAATGATATTTCTGCAGGCTCCAACACAGCCTAATGTAGAGTCTGCATCTATACTAACAGTGAGTGGAAGTGTTGTTGAAGTTGTTAAGTCAAGCAGTATTTACGTGACTCAGGAAGCCTCTGGAGTGTATAATGTAACGCTAGTACTATCAAGCTCGCTGAGTCCTGGAGTCTACTACTGTGAGTTATACACGACTGACTATGGAATAATCGTAACACCGTCATTTGGTGTAAGCTAAGTCTTACCTTAAACTAGATCGACATTAAAAACTGAACATTCTTTGTGAGGGCACTATGAGCAGTCTCGATTGGTCTAGCATAAGGATACCTAAGGAGCTTAAGGAATCGTACGAGAAGGTCAGGATGCTGCTTGTGCGGGCAATCATGAGCGGAAAATTTGAGGTAGGCAACAAGGTTGCTGAGATACTGAACCCAACTAAGTGCCCAATTTGTGGAAGTTCTCTGAAGACTGTACGCAAGCTCAGTAATTCTGTGGAAATTGCAAAATGTGAGAAGTGTGGGTACTCTCAGCCTCGCTTAACTACGCTAAGTAGAGAAAACATGACCATAGAGCTAGGTCTCATGCTTGCAAAGCTTGGACTTGGAATACTTGCAGGTCTTGGACTTGCTGCTCTCGTTAATTCACTCTCGGACGTGCTCAAGGACTCGGACGATGCTTACGAGGATAGTGGCAAGATAATTGAGGGAAAGGTCGAGGAGTACGAAGGGTAAAATATACGTCCACATTAGACAGTACAGTCCTGGTGATGACCTTTCGGTCGCACTGATAGTTGATGACTCTTCCTCTCACTGATTGTAGAATTGATACATATGTGTATACTGTGTCAAATAGTGATGTATTAAACAGTCTCAACAATACACTAGCTAGATGTGTCCTGGAGGTTACGTAGGTAGAATAGCTAGAATAGACCTGTGGACAGGTAAGGTGCGTTACGAGACTCTTCCTGAATCTGTTCTCAGAAAGTGGATTGGTGGTCGAGGACTTGGAGTATACCTACTTCTGCGAGAAGTTTCACCAAAAGTCGACCCTCTGAGCCCTGCAAACAAGGTCATCGTTGCTACTGGACCACTCACAGGAATTACTGGTGTTCCAAGTAGTGGAAGATGGGTCTCAATTACAAAGTCGCCTCTGACAAATACTGTACACGATAGTCATAGTGGAGGCAAGTTTGGCCCAATGCTCAAGTTTGCAGGTTTTGATCTTCTAATAATTGAGGGAGCCTCCGAGAGACCGGTCTGGCTCTGGATTCACGATGGAAAGATAGAGATCAGGGATGCGGACAAGCTATGGGGCTTAGATACGCATGCCACAACTGACGCAATTAAGGAAGAGCTGAGCAAGGAAATTGGGAAGGATGAGGCAGAGAAGATATCCGTTGCCTGCATTGGCCCAGCAGGAGAGAGACTTGTCAAGTTTGCCTGCATAATAAATGACTACAATAGAGCAGCAGGCCGTGGAGGACATGGAGCAGTGTGGGGTAGCAAGAAGCTGAAGGCCATAGCTGTCTACGGTAACGTTAGGCCAAGACCAGCTAATGAGGAGAAGCTGAGAGAAGCTTGTAAGAAGGCAATGGAGAAGCTTAGGACAAACTCAGTCACTGGCAAAGCCTTGCCAGAGCTTGGCACGTCTGTCCTAGTCAAGATAATAAATGAGGCTGGTGTCCTCCCGACAAGAAACTTCAGGACAGGAGTCTTCCCTGAGGCAGATAAGATAAGTGGTGAGGTCCTGAACCAGAAGTACCTAGTCAAAGAGAAACAGCGCAAGGAAATATGCTGGGGCTGTCCAATAGGATGCGCAAGGTACACGAAAGTAACTGAGGGTAGATTTACAGGTGAGGGAGGAGGACCAGAGTACGAGACTATCTGGGCATTTGGTCCACAGTGTGGAGTAAGTGATCTCGCAGCAATTGCTAAAGCAAACTATCTCTGCAATGAGCTTGGTCTCGACACAATATCTATGGGCCATGTGATTGGTACACTAATGGAGCTTGTTGAGCTAGGCAAGATACCTCCTGAGAAGCTGCGTGGACTCAAGGTTGAGTGGGGCAATCCCGAGGTCATAGTTGAGCTTGTGTGGAGAACAGCATACAGATCAGGAATTGGAGATGACCTAGCAGAAGGTGCCAAGAGACTAGCAGAGAAGTATGGAGCACCTGAAGTTGCGATGGTTGTCAGAGGACAGGAGCTTCCAGCATACGATCCACGTGGAGCACAGGGACATGGACTAGGCTATGCAACAAGTAACAGAGGTGGATGTCACCTGAGAGCCTACATGATAAGTCCAGAGGTCCTAGGCGTACCAAGTCCAGTAGACAGATTCACAACACAGGGCAAGGCAGAGCTAGTAAAGCACTTCCAGGACGTGTTTGCTGTAGTTGACAGTCTCGTACTGTGCAAGTTCACGACATTTGCACTATGGGTCGACGAGTATGTTGAGCTTCTGAGTGCTGTGACTGGATGGGACATTAGTAAGGAGGAGTTCCTGAAGATTGGAGAGAGAATATACAATGCTGAGAGAGCATTCAACGTACTATCGTTTGGAGATGGTAGACAGTACGATACACTACCAAAGCGCCTACTTCAGGAGCCAATGCCAGAAGGACCAGCAAAGGGCAAGGTTGTCGAGCTAGACAAGATGCTTGACGAGTACTACAAGCTCAGAGGATGGAAAGATGGAAGACCAACAAGACAGAAACTACAGGAGCTTGACCTTGAGTGGGTAGCCAAGCTACTAGAAGATGAGGGACTCCTCCCTGAATAATCCAGAATACAAACTTCTACAAATAAAAAATTGGACTATTTACCACACATTTTCTAAACCTAGAACACTCGTAATAGAACTATCAACAGTATGCAACAGATCATGCACTTACTGCTTCAGGAAGGGAATTAAGAAATTTGAAGAAAAATACCTAGAAGAGAGCATTATACGCAAGATATTGGAGACAGAGAATAAGTATGATAAAATTGTACTAACAGGATATGGAGAACCTTCACTACATCCAGAATTTGACAGCATTGTATTAAAGCTTAGTGATATATCACACAGATTGCTAATAAATACTAATGGATCCCTACTGCAAGATCATATTAGTGTACTGTCAAAACTTATGAGGAAAGTAGAGATATTTCTAAGTGTTCACGATATTAGCTATACTATAAGCCTAGTAGAAGATCTCGTAAGCAAACTTGGGAGAAGCATTATCACGTGTATTAGGTGCATAGTCACAGTATCACAAGAAAATTTAGATAAGTGCATAGTAGCTATAGAGGAGCTAATTAAATTAGGAATACCTAAGATATATGTATCCTGCATAGTTCCTGTTAATTACAACATGTGTCAATGCTCCTGTATTGATTCTACAATATGCGAAAACACTATAAAACAACTTGCGCTAAGATCTGTCTTTGGATCTTTCATAAGGAACTCCTTTGTCTATGTTCCAAGATTTAGATCAAGTACCGGATTTTTCATATGTCCATTCGTGGAAAATGACAGTGTTTTTGTTCGTGCTGACGCTAGTGTATGTCCATGCATGTTCTACGCCTATGAATTGAGGACATATATCCACTGTATTGAGAGGGTGAACATACCGTTAGTATTTGGGAATTTGTATGAAAAAACTATTGAAGAAGTATGGAATCTTCCTGAGTATTCACGCTTCAGGTTTCTTGTAGCTACTAGACAGTTTCCTAACTGTCTAGAATGTGAACTTGAGCAGTACTGTAGTTTCACGATGAATAATCTTCAGGATTGCTGGGGAAATAGTCCAACATGTTCATATTGTCCATTTGCTAGAGGACTAGTGTACTGCCCAACATGATGACAAGCCTGGGGTCACTGAAAAAGGTTGATGAAAGGAGCACATGCTGATCAGCGTGGGTTCCACACTCATCACTTCATGTTCAGACCCCGTCCCACACATCATCCATCAAATGATGAGTCCAACGGGGACCTGAAAATATGATGAGTGCACGTCAGGCTGATCGAGAATTCTCTAATGATTAGAATGTTTTGGTGCGGGGGGTGGGATTTGAACCCACGCAGGCCTTCGCCAGCGGATCTTGAGTCCTTAGGGGTCGGGGCTTTTTGCCCCGACTGCCCCCTTTGACCAGGCTCGGGCACCCCCGCCCTGTTCGGACTTTACACATTTTTATGCTTTTAAAAGTCTTACTCTAGCAGTGTTCTTATGAATTTTATTGCCTTTTCTATATGCTCGTCTTCGTATATTTCAGGCACAGGATCTACATCCACTATTACAGGTTCTCCTCTCTGTTTTGCAAGTCTTAGTAGATATAGTCCACGACCAACCTTTTCAATAAATCTCGAGACAAGTTCTTCAAACTCCTTCTTAACCTCATTAAGTGGTTCCTTATCAACTATTAGTACGTCCTGTAGATCTTCTATGTCTGGTACAAATATGTTTACTTTAACATCTTCAGCACTCATGTAGAATCTATGCTCTACAACTGATACTAGTGCTTGAGGAGTTTCGACAAGTCCATCTATTTCGCTTTTTGCATATGTCAGTATGTAGGTTCTTCCTTTGACTTTATCTATGACATCACTTACGTTGCATACATCATATATGTGGTATCTCTTTGGAGTCGGCAATCCAAGGCTCTGCAGGTAGTTGTATAAAACTTCTCTACAGGCGCAGTGTATTACGAGGTCTGGATTGTTTATGACTATCTTAGGTTTTGATGATCTTGCTATAGCTGCAATTGGAATAAGCTTGTATACACTATATGCTCTTAGTAGTACTAGCGAGTCCTGAAGTTTTGATGAGAGTTCTTGAACGTCTACTACACTGTTCTCTAACTTTACTATTTCTGCACCTAGCTTGTTCTTGAGTGTGTACTCGAATTTTCGTGGCGTGTCTGAAATTACTATAAGTCTCATTACTGCACCTTGAGCTACCTCTTGACTTCTAGAACTTTCTCTAGTGCAGGTATCAGGTAGTTATCAACGTCCTGTCGCGTAATTAGGTAAGGTGGCAGAAGTCTGAGCGTAGTCTTGCCAGCAGATAGTGCAAGTACTCGATGCTCAATCATCTTGTCAACAAATGGCTCAGCATCCTGTCTCAGCTCTATGCCAATCATGAGACCAAGACCTTTCAGCCTCAGGAAGTATCTAGAATATGTCACAGTCTCCTCAAGTCTCTTGAATATGTACTCTGAGATCTGCCTAACCTTCTCAGGAACATTATCCTCAATAAACAGCTCACATGCTGCTGCGGCAGCAGCCATAACTACAGGATTACCGCCGAACGTTGACCCATGCTCACCAGGTTCAAACACGTCGCCAAGATCCTTCCTGAACACGGTCACGCCAATAGGTAATCCTCCTGCAAGTGGCTTACCTACTGTGAATATGTCAGGCTCAACACCATAGTACTCGAAAGCCCACGTGTATCCTGTCCTACCAAATCCACACTGTATCTCATCAAATATTAGCAGTACACCACGCTCCTCTGTAAGTCTCCTCAACTCCTTCAGGAAATCCCTCGTTGCAGGATTGACCCCGCCCTCCCCCTGTATTGGCTCTACAATAACTGCAGCAAGATCCTCAGTCACGACCTTATCAAGCTCATGAACAACATTGAATCTCGCAAACCTAACCTCAGGAACAAGAGGCTCAAATGGTCTCCTATACTTCTCATTACCCGTAACAGAGAGAGCACCAAACGTCCTACCATGAAAAGAGCCAACAAAGGCCAGAAACGCCTTCTTCTTAGTAATCTTTCTAGCAGCCTTCAAAGCAACCTCAACAGCCTCAGCACCACTATTCTGAATAACAACCTTCCCAAACCTCGAAGGCAAAAGCCTCGAGAAATTCCTCAAGAAACGAGCACGAGCATCATTATAGAACGTCATCGCACAAGTCATCAACCGCTGAACCTGCTCAACAATAGCCCTCACAATACGCTCATTACAATGCCCAAGAAACGCAACACCATAACCAGTATTACAATCAAGAAACATCCTACCCTCAACATCCCACACATACTGACCCCAACCACGAACAAGAACAAGACCCTTCTTACGATAATACCTACTAAGAAAGGAGTTCTCGAGCTCCATCAGCTCTGCAACATTCAGCAGGGACTCTTCCATACTTTCAACGGCAAACTAACCGACTAAAGCGAAATATAACTTTTACAATGGTACGCACAACGCTTCTAAATAGAGATGCGAGAACTAGCAAGAGAGTTTAACTATTTGATTAAAATTTTAGATAAACTATTTTTAAGTAAATTCTACCCTACTTAACTGACTCTAAGACATTATAAATGATGGTGTAACAAATGTTCCGTATGACGTAAATACCTCACAGTAATATGTACCTCCTTCGTACTTTGTGTCGAGATTCTTTACTACAATCTTGTACACATCTCCCGATACAGACGATACTTCGATACATGGTTCTGTACTGCTCTTAGTACACTCCTTGCTTACTACTTTTGCTACTGTACCATTTACGAAGTAGAGTACTGCTTCGCGTATGTACGTAGACAGTAGAGGATTCGGAGATCTCACGTAAATTGTCACAGTACAGGATTGAGAAGTGCACAAGCCCTCGACACTTAGTACCTGCATCTGTGCAGCAACTGATGCTGTAGTTGTTGTTGTTCCTGATGATATTAGTCTGCTGACCCATAGGTAGAGTATTACTCCTGCTACGATTGCTATTGCTATTAGCAGTATAGCGGCTACAATTGGCTCTATACCTCTCTTTGCAGTCTTTGTTCTCGCTGTTGTGGTAACCATCAGGTATTGAGTTGTTGTGAGGTTTTTATATGTTACTTGAGTAGTATGCGTTTCATATGTCTCTCATGATACAGCGAGTAATGTTTATTAATCTCAATGCGTCGCTGAGTGAGGGTCATTACTGCGAATTCGCTTCGTGAATCTATCAAGTCTGTACTAATAATCGGGTCTGGCCCCATTAAGATTGCTGAGGCTGCCGAATTCGATTATTCAGGCACGCAGGCACTTAAGGCCGTCAAGGAGGAGGGTATCAGGACTATACTTGTAAATCCTAACGTTGCTACAATACAGACTAGTCATGTCTTTGCTGATCGTGTGTATCTTGTTCCTCTTCGTCCTGAGTATGTTGCTAAGGTCATAGAGCGTGAGAGACCTGATGGTATAATGATTGGGTTTGGTGGTCAGACAGCACTTACTATTGGTGTAGCACTGTGGAAGATGGGTATTCTACAGAAGTATGGTGTCAAGGTTCTTGGTACACCAATTGAAGGTATTGAGGCAGCGCTTGATCGTGACAAGTTCCGTGCACTCATGCAGGAGCATGGTATTCCTGTTCCTCCTAGCAAGGCTGCGTATAGTCCTGAGGAGGCTATGGAGATTGCTGAGGAGATTGGCTATCCTGTAATTGTCCGCGTCAGCTTTAACCTAGGTGGGTCAGGTTCGTTTGTTGCCTGGAGTAGAGAGGAGATGCGTGAGAAGATCTACAGAGCATTTGCAAATGCTGGACTTGTAAAGTCTGTTCTTGTTGAGAAGTATCTTCACTTCTGGAAGGAGGTCGAGTATGAGATAATGCGCGACTACAAGGACAATGCTGTCGCGATTGCATGCATGGAGAACATGGACCCCATGGGAGTACACACAGGAGAGTCCATAGTCGTAGCTCCATGCCAGACCTTGACTGACAGAGAGTACCAGATTGGACGTGACTTATCGATAGCTGTTGCACGTGCAATCAAGCTCGTAGGTGAGTGCAATGTTCAGGTAGCTCTATCACCAACAAGCGAGGACGCGTACGTCATCGAGACTAATCCAAGAATGTCAAGATCGAGCGCACTCGCAAGCAAAGCCACGGGATACCCACTAGCATACATTGCCGCGAAGCTTGCCCTAGGATACACGCTTGATGAGCTGCTCAATAGAGTAACAAGGAGAACAACAGCATGCTTTGAGCC
>Ga0256834_1001008_pt1 | contig 19778 bp, 21 predicted proteins | sample 4281140metaG_FD_190536 | JGI IMG/M metagenome (GOLD analysis project Ga0256834, IMG submission 190536) | Hydrothermal vent microbial communities from East Pacific Rise, Pacific Ocean - 4281-140 | ecosystem: Environmental > Aquatic > Marine > Hydrothermal vents | place: Pacific Ocean: East...
TTTTCGATGATGCCATTGTGCACCACGGCCACGCGCTCACCGCTCATATGCGGGTGCGCATTGCGCTCTGCGGGAATGCCGTGAGTGGCCCAACGGGTATGGGCGATGCCCAATTCACCAACAATGGGGGTTTCCCGCAGGCGTTGTTGCAGGGATGCAACCTTGCCTACGGAACGAATGCGCTGCATGTGCCCGTTCGCATCCCGAATGGCGATGCCGGCCGAATCATAACCACGGTATTCCAGGCGCTTCAGCCCTTCCATGAGTACGGGGGTAATATCCCGATGCCCGATGGCGCCAACAATTCCGCACATGCTACTTCTCCTTTAGCGGCCGCTTCCAGCCTTTGATGGTTACCTGCTTGCCTCGCGCCACGGTCAGTTCTCCCGCTGCCGCATCTTTGGCGATGACCGAACCCGCGCCAATGGTAGCATCCGCGCCAATACACACCGGGGCCACCAATGCGGCATTGGAGCCGATGAAGGCCTTGTCTCCTATGGTCGTCCGGTGTTTATGGGCGCCGTCATAATTGCAGGTGATGGTGCCCGCGCCAATGTTGACGCCAGCGCCCATTTGCGTGTCGCCGATATAGCTCAGATGATTGATCTTGGAGCCGGAACCGATATTGGAGTTCTTGATCTCCACGAAATTGCCCACATGGGCGCCATCGGCAAGGCGGGTGCCGGGACGGATGCGCGAAAACGGCCCGATGGCGCTGCCTGCCCCGATAACTGCATTCTCGATCACGCAGTTCTCACGGATACACACGTTGTCAGCCACCTGCACATTGCGCAGGACGGTGTTTGCGCCGACAGAAACCCCGCTGCCCAGCTCCACCCGCCCCTCGAGGATCACGTTCACATCCAGGGTCACATCCGTGCCCGCAGAAAGGCTGCCGCGCAAATCGAAGCGGGCGGGATCCAGCAGGGTCACGCCGTCGCGCATCAGCGCCTCCGCCTGCCAGCGTTGCAGCACCCGTTCCAGGGTGGCAAGCTGCAGACGATCATTGATGCCCTCCGCCTCAACCGCATCCCCGGGCTGGGTGACATGTATGTCTATGGCATCGCGCACCGCCATGGCGATGATATCGGTGAGATAGTATTCGCCCTGGGCGTTTTTCGGGGAAAGTTCCTGCAACCATTGTTGCAGATGAGGAGTATCCACCAGCATGATGCCGGTGTTGATTTCCCGGATGGCCAGCTGTTCCGCAGAGGCGTCTTTGTGCTCCACGATGCATTGCACCTTGCCGGAGGCGTCGCGTTGAATGCGTCCGTAACTGGCTGGATCTTTCAGGACAAGCGTCATCAAGCCTACGCCGGTTTGTGCATGGGTGATGAGCTTTTGCAGGCTCTCTTTTCGGATCAGCGGCACGTCGCCATACAGCACCAGCACCTTGTCCATGTCCTGTAGCAATGGCATGGCCTGCTGCACCGCATGCCCCGTGCCCAATTGTTCCACTTGCTCCACCCAAAGCACGCCAGGCTCATTGACGGCATCCCGAACCTGTTCCCCGCCATGGCCATACACCACCACGGTTTTTTCCGGCTGCAGGGACAGCGCGGTTTCGAGCACATGAGCAAGCAGGGGACGCCCCGCCAATAAATGCAGCACCTTGGGCAGGCCGGACTTCATTCTTGTACCCTGTCCTGCTGCGAGAATGACGATGCCCAGTTTCATGAAAACTCCTTTTTAGTTGATGCTTGTCGATCCTGGCGCCTGAACGGAATGAATGCCGCTGGTGCGTTCCTCTCCGGGTTGTGCATCACGCACTTCAAGAACTTTTACTTGCACTGTCAGGGTTTTTCCCGCCAGGGGGTGATTTCCATCGATGGTTACTTTGCCATCTTCGATCTGTGAAATAAAGAAGGTCTTGGTTTCCCCCGCTTCATTCTGCATTTGCACTTCCGCGCCAACATGGCGGAACTGGGGAGGAACATTTTCCACATCATCGGTAAAGGTCAGTTCCGGATCATGCTCGCCAAAGGCATCCTGCGGGGCAATGCTGACCTCCACTTCATCCCCGGCGGTCTTGCCGGCAATGGCCTTGTCCATGCCCCCGATCAGTTCCGTATCCGAACCATAGACAAAACCGATGGGCAGGTCGTGCTGTTCGACAACATTGTCCTCCTGGTCACGAATGGTATAGCTGATGGAGACATATTTTCCTGGTTGTACGATTTGTTTAGTCATAAATTCACAATGGATAAAAAACGAACAGCCCTGACAGTGTTCACCGCCAGGGCCAGTATTGGGATACAGATCCGCTAAGTTGCTGTTATTTTTTTACTTTGCGCAGTTTTTCAATTGATCTGAGTTGCGCCATGGCTTCTACCAGCTCCGCCTGCGCCTTGGCCAGTTCCATTTTACCAGACTTGTTCGCCAGGGCCTCCTCGGCGCGCCGCTTGGCTTCCTTTGCCGCCAGCTCATCCAGATCCGCGGCGCGAATACCGGTATCCGCCATGATGGTTACGCGGAAAGGCTGCACCTCGATGATGCCGCCGGACACATAAAAATGCTCCATGGGCTTGCCCTGTCCGGGATCCACACGCACGTCTCCCGGCTTCAGGCGGGTAACCAGGGGCGCATGACGGGGAGCGATACCGATTTCGCCCATAACAGCAGGCGCATAGATCATCTCGCCCTGCCCGGAAAACAGGCTGCCTTCCGCACTGACGATATCCACATGCACAGTCATGGCCATGATTTATTCTCCAGCTTGGGCTCAGCTTTGCTGAGCGCCTCTTTCGATAACATCTTCGATACCGCCACACATGTAGAAGGCCTGCTCGGGCAAGTGGTCATACTCACCGGCAACGATGGCCTTGAACGACTTGATGGTGTCCTTCAGGGATACATACTTGCCCGGCGCGCCGGTAAATACTTCCGCCACGAAGAAAGGCTGGGACAGGAAGCGCTGGATCTTGCGCGCCCGCTGTACGATGAGCTTGTCGTCTTCGGACAGTTCGTCCATGCCCAGGATGGCGATGATGTCCTTCAGCTCCTTGTAGCGCTGCAGCACACCTTGCACCGCCCGCGCCGTCTCGTAGTGCTCGGTGCCCACCACATGGGGATCGAGGATCCGGGAAGTGGAATCCAGCGGGTCAACCGCGGGATAGATGCCCAGCTCGGCAATCTGCCGGGACAGCACCAGGGTCGCATCCAGGTGGGCAAAGGTGGTTGCCGGCGACGGGTCGGTCAAGTCGTCCGCTGGCACATATACCGCCTGGAAGGAGGTGATGGAACCTGTCTTGGTGGAAGTGATGCGCTCTTGCAACACGCCCATTTCTTCCGCCAGGGTGGGCTGATAGCCTACCGCGGAAGGCATGCGGCCCAGCAGCGCGGAGACCTCGGTGCCCGCCAGGGTGTAGCGGTAGATGTTATCGACGAACATCAGTACGTCACGGCCTTCATCACGGAAATGCTCCGCCATGGTCAGTCCGGTCAGGGCCACGCGCAAACGGTTGCCGGGGGGCTCATTCATCTGGCCATACACCAGGGATACCTTGTCCAGTACACCGCCTTCACTCATTTCGTGATAGAAGTCGTTGCCCTCGCGGGTACGCTCTCCCACGCCGGCGAATACGGAGAAACCGGAGTGCTCCACGGCGATATTCCGGATCAGCTCCATGAGGGTTACGGTCTTGCCCACGCCGGCGCCGCCGAACAGGCCGACCTTACCACCCTTGGCGATGGGCATGATCAGGTCAATAACCTTGATTCCAGTTTCCAGCACCTCGGTAGTAGTGGCCTGATCTTCCAGTTTCGGCGCTTCACGGTGGATGGGCATCACCTTGTCGGCTTTCACCGGCCCGGCGCCATCAACTGGTTCACCCAATACATCCATGATCCGTCCCAAGGTGCCCTGGCCCACCGGCACACTGATGGGCGCCCCGGTGTTGGTCACGTCCAGTCCGCGTTTCAAACCATTGGTTGATCCCATGGCGATGGTGCGGACAACGCCGTCACCCAGTTGCTGTTGCACTTCCAGAATCAGATCGTCTGATTCGATTTTCAGTGCATCGTAGATCTTTGGCATGGAATCGCGTGGAAACTTTACGTCTACCACAGCACCAATGATTTCCACCACATTACCCGTACTCATGTGCGGATCCTCTTAAAATTTAATGTTCGTGTCGCCCCGCTGGCGACGAATAACAAAAAGTCAAAAATCGTTATACCGCTGCCGCGCCACTGACGATCTCGGAAATTTCCTGCGTAATCGCCGCCTGCCGCGCCTTGTTGTAAACCAGTTCCAGTTCGTCGATGAGGCTGCCCGCGTTGTCGGATGCGGACTTCATCGCCACCATGCGCGCTGACTGCTCGCAAGCGCCGTTCTCAACCACGGCCTGGTACGCCAGGGATTCGACATAACGAGCCAGCAGATCAGACAGCACTTCCTCCGCCTCCGGCTCGTAGATGTAGTCCCAGTGATGCTTGAGCTTTTCCGCTTCTTCCTCTTCTTCCGTTTCCTGCAGCGGCACCAGTTGCTCCACCACGGGTTGCTGGGTCATGGTGTTGACGAAACGGTTGTAGGCGATGCGTACTTCGTCCACTTCACCATTGGTGTATGCGTCCAGCATGACCTTTACCGTGCCGACCAGGTCTTCCATGTGCGCCGCTTCGCCCAGCTGCGTCGCCTGGGCCAGCACATCACCGCCTACCCGGCTGAAAAAGGCGACAGCCTTGCTGCCGATCAGGCAGTAGCGCACGGCCACATCCGCCGCATGCAGCTTTTCCACATCTTTGACCAGACGGCGAAACATGTTGTTGTTCAAGCCGCCGCACAAGCCGCGGTCGGAAGAAACGATGATATAGCCCACCGATTTCGTTTCCCTTCTTTCCATAAAGGGATGCTTTACCTGGGGATGCGCCAGGGCCAGATGCCCGATCACCGTGCGCATCTTCTCCGCATAGGGCCGTGACGCCTGCATGCGATCCTGCGCCTTGCGCATTTTCGCTGCCGCAACCATCTCCATCGCACGCGTGATTTTCTGCGTGTTCTTGATGGAGCCGATCTGTGTGCGTATCTCTTTAGCGCCTGCCATGATTCAACCTTGTGTCAATGAATGCCTTAACCACGGATTACCAGCTATGGTTCGCCTTGAAGTCCTTCAGCGCTTCATGGAATGCCTTCTCGATCTCGTCATTCCAGTCGCCGCTTTCGTTGACCTTTTTCATCAGCTCGCTCTGGCTGCCGGCCATGTAGGAAAGCAGGGCCGCTTCAAAATCAACGATTTTGTCGGCATCCACATCGTCCAGATAGCCTTCGTTGGCGGCAAACAGCGAGATCGCCATTTCCGCCACGGACAGGGGCGAATACTGCGCCTGCTTCATCAGCTCGGTTACGCGTTGACCGCGCTCCAGCTGCTTGCGGGTGGCTTCATCCAGATCGGAAGCAAACTGGGAGAACGCCGCCAGTTCACGATACTGCGCCAGGGCCAGACGCACGCCACCACCCAGTTTCTTGATGATCTTGGTCTGGGCGGCGCCGCCAACACGGGACACCGACAGACCGGCGTTGATCGCAGGACGTATACCGGCGTTAAACAGATCCGATTCAAGGAAGATCTGGCCATCCGTGATCGAGATTACGTTGGTCGGTACGAAAGCAGATACGTCGCCGGCCTGGGTCTCGATGATAGGCAGGGCGGTCAATGAACCGGTTTTGCCCTTCACCTCGCCGTTGGTCAGCCTCTCTACCTCCGCCTCGTTGATGCGCGCTGCGCGCTCCAGCAGGCGGGAATGCAGGTAGAACACGTCACCAGGGTAAGCTTCACGGCCCGGCGGGCGGCGCAGCAGCAAGGACACCTGACGGTAGGCCCAGGCCTGTTTGGTCAGATCATCATAGATGATCAGGGCGTCTTCGCCGCGGTCGCGGAAGTACTCGCCCATGGTGCATCCGGCATAGGGGGCCAGGAACTGCATGGCGGCGGAGTCCGCTGCCGGGGCGGCGACGATAATGGTGTGATCCATGGCGTCATGTTCTTCCAGCTTGCGCACCAGTTGCGCAATGGTGGAGTTCTTCTGCCCCACGGCCACATAGATACATTTTACGCCGGTGCCTTTCTGGTTGATGATGGCGTCGATGGCGATAGCCGATTTGCCGGTCTGGCGGTCGCCGATGATCAGCTCCCGCTGACCGCGCCCGATGGGCACCATGGCGTCGATGGACTTGATTCCGGTCTGCACCGGCTGGTCAACGGATTTCCGCTCGATTACCCCCGGAGCAATCTGCTCCATGGGCGCGGTTTTCTCGGTCTCGATGGGGCCTTTACCATCCAGGGGATTCCCCAAGGTATCGACCACGCGCCCGAGAAGCTCCGGGCCAATGGGCACTTCCAGCACCTTGCCGGTACATTTGACCGAATCGCCTTCCGTAATGTGTTTGTAATCACCCAGCACCACGGCGCCAACGGTGTCACGCTCCAGGTTGAGGGCCAGACCGAAGGTGTTTCCTGGAAATTCCAGCATTTCATAGGACATGGCGTCCGCCAGTCCGTGAATCTGAACGATACCGTCTGTAACGGCGGTCACCGTACCTTCATTATGAGCTTCGGATTTCAGATCGAATTTCTCGATTCTGCTCTTGATCAGCTCGCTTATCTCAGAGGGATTGAGTTGCATGTCGCTTACCCGCTTAAATTCCTAATTCGTTGGCCAGCTGGGACAACTGCCCAGCCACTGAACCATCAATAACCATATCGCCTGCGCGAATCTTTACGCCGCCAATCAGCGCCGGATCCTTTCTGCTGCTGATGCTGACTTCCCGTCCCAGCTTTTTCTTCAAAGCTGCGGCAAGCTCTTTTTCCACATCAGGCTTGAGTGCATAGGCGGAGATGACTTCCACATCGATGGCACCATCATGTTCGTTCTTCATCTGGTGAAACAGCGTTGCAATATCCGGCAATGCCGGCAGCCGGTCATTCTCCACCAGCACCCGCAGCAGATTCTGCCCTTCTTCCGACAGCTTCTCCGCGCCGATGTCCAGCAACAGCTGCAACCTGCGCCCGTGCTCCACCGCCGGATTGACAATGATGTCCGCCACAGCCGGATCCGAAACCACCGCGGCCAGAAAGTCCAGCATCTCCGCCCAGCTGTCCAGCGTATCGGTCTCTACCGCCCGGGCAAACACGGCTTCGGCATATGGCCTGGCAATGGTAATCAAATCTTCAGCCATGGTGTCGCCTAGATCTGTTTCGCCAGAGAGTCCACAATATCCTTGTGAGCTTCGGCATTGATTTCCTTACGCAGAATTTTCTCTGCACCCAAAACCGCCAGTTCCGCCACCTTGGTGCGCAAGGCTTCGCGGGCCTTGTTGGCTTCCTGGTCGATTTCCGCCCGCGCCGCCGTGAGCAAACGCTCACCTTCGGCCCGCGCCTGATCTTTGGCTTCATCGACGATTTCCGCAGCGCGTTTTTCTGCTCTGGAAACAATTTCCGCAGATTGCTGCTTCGCTTCATGAAGTTTTTCCAGAGCCGCCTGTTGCGCCAGCTCTTTTTCATGCACGCCACGCTCGGCGGCTGCCAGACCATCGGCAATGCGCGCCTTGCGCTCTTCCAGTGCCTTGGTCATCGGCGGCCAGATATATTTCATGGTGAACCAAACGAACACCGCGAAAGATAGCAACTGGGCGAAGAGAGTCAGATTGATATTCATCCCGTTACCCCATTAAGACGAGAGGTTGTAAAGATCACCCGAGGTCTTAACCTGCAAGGGCGAACAGTACGTACATACCCAGACCTACAGCGATCATGGGTACGGCGTCTGTCAGACCCATGACGATGAAGAATTGCGTACGCAACATGGGAATCAACTCCGGTTGGCGAGCGGCGCCTTCCAGGAAGCGTCCCCCGAGGACACCGATACCGATAGCGGCGCCAACGGCACCCAGCCCCATCATGATAGCGGCGGCGATAACCAGCAGTGCTTGTTCCATGATTGTCTCCAGTTTTTTAAAGCAAAAAGTAAGTTAAAGTGAAATAAAATCAGTGTTCGTTATGAGCCATGTCCAGATAAACAATGGTCAGGGTCATGAAGATGAACGCCTGCAGGGTAATGACCAGAACATGGAACACCGCCCACACGAACTGCAGCGCCCCACCAAACAATCCCATAACGATGCCGGATCCGTACATCAACGCGATCAGTATAAAAATCATCTCGCCCGCATAGAGATTGCCGAACAGCCGCAGCGACAGGGAAATCGGCTTGGCGATGAGATTGACGCCTTCCAGAAACAGGTTGATGACGAAGAAGACAGGCTTGAGCGCAACATTCTCGGTCTGGAAAGGCATGCCGGTGAGCTCGTGAACAAAGCCGCCCACGCCCTTGATCTTGATGCTGTAATAAATGATCAATGCGAATACGCCCAGCGCCAGGCCAAAGGTGATATTGGGATCCGTCGTGGGCACGATCTTCATATGGCCAATGCCGATTTCCGCCGCAATGCGGGGAATGAGATCCACGGGCACCAGGTCCATGAGGTTCATGAGGAACACCCAGCAGAACACCGTCAATGCCAGGGGCGCGATGAGAGGATTGCGGCCGGAGAAAGAGCCTTTGACGCTGTCCTCGACGAAATCCACCATCATTTCCACAAAGTTCTGCAACTTCCCGGGAACCCCGGCAGTGGCGTTTTGCGCCGCCTTATAAAAGAAGTAGGAAAACAGCGCCGCCAGCCCCACGGACCAGAACAGGCTATCCAGATGCAGCGCCCAGAAACCCATTGCCTTGGCCTCTGCTGCAGAATGCGCAATCCCCCAGCTGCCATCGGGAAGACGCCCGAAAGTCAGGTTGGTGAGATGGTGCTGGATATATTCGCTGGAAGTAATCGTATCGCCGGAAGCCATCGTTTCTACTTATCTCTGTGCCTCACCTGCCAGCCAGTGCGCCAAAAGTGGGGACACTACCTGAACCAGAAAAAAACTCGCAAAAAGAGCCACTGCACTCAGCGGCCTTACCCATATAAAAACAACCGCAAAGGCGCAAGCCACCAACAGCAATTTGCCAACCTCTGCAATATAAAATCTTGTTACCAGGACGCCCGGCTGCTGCGCCCGATAAGGTGCAAACACCAGAAAGGCAAATAACGCGCTTGCCCCCAACGCAATGCCGCCCCCGAGAAACGCCGACAACGCCGCGGTTTTCCCGAATGCCATACCAGCCAGGGCAGAGACAAATACCAACCCTGATTGAATGACCAACAGTCGCTTGAGACGCTGCCAATCGAGCGGCCTGCCCCTCAATTTTCCGCGCCTCCTTGCAAACCTGGCGCATCATAAGTTTTTTTGCGCATAAGGTCAACCGATATAGCCATTAAATTTTACCGTAACAGTGGAAAGGATTTTCAGCGCAAAAACTACTTGATGTGAGCCATGATTCCTTCAAGCTCATCCAGGTTATTATAGCTGATTACCAGTTTTCCCTTGCCGCCGGACGCCTGCTTCAGCTGCACCGGCGCGCCCAGTCTGTCGGTGAGATCCTGCACCAGGCGACGCACATCCGGGTCTTCTTCCGCCGGCGCGACGGAACTGCGGACAGGCGCGCCGCCATGGGCCTTGAAGCGGCGCACCAGCGCCTCGGTTTCCCTTACCGACAGGCCTTTTTTCACTACGATTTGGGCGGCCTGACTCTGCAGCTCGTCTTCCAGCGCCAGCAGCGCCCGGGCATGGCCCATTTCCAGGTTTCCTGCTTCCACTTCCTGCTTTACATCCGGATTGAGATCCAGCAGGCGCATCAGATTGGTCACCGTGGTGCGCGACTTGCCCACGGCCTGCGCAATCTGTTGATGGGTGAGCGTAAATTCCTCCAGCAGACGGTGTAATGCCTGGGCCTCTTCCAGGGGATTGAGATCATCCCGCTGAATGTTTTCGATCAAGCCCATGGCCATGGCGGTCTGGTCATCGACATCTCGCACTACCACGGGAATTTCCGACAAGCCCGCCAGCTGCGCCGCGCGCCAGCGGCGTTCGCCGGCGATCAGTTCGTGCTTGCCGCCACCAACGGGACGCACCACCACCGGCTGCACCACACCCTGGGCGGCAATGGAATCGGCCAGTTCCCGCAACTTGTCTTCATCGAAATGCCGCCGGGGCTGAAAGCGCCCGCGCTGTATCAGATCCACCGCCAGCAAGGCCGGCGCGCCATCGCCTGCCGCCCCGGCCTCACGGCTGCTGTGGGAGGCGGATTGCGCGCCACCCAAGAGCGCATCCAACCCCCTGCCTAATCCTCGTTTTGCCATAATATTCAGTCGCTTGTTGATTGTGACTCGTGCCGGCGCACCATTTCGCCCGCCAGGGCCATATAGCTTACCGCACCCCGGGAGTATCTATCATACAGGAGAACCGACTGCCCATGACTGGGCGCTTCGGCAACGCGCACGTTGCGCGGGATAATGGTGCGGAACACCTCATCGCCAAAGTGCTCGATGAGCTGCCGGGAAACCTCCGCCGACAGCCGGTTGCGCATGTCATGCATGGTGCGCAGGATGCCTTCCAGCTTCAGTTGTGGATTGTAGTATTCCCGGATTTGCTCAATGGTGTTGAGCAGCCCGGTCAGCCCCTCCAGGGCATAGTATTCCGTCTGCAGGGGAACCAGTACGCCGCCACTGGCGACAAACGCATTGATGGTCAGCATGCTCAGAGAGGGCGGACAGTCGATGAGGATGTAGTCGTAGTTGTTCTGAAGCGGCTTGAGCGACAGGGCCAGGCGGCGCTCTTTCATGGGGTGATTCATCAACCCCACCTCGGCGGCGGTAAGATCGGTATTGGACGGCAGCACGTCGAACTGGTCCGCTGCGCTGCGCTGCAATACACCGCGCACAGGGGTGTTTTCCAGCAACACGTCGCAGGCGGACGCTTCCAGCTCATGCTTGTCCACCCCGCAGCCCATGGTGGCATTTCCCTGGGGGTCCAGATCCACCAGCAACACGCGCTTGCGCACCCCCGCAAGAGCAGAAGCAAGGTTTACCGCCGTGGTGGTCTTGCCTACGCCGCCCTTCTGGTTGGCTATGCTGATGATCCGCACCATGTAACGCTCATGATCCTGAATGGAAAGGCGTCAGTTTACCAGCCTGGGAGACAAGGTGGTAGAAGCGTACGAATCGTCCGTCAGGCGGAAAGCAGATGGTATTCCCCGTAGCTTCCTTCTGGTGCAAATAAATTCACCGGCTTCAGCGCAACCCCGCCTCCCCCGGCCTGCAGCCGATGACCGGATTCTTCACCGGCGCCGCCCTCTTCAGGCAAACGCACGGTCACGACATCACTGCCCGGCAGCAGAATGCCGCCGAAATAGTTGCGCAGCCGCACCTGCCATTTTCCCACGCCGGCGCCATCCCAGCAGGCCAGCGCGCCGGTACGATTTTCTTCGAAAGGAAGGTATGCAAAATGGCCGGTTTCCGGATCCGGCTTGTGGCAATGTACGGCGCCACTCGCATCCGTCACCTTCACCTCTTCCAGAAGCGGCTGCCAGTTCCTGCCATCGGCGCTGACTTCCACCACATAACTGTGCCTGGGCAGGGGTACGCCCTGAATGAGAAAACCTGGGGAGCCGCCCCCCAGCAGAATCTGTCCGGGCTCGGCCGTTTTCGCGGCAAAACCGCCAATGATGGCGATCTCTCCCGGCGCCGCCCGCACCCGTGGCGCAACAGTAAGACAGGCCTCCGCAAATCCCTGTTCCGGCGAGACGCACTGGAACTTGCTGCGGGAGCCGGCCTCGCTTTCAGACAAGATGCCCCGCACGCACAAAACACGGCTGTTTTCGCCACAATCCTGTCGGTAGGCTTCCAGATCCACGGGCAGGCGCAACACATAGTCCGCACCGCCTGCGGGAATCTCACCCAAAGCAGACAACGGCATATCCACCACGCCGAGATAGGTTGAAAATGCGCCACTGTCGTCCGCGTCCAGCCAAAATGTAACATGGTGGCGAGAGGAAACACGCTTGCCCTTTCCCACATGCACCACCGCCAGCAAGGCGTCATCCTGCGCCGCCAATCCGATTCCGCACAACCGCTCTCCTCCCTCTTCCCCGATCTCCCCTGCCACTGTTCCGCGGAGCCGGCTGGAACAAAGACATACCCTGGCCTCGGCGACATTGCCGAATACCGGCTTCCACTCGGGAGCATTGGCCGGCGGCGCATCATTCCAGGAAAGTATGGCCCTGACCCTGGCCCAGGGTGCGGGAAATTGCTCTTCCTCCCGCGCCAGCGGCAAAGAGACGGCATGGTGCCGATTCTTCACTGTGGGCGCATTATGCACAGCCACACTGGCGCAGCCCTGATCCTCCCAGCTCCCGCCATCATCGAACGAGAGATAGAACCGCACATATTCCGGCTCGCTGCTGATCCGCGTACCCGTGGCATACCCCTCCGGCCGATGAAGACAAATCACCGCCGCCAGCAGCTTGTTCCGGGGGTTGTAGCCCAGACAGCGAATTTCCTCGTACCAGGTGTTGCAACGGACAACCTTTCTCGCGGACAGGGAACTGGACAGGGCGTTGCCAAAATAATTGGGATTGCCTTGCAGCAACAGGCGGAACATGCGCCGCTCCCGCAAACACGAGGGATCAGCCGCCGAAGCATCTGTTTTCGAAATCTTGTTACGCTGCTGCACCATTTCGAACTCCCCTTCGTCTGATCTTGCACTTCTATAATTTCACTATAGGCGCAATCACGCACGGTGCATATGGACAAACGCCCCGAATCTCTGTAGGAAAAATCTCACAATGCCGGGCGAAGCACGATTCCGTGGCGCTGGCCGGCTTCGGCGGGAACCACAAGGGGATGGATTTCGTAGTGAAATTCCCGCCCCAGGGCTTTCAGTTCTTCCTCGGGCACCACGCCCTTCATGGCCAGCCAGCAACCGCCGGGGGCGAGCATATGCCGGGTGAGCCGGAGCATGTCCGGCAAGGCGGCAAAGGCGCGGGAGGTGATGGTGTCGTAGGATCGGGGAGGCTGGAATCGTTCTGCGCGGGCTTGCTCCACCTGGAGGTTGTCCAGACCCAGCTCCAGCTTTGCCTGCCGGAGAAAACGGGTCTTCTTGCTGTTTGCATCAAGTAGCGTAAACCGCCTTTCCGGATGGAGAACCGCCAGGGGAATGCCCGGCAAGCCCGCGCCACTACCCACATCCAACACGGAATCACCCTGCAGCAAGGCATGAATGGAAAGACTGTCCAGCAGTTGCCTGGACACCATCTTCATGGGATCGCGCACTGCGGTGAGGTTGTAGGCCCTGTTCCATTTTTCCAGCAGGGCCAGATAGTCCAGCAATTGCCGCTGTTGTTGCGGGCTGGCGCTCAACTCCATCTCCGCCAGCCCTTTTTCCAGTTGTTCCGTCCAGAAATCCGGCATCAGAGTCCCCTTGCGCATTTCCTTTCATCCATTGCTGGATTCCCTGGCGTTGTTCATTACCTGCCGGTCAATGGCGGCCATGTCATAAGCCCCATCCTGGTCCAGCTCTCCAACCAGATCCTGGCGTATCTTCACCGTAAGTTTCGCCAGAGAGACAGAGATGGCGTCACCTTCGCTTTTGTCCAGGGCTTCATCCCTGGCGGATCGGTTGAACACCTTCAGGAACTCCTGATACTGCACCAACACTGCCGGGCTGGCCACCATGGCCAGCTTGTGGGTGAGAAACTGCAGGCGCACCTGGTCTTGCTCGGTTACGGTTTTTTCCAGCACCAGTTGTTCGATATGGCTGATGAAATCCATGTAGATTTCGGATTTGAGTTCGATGAACTTGATGCTCTGTTCCTTCTTCAGCTCCACCTCGGTCTGCTTGTTGAGCAGCATGGCGGTAATCAGCACCGTGGCCACAGTACCGAGGATAATCAGCACGATCTCCTGGGTGAAGGGCGCCCGATCCATGACCCGGTAGGCATAACGCAAGAAAGCATAGCCACCCACCACCACGATGGCGGTAAGGCCCAGATACAGCAGGTTTTCCCGGACGGTTTTCATATTTCCCTCAGCCCCTCGGAAGGCTCCACCCTTGCGGCGCGAATGCCCGCAAGTATAGCCGCCAGCAAGGATGCGCCGACGGTGATCGCCAGCGCCATGGCGTAATGCTCGGGCAACAGGCGGCAAACTTTCTGGGCGCCGTCCAGCTGCGGCGCGAGCAGGGCATTGATGGACCAGGCGGCGGCAGCGAAAATGCCGCAGGCCAGAACCCAGCCGAAAAATGCCGTATACAGTCCCTGCGCCATGGGGAAGAGAATAATCTCCCCGCTGCGAAAGCCCACCAGGCGCAGCACCGACAACTCCTTGCGCTTGCGATCCACATTCGCCCACAGGCTCGCTCCCAGGGAAAGGGAAAATCCCCCCAGGCCGATCAGGGCAATGGCCCAATAGATTGCAGACAGGGTTCTGTCCATGCGCTGCACGCTTTCGATATCCGCCGCCTGGGTACGCACATTCATGCCGCTGCGCACGAAACTGTCCCGCAGACCGGCCACGTCATAGATGGATCTGGCATACAGGCGAAAGCCGGTGTACTGGCGTTCCCGTTCCGTTACTGCACCCTCCCAGCCCAGGGCGGGCACCGCATGACCGTCACGAAAATCCTCCAGGGCCTCCACCAGCGCCACGGAAGCGAACAAACCATCCCGGCTGAAAGCCGCCGCCGGAGCAATGGCCGCCACCTGCAGGTTCAGGGTAACCCGCTCCCTGCGCCCGTTATACTGCCGCAGCAAGCTGCCTTCGATATGATCCCCCGCACCCACCTGCAGCTTCCTGGCGGCACTGGCGGACAGCACGACCTTGTCCAGGCCCGAGGGCGGCGCCAGGCGCGGATCCAGCAGGGGATCTCCCTGGGCGGAAGGAATCACCTCAAACTGCAGGATGCGCCCCGCCTCTTCGCTGCGCACCGACAATGTGGAGGCAATGCTGCGAATCCGCGGCACGATGAAGTCCACATCGTCCCGTTGGCGCAGGCTGTCGATCCAGGCCCGGTCGTAGCGGCCGCTGCCCACAGGTCGGATCTCTCGCTTCAGCGGATCCTCCACCAGCGCATCGACCATGGCCCCCACAACACCGAACTTCAGGCCGAACAGCACCAGCATCGGCCCCAACACCGCCGCCAGGGCCAGCACGAAACAGATGGAGATCCGCCATTCATGAAAGTAGTCCCGGCTCGCCAGGGCCAGGCTGTGGCGCTGTTGGCGAAACATCATCCGCTCACCACGGTTTCGGTCATGCGCCCGTCCCTGGAGCGGCGGGTATGATGCGCCAGCCGGCGCAGCCCCAGTTGCTTGATATGCCGCCAGGCATGGCTGGCGACGATCACCGTGATATTGCGCTCCTCCACCATGCCGATAAACAGGGACATGATTTTCTCCGCGGCAAAGGGATCCACCGAGGCGGTGGGCTCGTCTGCAATGATGATGGCGGGTCGGTGCGCCAGGGCGCGGCCGATGGCGACGCGCTGGCGCTCTCCCGTGGACAGGGCGTCGGGCAATTTGCGCAAGTGCCGCGTCAATCCCAACTCCCTGGCCAGCTTCTCCACCGTATCGTCCGCCGGCATTCCCAGCATCTGCCGGGACAGGTTGATGTTGTCATAGATATTCAGATACGGCAGCAAGCCGCCGGTCTGCATGACATAGCCCATATGCGTCTTGCGCAACGCCGCCAGGCGGTCGCGCTTTTGCTTGCGCCAGGCGGCGCCGATGTCAACCGCATCGGCCTGACCCGCATGAAACCGGAAGCTGCCGGCATCACTGGGTTGCAGGATAAAGGCCAGCATGTCCAGAAGGGTGGACTTGCCACAGCCGCTCTCGCCGATAAGGGCGATTTTCTCACCCCGGTGGATGCGCAGGGAAGGCACCCGCAGGCCGAAGGTGTAGCCGTTGCTGCTGCGGGTTTTGGCGACGTCCTTGAGCTGGTAGATGATTTCCGGAGTGCGGGCCGGCGTCATTACGGCAGCATGTCCAGGGACAGGGGGTACACGGAATCGCCGCTGACCGGGCCGTTGTCCAGACTGATCCACAAATCCGTATTGTCATGCAGGGCCTGGTAGTAGGTGATTTTTTCTTCCAGGCTGCGCAGGAATTCGATCTGCCGTCCGGCGGGCCAGTTCTGCCAGTCTTCCAGCGACAGGGACACGACTTCGCCGGCATAGGGCAGGCCTTCGATATAGTCGCCGATAAAGCCCATGTCCACCAGGCTGTTGCCTTCCCCCGCCGTGGTCGCGGTGGTATGCCCCAGCTCTTCTGGGTTGCGCGAAATGGTGGCGGCCAGGCTCTTCAGCTCATTGAGAAAGTTCTGTGGCGACAACAGCCCATCTTCTGCGGTGCGCAGCACCTGCCGCAGGATATCGTGGAGATCCGACAACTGATCACGGGTGAGCAGCACCCGCACATCCACGCTGCGACGCTGCGGCTGGCGAAAATCCCGATCCAGCATCCAGGCGTTGAAGACCCGCGGCGGCTGGCCCTTGATCTGTTGCAGATACTGCATGCGCAGGGCGTAGCCGAGTTTTTCCACCTTGCTCTGCAGCTCACTCAGGCGCGGGTTGTTTTCCGCCTCCGGCTCTTGGGGCTGGGCTTCCAGCCCCTGGGCCACCTGGGCGGAAATCTGCCCGGCGAGGCTGTCCAGCACAGCGCCGAATTCCTCCACATTGCCCGTGGGTACGCCATAGTACAGGCTGCCGATACCGGGGAAATCGGACAGCGCCCGGTACTGGGCCTCCGCCGCATCGTGATCCGCCATCTCCGCGGGGGTCTTCAGGTGCAGTACGAACAGGGCAATGCCGTTGTCCTGGGCCAGCTGGCGCAGCTCGGCAGTGCCCAGACCCGTGGTGGACAGCGGGTCATCGCCTTCCCGCGCGCCGGCATCGGTGATGAGCACCACATAGCGGGCGTCATGCCCCTGCCAACCCATGCCTTCGATGGCCTGCCGCAGGCCGGCGTAGGCGTCTTCACGGAAGTCCCTGCTGGACACCCTCGCAGCGGCGAGCTGATCGACCTTTTCCAGAAACACGCCAGGATCGCGCCCTTGCGCCAGGGTGACGAAAGTCCTTGCAGTGAAATCCAGGCCGGGAGCCGCCCCGGCATTGTCCCGAAACGCCACCAGTCCGAAATTCACCCTTCCGAGCTGCCCCGCGTCGCCGAGGCGGTCGTAGATCTTCATCACCGCGTCCCGGGTGCGCTGGATATATTCATCCATGGACAGACTGGCGTCGATGACGAACACCAGGCCCGCAGTATATTCTTTTTGCAGACCGTCCTGCGCAGCCGCCCGGTTCTCCTGCGCCGACAGGGGCACGCTGGCGATCTTCAGCATGCGCGCCTGTTCCGTACCCAGCCAGGTGTCCTCATAGTCGAGAATCGGCACCAGATAGAAATCCTTGCGTATATCGATATGACCAGCGGGCTGGATGGCCACGACGGGCGCATCCGCCGGCAACCGGCCTTGCACCGCCTGCGCATAGAGCCGCCGGTATTCCTCTCCCCCGGCGTTTTTCACCAGGGCCGCCAACGCCGCCTTGTCGCGCAGCATCAACACCCGATCCCGCCCTGCGGGATCCTTGAACACCACGGTCAGCCCCTGGTTCCAGGAAATGCTGTCTTTCGCTGCCAGCCAGCCTGCCAGGCCGCCGTGGCGATCCATTCCCACCAACAGCCATTCTTCACCCTGCAGGGTTTTACGTTCATACACATAGAGTGCGCTGAAGGGCGTGGCCACCATGCCTTGTTCATCCCCAGGCTGATCATGAAGACGCGCATCGGGAACGGTGAGCACGCGCTGGTACAGGGCGCGCTTACCTTCCATGAGCAACGGTTTTTTCCCTTCCGCGAGAACCTGGGCGCTCCACAGCATCAGCAGCAGCAAACAGCCTTTCCGCATCATTTTCATCATTTCCATTTTTCCAACAGCACCGCCGCCTGTTCATCCCCTGCCCGGGCGGATTTTTCCAGATCCGCCAGCAATTGCGCCAGGCGCTGCCCGGCCAGGGCATTGCCGCTGCGCTGCGCCTGCAAATACCATTTGTGCGCCTGCACCACGTCGGGACGGGAAAGCGCCGATGCTTGCGCCTGGAAGAACCGGGGATCCGCTTGTTCCGCCAGCACCATGGCGGCCCCGGCATGGCCTTCTTTCGCCGCCTTGAAGTACAGCAGCCAGGCGTCCGCAAGCCTGCCCCGGGACTGGAACTCCTGCGCCCGGGCGAACAGGGCATCCGGTTTCACCGCTTCCCCCCTCATGTCCGCCAGATATTTGCGCGCCGCATCGCCATCATTCTCCCCACCAGCGTCCGCGGCCCGCTCAGTGTCTTCCACAGGAGCGCGCGCCTGCTCTTCCATGGCATCGCCGGTTTCTCCGCCCGCTGCCGGCGGAGGGATGTCCTCCACCCGGTTTTCCGCCTCGGGCACCATCAGCACGGCAACCAGGGTGGCGGCGGCAACCAGGCTGATGACCAGCCACAGGCGGTTGGATGCGGCTGTTTTGTTCGTATTTTGTCCGTCTTGCATAGAAATGTACCGACAACCCGGCCCTAGCACCAATCGGCGAAACAAGGATATTATCGCAATTTCCACCTGGATGTGCTGAACGCCGATGAAAACAAGAAATTTGATCCTGCTCGTACTGGGGCTGGCCCTATGGGCCGCCACCGCCTGTTCCCGCCCCCCCGAACGCAACTACCTGGACAGCCTGCGCAGCTATTGGCAGGGCGTCTACCCCGACGGTGGAAAGACCCTCTACTGCGGCAAGAAGTTCCGCCCTTTCGACCGCAGCGTGAACGTGGAACACGTCTATCCCATGAGCTGGGTCACCAAGAAGCTGGGCTGCGGCAAGCGCGAGCAATGCCGCCACAACAGCCCGCGCTTCAACCGCATCGAATCCGACATGCACAATATGTACGCGGCGCGCAAGGACGTGAACCGGACCCGCGGCGCCATGGCTTTTGGCCTCATCAAGGGCGAGAAGCACCATTTCAAGGACTGTGATTTCGAAGTGGACTTCCGCGCCCGCCGGGTGGAGCCCCGGCCGGAAGCACGCGGCCGCATCGCCAGGGCCATGCTCTACATGGCCGACGAGTACAATCTGGACATCTACCGCAAGCAGCGCCGGATGCTGGAAAAATGGCACAGGCAGTATCCGCCCGACATGGAGGAAAAGCGCCACAACGCTGCGGTAGCGAAGATCCAGGGCAAGCCGAATCCTTATATCAAATAGCCTTCGGCGCAGAAAAGTGTAAAATCATCGCCCATTCTTGAACGCGAATCCGGATGATCCATGAGCACACTGAAAAATGACCGCTTTTTACGCGCCCTGCTGCGCCAGCCTGTAGACATGACCCCGGTGTGGATGATGCGCCAGGCGGGGCGCTATTTGCCCGAATACCGGGCCACCCGGGAGAAAGCGGGCGATTTTCTCAGTCTGTGCCAGAACCCGGAGCTAGCCTGCGAGGTTACCCTCCAGCCCCTGGAGCGCTTCCCCCTGGACGCCGCCATTTTGTTCTCGGACATCCTCACCATTCCCGACGCCATGGGCCTGGGCCTGTATTTCGAGGAAGGCGAAGGTCCCCGCTTCAAGCATCCCGTGCAGGACAAGGCCGCCATCGACGCCCTGCCCGTGCCCGATCCGGAAGAAGAGCTGCGCTATGTAATGGACGCCGTGCGCACCATCCGCCGGGAGCTGGATGGGCGGGTGCCCCTGATCGGCTTCTCCGGCAGCCCCTGGACCCTGGCCACCTATATGGTGGAAGGCGGCAGCACCAAGAATTTCGCCCTGTCCAAGGGCATGATGTTCGACCGCCCGGATCTGATGCACGCCCTGCTGGACA
>Ga0256834_1001009_pt1 | contig 19751 bp, 16 predicted proteins | sample 4281140metaG_FD_190536 | JGI IMG/M metagenome (GOLD analysis project Ga0256834, IMG submission 190536) | Hydrothermal vent microbial communities from East Pacific Rise, Pacific Ocean - 4281-140 | ecosystem: Environmental > Aquatic > Marine > Hydrothermal vents | place: Pacific Ocean: East...
TGCACTGTAAACAGGACCTAAATCTCCGTTTTCGTCGGCCCATTCATTCCATATACGCACTCCATTTTCTTGCAGATATTTAATATTGGTATCACCGTTTAAAAACCAAAGCAATTCGTGTATAATAGATTTTAAATGCACTTTTTTTGTTGTAACTAACGGAAATCCTTTTTGTAAATCAAAACGCATTTGATAACCGAACACACTAATGGTACCGGTGCCGGTGCGGTCGTTTTTTTCGGTGCCGTTGTCTAAAATATGTTGCAAGAGCTCTAAATAATTCTTCATAATAAATCGGTTAATTTACTGTCAAAAATAATCAAAATTTTAATTCTTTATAAATCGCGCCTTCCGGTTGCAGTATACTTTCAATAATCTGAATTTTAACTGGCTTGGTATAATGTATGTCCACATTAATATTTTCAACAGCTTGGTAAAAATCAGGTGTAACCCTTTTAATACGTGCCAAAGTAATATGCGGTTTAAAATGGATCCGGGGCTGATCGATAAAACCGTTTTCAAATAAAATTATTTGTATTTGACGGTATATATTTTGCAAAACTTGGCCTTGGTCATCAACATTAATATATAAAACGGACGGCTTATTTTTTCGCTTAAAATATTTAAGGCCGTTCAAATGCAGATCAACGGGATAGTTGGTCTCTAATACCGGTTGTAATACATTTTTTAATTTCAAAATCTCATTGTTAGGCATTTCACCTATAAAATGAAAAGTAATATGTAAATTTTCCGGTTGTCGCGTCCATTTAGCCTTAAAAATAACCGGTGTTAATATTTTTTGCACTTCATTATATAATTGAAAAATGTCGTTACCATGAATAAAACTGCCTATAAAAATACGTTTTGGTGTCATATTATTTTAGATATTTAAAACCCAGTTGATTAAACAAACGACCTTCCATAGTTTTATGGTATCGCTTTAAGTCCTTAATATTTTCAGTTTTAAACCAGGTTTCCAAGTGCATCAATTTAACATTTAAGCGTTGTTTTTCGGTATAATAAATTAGCCTGTTTTCATTATCCAATGCCAAATTATGCCGCAATTGTTTTAAACTGTTGATAAATTTTTTTCGATTAAGTTTTGGCCGGTAAAATTTCAATAGTTTATCAAAATCTTTCTCATACAAAATACTGTTTTCGCAAGTCTGACATTTGTAAATTTTAACCCCGTTAAATTGATATAAATCTGTATTTTCCGAATGACAATTACAACATTTTACAGTGTTTTTTTGAGATGATAAACGCATATTTGACAGTGACAAATCTGCTTTCATCCTTGAATAGGCATAAGCTACTTTGAGTAATCTGAATTGAAAATAAATCAATAACAAATAAACAGGCAAAAATAAAGCCACCAAATTTTTATTAAATATAAAGCCGTCGTATAAACCATGTGCCAAGGTAGCCAAAATAAAAGCCAATAATAAACCTAAATAATTGCGATGAATTCTTTTGTGCACATAAAAAGCAATTCCCATATATACCGAAAACGAAATATGACCTATAGTTGCAAATAAAAAACGTTTGGCTAATAGTGTATAAGGAAAGACGGCATGCGAGGCATAAAAAATATTTTCTATAACGGAAAAGCCTAAAGATATGGCTGCCGCATAAATAATACCGTCCACTATTTCGTCAAACTCTTTTTTGATTAAAGGATAAAGTAAAAAAAGCGTCGCCAATTTTGAAAATTCTTCAACCGTGCCAACTTTTAAAATGGCATCGGTCAAATTATACTTGGGATGAATAAACAAGTATAAAAATGTAGAAACCAAAACGGAAATTATGCCACCCAAAAATGAAAATAAAACCAAACGTCCCAATGGTTCTTTGTCATACTTATCATAAGAACGTATCAGCAATAAAAATAAAAATCCAATAAAATAAGAAAGAGCTGCTAACCAAAAAATATTCACATTCATTCAAACCGGTTTTGATTTTTCAAAGATAAGGATAAAACTAATTCCTAAAATCAAATTCGTCCTTATTACCGGTTAAAATTCTATAAATACATAAGATACAAGTTACAAATGTGTTAGAATAACGAGTTATATTAGGGCTTGCTGAAAAACGCTTAAATATTGAATATCAATATAATACAATCGCTTATTCGATGAGAAATGTATATTTTTTTTCATATAAAAACATAAAATTCCTTACACTTGTAAAACGCGTAACTTTTATATTTCTGCTGCTCGGAAGCACAACAGCTTTGCAACTTGGTCACTTTGAAGTATCTATATACATTTACAATTCACAAATTACAAATCTATTGCACTTCCGACCTTTTCAGCAAGCCCTATATTAATACATTTTAACGAAGTAGATTGTAGATTTAGTTAAATTTAGACCGAAACGACAATATTTTCCTGTTTTCTTAAAATTTAATAGTTTTATAATCAACAGGTTACATCATATTTAGATTTTTAACCATATTCAATGCAGATTAATTAAGTGAATTTTTCATTTTTTAATAATAAATGTCTTTATTTCTCTCAATTTTTATGCTTAATTTTGACTAATAAATTTGCAGTTATGCCACAATTATCAAATAAAGGAAAAAACATGCCGGCATCACCTATTCGTAAACTGGTGCCTTTTGCCGATGCCGCTAAAAAACGCGGTGTAAAAGTCTATCATTTGAATATTGGTCAGCCCGATATCAAAACCCCCGATAATGTTTTGAATGCCATCAAAAACATTGACTTGGACTTGATTGCCTACAGTCCGTCGCAAGGCTATGAAAGTTACCGGCAAAAATTAGCCGGCTACTACCAAAAAAACGGGATTGACATCACCGCGGATGATATAATTGTTACAACCGGTGGATCCGAAGCTTTATCTATTGCCATTGGCAGTATAGCCGATCCCGGAGATGAAATTATCATACCCGAACCATTTTATGCCAATTACAACGGTTTTGCCAAACAAAATGCTGTCAATGTAGTGCCGATACATTCATCGATTGATGATAATTTTGCCTTACCCCCCATTGCAGAATTTGAAAAACTGATTACACCAAAAACCAAAGCCATATTATACAGCAATCCGGGTAATCCGACGGGATATGTTTACAGTGAAAAAGAAATAGAACAATTGCGGAATCTGGCTTTAAAACATGATATTTTTATCATAGCCGACGAAGTTTACCGCGAATTTATCTACGGTGATACCACTCACCATTCCATTCTGCATCAAAAGGACATGGATAAGCATGCCATTATCATTGATTCCGTATCTAAACGTTACAGTATGTGTGGGGCTCGTATCGGTGTTTTGATTTCGAAAAATAAAGATTTGTTGCAAACCGCCATGAAGTTTGCCCAAGCCCGCTTAAGCCCGCCTACCTTGGGACAAATAGCAGGCGAAGCAGCCATAGACACACCCCAATCATATTTTGATGATGTCATCCATGAATATAAAAACCGGCGTGATACTTTAATAAAAAAATTACAAGAAATAAACGGTATAAAAGTGGCCGAACCCAAAGGTGCTTTTTATGTTATAGCAGAACTGCCGGTTGATAATGCCGAAAGTTTTGCCCGGTGGCTTTTAGAAGAATTTGATGATGCCAACGAAACGGTTATGGTGGCGCCTGCTGCCGGTTTTTATTCTACCCAAGGACAAGGCACCAAGCAAATCAGAATTGCTTATGTGTTAAATGAAAAAGATTTGACACGCTCGGCCGAATTGCTTAAAAAAGCCGTAACTCTTTACAATCAACAAAAGAATAAATGATTGATGTATAAGGATATTTCATTAAAACCATATAATACTTTTGGCATTGATGCCAAGGCCGATTGGTTGGCAGAGATAGATTCCGAAGAGCAGCTATTAACCATTATAGACGATATGCCGGATATGCCCAAACTTATTTTGGGACAAGGTAGTAATGTGCTGTTTCTCAATGATTTTAAAGGCATTGTTCTGCACAATAACATTTTGGGCAAGCGTATCGTTGACGAAAATGAAGATAGTATAACAGTCAAGGTCAAAGGTGGCGAAAGTTGGCACGATTTTGTCCTGTGGGCTGTTGATAACAATTACGGTGGTATTGAAAATTTGGCACTCATCCCCGGCAAAGTTGGCACTGCACCCATGCAAAATATAGGTGCCTACGGCGTTGAGGTTAAAGATGTCATTGAAAGTGTCCATACCCTAAATATGACCACTTGTCAACCTAAAACTTTTACTAATGAAGAATGTGCATTTGGTTACAGAGATTCTATCTTTAAACAACCCGAAAACAAAGGGCAATATTTTATCAATGAAGTCACTTTTAAACTGTATAAAAGAAACTACCGGTTAAAAACCGGTTATGGTGCTATTCAACAAGTCTTGAAACAAAAACATATTAAACATCCCGGTATCAAAGATGTGGCTCAAGCCGTAATGGAAATACGACGCAGCAAATTACCCGATCCTAAAAAGATTGGTAATGCCGGTAGTTTTTTTAAAAATCCTTTTGTCAGCCAACAACAACTCAAAAACCTGCAACAAAATTACCCGCAGATACCTTATTACAACACTGATAAAAAAGATATTTACAAAATACCCGCAGGCTGGTTGATAGACCAAGCCGGCTGGAAAGGTAAGCGTTTTGGTGCAGTCGGCGTGCATCCCAATCAAGCTTTGGTATTGGTCAACTATGGTGGTGCTACAGGGCAAGAAGTAAAAGACCTAGCCAATAAAATAATTGATGATATACAACACAAATATGCTATTACGTTAACACCTGAAGTCAATTTTATTTAATATGTTTCACAAACCTAAAATATCAGTTATAATTCCTTGCTACAATTCGGAAGCATTTTTACAAAAAGCCGTAGACAGTGTCATCAATCAAAGCTTATCCGAACTACAAATTATACTTGTAGATGACGGTTCAACCGATAAAACGTCTACCCTGCTTCAACAATATAAAATGTCCGACAATCGTGTTGAAGTAGTAACCCATCATGAGAATTTAGGTTTAGGGGCAGCTCGTAATTCGGGTATGGCCAAAGCCACCGGTGAATATATTTTCTTTTTGGACAGTGATGATTATATCCACCCAAATAGTTTTGAAGTTTTGTATGAAAAATCAAAAGATGAAAATTTGGATATTTTGCAAATGCAATATATCCGTCACCAAAACGGTCAAAAAAAAGTAATGCCGGAATATTTACCCCCCTTTACAAAACCTATCACCGGTCTTGAGTATTTTCATCAAGATTTTTTAATTGAACCCAAAGCCTGTGTCAAACTCTGGCGTACCGGCTTTATCAAAGAACATCACTTACAGTTTGACAGCGGTTATTATGAAGATATGGCCATGGTTTTTTATGCCACATCTATTGCTCAACGTATCAACAACATTTTATTTCCGGCCTACCATTATATTATTCGTCAAGGTTCCATCACCAATCAAAAAAAGCAAAAAGCCCATATTGACGGTTTAAAACAAAGTTTGATTCTACTCCAACAACTTTTTACCAACCAACAACTGACAGATCATAACTCAAGTTTTCCGGCTTCCTTTTTCCTCTATTTAAAAGAATTATCAATGTTGGCGCTACATTCTGAAGAACAACAAATAATATCCGATACCAAAGTATTTGTTAGGCAAATGACACAAAAATACCGGTCTTTTATAAAAAACAACAGGTTTCTCGATTTTAAAAGACGATACTTATTACAAAAATCGCCGTTTTTATATGCCAAATTGAAATATACCATAAAAAAACCTGCCAAAAACTAATAATTGGCAGGCTTAATAGTATTTCAAATCTTATGCTATCTGATTTTCTCTTTTGTAATGGCACGTGAAATCACAATTTGTTGGATTTCGGAAGTGCCTTCATATATTTGGGTAATTTTGGCATCGCGCATCATACGTTCTACATGATACTCTTTAACGTAGCCATAACCACCGTGAATCTGGACAGCTTCAGTTGTCACCCACATAGCCATTTCAGCAGCAAAATATTTGGCCATAGCGCCACTTAAGTCATAATTATTTCCTTGATCTTTGTCCCAAGCAGCTTTCATAATTAAATGCCGCGCCGCATCTATTTTAACTTTCATATCGGCCAGTTTAAAAGCAATAGCTTGATGGTGTGCAATCGGTTTGCCAAAAGCTTCTCGTTCTTTGGCATATTGTAAAGCCCGTTCGTAAGCACCTTGTGCAATCCCCAAGGCTTGCGCAGCTATACCAATACGACCGCCGGAGAGGGTTTTCATGGCAAATTTAAAACCGAAACCATCGTCACCTATACGATTTTCTTTAGGCACTTTTACATCTTGAAAAATAAGCGAATGCGTGTCAGAGGCTCTGATACCCATTTTATTTTCTTTTGGCCCTACGGTAAATCCTTCCCAGCCTTTTTCAACAATAAAAGCATTGATACCGTGATGTCCCTTTTCGGGGTGTGTATGCGCAATAACCAAATAAGTATCGGCCGTATGACCATTGGTTATCCAATTTTTAACACCGTTTAGCAAATAATAATCGCCCATATCTTTGGCCGTAGTGCGTTGGTGCGTGGCATCACTACCGGCTTCGGGCTCGCTCAACGCAAAAGCGCCTAATTTCTCTCCGGTAGCCAGCGGCACTAAATATTTTTGCTTTTGATCTTCTGTGCCGTAATGCTCCAAACCCCAAGCCACCAAAGAATTATTTACACTGACAATAACACCGGCAGAAGCTTCAACTTTTGACAGTTCTTCCATTATATTGATATAAGATATGGTATCCATACCACTGCCGCCATATTTCGGATCGACCATGATACCCATAAAACCCATATCGGCCATTTTTTTTCTCAATTCTGCAGGAAAATATTGTTTTTCGTCTCTTTCTATAACGCCGGGAAGTAATTCCAAGTTGGCAAAATCTCTGGCAGCTTCTTTAATCATTAACTGCTCTTCGGTAAGTGAAAAATCCATATAATAATTGTGTTTTTTTGTTAAGGTGACCAAATTTAATAAAAAAAAATGATTTTTTAGCTGTATATTAGCAGGTAAAAAAATAAAGAAATGTTAAAATACGTCATTGGATTAATGAGTGGCACCTCACTCGACGGACTGGATTTGATTTACGTTCGTTTTGACACACAAAACCTAACCGGTTTTGAAATATTAAAAGCCGAAACCATCCCCTACACCGACCAATGGCAACAAAAACTTCAAAAGGCTTATAAAATGTCTGCTGTTAATCTGGCTAAACTCGATGCGGCATACGGAAATTTTTTGGGACAACAGGTCAAAACATTTATAAAAAAACACCGGATAGAACAGGTTGATTTAATAGCTTCACACGGACAAACCGTTTTTCACCAACCTGATACCGGTTTTACGACACAAATAGGAAACGGTCCGCAAATAAATGTGCAAACAGGCATAAAAACCATTACCGATTTTCGAAGTCAAGATGTAGCCTTGGGTGGTCAAGGAGCACCTTTAGTGCCTATTGGCGATCGCTTATTATTCGGAGATTACGATTATTGTTTAAACATTGGCGGTTTTGCCAATATTTCATTTGAAAAAAACGGCAAACGCCTGGCTTATGACATTTGTCCGACTAATATTGTGCTGAATTATTATACCAAACAAATGGGTTATGCTTATGATGATAAAGGACAATTGGCACGTAGTGGTAGAATAAACTCCGACCTGCTCATTCATCTTAACAGCTTATCGTTTTATGCCGATGACAAGCCCAAATCATTGGGCTGGGAATTTGTTGAAGAAACTATTATTCCCATCTTAAACAGTTATAATTTACCGATAATAGATATTTTGGCAACATATACCGAGCATATTGCCATGCAAATAGCCCGTAAAGTAGATAAGGGCAATCTGTTGGTTACCGGTGGCGGTGCTTTTAATACATATATGATGAAACGTTTGCAACATTACAGTCCTGCTGAAATTGTCATACCGGACAAACAAACCGTCGAATTTAAAGAAGCCTTGATTTTTGCATTGCTGGGATTATTAAAAGACCAAAATCAAATCAATATATTAAGCAGTGTAACCGGAAGTAAAACGGACCACAGTGCCGGTGTTATTTATGATTATAATTCTGTCAAAAAATAATAATAATGAAGCCTCTAAAAGACATACAACAACAAGTAGACCAATGGATTAATGAAATAGGCATACGGTATTTTAACGAATTGACCAATATGGCTATACTAACCGAAGAAGTAGGCGAAGTCGCCCGCATAATGGCACGTCGCTACGGCGAACAGTCCGAAAAGGAGAGCGATAAACATAAAGATTTAGGTGAAGAGTTAGCCGATGTGTTATTTGTATTAACGGCTATTGCCAATCAAACAGGTGTGGACTTACAAGCAGCCTGGGAGGCAAAAATGGCCAAAAGAACACAACGGGACAAGCAACGACATAAAAATAATAAAAAACTAAGCTGATTTGTCAACCGGTTATATTAGTCCTATTTTAAACAAAAACAATTAACAAAATACCTGCTGTTATTATCAACCCGAAAGCAATGAGCAGAGGACGCCAAATTTTACGGTTCCCTAACAATAAAGCATAAATCAATTTAATAAGATTATTACTTGTAACCGCTATCAAAGTAGCTTGCACCAAAGTTTGTATGGTAATATGATATTTTCCCGAAAACAAACTCAATAAAAACGGATCAATATCTGTTATACCAACTATAAATGACAAAATATGCAACCCCTGATGTCCATACCATTTTAAAACATATTCGGTCAAAAGGCTGAAAAACACAAACAAAAAAGCAAAAATTAAAGCGGTTTTAAATTCCAAAGGGTTTTTGACTTCCGTTTCTTTAAAATTATTTTCTACCGTAACATTTTTATCGGTTTTATAAATAATCAAAGCAATTAAAGCCGATAACAAACCTAATAAAATCATAGGTAAGGCCAATGCTTTCCCTGCCGATGCCTTAAAAACAAAAGCTAAAAATAAAATTCGAAAAAACATCATTCCGGTTGCCAAAATTATTGCAGCTGCTATTTGATTATAATTACCGGTAGTGTATTTACTTTTTTTGGCTAAAACAATGGTTGTGGCAGTGCTACTGTAAAGTCCACCCAAGAGTCCGGTTATAAAAGCACCTTTTTGCGGAAAAACAAATTTCTTTATCAAATAACTAATATAAGAAATACCTGAAATGACAACCACAGAGGCCCATATTTTAAAGGGCGAAACCGGGATTTGAGCACTAATAGGTTGGTTAGAAAGTAAAGGTAATACGACGCCCGAAATTAATAAAAATTTAGCCAAAATAATGAATTCGTTTTCATCAAATTGACTTGATAATTTCCAAAAATAACCTTTCAGTTCAACAATAATTAATACAATAGTAACAACTGCAATGGGCAACCATAAAGGTTTTGTATAAATAAGCGGAGCCAATGTATAAGTGATTAACGCCACTAAAATAGAGGTAATACCAAACTGATTTTTTTCAATGATTTTATGATGATAATAAATAGACAATAACAGCAAAACACCCATTCCGCCACTGATATACAACCAAAGTTTTGGCCCTGACAAAATAAATAAAATATAGCCTAAAAGTCCAATAAAAACATGAGTGCGATCAGTGCCAAACAAACTTCCGGCCTTTTCATTTAAATTATTTTGACGCAATTCCAAACCGATAACCAATGAAAAAACCACTACCAAAAGCAGATTGATCAAATCGGTAGAAATATTTAAATAATGTTGCGCAAGCATACCAAGGAATTAAAACTTAAAATTACAAAATAATTTAAAACCTATTAAAGATTTTTTAAAGCAACCGCCATAACACCGGTCAATCCGGCTGTTTCGGTACGCAAACGATTGTTAGATAATAACACCGGTGTAAAACCCACGGCCAAAGCTTGGTCAATTTCACTTTGGTCAAAACCACCCTCGGGGCCTACCAATAACAGGACATTTTCATTCTTTGAAAAGGATTCTAAAACCGGTTTGGCTGCATTACAGTATGCAATGAGTTTTTTATAACCGGTGAAGTCTTGTGATAAAAACTTCTCAAAAGCGGTTGCTTCAGAAATTTGAGGTTTGTAAAATTGTAAAGATTGTTTCATGGCTGCCGTTACAACTTTTTCATACCGGCTATGGTTAATTGTTTTTCGCTCCGAATATTTAGTAATTACAGGCGTAAATCCGTCCATTCCCATTTCGGTGGCCTTTTCTAAAAAAAATGCCATTCTGTCATTGCTTTTGGTAGGCGCCATTGCTACATGAACATGATAATTTTTGGTTGATTTGGTTGTAGCTTTTTCAATTTTCACTCCGGTTTTTTTAGGATTATCATCTGTAATAACCGCAGTGAACAACAGGCCTTTTCCATTGGTCAAAAATAATGTGTCGCCCGTTTTTTTTCTTAAAACTTTGCTGATATGACGACTTTCATCTTTATCAAAAACATAAGATGTAGCTTTTTTGTCTAAACCCGGTGCATAAAATAAGTTCATTTGCTTATATTTGGCATTTTATTTGCAACAAATATACGATATGTTTCGGTTTTATTTTTTTATTATTATCAACTTATTAATTTTTAGTATGTCTGCACAATTGCCTTTTAGAATCATACATTTTGCAGGAATGGAATGGTTGGTGCGGCAAGGTAAAGGAAATCCTGACAATAATTATTGGAACGATAGCAATCAATCTGTTTGGGTGGATGATCAGCATCGTTTGCATTTGAAAATTAGGAAAATAAATGGTATATGGACCGGTGCGGAAATCAGAAGTTTACAACCTACACATTATGGTTTACACCGGTTTTACGTAGATAGCCGGATTGATTTGTTGGATAAAAATGTAGTTGCTGGATTGTTTCTCTACAAAACATATTTGAAAGAAGCCGATATAGAATTTTCAAAATGGGGACAAAACAATGCTCCCAATGCGCAATATGTGATTCAACCCGAAATACCGCAAAACACCAAAAAATTTAACTTACACCTGCAAGGCAATTATACCACGCATGTTATAGATTGGCAAAAAGAACAGCTATATTTTAAAAGTTTTAACGACCATAATTTTGAAGCGCCTTTACCCTCATATCAAATTACGGAGTGGTATTATCCCAACAAAACTTTAATTGATGACAACCGGTATTTTATCCATATCAATCTATGGTTATCAAAAGCTCGAGCACCGGAAGATTTAAAAGAAGCCGAACTCATTATTAAAAGTGTGGATACACCCGTGTCAGCTGTCTATTTCCTTACTCCCAACAGCTATAAAGATTTGACTGTCTATCCTAATATTACAAGGCAACGTATTCAGATAGTCTTACGCAAAGCAACTAAAATGAGTTATGAATTGTATGACTACAAGGACTTTTTAATTATAAAAAAATCACTTGATAAACCTAAAGCAAATATAGATATTTCTTTATTAAAGATTGGAAAATATAGGCTGGTAATCAAGTCAGGTTCCAATACATACCGATTTTGGTTTAAAAAAAATTATTAATGTAGGTCTTGCTAAAAAAAACGCTTAAATATTGAATGCCAACATAATACAATCGGTCATCCGATGAGAAATGTATGGTTTTTTCACATAAAAGCATAAAATTCTTTACAATTTTAAAACGCGTAATTTTTATATTTCTGCTGCTCGGAAGCCCTAATGTAATTCTAACAACCAGTTATTAAATTTTTTCACCGCCCTATAATGTGCTATAATAAATTCATCCAAATCCGGACGTAAGATATCTTCGGGACGATAATACTTAACAACAAAAAATTGTTTGTTTAATATACAAGGATAATTTTGGGCTACTTGCATCCATGCTTTATGTGGTAAGCGTTTATTACGTTCACCTTGAAAACCTTCGGGAAAATATTTATAAACATCCGAATCTGTCATAGACTCTTTAAACGGCTGCGGATTTTGTGCAATTGTCTTTCTTATTTTATATAATGTATCTTTATCGGGCCGGTATAAACCGGCTGCTATAAAATTTTCGCCCGGTCCAAATTGAAAATACAATTCCGGATACCGTGTATTTTTACGCCCGTCTCTACTCACAGCGGCCCCCATCCATAGTTTATAAGGAGTTTTATCGGCAGAAAAGCGAGTGTCTCTGTAAAAACGAAAGGCTGCTTGTTTAAAATCAATTTGTATCTGCGGGTCAATCTGTTGCATTTTTGCAATAACCGCTTCGGTCAGTCTTTTAAAAGGCTCAAAGACCATTTTATCAAATTCATTTTTATGCGCTTTAAACCATTCACGGTTGTTATTAGCCGCTACTTGTTTTAAGAATTGGTAGAATTGTGGTTCTAATTTCATAACAATCATACATATTAATTAAACAATGTTAATAAAAATAGTCCATATAAAATCAATAAATTTAAATTAAATGCAAATTTTTTTATCAATCCATAAAAAAACACTTATTTATCTTTTTTCTAATCAAAACACTAATTTTAATAAAAAATAAATATTAACTTTATCCCCATTTTAAACAAACTTAAACTATGATGAAAAGAAAACAAACTTTAAAATTACTGTTTGTGTTGTTCTTTGTTTTAAACAGCATAAACGGTTTAGCACAAATTACAGTCAGCGGAACTGTAAAAAATCAGCAAGGTGAACCTTTGCCGGGTGTTGAAATTACAATTGTCGGCACCAGCAATGGAACAATTACCAATTTTGATGGCCAATTTACAATTTTGGCTAAAAAAGGTGACAAACTAAAAGCCAGTTTCATAGGCATGTCTCCGGTTACTCAAACCGTAACAGGTCCCAAAATGGATTTTGTATTAAAAGACGATGCCTTGGGACTTGATGAAATCGTTGTAACAGCGCAAAGTGGTGCAGTAACCAAGAAGCAACTGGGAACAGTTATTAATACGGTCAAAATGGATGAAATCAACAACCGGACCGTTAGTAATGTTTCAGAAGCTCTCCAAGGTTCTATTCCCGGAGCTCAAATAATGAGAAATTCAGGCTCTGTAGCACCAAGTATTTCTATTAGATTAAGAGGTCCTTCAACTATATTAGGTAGTTCCGATCCTTTGATTATGATAGACGGTATTATAATCAATAACCAAGCTCGTGAAGGTATTGGTAGTGGTGGAAGCTCCGATCCTTTATCGGATATTGATATGAATGACATTGATCATATTGAAGTCTTGAAAGGACCTGCCGCATCAGCTATGTATGGTTCTATGGCTAGTAACGGTATTATTCAAATTTTCACTAAAAAAGGTAAAACCGGAGAACCGACTGTCACTGTAAATTCCAGCATTAATTTTAACAGTGTCAGAAAATATAAACCCTATAATGAAGCCTTATTAAAATGGAAAAAAGTAAATGGTGAAGTAGTACCTGTTCCAATAGACAAACGTTATGATTATCAATCCTATGTTTTTGATAAAACAATGGGAAGTTATAATGGTGTTAAAATTTCAGGAGGAACTGACTGGACTTCATACGCTATCGGCGGTTCTATCTTAGCCAATGACGGTATCATTAGAAACTCAAACTATAACAGAAAGAATATTGATTTAAAACTCAATCAGAAAATTAAAGAGTGGTTGCGCCTAAATGTCGGGGTTATGTATTCACATAACAATACTAAAGAAATACCCTATGCCAGTGGTAGTAATTTTAGGTATGCTCCGCTACAATCATTATTATTTGCCGATAACAGCATCAATCCCGTTAACGAAGACGGCAGTTATAACTATATGGGTTGGCAAGGCAATCCTTACGAAAGTATAGATAAAATAGATGCCACCTTAGATGTTGACCGTGTCATTAGTAGTTTTACAATTCAAGCCAAGCCTATGAAAGGTTTAAGCGTTGATTATATTTTCGGTTATGATTACACATCATCTAACAGCCGCTTTTTAGTACCCTATGGTTTTACCGCAAATACCGATGGTGACTTACAATACAGTCAAAATGTTTATGGTAATTTCAATTCACACTTAAAAGCCAACTATAACTATTATATTACTGATAACATTAAAGCCTCTACAGGTGCCGGTTATCAGTACTTATATGATAAAAAGAAATATAACTCACAAAGCAAGCCGAGCTTGCCCATTTTTCCCAATTTAGAAGGTATGGACGGTGCTAATGATATTGTCAGCAACAGTTCATTATACGAATACTCCATTTGGGGCGGTTGGATTCAACAAAACTTTGCTTTTAATGATCGCCTTTTCTTAACTTTAGGTGGTCGCTGGGATCAAGCTTCAACTTTTGGAGATGGTGTTCAAACTTTCTATCCTAAAGTTAGCGGTTCAATGGTTTTATCAGATTTTGATTTTTGGAATAAAGGGTTAGATAAATATATCAATTCCTTTAAAATCAGAGGTGCTTGGGGTGAAGCCGGTAATATGAGTGTTTTAACAAGTCCGGCATTAATAAGTGTTAAAAACGGTAGTACTTATACTCCTTCCTCTTATCTTGGACAAACCACTTATATTTTAAACTCAGTTGACGGCAATAAAAATATTCGTCCTGAAGTAACACGGGAATATGAATTCGGTTTTGATGCCGCCTTTTTAAACAATCGTATCGGACTTGAATTCACTATTTACCATCAAGATGTATATGACATGTTATTGAGTAAAGCTGTAGCTTATTCTACAGGCTATTCAAAACGTGTCTCAAATGTCGGAACACTTACCAATGACGGTATTGAATTAACACTTAATGCAAACCCTTATAAAAGTAAAAATTTCAATTGGGATTTAGCTATTAATTACTCAACCAACAAAAATGTTGTTTCAAATATTGACGGCGGATATCTGAGTTTAAATGTTTTCGGTAATGACAACTCAATAGTAGCTAACGGTTATCCCTTAACCACTTTTTACGGTACATTTTATGCCACAGACAGCCAAGGCAATTGGGTATTGGACAGTAACGGAAATCCGCAATTGGCAAAAGGAGAAATGATTGATAAGGACGGTGACGGTTTTCCTGAAAGTTATGTACAACTTTTTGACAGCAATGGACAACCTACAGGGGAAGTTCTTAAAAAAGTATTGGGAAAAACCAGTCCCGACTATATAATCTCCGTCAACAACACATTTAAGTACAAAAACTTCTCTTTAAATGTGAATATTGAAGCTGTTCAAGGAAATAATGTCTTAGATTGGGACAAACGTATGGCCTACTCGTTGCCGTTATCCAGCACATCAATATTTACAGGATGGGAATTTGCCGGTACAGAATTAGAAAACAATACTCGTGGTTATTATGGTAACCGTTTTAGAATTTATGAGGCATTTATCGAAGATGGTTCATTTATCAAACTTCGTAATGTATCATTATCTTATAACTTAAAAAATCCTCTTAAAGGAATCAAAAATGCCAATTTTACAATCAGTGGTTCAAACTTAATATCCATTGATAATTACTGGGGGTATGACCCTGAAGTAAACTCTTGGGGAAAATCAAATGTTGTCCGCGGACAAGATTATGCAAACATTCCCATACCTAAAGTTTATACATTTGGCGTTCAATTAAAATTTTAAAAAATTATTAAGATGAAAAAAATATTAATATTATTAATTATCAGTCTTTCAATATTCAGTTGCAAAAAAGAATTTGAAGACCATAATAAGGTATCGGAAGATATCGCATATAGCACCCCGCAAGCCTACAAAGGAATTGTGTTAGGAATGACTAATGAATTTGCAACCAACTCATTATACCGTATCATTCATGCTCCCGGCTTTACCGCCCGTGAACTTGGTAATATGAGCACTTATGAAACCGAATCTCAATTAATAGAAGGTGGCCCTGAATTAACAGGAGTTAACTCATCGTTGAGCGGTATGTGGAGAAATCTTTTACGCAATAGAGGTATTGCCGAAAAAATATTAAATAATATCGATCAATTAAGTTTTCCCTCCAATGATGCCGAAACAGCATTTGAAAATGAAAAAGTAGCCTATAAAGCTTATGCTAAATTAATGCAAGCCATTACAACCGGTTATTTATCATTATATTGGGAACAAGTGCCGACTCAAAATGATACGGAAGGTAATGCGCAATTTGTGTCAAGAGAAGAGGCCTTACGATTTTCCATTGACAAATTAGATGAAGCTTTAAGTTTGATAACCGCTAATAATGATGCCGAAACTTATATCAACGGATTGGTTTCTTACGAATTTTCAATTGTTGATGTAATCAAAGCTTTTAAAGCGCGTTATTTAATAGAATTAGGCGATTATCAAGAGGCTTATGATGCTGCAAATGATGTTGATTTAAGCAATAGAAGTGTATGGTCTTATGATGGCGGAACTATTACCAATCCCATCTACAAAAATACTATTAAACCCGGTGCAAGTAAAAGAATCAGACCTTTGGATTCCTTAGGTTTAATGGTTGGCAATCATTTGCCCGATTCAAATGACCAACGTATTCCTTTTTATTTGACTTATACCAGTGAATATGATAAAAGTTGCCTATTTCCTGTTGATGATCCAAATGGATTTTGGTTTACGGACAGTACTCCTATTCCAGTATACTTACCCGATGAAATGAAACTTATAAAAGCAGAAGCCAAAGCCCGAATGGGTGGTAGTGCTAATTTGGCAGAAGCTGTAAATTTAATCAATGAAGTCCGAACCCAATTACCTGCTGATGATATCTTTGGCGTTGGTGCAGGTTTAGGCCCTTGGACAGGTAATGTTACCAATCAACAAGAAGTGTTAGATGAAATCTATGAAAATTATGCCTCCGAATTGTTTTTAGAAGGCTTGAGATTTCCAATACACAGACGTTTTTATCCTAACTATTTAGATGGTATTGATTGGAATACTACTAACAGATGCAGCCTGGAAAGACTAAATAATTTTTACCCTTATCCTGATCAGGAAAGATCTAACAATCCTAATTGTCCTCCTGATCCTGCTTATTAATAAAAAATTCACTTAAAAAAAGAGGCTGTCAACAACGACAGTCTCTTTTTTTTCTTAACCAAATTTTTACACTTATAAATTGTAAAGCCCTATAAAGATACTTACTTTTGCATCTTAGAATTTAATTCTTCTATAAAAAGAATATTAAATTTATTATATTAGCATATTAATAACAAGAGAACTTAAACCTATGAAGAAACAAATTCAAAATATAGCTGTCATGACCTCCGGAGGCGATGCCCCCGGTATGAATGCGGCTATTAGAGCAGTTGTCCGAACAGCTGTTTTTTACAAATTAGATCCTTTTGGAATATACAGAGGCTATGAAGGTTTAATAGAAGGAGATATAGAACGTTTTAATGCTCGCAAAGTCAGTAATATCATCAACCGAGGCGGCACTATCTTAAAAACGGCGCGCTCACAAGAGTTTAGAACTGTCGAAGGTCGTAAAAAAGCTTACGACCAATTGATCAAAAATAATATAGATGCCCTTATAGTAATAGGCGGAGATGGTTCATTTGCCGGTGCGGAAGTTTTCTCCAAAGAATTTGATTTTCCCGTTATTGGTATTCCGGGCACCATAGATAACGATATATTTGGAACCGACTTTACCATTGGTTTTGACACGGCCAGCAATACAGCCACCGAAGCCATAGATAAAATCAGGGATACCGCCAGTTCACATAACCGCTTATTTTTTATTGAAGTTATGGGACGTAACGCCGGCTTTTTAGCCCTTTACAGCGGTATTGCCGGTGGCGCCGAAGAAATCCTGATTCCCGAAGAAAACATAGGTATTGATAAATTGGTAGAATCGTTAAGACGCAGTAAACGTGCCGGAAAAACCAGCAGTATTGTTGTCGTTGCAGAAGGAGATAAAACCGGTAAAAATGTATTTGAACTGGCCAAATATGTCGATGATAATCTTAAAGAATATGAATCACGGGTAGTGATTGTCGGACATATTCAACGTGGAGGCTGCCCCACTACTTTTGACCGCGTTTTAGCCAGCCGTTTAGGCGTTAAAGCGGTAGAGGCCTTACTCGACGGACAAAACCGTATTATGGTTGGCTTTAAAAATAATAAGGTGACTTATACCAACTTAAAAGAAGCCATCAGTCTGCATCGTACTATCAATAAAGATTTACTTAGTATTAGTGATATATTAACTACATAAAAACAAAACATCTAAAAAATACAATTATGAGTACTACAAAAATTGGAATAAACGGATTTGGCCGTATTGGTCGTTTGGCTTTTAGAGCTGCCATCAAAAACCCTGCTGTTGAAGTGGTGGCTATCAATGATTTATTAGACACCGATTATTTGGCTTATTTGCTAAAATATGATTCGGTTCATGGTCGTTTTGACGGCGATGTATCGGTAGATGGTGACTATTTGGTGGTCAACGGAAAAAAAATAAGAGTTACCAAAGAACGTGACCCCGAAAATATCAACTGGGGCGCTGTAGATGTGGAATTTGTGGTCGAATCGACCGGTTTTTTTACCGATAAAGCTTTGGCCGAAAAACACTTGAAAGCCGGTGCTAAAAAAGTGATTATTTCCGCCCCGTCAAAAGATGCACCTATGTTTGTCAAAGGGGTTAATCATACCGAATTAACCAAAGATATTAAAGTATTTTCTAATGCGTCTTGTACCACCAACTGCTTGGCTCCTATTTCAAAGGTGTTACATGACAAATTCGGTATTGTCGAAGGTTTGATGACTACCATACATGCGGCAACATCTACCCAAAAAGTCATTGACGCACCTTCTAAAAACTGGCGTCGTGGCCGTGCTGCCATTAACAACATTATTCCTACCTCTACCGGTGCTGCCAAAGCGGTGGGTAAAGTTATCCCCTCATTAAACGGCAAGCTGACAGGTATGTCGTTCCGTGTGCCTACAGCCGATGTTTCTGTAGTCGATTTGACTGTAAAATTAGCCAAACCGACTACTTATGAAGCTATTATTGACGCTATGAAAGAAGCGGCAAACGGCTCAATGAAAGGCGTGTTGCAAGTAGTTGACGACGAAGTGGTTTCTCAAGATTTTGTCAGTGAAACTCATACTTCAAGTGTTGATGTAAAAGCTGGCATTGCGCTTAATGATACTTTCTTTAAAATTATAAGTTGGTATGATAATGAATATGGCTATGCCACCAAAGTTATTGAAATGATTGCTTACGCAGCTACTTTATAAAATCTAATTTTTAACTACCATAAAACCACCTCCACTACGAGGTGGTTTTTTATATCAAACCGCGTGCTTTTAAGTGTAAATATTTGTTGATGACCGCACCGGTCAAATGCTTAGGCGGTATTAAACAGTATGAATGTTGTGTAAACACAATTCTTTCCTGTTTTCGACATGATTTTAATGTAGTTTCTATAAACTACTGAGAAATAGCAGTTTAATATTTTTTTATATTTTTTGGGTGACCCGACTATTTTAATTTATATTTTATTCAACTTTTTTACTCATTATTATTTGATATTTTTTATTGGTATTCGTGAATCTTCGATTTGCTTGTCCAAAAAAGTAGCAAAAAAGGACACCTTAAGAGAACCTTGCTAAAATAATCACCTCAACGCTAAACTATCTGAACTCTCTCCGCTGCCGCTTCGTTCAAACAGCAGATAGTTTTACGCTTTTTCGGCGTTATTTTAACGCAAGAACCTCTTAGGGCATTGGCCTCACGTAGAAGAATTCAATAATATTCAAGCATTTCTCTTCGCTTAGCTTATTTGTTCGAAAATATAGGTGGCCCAGTGCGGAAAACAGGACTTCCACTACGGGGTGGTTTTTTATATCAAACCGCGTGCTTTTAAGTGTAAATAT
>Ga0256834_1001010_pt1 | contig 19714 bp, 18 predicted proteins | sample 4281140metaG_FD_190536 | JGI IMG/M metagenome (GOLD analysis project Ga0256834, IMG submission 190536) | Hydrothermal vent microbial communities from East Pacific Rise, Pacific Ocean - 4281-140 | ecosystem: Environmental > Aquatic > Marine > Hydrothermal vents | place: Pacific Ocean: East...
GATTTTGATAAACAAATAGGTGCAACTGCATTATCGGAATTATCATTGCAATATAATACTGAAGTGTTTTTATGTGTATTTTGTAAAAATTGAGTCATTTGACTTATTTTAATTTATTATAGACAAAAGCTAACAAATAACCTATTATTCCCCATAGAATAAAAGAAATCACAACACCCATTAGGGTTTCTGTTATTGAAATATTCATCCGAATATCTTCACTAAAATCTACTCCATGAAAAATTAAATTGGCCAGTTTAACCAAAGTTTCTTTAGGTAAGACAGACATTAGGACAAAACAACTAATATAAATAATAGCTCCGGTAATTCCAGATGCCAACCCAAATTTTTTCGCTTTTAATGTATACATACCATTGAAATTAATTAAATTCTTTTAAATACTTTTTTAAATCTTCAAATTCTCTTCTTGAGATCTTCCCTTTTGCCAGACGTTCTTTTAGTTCTTCCAGCGGATTTTTCTTTTTCATTTTCTTTTTTTGAACATCCAGAACATAAAAAATTAATCCCAGTGCAATCAGTATGATCAAAGCCCACCAAAAACGATGCATTCCGTATATACTTACGTATGAATTTTGCATAATTATAGATTTTAAATTAATTTCAGTAATCTTAAAACTCTTTCAAATTCTAAAATTCTTTTTTATTATCTCTGTTGCCTAATTACTCTTATGAATCTCTGAAGAGGATCTTTCATTCCAAAGCTCTCTGAAAACAATCAGAAAGTAAAAGAATATTCCAATACCAAAAGGTAAGATCAGTGAAGCCCACCAAATTGGGTACTTAAGATAAAAAACTGTTGTAAAGTCAACCATGATAGATATATTTAAATTGTTAATTCAATATTTGAAATGGTCAGATACTTTTACTAAAAGAATATGAGGTTCTGTTTACAAACTATCTTTTATTTTTTCAACCCAGCTTGTTAAAACAGTTTTATCTTTGTCAGACAACTTTGCATTTTCATGCATAAGCACATATCCTTTTAAAGGCATTTCATTGTCTTCTATCTGACTTATTATAGATTTTAATTTACTCTTTTGTTTTCGTTTAGAGTAAGTTTTGAAATTACTAAAGTTAAGTTCTTCTTTTGCTTTATCAATATGCCCTTGCAGGAGCCAGCTGATTGGTTGTATTTTATTGTACCATGGATAAGCTGTATTGTTACTATGGCAATCATAACATGAGTTTTTAAGCATCGCACTTATTCCCTCTGGTGGATTATAATATTGTATTATATCTTCTTTAGGAATAATATCACTTTGGTTTAGGCTTGTAGGTATGAACTGAATACCTACAAACCCGATAATAAAAACCAACAACAAATGTTTTAATTTTTTCTTCAAAAGGTTTAAATTTCTTTTTGAACAGAACCACAGGTAAGCATCTTACTGCCGTAAAAAGGATTCTTTATCTCTTTAGTTTCACTTAGCCATATTCCTCCCTTTCCTTTGTTGAACATTGGGCATTTAGTTTGATACAGCGTTTTATCTGATCCCACAATAGTTACAAAATCAGCCATATCATTACTCAACACTTCAAAATGTTCTCTTTGGTGTTCAATTTTATCGGCATTATCTGCAATATGTTCCACTTGTTCCTGTGCATTCTCAATGACCTCAGCAATTTCTTTTTGCTGATCAGAACTAAATCCAGATACATTAAAACCTTTAAAGGATTTTACCATTACATCGGCAGCAACTGCAGCTTCTTTGGAATTATCTGCAACCAAAGCATTTTTTAACTGTAAATAACCTGTTACCAGCAATTTAGATCTGTCTGGCTTTTGCTGATCGGCACTTACTGCTTTTCTTTCTGTCTTTGATTCATTGCTATGTGACATAGCCTCATTATGTGAGTGATTATGACCATCACCTGGCATCTCTGTCATAGACTGATTTTCTGTTACTTTTTTCTCTTTGGTACATGATTGCGCTGTAAAAGAAAATAATAATACAGCTACTAAACTTAATGTTAATCTAAATAATTTCATTTGTTTTTGTTTTTTTAATTAATAGTATTTGATTTGTGCCTGACAAGGGAAAGAAGATTTCAAACCAATTTCACTTTCCCTTTTCAGGGCTTAATTTTTAATGCTGGTGATTCATATCGTGATCCATGCTGCCTTTTTTGGATTGCATGTTTTTCATCATTTTTTCCTTCATTTCAGGATTGCTTTGCATCATTGTATACATCTTCTTTTGCATTTCAGGATCATTCATCATCTTCGCCATCATTTGTTTTTGCATTTTTGGATTATCATTCATCATTTTCATCATTCCTTCTTTAGAGCCCATGCCTTTCATACCATCACCTTTCATCATTTTTGAACTCATTTCCTTATCATTCATCATCATCATATGCATTTTATTACGCATTTCTTCATTTCCTGCCATCATACCCATCATCTGTCCTTCCATTTTTGGGTTTTGCTTCATGGTTTTCATCATACCTTTTTTTTGCATTTCAGAATTTGGCATATTCTTCATATCCATATTCTGACTGATTCCACTAAAACTTATCAATCCTACTATTGTTAAAATAAATGCTAATTTTTTCATAATCTTCTTGTTTTTAATTTGTTTAATTATTAATGTTTTTTACTTCTTATTTATACCATAAAGATATTTCATTATCCTATTTTTTTTATACAGTATTATGGTTGATATCTATAAAATTTCATCCAAAGGCTTTCTATCCCAGTCAGATAGCTTCTTGTATGCGCTCATACTCATACCGGTTGCCTGTTTAAACTGGTTAGATAAATAATTTACGCTGCTGTAACCCAATTCATACGCTACCTCGGTAAAATTTAATTGATCATACTGAATAAACTCTTTGGCTTTTTCAATTTTCAGATGAATAAAATATTTTTCAATGGTAATTCCTTCAATTTTAGAAAACAGTTTACTTATATAGGTATAATCTTTATTCAAATTATTCACCAGTTTTTCAGATAAATTCATTTTCATAATCAAGGGAGTATTATCTACCATGCCAATCAGGATCAGTTTTATTTTTTCAATGACCTTCGATTCATCATCCGTAAGCAACTCAAAATCATTTCTGTTCAATGCATTTTCAACATCCTGCATTTTTAATGTATTTTCCTGATACTTTATAATGGCCTTACCCAATTCTAGTTCTACAATTTCAGCTCCAAGATTTTCCAGTTCTCTTCGAACAGTACTCAAACATCTTCTGCAAACCATTCCTTTTATTTGTAATTCTTTGATCTCGTACATAACTATTAGATTTTAATCACGAATTCGAATTCTATTCTCAACATCCACTACATAAATAAGCCCGTCGCCGCTTTGCCCGGTATGGGCACTTGCCTTGATAATTTCTATAATTGATTTTTCGTCTTTCTTATCACATACAACCTCCAGTTTTGCGGTTTTACTATGCAGATAAGGATGTTTTAAACTTGGATATTCTTTTTTAGGATCAACATATTTACCAGATCCATCTCCCTCAAAAAAAGTAAAACAACAAAAACCGCTCTTTTGTAAATTCAAAGCCACATCACTAACTTTTCCTGGTCGAATAAATGCTTTTATTTCTTTCATTTTTTCTAATTTTATTGTTAAATCTATTTATACTCTTTCTTTACTTCACCACAGGTTGGCATACTTTGTCCGAAAAACGGGTTTGCTATATCTTTATCATAACTCAACCAAAATGCTCCTTTATTATCATCAGCCATCGGACAAAACTCCAGATAAACCGTTTTCTTATCAGGTGCTATTAAACCTAACATATCCACCACATCCGAAAGGTCTTTACCCAATAAACCAAATGCTTTTCTTTGGGCTTCGATGTTGGTATTATTTTGAATGCTTTCTAAATTTTTATTGATATTTGTAAGAGCCTTCATCCAAACATTATGTGCATCACCCAATAACAAAATCATATCTACATTTTTTAGTGCCAGTTTTATATTTGTCACCTGACTCTTTGCTGCAACAGCATCATCTTTTGTCAATGCATCTTTTAACGTGATATATTCATCTACAACAAGACCCAGTTGCTTTTTGAATTTTTTATCGATTTTTGATTTATCGATCATGATCATTCCACTCATGTCCTCTTCTTTACCTTCTTCCTTTTTTACTGTTTCTTTTTTTGAATCACCTCCCATATCCATACCGGCATGACCTCCTGTGCTCACTTTTCCTCCTTCAGGATTCATCATACTTTTCTGACCTAAAAGCTGCGCAGATGCATCAATTCTAAACACCCCGTTGGTTGCAACCACTTCACCATCTTCCAAACCTTTGCTTACGACATAAAAATCACCCAGATCTGCGCCTAATATCACTTCTCTATAAACAAATGATATAGTTTTTTCATGAGGTACTTTTACATAAACCACTCCTCTTTTCCCTGTCCATAATACAGCTGATTTTGGTATGATCAATGCATCGTTGGCACTGCTTAAATTTGCTTTAATAATACCATTTACAAACATTTCCGGAAGTAGTTTATGTCCTTTATTATTTACTTCTACTCTTACTTTTGCAACACGAGAACTTGAAGAAACAAACGGATCGATGTAGGTCACTTTTCCTTTAAATTCTTTACCAGGAATTGCCTGAATCGTAAAACTTACCAAATCACCTTTATGGATTGATGGAATATCTGTTTCATAAGCATCAAACATTACCCAAATCTTATCAATATTTGCAATATCATATAATTTCATTCCTTCCATCACATGGTCACCCAGTTCAACATTTCTTTTCATTACATAACCTGAATAATCAGATAAAATATCTATTTGCTCCTGTACCTTGCCAGATTTAACAATAGCATCAATTTGACGATCTGTCAATTTCCATAGTTTTAATTTATTTCTGGATGCCTTGAACAATTGCGGGTAAATATCTTTTGATTTCATTGCTTCAAAAAGTTCTTTTTGCGCTGAGATCAGTTCCGGCGAATACAAACGAATAAGTCTTTGACCTCTACTTACCTTTTCACCCGTAAAGTTGATATAAAGCCTTTCAATTCTACCAGGTATATGCGACACCTGTGAATAAAGCCTTCTCTCATCCGGCTTTACCGTTCCTAATAATCTAATTTCTTTTTTTGCACTTGATCTTACTACCTTACTTGTTTGGATATTTGCCAATTGAATTGCTTCTTCTGATAATACAATTTCATTGCTGGCAATTTTCTCACCGGAATCCTTGCTTTCGTCAAGCGGAATTAATTCCATACCACAAATCGGGCAATTCCCCGGTTTCTCCATCTTAATTTGTGGGTGCATGGAGCATGTCCATAATTTTGTAACCGGATCTTGTACAAAATCGTGTTCTTCTTCATTGTGAGATGCATCTTTAGCATCTCCACCTGAACTAATGTTTCCTATAATGATTCCCAGGATTAAAATTCCTGCCGCGATCAAATAATTTTTATATTTTTTCATTTTATTTTGTTGTTTATTATATTTTATATTTACACCTTTTTATTCTCTAAAGAGAGAATTTTTTAGATTTATAGATGCTAATTCCCTAATAAATAATTGACAAATGCTATGGCAGCATTTTTATCTGTAATTGCCTTTTGTTCCGCTAGTTTATAAGCCAACAGTTGTCGTTCTATTCTTAATACTTCTTCAAAATCTTTTGAATTGGTTGAATAGGAAGTAATAAGAACATCCAGCACTTTTTTTGCTATTCCCGACTGTTTATTGTTTAAATAAATCCTTCTTTCGCTGTCGCTGAATTCTTTATAGGTGTTTTCAAATATTGTATTCAATGTATTACGCTTATCTTCTTTTTTTGCAATTTCTGCCAGTTGTAAATGTTTAGCTTCCTCAATCATTCCTTTGTACTTTCTACGATATATAGGAATAGAAATTCCAACGGAAGGAAATAACAATGCGTCATTACCATTATTAGGATCGGTTGAATTTGGATTTTCACTAACAATGATATAATTGATCCCTATATTAAATTTCGGCATCCCTTCTAAATTTGCTGTTCTCTCCTGATTTACAAAAGCATTTAATTTATGATCTATACTCTTGATCTCATGATTGTTGTTGTAAATTGAATCCATTAGATTTATATTTTCTATGGGAAGTTCATCTTGCCATAATTCTTCTGGAACCTCCACCATTTCATAAGCATCTCTATTTAGTAAATTATTAAATTTCACCAGAAATACTTTTTTAGAATCTGTAAACAAAGCCAATTGATTTTCCAAATCATTTAACTCGAGCTCAACACGTAATTCATCTACAATTGATGCATTGCCATTTTCAATTTTAACCAGTGACAAGTTTTTAAATATGCGTAAAATCTCCATGTTTTCCTTTGTTATTTTAATGGCCTTTTCCATAAAATAATAATTGTAAAAAGCTGTTTTTACTTCAAAAAACAAATTAGATTTACTATTTTCAAAAATTTCGTACTTGGCTTTTGCCAGTTCGGTTACGACATCTTCTTTTGATCGTAATAAGCCAAACCAAGGAAAGGCTTGTTTTAATCCAAGTGTTGCTTTTTGAGGTCCCAATCTTGTTTCTACAGGATTGATAAAATATCCAAATGCAAACTGGGGGTCGGGCAAAGTTCCTACCTGAGGAACTTTTTCCATTGCAGCCATATAATCATTGAATTTTGCTTTTAAACCCGGATTGTTTTCAGCTGCAATCTTTAAATAGGAATCTAAGCTTTCTTTAGTCCCCTGAGATTTTCCTGTAAAAGAAAACAGAAAGAAGAAACTTAGTATTATTAATATATTTTTCATTTTTTTATTTTTTTATTTTTTAAGATTTCTTTCTTTCCACATACTGTAAAGTACCGGTACAACAAACATGGTCATTACCTGAAGCAGCATACCTCCAAAAGATGGAATCGCCATCGGAATCACCACATCGGCGCCTTTTCCGGTTGCTGTCAATACTGGTATCAAGGCTATAATTGCCGTTGCTGCCGTCATCATTGCCGGACGAACTCTTTTTGATCCTGCATGTAAAACAGAAGTACGAATTTCTTCTACCGTTTTTGGTTTTTCTTTGTCAAAGACCTGTGTTAAATAAGTTCCCATAATTACACCATCATCTGTTGCAATTCCGAAAAGGGCAATAAATCCAACCCAAACAGCAACACTTAAGTTAATGGTATGTAATTGAAACAGATCCCGCATATGCACTCCTGCCATGCTAAAGTTTAAGAACCAGTCTTGCCCATATAGCCATATCATGATAAATCCACCCGAAAAGGCAACAAAAATTCCAGTAAACACCATTAAAGAAGGTGCAAAATCTTTAAACTGAAAATAAAGAATAAGGAAAATCAGTATCAATGAAATTGGAACAACAATCATCAATCGTTTGGATGCACGAATCTGATTCTCATAGTTACCGGTAAATTTATAAGTAACACCATCAGGAAGTTTGAACTCACCTGAATCCAGTTTTTGTTTGATCAATGCCTGTGCTTCTTCCACCACATTGGTCTCTGCAAAACCTTCTTTCTTATCAAAAATCACGTAAGATGTTAAAAAAGTATCCTCACTTTTTATCATTTGCGGTCCGCGAATATAATCTACACTTGCAAGCTCACTTAATGGCACCTGCTCTCCTGAAGGAGTTGGAATCAGAATCTTTTTAATATCATCCGGATTATCTCTGAATTCACGTGCATAACGTACCCTTACTGGAAAACGTTCTCTTCCTTCAACCGTAGATGTTAATTGTTTACCACCAACGGCTACAGAAAGTTGCGTTTGCATATCTTTTACGGTCATACCGTAACGAGACATGTTCTGGCGATTCAATTTGATCTCTAAATAAGGTTTTCCAACTACTCTGTCAGCAAAAACCGTACTTGGTTCTACACTTGGCACTTCTTTTAAAATCTTTTCAAGCTCATACCCGGTCTTTTCAATAACTTCTAAAGTTGGACCATACACTTTAACTCCCATGGGTGCACGCATACCTGTAGCCAGCATGATCAAACGGGTTTGAATAGGTTGTAACTTCGGAGCAGAAGTCAGTCCGGGAAATTTAGAATGTTTTAAAATTTCTTTCCAGATATCATCCGATTTTTTAATTTTAGTTCTCCATTGTCTGAAATACTCTCCATCCTCATCTAATATTAACTCCTCTACACTTATCTTTCTATAAGGATCTTCTCCATATTTATAGGTTGAATCATCTTTTAAAGCAAAGGCTCCATCCTTATTTACCTTAAATCGCTCCCTACGACCATCTTCATCTAAAATATATTCAGGAATATAATTGATCGTATTTTCAAACATAGAAGTTGGTGCAGGATCTAAAGCTGAATTTACCCTTCCCCATTTACCAACTGCAGAAGCAATTTCAGGAATGGAATTCATATGTTTATCAATGCTGGCAATAATTTCCATATTTTCGGTAATACCAGAGTGCGGCATGGTTGTAGGCATTAACAAGAAAGATCCCTCATCCAAAGCAGGCATAAATTCATTTCCTAAGCCAGGAAATGTTTTTTCCATACTATTCCATACGATATTGTCTTTTGCGAAATTTGGTATAAATCCAAATATTTTTCCAAAACCTAACCAAATCGTTATTCCAAAGAAAATAACCGTAATCGGAACTGCTAAAAATTTCCATTTATTATCTAAACACCATTTTAGTATGGGTGCATAAAAATGTACAATGGTCATCAATAATCCTAAAACCACCGATATGATCAATATAACAAATAAGAAATTCACAAAAGTGGAATTAGAAGCTCCTAAAGGCATCCATTCAATGGTTAAAAAGTAAACTACGATCAAAATAGTAATAGCAATATTGATGTAATTGGCTATCTTATCATTATAAATAAACTTGATTTTCCCTTTGAATAAGTTAAATTCTCTACTGTTTTGTGATAAAATATTATTTACACCATAAGCAATTAAGGCAAAGGCAATTAAGCTACCATACCATATAACAAATACAATTCCAAAACCTATTAAAATAGAATTGAAAATTCTGCCGGTTTTCTTTTTATCCAGTCTGATGGAAAATAGCACATGGGCAATTGCCGGAATGAACAAAATTCCAATAAATAAAGAAGAAAAAAGTGCAAATGTTTTGGTCCATGCCAGTGGCCGGAATAATTTCCCTTCAGATGCCTGCATTGCGAACACTGGTAAGAAACTTACAATGGTTGTTGCCAAAGCTGTAATTATTGCCGATGCTACTTCGGTAGTAGCCCCATAAATAACCTGTAAAAGCTGTTTACCACCAATATCCTTATTTTCTGGCATATCCAGATGCCTGATTATATTTTCGGTAAACACAATACCCACATCCACCATGACGCCGATAGCAATTGCAATTCCCGAAAGGGCAACAATATTAGCATCTACATGAAAGAATTTCATTAAAATAAAGGTCATCAAAACCCCAATTGGCAATAAACTTGAAATCAATATCGAAGCTCTTAGATTCAACACCAATACAATTACTACCAGAATACTGATCAGTATCTCATGAGAAAGAGAAGATTCTAAGGTTCCTAATGTTTCGTGGATCAATCCTGACCGATCATAAAAAGGGACAATAGTCACTTTAGAAACAGTTCCATCTGCCAATACTTTTGATGGCAATCCAGGAGCAACCTCTTTGATCTTATTTTTTAAATTTTGAATGGTTTCCAGAGGGTTTGCACCATTACGGGCAACAACAACTCCACCAACAGCTTCTACACCACTTTTATCTAAACCTCCTCTTCGAGTGGATGGTCCGAATTGAATTTTAGCCACATCTTTTAAACGAATTGGTGTATGATCATTTACAGATACGACACTTTCTTCCAGATCGCTTAAACTTTTAATATACCCCAAACCTCGCACCAGATATTCTGCTTTGTTAAATTCAATGGTTTGCGCACCAATATCTAAATTGGAATTTTTAACCGCATTCATGATCTTTTTAATATCAACACCATGTGCCTTCATTGCATCAGGATCGATCTCAATTTGATATTCTTTGATAAAACCACCAATAGAAGCTACTTCTGACACTCCTTTTGATGCTGTTAAATAATAACGAACATAAAAATCTTGAATAGTTCTTAATTCCTGTGGATCCCAGCCTCCGGTTGGTTTACCGGTTTTAGGATCTCTTCCTTCCAGTGTATACCAGTATACTTGCCCAAGTGCTGTTGCATCAGGACCCAATGCTGGTTTTACTTCGTTTGGAACCGTACCTGGTGGGAGAGAATTCAGCTTTTCTAAGATTCGGGTTCTACTCCAATAAAAATCAATATCATCTTCAAAAATGATATAAATACTGGATAGTCCAAAAATAGAATTAGAGCGTATTGTTTTCACACCTGGAATACCTAATAAGGCAGTGGTCAAAGGATAAGTGATCTGGTCTTCCACATCTTGTGGTGACTGACCCATCCATTCGGTAAAAACAATTTGTTGATTTTCACCTATATCCGGGATAGCATCTACAGGCACTGGATTTCTTTCCATCCAGGAAATTTCCCAGTTAAATGGTGCGGTTACAATTCCACCAACAATAAATGCGGTGAGTAACATAAAGGTTATTAACTTATTTTCAAGAAAATAACGAATGGTTTTGTTTAACATTTTAATTTTTGTTTATCCTGACTAGGTATCAGGCGTTTATTTTTCATTTTAAACTATGGAGAAATAAAAAAGTCAATACGAAGTGTTGTGGTAGATAAATCTCCAAAAAATCAGTATCAAGTTAGTCAATAGAATTAGACAAACCCGAACCTTTCTATCTTCTAAAAGATAAAATATCGTAGTGAGCTAAACAAAAATCAAATAAGGAAAGTTTGATAAAGTACCTGAAGGTCTTTATCAACACTGGGTAGTAAAGAAGTAATAAAAGGAGTAATATTCTCTTTTACTTCAAATAAATTTATATAAGTATATGTGTAAGCAAATACAAACTGTAACTGATTCAATTCAAAACCAGCAATAGCCTGCTGTTCGTTCTGGTTACCCTGAATCAATACCTGAATATCATTACAGCATTGCTCCTGCTCCATACTGTCACAGGAAGTATCCATGACACACTCTTCCTCTTCCATAACCATATCACAGGAATCTGCCTCACCAAAATAAGAAACATCCGCTACTTCACCCATACAGATATGTTTCTCAACCGTAAATGAAAACGATGTAAACAATACTATAAAAGCAAGTATCAGAGCTAAAAATTTATGTAAGATTTGTATCATTGTGACAAATGTAACGAATAATAGTACTTTTATATTTTAATTAAATGTTAAAAAAAGAAAAAATCTACAGACTAGCAATTACTTTTTTTAGTTTTTGCTGTACATCCTGTGCAATTTCATCCAAATTGTCATTTTCAACAGCTCCCATGGAAGCAATTGGATCAATAGCAGAAACTTCAATATCACCTGCATCATTTTGCTCAAGAATAATATTGCATGGCAACATCAAACCAATCTTATTTTCATTGGAAAGTGCCTTAAAGGCAAAGTTAGGGTTACATGCTCCCAGTATTTCATAAGGTCTAAAATCGACATCCAGCTTCTTTTTAAAAGTTGCTTTGATATCAATCTGGGTCAATACCCCAAAGTCTTCTTTTTTTAATTCTTCAATAACTCTTTCTTTAGCTCCTTCAAAAGAAACTCCTTTTAATGTTGTTGTGAAGTAATATTTCATGACTAAACTTATTTTTTATTAACAGTACAAAGGTAATTTACAACTATTTCTTGACATTACACTATTTTGGATTAATTCTATAAAATTGAGAAAAACTCTTTTTAAAATTATTATTATTGGTGTTGATTTAGAATAATTTGATCTTTATACAACTTTGTAAAATCCTTTGCGACACTTTGTGTAATAGCTATTTCTCAAAGGTACACAGAGAAAATATAAAAGTTTTACAAAGGTAATTTTGATTTTTTTTAGTAATTAAAAAATAGAATTACAAATTCTATACAATTCTAAACCAGAACCTTATTTTTTAAAATCCATTCTTTGAATTCTTACCGCATTTAAAATTGCTAAAAGAGCTACTCCAACATCAGCAATTACCGCTTCCCACATGGTGGCAAGACCAAAAGCTCCAAGAAATAATACTAAAATTTTAACTCCCAGTGCCAGGTAAATATTTTGCCATATAATTTTATTAGTTGCATTACCTATATGAATGGCTGTTGCAATTTTTGAAGGCTGATCGGTTTGTATGATCACATCAGCTGTTTCAATGGCCGCATCACTACCTAATCCGCCCATTGCCATACCAACATCCGATAAGGTAATTACAGGTGCATCATTGATGCCATCACCAATAAAAGCAATGGTTTTCCCTTGATCTTTTAGTTTTTCAACCTCTTTAATCTTATCTTCGGGCAATAAACCTCCAATGGCTTTTGTTAAACTGAGTTGCTTAGCTATTTTATCTACAACCAACTGTTTATCACCCGATAACATGATAATATCTTTTATTTTATCAATTTTTCTCAATTCGGCAATAGCCAATTTCGCATCATCTTTTAAGGTATCTGCTATGGTAATATATCCTGCGTATTTTTGATTAACAGCTACAACTACTATGGTATCTGTGATATTGTTCAACTCCTTATCATAAGCAATATGGAACTTATCCAGTAATTTAGTATTACCCGCTAGTACTTCATTTTTTTCAATTTTTCCTTTCATTCCATGTCCAGAAATTTCTTCAACAGCAGTTGCCTTTAATTTGGATTGACCAATTTTTGCATATTTCACTATAGCATTTGCTATAGGATGGGTGGAATTACTTTCTAAAACTGCGGTAAGTTCTACCAGTAATTCTTTCTTTATTTCCCTTTCTTCTGTATTAATAACAACATTCTGTACTTCAAAAACACCTTTGGTAAGCGTCCCTGTTTTATCCATTACTACCGTATCTACTTTCGTCATTAGATCTAAATAATTAGATCCTTTGAACAGAATCCCATTACGGGATCCGGCACCAATTCCGCCAAAATAACCCAGTGGGATAGAAATAACCAATGCACAGGGACAAGAAATTACCAGAAAGATCAGAGCTCTTTGAAACCAAATTTGAAAAATATAGGAATCACCAAGAAAAAAATAAGGAATGACCATTAATACCACGGCAAGCCAAAAAACTATAGGCGTATATATTTTAGCCAGCCTACTGATCAACTGCTGGGTTTTAGCTTTTTTTCCAACCGCTTCTTGTACCAATTTTAGTATTTTAGATAGTTTGGTATCTTCGTACTTACTGGTAACTCTGATTTGTATGGGTTTATTTAAGTTTACCATTCCGGCAAGAACAGTTTCTCCATTTTTAACTGTTTCTGGTGCAGATTCGCCAGTAAGCGCAGCAGTATTCAAACTTGCAGTTTCTGAAACCAATATACCATCTAAAGCTATTTTTTCTCCTGGCAAGGTTTGAATGACCTGGTCAATAGCAACATTCTTTGGATGCATAACCGTTGTTTTTCCACTATCAACAACAGAAACCTCCTCTACCTGTACTTTTAACAAGGCTTCAATAGATCGTTTTGCTTTGTTTACAGCAGATTCCTGAAATAATTCACCAACTACATAAAAAAGCATTACCGACACACCCTCTGCATAAGAACCTATTAAAAAAGCTCCCAAAGTTGCAACAGACATCAATACAAATTCATTGTAAATATCTCCTTTTATAATTAATTTTAAAGCTTTTAAAACTATCGGACCTCCTATAACAATAAAGATTATGCCAAACCATATTGCTGATATCGAAATGTTTATCCCTGGAATATTTTGTGTAAAAAACGGAACATGAAAATGATTCATCAAAATTCCAGCTGCTAAAAACAAAAAAACCACTACCGGAACAATATAGTCTTTATTAAAACTTACAGCCTCCTTTTTAGGAGTCTCTTTGGTATAATCTACCGCACATGCACCATCTTTACAATCGTTATCTTCCATTTGATAATTTAAAAAACAAAGATAATTAATTTATAGTGCAATGGAATTGCAAAAACTTCTTCTAGCAATTTAAGAACAACAAAAATTATTATTTTTCTGAATTGTTGCACAGTTAAATACTCCTAACTACAAAAAAAAATGAAGCTGTTTAAAAAAGAAAAATTTATATTATCAAAACAAATGGATTAAATAAAATCTACTACTACATCCTGACAAATTATTCCTTTAAAAACAGCTTCATAAACAGTCACTTTTAACGACTGCAACCAAACCTTAATTTTTAATTTATATTCAAGTTTACATTTTCAAACATCAAATGTAAAAAGCCATGACCAGTACCTGCTACGGGAGATTTGTTTCCATCAAGATCCAGTGGAGGAAGGATTACATGTGTTTCATATTGATCTGGTGAATGATCTGTAACATCATTTACTACATCCGTCATTAACTTCAGGTCTTCTGTTCTAGCTCTGGATGCTACCATAATATGTACCAATCGGTTAGATGCAAGTACAGCACCACTACCATCTTTAAGATCTGCGATTCCCCATAAGGTGACATATGATAACATTTTAGGCATTAAATTAGTTCCAATACTGGTATTACCATGCATCACTTTATTAATTCCAACACCACCAAAATAATCGTGGTCACCTGTACCAAGTTCTTTGTGAATGATTTCGATATTATTGATCATAAACATATCTCCATTGGGTCTCTGGTATTTTATGTTTACATTTTTCAATATATCTGTTGACGCTTCTGAATCTTCATCAACATTATCAATTACCTCAAACGAGTAAGATCCTGATCCAAAGGCTATCCTATCTGAAAAAGGTGTAGGTGACATAGCCGTATTAATTGCTGAAGGGCCAGGAAGAATTTCATAGGCTTTTTTCCAGTCTCTTGTATCATTGGTCAATTCAATATTTTCCCACATCATATGCAAAAAACCATGGGCAGTTCCGGGCACGGGAGACATATTTCCATCTTTATCCTGTGGAATCAAAATTACATGTGTTTCCGCCATCCAGGTATCATGATTTGAAAGATCATTTTCAACTGTTGGAATCAATTCAAGGTTCTTATTTCTAACCCGTGATCCTACCATGATATGTACAATTCTGTTTGATGCCACAACATCGCCTGTTTCAGCATTTTTAAGATCCACCATCCCCCAAAGGGTAATATAGGATAGCATTTTAGGCATCAAACCGGTTCCTATACCTGTATCGCCATGCATTACTTTATTTAAACCAATACCGCCAAAAAAGGTATGATCTCCTACTCCATCAGGTTTATGGATGATATTGATTTTATCAATTTCAAACTTTTTACCATCATTTGCGGTAAACTCAATATTAACGATTAATACTTCATCGGTTGAACCCGGAGAGTCAACATCTACATCATCTTTAACTATAAATTCATAAGTGCCACTTGTTTCAATGATATTATTGGAAAAAGGAGTCGGATTTAAGGAAGGGTCTATTACTGATTGACCTGGTAAAATTTCATAAATCTTCCCGTTACCGGAATTTTTACTCCCCGAAAAAGTCAATAGTTTTGAATAATCAACTGAAGAGGATGCATTAATAGCAACCGGCTGCTGCGGACCATTACCATCATTATTACATGATGCCAATCCAAAGAATAAAGCAACCAATAAAAATCCTGGTATTTTTTTTTGTGAAATCATATCAAATTAGTTTTAATTAGTAATTTGAATGATCTGTCGCTTTAAATTAAGTATTCTTACAATTTAAAAAACATTAACAAATACTTTGATTAATAAGTATAGAGTTCAACATTTTATTTTATCAATATTTTCTTTACTATAAACCCTTTATTACTTGATAATTTTATAAGGTAAATACCTTTTTGAAGATCGTTTAAATTGATAGACCTAACATTATTTTCAAGTTTCTCCTTTTTAACAGATTTCCCTAGAACATCATATATCTCCATTTTTTCAAGGTTGATTTCCTTCTCATATGCCAATTGAAAATTTCCATCAATTACAGGGTTTGGATAAATAGTAACCTGTGTATTTAAAGCATGTTCTCCTACAGATGCTGTATTATCTATTACCAAAAATTGCCCCATCATTCCTCTGTCTTCGTGATATAGCATATGACAATGGTACATATAAGGTACTGTTGGATTTGAAAAATCTTCAAATTTTGCTATAAACCGAACTGTTTCCTGTGGTTTTACAAGAATAACATCTTTTCTGCCTTGTTCACTTGCCGGTGGAGGATTTCCATTTCTATCTAAAACAAAAAACTGCACATCATGAATATGAAAAGGATGCGCAATAGCCGATTGATTGCTAATAGACCAAATCTCTGTATTATTTAAAGGCACTTCATAATTGATCACGTCTAAATTAAATGAAACATCATTAATTAAAAAATCACCATTTAACTGATTTGGACCTGAAACGACCGGAGACATCGTTAACGTTCTGGTAATATTTGCCTCTGATTCTGGTATTTTAACTACCGTTACAAGCTGGTTCGGAATTGTTGTGACAGGTGCTGTATTTTGAGTGGTTACATTAAATTGCATCACATTAAAATTGCTTCCATTTAATGGATTGGGTTTGTAACCGTCTAGCACGAGTCCGGAACCCATCCCAGGATTTGTTGCACCGTAAATTCCATTTGGAAACTCTGATGCATAACTCATTAAATTTATAGCTTGCCCATTCATACCAGAAAAATCAATAAGCAGTTCTGCACGTTCTCCTGGTGCCAGAATTAATCTTGTTAAGGATAATGGATTACTCAATAACCCTCCATCTGATGCAATTTGATAAAATGATTTATTATTACTCAAACCAATATTGAAGGATCTCATGGAGGAGCCATTCAACAATCTAAAACGTATTACCTGGGCGGGTACAGATAATGTCGCATCTATAGTTGCATTGACCATGATCACATCGTCTGAATTTGAGGGTACTATAATTTCTTTATTTATATCAAAATCTTTGGTTTGAATTACAATAGGAAAATCATCTACACCATAGGTTCTTGGTAATAATATAGAAGCTTCCTCATTATCCTTTACAATAATCATTCCTGCAATACCTTTAGAAACATGCTCATTGGTCTTTTCATGCAGATGTGGATGATACCAGTAAGTACCGGCTTTATCCAACACTGTAAATTTGGGATTCCAGACTGTATTTGGTGCTATGGTTGTATGAGGCCCACCGTCATTTTCTGGTGACACATGCATACCATGCCAGTGAATGGTGGTAGTTTCACCAATCTGATTATCTATTGCAATATTTACAAAATCACCCTGGTTCATGATTAATGTAGGTCCAAGAATATTACCATTTACTCCCATGGTTGTTGTATTTACGCCATTGTAAAACTGGTAATTTCCATTTTGTAATTTCAGATTAAACTCAGTACCTTCCATGGTTCCAGGTATCAATAAAGAATTTTGCGCATAGCTTTGCATGCTTAAATAAGATAACAGGATCGTTATTAGTAGTTTACTTTTCATCGTTCAAATTTTAATTTGAAAAAATAATTCTTTTTATCTATTTTAATTTTTAGTATTCTGGTTTTAATCTGTAAAATTTGGGTTTAATTCAATTTTTTAAAATAATATAACATTTAAACATGTAGTTTATTCGTTGTTTATATTGTATTACATTTTTCACAAACACCTTTTACAACCAGATTCACTTCATTTGCCGTATAGTTTTTAGGCAAACTAATATTTGGAATTTTATAACTTGGTAAACACACTGTCTCCTTACATTTATTGCAGTGAAAATGAACATGTAAATCTGTATCAATTTCACAGTTACAACTTTCTTCACACAAAGCATATTTGGTTACTCCGGTTCCATCATCAATTTTATGAACAATATCATGTGTTTGAAATGTTTTTAAGGTGCGATATAAGGTAGTTCTATCCGATCTGTCAAAATAATTCTCAATATCCGTCAGGCTTACAGCTATATTGTTTTTTAAAAGATATTGTAAGACCAACATGCGCATGGCTGTTGGTCTTACTTTATTATTTTTCAAAATCTCTTCTAAATCATACATAAGATTAAATTTTATTTCAAACTTTTTCCGTTTTTAATTCTATATGCCAAAACCACATCAGAAACATAGATAATACCATCTGCAGGATAAGGTGTCTGCGCATTTTTACAGATTAAATCGATTACTTCATCCACCTCCTCGTCATTACAAACCAGTTCTACTTTGATAATTTTACTATCCGTAAAATGATATTTTAAAGACGGCTTAGAATCTTGTCTTTTATAATTCCCTGTACCTTCACTTTCAGATATGGTTACACTATCAAATCCACTTTCACGAAGTGCCGAAACAACTTTTTCCAATTTTATAGGCTTCATAAATGCTTTTACTTCTTTCATTGTTATCTAATTTTAATGTTCATGTTCTTCAAATTCCCCTTTATTCAACTCGGCATTAACATAAAATGCACCTTTCAAAACGATAGGAGGAATTTTAGCCATTTCTTTATTGAAAACCACCTCTGAATAACCTAAATCTGAAACACCCTTATTTACCTGAATTTTTTCAAATTCAACCTTATCTCCGTGTTTTTCTTTTTGTATAAAGATATAATCCAGCCCATTTTCACTTACAAATGCTTCATTGGGCAAAGCCTGCACTTTTTTACTATCTACTGCAATTCTTGCCTCTACAAACATACCAGGTAATAATCCCTGATGGTTACCAATAATTTTCGCATGTAATTTAACTGATCTTGTATCCATTTCAAATGCTTTTCCTATCGCAAAGATCTTAGCATCATAAATTTTATCACCTCGTGTGGTAAGTGAAAAAGTAACCTGCTGTCCGACTTTCGCCTTATCAATATCTTTTTCAAATACATTTAACCCAAGGTGAATAAAATCATTGTCAATTATATCAAACATTTCCTGTTGAGGTGAAACATATTTCCCAATATTGATACTTATTTTTTGTACATATCCTTTTATTGGTGAAACTATATTGATCGATGAAGCCAGGTTACCATTCTCAATAGCTCTTAAATTGACACTTAATATCTGCAGTGTTGATTTAGTTGCATTTAAATTTGCTTTCCCTTCTAAATAATCTGCCTGGGCTTTTTGCAATGCTTTTTTAGAAGTTATGCCATCCGCTGCCAGCGATTTTTTCCTGTTATAGTCATTTTCCAAAAAAGAAAGATTACTTTTCAGCGATAGATATTTTTGCTGTAAACCAATAAACTCTGGATTTTCCAACCGCGCAATTACCTGTCCTTTTTTCACATAATCTCCTTCAATAACCCCTACACTTTTTACTCTACCTCCCATTAAAGCACTAACACTTGCCATATTTTGTGGGGGTAATTCCAGCTGTCCGTTCACTTTTAAGGTGTTTTGCAGATTTACTTTTTTAATGCTACCCAATTCAATATTCATTACCTCCATCTGCTTCATATTTAGTGTAACAACATTGGTCTCTTCTTCTTCATGAGAATCTTCATGCTGATCCTCTGCTTTACTTTCTTCATTTGCTTTATCCCCACAACTAATTGTTAAAAGCAGGATTATCAGTAAGGTACTTAGTTTAAATATATTTTTCATTTTTAATAATTTTATTTCTATTCTATTGAAATTTAATTGTATTTACCTGTTAAGAAATTGATCTCGTTCACCTTTTGGTTGTAAAGATTCATCGTTTCTAAATATTTTAGTTTAATAGTTAAAGCCTGCTCTAAG
>Ga0256834_1001011_pt1 | contig 19687 bp, 19 predicted proteins | sample 4281140metaG_FD_190536 | JGI IMG/M metagenome (GOLD analysis project Ga0256834, IMG submission 190536) | Hydrothermal vent microbial communities from East Pacific Rise, Pacific Ocean - 4281-140 | ecosystem: Environmental > Aquatic > Marine > Hydrothermal vents | place: Pacific Ocean: East...
CCAACCAAACCTAAACCACCTAACATTAAGGCAATTGAACTAGGCTCTGGAACTGGAGAAGTTACTGTATTTACAGTATAACCCGTTGAAATGTCTCCCGCTATACCAGAAATTGATAACACATAGTTACCCGCAGATAACCAGGTTGGAACACCTGTAGATGCTTGCGTGTATTCTGCAACAGAGAAAATTCCAGCAATATCATAAGTCGTTCCAGATGTACTACCTACAAGCTCAATATCTAAAAACTCTGAAATAGAAGTAATTGAGCTAGTTGCCAACGCATCAAAAGTACTTAAAGTAGACAACGAAAACTGAAACGTATCTGTAAAAAACCCTGCAGCAGAAGCAGGTACATCAAAATCAGTTGTAGTACTGGTAAGATCACCTAAATCATAAGCATTAGCAGAAGCTAAACTTGAAGCCAAAACCAAAGAAGCCGCTAAACCCATTTTATTAATCATTTTCATAGTAGTTAAACCTTATCATATCATTTTTATAAATCTAATACCCGAAGGCATTAACTCCCCCTATCCAAAACCTGTAACAACCGTCACAAGTTTTAATTTCACCTTAGTAAGGTTCAGCTTAATGCGGATAAGTTAGGGCGTATTTTATAAAGGATGCTTATTAATGTCAACATTAATTAACAGTAAACACCCCAGGCTAAGTAAAAACAACAGGTTACATCTACATTCCACCCTAACAACCCCCTACTTTACTCAAGAGGCTAGCTCGTTTCGTCTGTTTTTTTACCTTAATCAAATCCTCCTGTGTTTTTCAAGACAGCTGTCACTCATCGCTTAAACTTTAATCAGTTTCATTCCAAAAAACACAATTTTAAGGTCAGTAATAAGCCACAAGCTGTTACTAAAACAATAGGCTTAACCCCCCCTTCGACAACGCTAAAATTTAACCATAAAAAAAGACGCAATAAAATTGCGTCTTTTTTTGGTTCAATACACTCGTAAGGAGTCTATATAAACATAAGCTAAATTAAGCTTTTTTACGACGTGCCGCCATAAATCCAACCAAACCTAAACCACCTAACATTAAGGCAATTGAACTAGGCTCTGGAACTGGAGAAGTTACTGTATTTACAGTATAACCCGTTGAAATGTCTCCCGCTATACCAGAAATTGATAACACATAGTCACCCGCAGATAACCAAGTTGGAGCACCTGTAGATACTTCTGTATATTCTGCAACAGAAAAAACTCCAGCAATATCATAAGTCGTTCCAGATGTACTACCTACAAGCTCAATATCTAAAAACTCTGAAATAGAGGTAATTGAGCTAGTCGCCAACGCACCAAAAGTACTTAAAGTAGACAGCGAGAACTGAAACGTATCTGTAAAAAATCCTGCGGCAGAAGCAGGTACATCAAAATCAGTTGTAGTACTGGTAAGATCTCCTAAATCATAAGCATTAGCAGAAGCTAAACTTGAAGCCAAAACCAAAGAAGCCGCTAAACCCATTTTATTAATCATTTTCATAGTAGTTAAACCTTATCTTATATTTTTATTAAATCTAATACCCGAAGGTATTACCTCCCCCTACCCAAAACCTGTAACAACAGTTACAAATCTTAATTTCACCTTAGTAAGGTTCAGCTTAATGCGGATAAGTTAAGAGATATTCTATAAATAATACTTATTAATGTCAATATTAATTAACAATAAACACCCCTAGCTAAGTAAAAATAATAGGTTGCATCTATATTCCACCTAACAACCCCCTATTTGTCTCAAGGGATTAGCTCGTTTCGTCTGTTTTTTTTACCTTAACTCAAACCCTCTTTCCCATTCATTAAACGCTGAATATTGCCTTTATGTCGCCAAAACAACAACATAGACATGATTAAACTGACCACAATCCAGCTCATCTCTCCCGCTAAAAAGTAAATGTAAACGGGCGCAAGCAGTGCTGCAATCAGCGCAGAAAGTGAAGACACCTTTAACACCTTCGCCACAAACAACCATGTGCCCACCACGGCGAAACCAATGGGTAACGACAATCCAAACATTACACCTAGCATGGTTGCCACCCCTTTACCACCCTGAAATTTAAAATACACTGGGTAAAGATGCCCAATAAACGCCACAAAGCCCACTAACACAACTAACAATGCTTCAAACCCTATATTGTGTGCAATTAACACAGGAATGAATCCTTTTAGCGAGTCACCCAACAATGTAATAGCGGCAGCTTTTTTGCCCTTACCACCTCCAATACGTAACACATTGGTTGCCCCTGGATTACCCGAACCACCTTCTCGTGGATCGGGCAATTCCATTAAACGACAGACAATAATTGCGGTTGAAATGGACCCAAAAAAATAGGCGGCTACCATTAATAAAATGGATTGAAACTCCATTTTTAAATTCCTTTTTTTAAAAATTAAGTGGAAATTGTACAAGAATCAAGCAAGCGGCGTTAAAATAAAAGATAATTCACTTTTTCTTTACCCATAGGAAATGACATGGACATCATTTTTATCCAAGGCTTAAAAACTCAAGCGATCATTGGAATTTATGATTGGGAACGAAAAAACCATCAACCGTTAATTTTTGACCTAAAAATGAGTTTACCCATTAAAGCCGCAGCAAACAGTGACAACATTAATGATACGGTTAACTATAAAGAAGTGTCTGATAAAGTAATTCAACTGGTTGAAAGCAGTCAATTTGAACTACTGGAAACCCTCTGTGAAACCATTTGCCAACACCTATTAATCCAGCACCCCGCCATACAAAAAATACAACTTAAGGTCAGTAAGCCACAAGCTGTTACAGAAACCGAAACCGTAGGATTAATCATCACCCGACAACGCTAAAATTTAACCATAAAAAAAGGCGCAAGTACATTGCGCCTTTTCAACCATAAAAAATAACATAAAAAATTTAAACTAAATTAAACTTTTTTACGACGAGCCGCCATAAACCCAACCAAACCTAAACCACCTAACATTAGAGCGATTGAACTTGGCTCAGGAACTGGAGAGGCTACGGCTGCAAATGTAGAATCGACAGAATACCCTGCACCACTAAACAAAGAATTTCCTGTTACAGAAATCGTATAGGTACCAGCAACTAACCCCGCTAGAGAGCCAACAGAAGCTTCGGCTAAAGAAAAATTCCCAAAAGAACCCGTAGAACCCGTTAAGCTAACGCCGTTACCCTGAAAAATAATCGAAGTAAATCCTGAAATATCCTCCTTTGCCGCTGAAAAAAGAATCGATCCAGTTGCACCAGCGTTTAAAGTAACATTGAACACATCAGTAAATAGTCCTGCAACACTTACATCGTGAGCAAAATTATTCCCATGATCTGCTAGATCATAAGACGCAGCATTTGCAAACCCTGAAGCCAAAAGCAATGAAGCCGATAGCCCTATTTTTTTAATCGTACTCATAAATAAAACTTCCTTAAAGTTAATATATAATTTTATATGGTCAAATAAATTTAACCACACCGTGTAAGTACGTTACCTTAGCCATGCCTGATTTTGGAAACATTCAATACTCTTTTAAACGTTAATTTCAGATACTAAGATAAGCGCATACAAAGGCATCTTATATCAACTTGTTTCAACAGTAAATACAGTAAACATCGCCACAAAATAATGATAAACGCTAATCTTTCTACGCTCTAACGCGCATCTTTATCAGGCAATTCTGATAAGTTTTTCTGCTCTTCAGCCGCACGTCTAATTAGAGTAATTACCTGCTCCATATGCAAACAGGCGTGGTGTTCGCTGATTTTATCCATCGCTTGATAATCCTCTTCAAACTGGCGACGATTCTGTTTGGATAAATTTTTTAAAACTTTTTGATATAATGCGTTCCCTTCTGCCAAACGCACAATGGTAACTAACTGCTCTGGTAACACTTGCGCGGCAAATTTTTGCACAATACGGTCATCCACATTCGCCATTTTACTTGCCAAGATTCGATACGCTTTTATTTTACGACGCCCCCCCGCTTCATCCAATTCGCTGGAGTGATGCAACCGCTGTTCGATCACTTGGCGAATGCCTTCAATGGCTTCTTCTGGTAGGTTAAAAATAACAGGCCCCATTTCTAACTGAAATTGACCCGATTCGTCACGCCATGCTTTGATATCCATCATTCCAACCTTTAAATATATCGCGTATTATCCGTTCTAAACTCAATTTCACCGCGAGACTCCAGTTCAAAGAGTTTTTCAACGATTCGTTTAATGGCTCTTTTGGCATGGGCTTCGGTCGGTACGGTTGCAACCATTAAATCGGCTTTTAACTGTTTGGCTAAAATAGCGCCAATATTATTAATAATTAACGTATTTAATGCACGGTCATCCGCAATCATCATTAGCTCCAACAGGTCTTTTGTATCCACTTCTTGTAGAAACTTTTGACACTCAAGGTCTGGTAACGTTTTAATATTCAATCCCAGCTTTACATAGCTTTTAAGCGTTGAGTGGCGCTCTCCATGTTCAAGCGCCAATAGATGCTCTAGCATAATTTCCAACAACGCCAACGAAAATTGATCTAACTTAACTGACGCACAACCAATTTGAATTAACCATTCACTTTCATGAAGCTTTTTAATACCAATTTTCATCACGATGTTCTCTTAAATACTTGGTTATTACAGGCTGTTTATTTGGGTTTACAGCAAGTTTATAGCATAATACCACAATCTTAAAAAAGCTCGGATCATCCCCGTCTGAGCAAAAATAAAAACAGCGAATACCATGCCAAAAAACCACTCACATAAAGAATTACCCATCCCATCCGACGAAGCCATTCTACACAGCCAACAACTCAGTAAACAAATTCGCATCGCCCTAGCACGCCACAAAACCATGACCTTTGCGCAATACATGCAAAAAACACTCTACACACCTAATTTAGGCTATTACACCAACGGGCTCACTAAAATTGGTGCTCAAGGCGACTTTATTACCGCACCCGAAATCTCTCCAATCTTTTCTCGCTGTTTAGCCAAACAAGCCCAGCAAGTACTGCAAATACTGGAAGAAGCCAATATTATCGAGTTTGGTGCGGGTCGTGGCATCATGGCAAGGGATATTCTGTTAGAACTCCAAACCCTTAACCAGCCCATAAAGCGCTACTACATTATCGAGCTCAGTGCCGAACTGCAACAACGCCAAAAAGAAACGCTACAAACAGGACTGCCACCCGAATTATTTCAAAAAGTAACTTGGCTCAATCAACTGCCCAGCACACCGATTTCCGCCGTTATTTTTGCCAACGAAGTATTGGATGCCATGCCATTTGAACGCCTACGTATCGAACCTCAGCATACACTACGTGGCCACGTGCGCTATAACGAGCAAAAAGAAAAATTTGAATGGGATTACCAACCAATAACCAATGCTCATTTACAACAATTTGCCAATCGCTTAATCCAGCACATTGGAGAGGTATCCGAGCTAGGCTACCATACTGAAATAAATTTACACATTAAACCTTGGTTAGAGAGCCTAAACAATATACTCTCGCAAGGTGCCGTCATCCTCATCGACTACGGTTACCCTCGTGAAGAGTACTATCAATCTGCCCGCGTGATGGGAACACTCCGTTGCCACTACCAACACCGCGCCCATCAAAATCCTTTCTTTTACCCAGGACTTCAAGATATTACCGCCCATGTAGACTTTACCGCCGTAGCAGAGGCGGGATTTGAAAGCGGCTTTAAAGTCTCTGGCTACACCACCCAAGCCAATTTTTTAATGGGCAGTGGCTTATTGGAAATGTCTTCCGACTCTGATGCCAGCGTGACCGAGCAACTTAAAATTGCCCAACAAATCAAAACACTTACCCTTCCCAATGAGATGGGCGAAAACTTTAAAGTCATCGCTCTGACCAAACAGTGCGACCTCTCATTAATAGGATTTAGCGTTCGAGACCTACGTCATCAGCTATAATACGCCGTAAATATTCCCAATACTGCGTAAACAAAAGGAACCCACTTTATGGAAGAAGTGATTCAACCCACCCTTGAGTGGATTCAAATTATTACCCTCGCCCTCATTCAAGGGGTAACTGAATTTTTACCCGTCTCCAGCTCAGGTCACCTTATATTAGTGCCCCAACTGCTTAACTGGCCCGATCAAGGATTGGCATTTGATGTTGCTGTACACATTGGCACACTGGCTGCCGTAGTACTTTATTTTAAAAACGATATTTGGCTGATGGCACGAGACTGGAGCGGTTCGCTAGTCACCCGTCAACCTACCTCCAACAGTCGTTTGGCATGGTGGATTATCTTTGCCACCATTCCCGCCGTTTCCTTCGGACTTTTCTTAAACGACGGGCTGGAAGAGACTCTTAGAAACCCCATTATCATCGCCACCACCACCATTGGATTTGGAGTATTATTATGGTGGTCAGACGTAAAAGGCAAACAGGTTCGCGACGAATACAGCCTAAGCTTTAAAGACATTATGATTATCGGTATCGCACAAGCGGTTGCGCTCATTCCTGGTACCTCACGCTCAGGGATCACCATCACCGCTGCCCTTATGATTGGTCTTACCCGAGAAGCCGCCGCACGATTTTCCTTTCTACTGTCCATCCCCATTATCTTGGGTGCAGGACTCATCAAACTCAAAGATCTTATGGAAAGTACGCACCCCGTACAGTGGGAAGCGATGATTGGCGGCACGATTATTTCTGCCATCAGCGCCTACATCATCATCTCCCTTTTCTTAAAATGGATTAGCAGTATCGGCATGGCACCGTTTGCATGGTATCGTTTTGCCCTAGGCGGGTTATTACTGTGGGTATTTTTATACTAAAAGAACCTTTTTACCCCGTTTAAAATTCACAAGCACCAAATCTTTCCGTCCTATTTAAAATACTCGGTTAAAATAAGCAGTCTATGACTAATTAATGATTACCCTCTTGATGTCAAACATTGCGTTACAATTTAAAGCAAAGTTTTTAAATTTTCTACCCCTCAAGGGGGTACTAAAAATAGTCCCCCCCCTATCACGGGGTTTTCAGGGGATTGTCGTTATTTTATTAAGCGGATTCAGCATACACAGTATCGCTGGTGAGGATGCAAATCGTCTTGCTCCAATTTCTCCCCCCCCCTGTGCTCCGCCTCTCATTACCCCTTTGCAGCTTTCTCCTTTATCATTCTCTAAACACAGTAAAGCGATTACGGTGGATTTAAATCAATCGGTAAAAAAGCTTGAGGCCAATCAACTGATTCAACCCACGCCCAATAGCTATCTGTTTAAGGGGGGGGCTAAATTTACACAGCCTAACTTGGTGGTGCTGAGCGATCAAATGCTGTTTAATAAAGAACAACACACCGCACAATTTAAAGGGCAGGTTGAGATTCATCAGCCCGAGATGTTGGTCATGGCAAACCAAGTGGACATGAGTGAAATAGAGCAGACCTCAACACTTAAAGAGGCACGCTATCAGATTTTGCCTAGCCGAATGTATGGGCAAGCCAGTCAGGTTTTTTTAGAACAACGCACCTCTAAAGCCACGCTTAACCAAGCGACCTTAACGGCTTGCACACAACAGCCCAATCAATCGCTCACTTGGCAGCTCAAATTTGAGGAGGTCGAAATAAACCAACAAACGGAACAAGTGGTAACTCGCAACGCCAAGCTGTTAATCAAAGGTATTCCTGTGCTGTACACCCCCTACTTTGCTTACAGCTTGGCCGACCGAGCCAGTGGTTTTTTGTTTGCCTCTTTGGGAAGCATTAAATCGGTGACTCAAAAAGACCATTTGCAGTTCATTAAAACCCCCTACTTTTTTAACATTGCGCCCAACATAGACAGCACTTTAACCGTTATTCCAATGGATAAACGTGGGCTTATTTTTGACAATGAATTTCGTTATCTTGATAAAACCCACAGGCTCAAACTGGACTTGTCCTCCATTCAAGATCAGCTCACCTCAAAAGAGGGGCTTAGTAACACCGACACCGCTGGTAATATCTCTTACGATGAAAAAATCACACACCGCTGGCGCGCCAGCCTCAATGCCAAACAAAACTGGGGGGATGGTCTCAGCAGTAGCGTATTGTGGCATGAAGCCTCTGATGAAAACTTTTACGCCGATATTCCCGTTCAATCTCAATACAACACCGTAACCCAAATACCCAGACACCTTAAACTCAACTATCAAAAAGGGAACTTACAAACTTACGCCGTCGCTTCAAGTTACCTGCGCTTAAGAAATGCGCCGTTAAATTACGAAAAACGTCCCGAAGTCGGTTTGCGTTACCGCCATCAAATCGACAAACTAAGTTTAAACCTTCAGTCCAGCGTAACGGACTTTGTTTTACCCATTTCATCGTCCACCAAGCCCGAAGCATTACGCTTTAATATAAAGCCTTCTATGGAATATCAAATAAACAAACCTTATGGTTTTGTAAAGGCAACGTTAATTGGAAATCAAACGCTGTACCAAATGCGTGACAACACAAGCAACACAACGGGAGCAAAATCACACAATCTATTTGCTCCGCAATTTGCATTAAGGGGGGGGTTAATTTTTGAACGTGCCGTACAACTTTTTGGCCAATCCTACACTCAAACACTTGAACCCGAGGTACAATATTTATACACCCCTTACCAAGATCAAACAAACTTACCCTTATTTGACACCCGTAACCGAAGCTTAGCCTTTAGTAATTTATTTTCGCTCAATCGCTTTACAGGCTCGGATCGAATCGGGGATGCCAACCAAATTACAACCGCTTTAACCACTCGATTTTTAAATGAAAATGGCCGTCAACTGTTGGACGCAGGGATTGGACAAATCACCTACTTTGAAGAACGCCGCGTTGGATTAACCAAAGACACAATCCTAACCGATACCAGTTCTGATGTATTTATAAAACTTGGATTAAATATTGGGGCGCTTAATGTCTCATCAACCCTACAGTTTACCCAACAAAAATACGAGTTATTACGCGCCAATAGCCGACTAAAATACCGCTCTCAACAGTACGGTACTCTACTGGCAAACTATGTACTTTCCAACAACAATACACCGTCTCAAAAAGAGACCTTAAGCATGGGGGGCTACACCCCATTAGCGCAAAACTGGCAAGTTGGCGTATATCTCAATTACGACCTGTATAATGAACAGCTCTATCAAGGAAATTTTGGTTTGCGATACGATGCCTGTTGCTGGGCTATGGAATTTATGACGGAACGCACACAACTTGACAATGGCTTGTATAATGATGAGTTTAGAGTGCAATTTGATTTAAAAGGCTTAAGCACACCCGACCCAGCCTTTAAGAAATCTTTAGCCAAAAAATTAAGGTTTTAAATTACGATTTTAAAAGGAGAACGCTTATTTTTTTCTCCCCCCCCCCTTCTTAACTAAAACAAATAAATACGATGACAACGACTATGAAACCATTTTTATCCAAACGACTTTTATCTAAGTTCTTTTTAACTTTTTTTTTCATGTTCTCACTGCAACAAACGGCACAGGCCGATGCCTTAATCGACAGTATTGTTGCTATGGTTAATAAAGATGTCATTTTAAAAAGCGAACTGAACGAACGCATGCTCACTCAACAGCAAGCGTTAGAAGAACAAGGCATTCCCGTACCTAGTGTCGATATTTTGCAACAAAAAGTCCTAGATTCACTTATTTTAGAACGATTACAATTAGAACGTGCCAAACAATTAGGTATTGAAGTGCCAGACGAAAAAATTACCGAACAGCTTGAGGACATTGCCAAACAAAATAACATGAGCTTAATTGCGCTTAGAAAACGCTTAAACCTTGAAATTCCAAATGGGTTCAACACCCTTCGCCAGCAAATTAACCAAAAAATGACCATTCAAGCTGTACGTGAGGCCGAAGTGTTAAGTCAAATACAAGTCTCAGAGTCGGAAGTTAAAAACCTAATCAACCGCCAAGCGCTTAATAACCATCAAGAAGAACTTCATTTAGGCCATATCTTAATTGAACTGCCTAACTCACCCACCCCGCAACAACGGGAAATGGCTCTAAGAAAGGCTAATGCAATACATCAACGACTGCAAAAGGGGGGCGATTTTCGCCGACTTGCCGTTCAGCACTCTAATGGCAGTAAGGCACTTAAAGGAGGCTCGTTAGGCTGGTTAAAGCGCTCTGAAATTCCCTCCTTTTTTAACGACGCCATTGAAGGACTTAACACGGGTGAGTTCAGCCAAGTTATTCAAAGCCCCAGTGGTTTTCATATCGTCACACTTATGGATAAAAAAGAGACAGGGTCACCCAGCCACACGCTGTCGTATCACCTGCACCGCTTTATTTTACCCAGCGATCAAGCGATGCAACAAAAAGAGCCTAAAGAGCTGTCTAAGTTAGTTGCCTCAGTGCACAGCATTGAAGCGTTTAATGCGCTCAAAACCCATTTTCCTGAAATTCCCAAAGAGGTAAATCAACAAAGTAACTTAGGCTGGCGTGTGCTCAATGAATTACCTGATGCCTTACAACCAAAAGTAAAAAACTTACAACCAAACCAAGCCCTTGAGCCACTTCCAACACCACAGGGTTGGATGGTTTTGTTCTTAGAAGCGGTGAAAAAAACGCCACTTGACGCTGAAAAATTACAGCAACAAGCCATGCAGGAAGTTCGTATGCGCAAAGCCAATGAGATGTTTGAACGCTGGTTGCAGCGACTAAAAGATGAAGCCTTCATTCAAGTTAAACTTAATTAATATGATGCATTCCTCCCCTGCCACACAGCGATTTGTTATCACCTCTGGCGAGCCTGCGGGCATTGGCCCAGATTTGGTTTTGCAACTGGCACAATCAGACTGGCCAATGGAACTAGTGGTGATTGCAGACAAAAACCTATTAACCCAACGGGCAAAAATGCTTGGACTGCCCATCACATTTAAACCCTACCAAGCCAACCTATCCCCGCAACCCAGCCAACAAGGTCAAATAACCTTATTGCACATTGAAACCAATGCCCCCGTTAAAGCTGGCCAATTGAATGTAAAGAATGCGGGCTATGTCATTAAAATGTTAAAAACCGCCATTCAAGGCTGTTTAAAACAAGAATTTTCCGCGATGATTACAGGGTCAATTCACAAAGGGATTATTAATGAAGCTGGCCTTCCCTTCACAGGGCACACCGAACTACTCGCCGAAGAGAGTCACACCAAACAAGTGGTGATGATGCTGGCAACCCCCGGTTTACGCGTTGCACTGGTGACCACACACCTGCCTTTACTCGACGTACCCAAAGCCATCACTCCAACACTGTTAACCGATGTTTTACACATTACACACCACGCCTTAACACAGCAATTTGGCATTAAAGACCCCACCATACTCGTTGCAGGATTAAACCCTCATGCGGGCGAAGATGGTCACATGGGCCGCGAAGAAATTGATGTCATTTGCCCCGTTTTAGAAAGCCTAAAACCCCAAATGCACTTAAACGGCCCCCTGCCCGCAGACACTCTTTTTACCCCAAAATACTTAGAACAAGCCGATGCCGTATTGGCGATGTATCATGACCAAGGCTTACCCGTGTTAAAACACATTGGCTTTGGGAATGCCGTCAATATCACCTTAGGATTGCCCTTTGTTCGCACCTCGGTCGATCATGGAACCGCTTTATCCTTGGCGGGTACAGGAGAGGCCGATGCGCAAAGCTTTCGATATGCCATTCGCGTTGCACAAGAAATGACACAAGCACCCCTCTCCCCAACCCAAACTCCCTCTTAGAGAACCCTATGGCAAAACAGACTTCTGGACGCTCCAGCTCCCACAAACATAAAAAACAGTTTGGGCAAAATTTCTTAAATAACGGCCGAATCATCGATCAAATTGTCGCCGCCATTCGCCCCCAAGAAAACGATCACATGGTCGAAATTGGCCCTGGCGAAGCCGCTTTAACCCGTCCCTTAATTGAGCGTGTTAAAACACTGGAAATTATTGAGATCGACAACGACCTCATTGCACCGCTTAAAATCCAATTTGCCAGCAAGCCCGCCTTTAATCTACACCACACCGATGCACTTAAATTTGACTACGCCACACTGCTTTCAAACAACAAAAACGAATCCGAAGCAAAACAGTCGCTCCGAATTGTAGGCAACCTCCCCTACAACATCTCAAGTCCACTGATGTTTCACCTGCTCACCTATGCCGATTGCATTCAAGACATGCACTTTATGCTGCAAAAAGAAGTGGTCGATCGCATTACTGCAAAACCAGGCATCAAAGCCTACGGACGTTTAAGTGTGATGTTGCAATACGCTTGCCAAACCGAATCGCTGTTTACCGTAGGGCCCGAAAATTTTACCCCCCCCCCTAAAGTTGATTCGGCCATTGTGCGGTTAATTCCACACGCCACCAAACCGTTTGTGGCAGAGGATGAAAAAGCCTTTAAAGACATCGTTAGGCAGTCGTTTAGTCAAAAACGTAAAACACTGCGCAACAATCTAAAAGGTTGGTTAAACGTCGAGCAAATAGAACAGTGTGGCATAGACCCCAGTATACGCGCCGAAACCATTCCCGTAGAAGGCTTTGTAAAACTCGCTAACCTGTATTTTCAGTGCAATAAACCTTCACCCTAATCTCAAAAAAATGAGGTGTTAAACACAATGACTACCTATGTGATTGGCGATTTACAAGGCTGTTACGATGAACTGCAAGCCCTGTTAAAACACATTGACTACCAACCCAAACAGGATTTTTTATGGTTTGCGGGCGATCTTGTCAACCGTGGGCCAAAATCGTTAGAGTGCCTCCAATTTGTGAAACAACTCGAACAACAAGGTCAAGCCAAAACCGTGTTAGGCAATCATGACCTTCATCTCTTAGCCGCCTACGCAGGCTTTGAAAAATTTGTCTCAAAATCCGATACACTGCAAGAGATTTTACACGCCCCAGAAGTGGATGAACTCATCCACTGGCTAAGACAGCAACCCCTCATGCTCAAACACCCCATTTACAACAGCGTAATGGTTCACGCAGGCATTCCGCCACAATGGAGCATTAAAGCGGCATTAAATCATGCCAAAGAGGTCGAAAATTTACTGCAACGTGAAGACTGGAAAAATTCCCTCGTCAACCACCTATTTGGCAATACGCCCAATGCGTGGCAAGAGACCTTATTGGGTTGGGACAGAGCGCGTTATATTCTCAACGCCTTTACCAGAATGCGCTATTGTGATGCCAATGGCGCACTTGAATTTTCCTTAAAATCGGCACCCGAGAGCGATCAAAAACGCCAAGAGGCATTCCCCTTCAAGCCTTGGTTTGTCCTTCCAAACCGAAAAAACAAAGACTGCGAAATATTTTTTGGACACTGGTCAACATTGGGAGACATTGATGCCTACCAAGTCCACTCAACCGATTCAGGTTGCCTATGGGGGGGGAAATTAACCGCCTACGCCCTTGAAAACAAACAACGTTTTTCAATCCCCTGCACCCAACAATGCCAGCCTAAAAAAGGGTCAAAAAAATCATGAGCGCATTCAATCCCCACACCCCACATGAAAACAACGAAGATCAAGCAGAGCGTATTCCCACGCCAGAAGAGATGTTAGCGCGTCTTAATCAAATTGATTCCAAAGCGTTTGATATTCGTGCCATTGCCAACAATTTAAAAGGCAACAAAGTTTGGATCTCCATTTTAACCCTACCCGTAAGCGCCACACTGCTTGCTGTTTTTACTCTGTTGGGCGCGTTCTTATTTGACAGCCCTGTCATCAGCTTTTTAATCACCGCCGCCCTACTCTTTTGGGTAGGCAAGCTCTTTGATAACCAACAAAAAATTTACACCGTTGCCGCACGGCAAGAGGTCATGCAACGTATTGCCGAGATAGAGAAAGGCTTTGGGTTCTTGCCACACTTTAAAGCTTTTTTACCCGAAAAATATCGCCACCTCTGGCAATCGGTTCGTAAAGGCAACTACCTATACATCGAGCAATACGTTCAAGCCATTTTACTGTTGCAAAAAAAATTGGATGCTGAAAAGTTCACCGCCATATGGTATCTCACCTATCCAGAAATAGACCCCAATAGCAGTGAATACATTGTTCAAACAGATAACAGCGCAGTTAACCTCGAACTCCAAGGTGTCAATACGGATTAGAGAATTACAATCAACATCCCAATATGGTAGTTAAAACAGAACACAAAAAACAGGCCGCTATTGGTTTCGCTCTAAGGTCACAAAATCAAAAGCGTATGCGTGTTTGTCATCTTGGGTATGGTGTTGGCGCTCGGTTTCGTTCCATGCCAATGTTTTCCAATCAGGAAAAAAAGTATCCCCCTCAATATTGGCATCAATTAAGGTAAGATACAGTCGATCTGCTTTGAGCAACATTTGGCGATAAAGTTCCCCCCCCCCCATAATAATCACTTCAGGCTCGTTTTTATATCTGCCCAATGCCTGCTCAATAGACGAAAACACCTCCACATTAGGAATGCTCAACTCAGGATTACGACTAATAACCACATTAGAGCGATTAGGCAACGGACGAGAGCCGATGGATTCAAAGGTTTTGCGTCCCATAATCACGGGCTTACCTGTGGTTTTGGCTTTAAAAAACTTGAGGTCGTCGGGCAAATGCCACGGCATATCGCCGTTTAAACCGATTACTCGATCTTGGGTCATCGCGGCGATCATTGAAATTATCATACCGATACCTGCGCTTTAATATGTGGATGCGACAGGTACCCTTCTATCTCAAAATCATCAAATTGGTACTCAAAAATGCTGTCAGGTTTGCGCTTAATCACCAATTTTGGCAGTGGGTACGGCTCACGGGTTAATTGCAGTTTGGCTTGTTCAAGGGTGTTGTTGTAAAGGTGTACATCGCCACCCGTCCAAATAAACTCCCCCAGTTCCAAATCAGTTTGTTGTGCGATCATGTGTACCAGCAAGGCGTAACTGGCAATGTTAAACGGCACCCCCAAAAAGGTATCGGCACTGCGTTGATAGAGCTGACACGAGAGCTTGCCATTGGCGACATAAAACTGAAAAAAGGCGTGGCAAGTCGCTAAGGCCATTCTGCCCTGTTTAACATTCTCTTGCGGACTCATCGATTCATCGGGTAAATCCGCAGGGTTCCATGCACTAACAATCATTCGACGACTGTTTGGATTATTTTTTAGCGTCTCAATCACTCCAGCAATTTGATTAATGGTCTCCCCATTTGGGCTGTCCCATGCCGTCCACTGCTTACCGTATAAAGGGCCCAGCTCCCCCTCTTCCGTCGCCCACTCATCCCAAATTCGTACCTTATTATCTTTTAGGTATTGAATATTGGTGTCGCCACTTAAAATCCATAACAGTTCATGAATAATCGAGCGAAGGTGCAGTTTTTTGGTGGTCACCAACGGAAAGCCTTGCTGCAAATCAAAACGCATTTGATAGCCAAAAACAGAGCGAGTCCCCGTACCCGTTCGATCGCCTTTATCCGTTCCATTTTCTAAAATATGATTTAATAACTCTAAATACTGTTTCATGCCTGATCTGTACTCTTACTATCCGCACTGTTTTTCTTAACCTGATTCGCACCCCAAATCATCACGCCTAATCCAATCACAATCATTGGCGTTGAGAGCAATTGCCCTATGGTGAACCAGTCCCACAATAAATAACCGATGTGTGCATCAGGCTCTCGCCAAAATTCAACAATAAATCTAAAGCTACCATAGCCTATTAAAAACAGAGCGGCCACACTGCCAGATGGGCGAGGCTTACGAGCATAAATCATTAAAATAATAAACAGCACCACGCCTTCTAACAAGGCTTCGAACAGTTGCGTAGGGTATTTATGCACCACCGTTTGCAGTGCAGGGTCGTACACCGCCATGCCCAAAGGCGAATCGGTCACTTTGCCCCATAATTCGCCATTAATAAAGTTACCGATGCGTCCTGTTAATAACCCTATCGGAATTAAAGGCGCAACAAAATCGGCAACCTGAAACAGGTTTTGCTTAGTTTTACGGGCAAACAGAAACATTGCCAAGGTTACGCCCAATAAGCCCCCATGAAACGACATACCGCCTTGCCAAACTTTAAAGACTAACAGCGGGCTCTCTAAATAAGCCGCCAAATCATAAAACAGGATATAGCCCAAACGCCCACCTAAAATAACCCCCATCGCCACATAAAACAGCAGATCACTGACCATTTCAGAGTTCCAAGGTTCAATTTTTTTGGCGCGAATGTTTCCATACAACCAACCGCCTAAAAAGGCAAGTAGGTACATTAATCCGTACCAGTGAATTTGTAGCGACCCTAGGCTTAACGCCACTGGATCCATCGCTGGGTATTCCCACATAATAAACTCATTTAATCATTCAATAAAATGGGTGAAATCATAACAAAAAACCAACTAAAAAGGTGGCTTTCAATTATCCCTATCAGACGCCAAAAGCACACAGGACAAATTTGAACGCATGGAATTTATTTTCAAAAACTGGATTACGGTGGCTACCCTGAGTAACGAGACTAAACCGACTTAAAGAAACTGAGGTAATCCCATTACCTTGAAAAAGTAATATAGGCTATATTTTCCTACAGGTTTATTAGACCCTTACGTAATAAAGTGATTCCACTGTTTCCAGAAAAATAAGATACAAATTAAGAGGGGAGGAGAAAAATGGGGCGAATAACGGGGATCGAACCCGCGACAACCGGAATCACAATCCGGGGCTCTACCAACTGAGCTATATCCGCCATAGTAGAAATGATACTAATTTGGCCAACCATTTAAAAAATGGTGCGCCCATCAGGATTCGAACCTGAAACCCTCGCCTTAGAAGGGCGATGCACTATCCAGTTGTGCTATGGGCGCTCTATCAAACCGCTCAGATGAGTTCTAAATCAAAAGTATATCTTGTTCAGAAGCCGTCTAATCGGTTACATTCGAACCTTGTAACTATTGACCAGAAGGCGAACATTTGCGCTTCTAGTCAATAAAATATGGTCGGAGTGGAGGGATTTGAACCCCCGACCACCTGTACCCAAAACAGGTGCGCTACCAAGCTGCGCTACACTCCGATAAGATGTGGCGTATTGTATAGATGCCCCCTTACGCTGTCAACCATAAACATTTAAAAACACCGCCTTTTTTTAAACGATTTTAGTCAAAGTGTTTTTTTGCAAAATCGGTTATGATACTCGCAATATTTTCGACCATTTTTTAGGAATCTCTCTTATGTCAGCCAATATTCTCGATGGTAAGCTTATCGCGGCCGAGCTCCGTGAATCCATTAAACAAGAAGTTGATACGCAAGTTGCGGCGGGTAATATTCGCCCTGGTTTAGCCGTTATCATGGTGGGCGAAGACCCAGCCTCGCAAGTGTATGTACGAAACAAAAAAATTGCTTGTGAAAAGGCTGGGTTTAATGATGTATCCGAAGTTTTGCCCGCCAACACGTCTCAAGCAGACGTTTTGACACTTATTGATAAGCTTAATGCCGATGACTCCGTACACGGCATTATTGTTCAGTTACCCGTTCCTAAACACATTGACCCAAAAGCGATTATTGAACGTATTTCGCCCGCGAAAGATGTGGATGGCTTTCACCCTTACAATGTTGGACGCTTAGCAACAGGTGCACCGCAACTTGCTCCCTGCACACCACACGGCGTTATGACCATGCTAGAAAAAACAGGCATTCCACTGCGTGGCTTAAATGCCGTTATCGTCGGCGCATCCAATATCGTCGGCGTTCCCATGGCGCTTGAACTGCTTAACGCCCGCGCCACCATTACCGTTTGCCACAGTGCCACCAAAGACCTTGCTAAAAAAGTGTCCGAAGCGGACTTAGTAGTCGTCGGTGTCGGCATTCCCAATATGGTAAAAGGCGAATGGATAAAAGAGGGGGCAATCGTAATCGACGTAGGCATCAATCGCTTAGACGACGGAACCTTGTGTGGTGACGTTGAATTTAATTCTGCAAAAGAGAAAGCCCGTTGGATTACCCCCGTACCAGGCGGCGTTGGCCCCATGACTATTGCAACCCTGCTTCATAACACTTTAAAAGTGGCTTATCATTTAAAATAACGAGCAACCAATTTTTAAATGCTTACCTTTTCAGGTGAGCATTTCAATTTTTCTACCCCTCAAGGGGGTACTGAAAATCCCCCTCCTTCTTATCTTTTTCGAAAACACTATTAAAAGAAATGCTATATTAAAAGATAAACCTTACGCTTCGAGATAGACCATGACGCTCTTTCAAATCAAAATCATTATTCAACTCAAAAAACAAAATTTTAGCATTACCAACACCGCCGATGCTTTAAATGTCGTGCAGTCTGCGATTAGCCGACAAATAAAACTCATTGAAGAGGAACTTGGTTTACCGCTGTTTATTAAAAAAGGCAAACGTTACTTAGACTTTACCAAAGAGGGCTATGTGATTTATGACCAAGCACTTAAAATAGAGCAAGCCAGCAATAACATCCTGAAATTTTCCCAAGAAGCATTGCAAGAAAAAAAAGGACGCATTCGTATTGCGACCACGCACACCCAAGCCAAATATTTTTTACCCAAGCACTTAACGCGTTTTAGAGAGCTTTACCCTCAAGTGAGCTTTGAAATTGAGCAATCCACGCCATCTGAGCTGGTGAATAAGGTCATTGAATCCAAAGCAGATATTGCTATATCCACCGAACAAATTGACCGCGATGACAGCCTTGTTACCCAATTTTGTTATCAGTGGCATCACGCGCTGATTTTACCCAAAGAGCATCCTCTAGCAACACTGGATGAACATTCCATTACCTTAAAAGAGATTTCAAAATACCCTATTTTAAGTTATGTTCACGGCTTTACAGGGGGGGGGATAATTCAGCGTGAGTTCAAAAAAAATAAGCTAGACATTAAAATTGGCTTAGCGGCATCCGATTCGGACACCATTAAGACCTATGTAAAGCTCGGGTTTGGTATCGGAATCATTGCAGAAATGGCTTATGATTCCGAACTAGACCAACCTCTTTCTGTTATTAGCTTAAAAAAGCTGCTACCCCAATTTGATACCAAGATCTCTTATTTAAAAGACGCGTTTCAACCGAAATATTTACAACGCTTTATTGAGCTGGTTACCGAGCAAAACAACTAAGCTTTCTCTTTAATTTAATACAAAAAAAAGCCCCATCAAACTGATGAGGTTTTTTTCATACTCGCCCTGTCTTCACAAGGTTCGTAAACATTACGCCACCTTTAGCGCACTCTGAGGTGTGGCTTCCAGTGCGGCAATACGATCTTCCAATGGAGGATGCGACGTGAACAACTGTCCAATTTTGCTCTTGCCAGAAGAGATACCCAAAGCAGCCATTTGATCAGGCAGTTCACCCGGTGTCATGGTTTGCAAACGACGTAGCGCAGCAATCATATTCTCTTTACCTGCTAAGTACGCACCGCCGTTGTCCGCATGAAACTCACGTTTACGCGAGAACCACATCGAAATAATACTGGCCAAGATACCAAATAGAACTTGTGCCGCAATATCAACGATAATGAATGTCCAACTGTGCCCAGATGATTCGTTTTTCAGAATCACACGATCCACCACATAAGCGACAATTTTCGCGAAAAAGATAACAAAAGTGTTTAACACGCCTTGCAATAACGCCATGGTCACCATGTCACCATTGGCAACATGCGCGACTTCATGACCCAGTACCGCTTCCACTTCATTTTGACGCATGTTACGCAT
>Ga0256834_1001012_pt1 | contig 19684 bp, 19 predicted proteins | sample 4281140metaG_FD_190536 | JGI IMG/M metagenome (GOLD analysis project Ga0256834, IMG submission 190536) | Hydrothermal vent microbial communities from East Pacific Rise, Pacific Ocean - 4281-140 | ecosystem: Environmental > Aquatic > Marine > Hydrothermal vents | place: Pacific Ocean: East...
GTAAAAACTTTCGATCCCGATAACAACAGCGTCGAGACCGCCAACAACGGCAAGGTGGGGTACGATTTCCTGATTGTCGCGACGGGATTGCAGTACGATTATGAGCGCATCAAGGGCATGAGCCGCGATCTGGTTGGCCAGAAAGGCATCGCCAGCGTCTACCTGAATGACCCGGTCAAGGGAACCGCCAAAGGCGGCGTGGCGACATGGGAGTGGTTCAAGCAGATTCGCGCCGAAGCGGAGAAACGCGATCCCGGTAACCCGCTCCAGATCATCTGTACCCAGCCCAGCACCCCCATCAAGTGCGGCGGCGCGCCCCAGAAGATCCTCTACCTGTGCGACGATATGTTGCGGGGTAACAGTCCTCTGGGCGGCAAGGATATTCACGACAACGCCCACCTGACCTTTACCAAAAAAGGTAAAAAGCTTTTCGGTATCAAGTCCTACAACCAGACCCTGCTTAAATTGACGGTCGATTACGGCAACATCGAGGACGCTTTCGGGTATGACCTGGTAGAGATCGATCCCGATAAGAAGATGGCCACCTACGACTATCACTACCTTGAAAAAGGGGAGTGGGACGAGGATCTGGAAGAGTTTGAGGTGATCCCGATGGTCAAAAAGGTGAAGATGAAGTATGACTTCATCCACATCGTTCCCCCGATGAAAGGGGTGGACGCCGTGGCCAATTCGCCGATCGGTTGGCAAAAAGGTACGGCCAAAGGGTGGATGGCGGCCGACCGCTATACCCTCCAGCACATCAAATACAAAAATGTCTTCGGCATCGGCGATATTTTGGGTATTCCTCTTGGCAAAACAGGCGGTTCGGCCCGTCACCACGGGCCGATTCTGCAGGAGAACCTGGTGGCGGTGATGGAAGGCAAGGAGCCGACGGCCAAATTTGACGGCTATACGGTCTGCCCTTTGAAAACCGAATATGGGAAAATCATGCTGGCCGAGTTTAACTATGACGGCCCGGCGCCCTCCTTCCCGCTTGATCCGTCACAACCGCGCTGGATCTGGTGGGCCTTTGACCTTTACATGCTCAAGCCGATGTATTGGAACCTGATGATGCGGGGATTGATGTAAGCGTTTCACGATGGTTACACGATTTGACGATAAAATAAGACATATTTCCGAAAAAGGAGCAACGATGCAACTGAAAAAAATCGCAGGAGTTCTGGCCGGCATGAGCCTTTTGGCGGTCGGCGTGTCGGCTGTGGAGCTGAGCAATGCCCAAATCTACTCCAAATACTGCAAAAAGTGTCACGGCGCCAACGGCGAGGGGAACCCGGCCAAGAAAGGCCCCGCGCTTAACGACAAAGATATCAACGAGCTTTTTGACGCGCTGATGAACCTGAAAGAGAAAGGGTTTGAGGCGAGCAAGCATGAGGCGATGACACACAATATGGAAGTACTTGAGAAGAAAAAAGGGATCCATGTCGATCCCCAATCGATGGCGAAATACCTCTTTTACTCCTTCAACCCTGAAGCCAAATAAAGCTGACTTTCCCCAAATTTTCCTATCCCGGGGCTTTTGGCCCCGGGATTTTTTTTATCTATTTCAACATCAATCAGTAAAACTGATCAACCACCCCTGTTTAAGAATTATCAGTTATTAATAGTTTTAATATCATTCAATTTTACTGATAAAAACCATCAGAAGAATTGTGTAAGCTTATTTGTAATAAAATTTAATGTGACTTTATAAATAAGATAAATGTTGTCTTATTTATAGCGGTATAACTTAACAAAGGAGGAAGTATGGCGGTCGAAGTTTCCCGAAGACGCTTTCTGCAAGGTAGCGTAGCGATGACCGTGATTGGCGGTATGTCGATGGCACCAAGCGATCTTTTTTCCAATGAAGAGGAGCATGGATCGCAGGCGATGACGACCAAAACCGGAACGGGTGAGGCCAAGATTGTCCCCACGCTGTGCGAAATGTGTGTTAACAAGTGCGCGGCGCTGGCGCGGGTGGAAAACGGCGTGGTGACCAAACTGGATCCCAACCCGATGTTCCCCAAATCGCGCAATATGCTCTGCCCCCGCGGTAACGCCGGCATTCAGGCGCTTTATGACCCTGATAGGTTGAAGTATCCCATGATCCGCGTGGGTGAAAAGGGTGAGGGTAAATTTAAGCGTGTCTCATGGGAAGAGGCGTATGACGCCATTTTGAACGGTACGGACAAGTTCCCCGGGTTGGCGAAGATCCTGGATGAGGAGAAAGATAACCGCTCCACCATCTTCTTCTGCGCCGGCGAGGGAATGGCCGAGCACACCTTTAAAACCTTTTTCAACGGTTTTGGATCGGCCAACTGGCTCAATCACGCCTCTTTGTGCCTAAGGACCGTTGTCTCCGGCTATGGCGTTACCCTGGGGGCCTATCCGCAGGCTGATCTTGAGAATGCCGAGTATATCATCATGGCGGGCGCCAACCGCGCCGAGGCGATTGTGACGCCCGATACGATGGACTTCTTCAAGCGTACCAAAGGGCGGGGCGCCAAGCTGATCTGCGTGGATCCGCGCTTTACCAATACCGCCGCCAAAGCGGACAAGTGGCTACCGATCAAACCGGGAACCGACCTGGCCTTCGTACTGGCGCTTACGTATGTGGCGATTATGGAAGAGCTTTACGACAAAGCGTATGTCGAGAAGTATTTCGACGGCTTTACCCAGTACAAAAACCACCTCTACTCAGAAGGCTATACCCCCGAGTGGGCCGAGAAGATTACGGGTATTCCGGCCAAGGATATCTACGAGATCGCCCGCGATTTCATGAAGCACGCGCCCAAGGCGGTCTACTATCCCGGTCGCCGCTCCACGTTTGCCAAAAACGACTTCCAACTGCGGCGCGCCATGGCGATCTTCCAGGCGCTCGGCGGAGGAATCGACACCAAGGGCGGTTTGGTTTTCGGCAAGAAACTGCCGCTAAAACCCCACGCTACCGTTGCGCCCATGTACGCGCAGGCCGAAGGCATTGATGTAGAGCGCGCCAAAGGGCATCCCGGATACTCCGACTGCGCCATCGTTTCCGGCGGCGGATCGTGGATCGGCTTTAGGAACCGGGTACTGGAGGGCAAAGGACTCTACCCGATTCGCGGGATGTTCCTTTACAAACACAACCCGATGATGAATATGCCCAACACCAAAAAGACCGCCGAGTTCCTGAAAAAACTCGACCTCATTGTCACCATCGACACAATGCCCAGTGACACGGTGATGTATGCGGATGTCGTTCTGCCCGAGTGTACCTACCTGGAGCGCACCGACCCGGTCAAGACGTTTGGCGGTCCCGAGCCCTCTATCGCCGTGCGCAACAAGGTGATTGATCCCATGTACGAAACCAAACCGGTGATCGAGATTTTGCGCGGCCTGACCGAAAAGATCTCCAAACCGCTCTTTGAAATTACCAAAAAGTATGACGAAGACGTGCAGGATGACATTGCCGATCGGGGCGAAGAGGAGGTTTACAAAGATTTTGATCTGACTATTCCCTTCAAACACAGCCAGGAAGAGCTCAACGAGCACGCGGTATCCGACTATCCCGGCGCGGCCGAGGCGCTTAAAGAGCACGGCGTCTACTACCCCAATATGGACAAATGGTTCAAAAAGGTATCCGTCAACGAGCACGTCTACTATCCTGATGACAAAAAGGCTTACACCGTTCGCGGCGGCAAGCCCAAAACGCCGTCGGGCAAAGTGATGTGTAATCTTAAAAACATCGCCAAAAAAGGGGTGGATCCCATGCCGACCTGGCGCAAAGAGTACGAGTACTCCGTGCCCGAAGGCAAGTTCCGTATGCTCACCGGACGCCATGCCCAGTTCACCCAAAGCGGTACCTCCAACAATGCGATGTTGCACGATCTGATCAACGAGAACTACATCTGGATCAACAAACGGGTCGCCAAGAAGATGGGGATCAAGTTTGGTGACATGATCGAGGTGAGCAGTGAGGCGGGATCGACCCGTCTGAAAGCCTATCCGACCGAGAAGATCGCGCCCGATCAGGTCTTCTTCATTCACGGTTTCGGTGAAGAGTCCGAAGAGTTGACATGGGCATACCGAAGCGGCGGTAACGACAACGCCGTCATCAAAGATGATATTGAACCGGTCTACGGCGCGGCCGTGATGCATTCTACGAACGTTGAAATTAGAAAGGTGTAAGAAATGGCAAGATATGGAATGGCCCTGGATTACAAAAACTGCATCAACTGCAAAGCGTGCGAAGTTGCGTGTAAAGAGGAAAACGGCGTACTGCTGGGTGCGGACAAACACCGCATCTGGGTCGGCGTGAAGGAGATTGAAGGGGAGTATCCTCTGCTTAACATCGCGTCCAACACCTTTTACCCCAGCCAGTGTCAGCACTGTGACAACGCGCCTTGTGAAGAGGTGTGCCCGACGCACGCGACCCACTATGACGAAAACGGCGTGGTACGGGTAGATCCCAACAAATGTATTTTGTGCAGTTACTGCATGAACGCCTGTCCCTACGACGCGCGCTACGTGGATGACCGTACCATGACGGTCGATAAGTGTAACTTCTGCTCCGATACGCGGCTGGCCCGCGGCGAGACGACCACGGCCTGTCAGGCGACCTGCCCGACCAAAGTGCGTATTTTTGGCGACCTGGACGATCCTAATAGCGAGATCAGTCAGGTTCTCCGCGAGCGTGAGCACTTCTCGCTCAAACCGCACCTGGGTACCAAACCCAAACTTTTCTATTTGATGTAAGGGGTGGAGAATGGATCTGCAAAAAATTATTCCGTATAAAAAGATGTCGCTTAAAGAACTGCTTGTCCCCGAAAACAAGCTGATGGCATTGATCGCCGTGGTATTGACGACGCTGTTTCTTATCGGTGTGGCGATCTATCTGGTTCACGGCCACCATGCCTACGCCGTCACCCGCGAGCATCCCTGGGGACTTTTGATCGCCATGTACATCTTCTTTGTTGTCTCCTCCACGGGGCTTTGTATCGTGGGGTCGTTTGGTGACGTGTTTGGCTTTAAAGATTATATGGTGGTGAGCAAACGGGCGATTTTTGGCTCTATTATCACCATTCTTTCCGGTTTTGCCGTGATCGCTTTTGAGATCGGCCACCCGGTGACCATGATGATCTACAACGTACTAAGCCCGGGTCTGACCTCCGCGATCTGGTGGATGGGAACGCTGTATGGTCTTTACCTGACCTTTATGATCATCGAGTTTATTTTCCTGATGCGCAACGATATGGCCCGGGCCAAGATCTTCGGTCTGATCGGTCTGCTGGTCGGTCTGGCGGCCCACTCCAACCTGGGCGGTGTGTTCGGTTTCCTGAACGCTCGCGTGGTATCCAACGGGGTTTTCTATCCGACCTACTTCATTCTGACCGCTTTTATTACGGGTATCTATCTTATTTTCATCATGTACGGCTACAAATATCGCGGCCAACCTTTCCCCGATGATGTGGCCAAAGCGTTGACCAACTTCATGAAGATTCAGGGTCTACTGCTTGCGATCTTGATGTTCTTTGAGACCTGGAAGATGTTGACCGGCGTATACGGCGGTATGCCCGAGCGCGCCGACACCATAATTCATATTCTTCATACCAAATCCTTCTGGTTGGGTGAGGTGCTGTGTGGTATGGTGATTCCTTTCCTGCTGATTCTCAAGTCCAAAGGTACGGCGATCAAGCAGATGGTATGGGCGTCGGTGATCGGTATGGTGGGTATCTTCTATATGCGTTATGACCTGGTGCATGATACCCAGCTCTTCCCGATGCAGACACTCAAAATCCGTGAGTATCAGTTGCCGCCCTCTTTTGTGGACTACTTCCCCTCCACAGCGGAGATGATGATCGGTTTTGGCGCCATCGGCATCTGTATGATTCTCTACTTCATCGGCACCAAACTCTTCGATCTGGACCATATGCCCGAGCATCATTAAACGTGAAAAGGCGGCCGGTTCGGCCGTCTGAAAGGAGGAGGAATGAGAAAGTGGGGGAAAGTGATCGGCCTCTCTCTTTTAGCGACGTCGCTGGTATACGGCGGCGAGTATACGCTTAAAGATGTCAAAAAGATCGGCGCCAAAATCACCAAAGAGGTGCAAAAAAAGCTGAAACGTCAGCTTAAAAAGGCCAAAAAGCACGGCGGTTTGGAAGAGATGGCGCGCTATTGCGCCGAAGAGTCTTTAAAAGATATCGACGCCGTGCGGATGAAGTACGGCAAGGATCTGCGGGTTCGCCGCATCAGCCTGGGGAACCGCAATCCCAAGAACGCGCCCCAAAAGGATGAGGTCGATATGCTCAAAGCTTTTGACCTGATGGTCAAAGCCAACGCCTTTTTGCCCAAAACCGTGGTGCAGGCCCATGAGGACGGCAGTTTCAAACTCTACGCGCCGGTGACGCTTAACAGCCGCACCTGCAAAAAGTGTCACGGGGACAAAGAGGCGGTCGACCCCAAGATCGTCAAATACTTTGCCTCCAAATATCGTGACGACAAGGGGTACGGTTTTCATAGCGGCGATCTGCGCGGCGCGATTGTCGTGACTTTCCCCACTTCCAAAGAGGAGGATTGAGGGTTTGGGCGCCAGGATGGGACGGGGCGCGAAACAGCGGGTCTATGTGTGGCCAGTCTGTATTCGCACGTTTCACTGGCTCTATGCCCTCTCCTTCTTCCTGGCGTTTTTTACCGTCTGGTTCGAGAATCTTCTTCACTACCATGTCGCTTTCGGCATGGTCTTTCTTCTTCTGGCTTTTTTCCGGTTGGTCTGGGGGTTCATTGGGCCGCTCTATTCCAATTTTCACTGTTTTGACTTCAAGGGCGACCATCTTTTAAACTACATTCTGCACCTTTTTGGGCAAAAAGAGAAGACCCCCGGACACAATCCCGCCTCCAGCTGGGGGGCGATTACCATGTTGGTTTTTGGCTTTTTGCTGGGTTTGAGCGGCCTTTTGCTTTACGGTATTCAGGAGGGTCGCGGTCCCGCCGCCTTCCTGAATCTCGACTACTATTACGAGATGGATGACCTTTTTGTAGCCCATTTCTGGCTGGCTTACGCCACGCTGGCCGTTGTGATTGTCCATATCGGGGGTGTGGTGTTTGAGCATCTGTATCACCACACGGGTATTATCTGGTCGATGTTTACGGGGTACAAATATCAAACCGACGGGATCGACGTCAAGCTGGATAGAAAGCAGAATATTTTTGCCGCTTTTTTTCTGACACTCGCGGTGGTGACCTGCTTTTACGTGGTGGAGTACCCCGATAACGCTTTGACCCGTTCGGTCTATCGCGCCATCGATTATGAGAAAGAGCATCCGGTATTGGCCCTGGAGTGCGGGGATTGCCACGTTGTTTTTCCGGCCCATCTGCTTCCCGCCGGCGGCTGGCGGCTGATTATGGATACGCCGGATGATCATTTCGGTGACGAGTTGGATCTGGACGAGGAGGATGCGCAAACCATACGGGAGTATCTGGTCGCGCACAGCGCAGAACACTCTACCCGGGAAGCCGCTTTTAAAATTTTGGAGTCAGTTAAGGAGAAGGAGGGGCCGGTCTACTCTATTGTACATACACCCTATTGGAAAAAGACCCATAAAAAGATCCCCTCCAAAGTGTTCAAAAGCAAAGCCGTCGACGGCAAATACAGTTGCGACGCCTGTCATCCCGATATTGTCAAAGGGATGATCGGGGACGATCGGATCCGTCTGCCGGGCGTTCCGTTTAAAGAGGCGTTGAATATCGGTATCTTTCAGCCGGGAAAAGGTAACTTCAAGAAAGACTAACGGATTCCATGCTACCGTAACGGCAGAAAACAATCTCTGCCAAAGGAGTCGTGTTGGGCCGTCTGGTACGTGAAGCGCTGATTTTTTCTGCCATCTTCCTTCTATTGTCGCTGGCTTTTCATTACGAGGCGTGGTTGGATCACCCCGCCGGGCATCTTCAAGCGCTTCCGGGCAGTCCCATGGGGATTTGGCATCCGCTTTGGTTCACGGCGGGTCTTTATTTGCTTGTCGGCGCGGTGCGGGCGGTTGTCGGCATGATGCGAAAGATATTGGCGCGAAAGGGTTAAATGGCTTACTATAACTGGATACTGGCGTTTCATGTGATGAGTTTCATGAGTTGGATGGCGATGCTGTTTTATCAGCCCCGGCTCTATGTCTACCACCGGGAACACGCGGACAACAAGGGGTTTGACGAGGTGGTAAAGATTCAGGAGCGCAAACTCTACCGCTTTATCGGCGTGCCGGCCATGTGGGCGACGGTGCTCAGCGGCGCGACGATGATCGCGCTCAATCCCGCATTGTTGCGTAGCGGCTGGTGGCTCTGGATCAAATTGGGCGCTGTGGCGGGGCTTATTGCCTATCACTACTCTTTGGGTGTGTATATGAAACGTCTGGAAGCGGGTACGTGCAATAAAAGCGGCAAATTTTTCAGGGCCTATAACGAGGTGCCGACACTGTTGATGATGCTTATTGTGATTATGGTGGTGGTAAAACCGGTATGAAAGAGTTGTTGATCCGTCGGGGGGTGGTAGAGAGCTATTTGCGCATGGTGCGGCGCAATGAGTCTCAAATTGCCATGCTACGCTTGCAAATGGAACTTCCTGAGGATGGCGTATTGCTCAAAGGGATCGCCTTATTGCATGAGCAAAGTGACTTTTCCCCCCTCTTTTTATGTGGTGATGGATCCGTATTGCTCTTTTTGTATCAGGTGCATCTGCATACGGCGGTGCGATTGGCTAAAAATTTAAGAAAGCTCTTGGCTGTCGAGTGTGATATTAAGGTTGTCTGCGGCGCGTTAACCATGTTGGCGCCGGAAGATACCTATCTGTCGCTTGAGAAACGTTTGGATACGTTTATGCAAAGAGCGCAAGAGGCGGGTGACGGGCGTATTTGCTACGGGACAAGCTATTATGATTTTTGCGCCAGGGGCGGAGAAGAGGAGATTATGCAATTTTTCTTCTCCGAGCATACAGAGGTGGAAATTTATAATTTTTACAACGGGATGCCGTTGCAAGAGAGGGTCAAAGTGCTCTCTTTTGAAGAGGGGATTTTGCGTATTCAAACCTCTTTGGCCAAAGCGGCCTACCTTGAAAAAGAGAGGTTTACCTATATTAGGCATCCGCATTTGCCGGATGTGGTGCGCGCGGATGTGATGGGCGCACGGCCCAACCGGGCGGAAGTAAGCCTGACACGTTTGCATTTTATTGATACCTCGCCGCTGGATCGCGAGAATATTCGGATAAAGCCGGAAGAGCATATACCTGTATATGTCGATTGCTTAGAGGGCGGAAAATTTGAGGGAAAGTTGGAGGCGATAGCTGTAAACTCTTTGGCGGTTGTGCCGATCAATGGCCAGCCGGATCAGAGGTGTCAAGCGGAGGGGAGTCGCGCGGAGCTGGTATTTTCCCTGCCCGAAAGGGAGGAGTTGTCGCAGTTGACCTTAATGGGCGAGCTACGCTACAACAAAGATGGGATTTTGGTTTATAGTCTCTATCCCAACCATTTTGCGAAAATAAAGATTGAGAGTTATATCGCGTTACAGCAGTCCAAGCTGATTACGATTTTGCAGAAGATGGTATTGAATTTTTATCAGGGGTAAAGAAGGTAAAGGACGGGCCAAAGGCCCGTACCGCTCCCCCAAGCGGCGGTTTTTGGGCTTACTTGGAAGCGGCGGCTTTGGCGGCTTCGAGCGCTTCTTCGTATTCGGGTTCCGCGGTGATTTCGGGCACGATCTGCTTGTAAGTGACAATACCGTCTTTATCGACCACGAAGATCGCGCGGCAGGTTACGCCGGCCAGCGGGCCTTCGGCAATCAGTACGCCGTAAGCGTTGGCGAAATCTTTGTTGCGGAAGTCGGAGGCGACGGTCAGGTTCTCGATGCCTTCGGCGGAGCAGAAGCGACCGGCGGCGAAAGGAAGGTCCATAGAGATAACGGTGGTATCCACGCCTTCGATCTCAGCCGCTTTTTCGTTGAATTTGCGGGTTTCTGCCGCGCAGACAGGGGTGTCAAGAGAGGGAACGACAACCAGCAGTTGCACTTTGTCCTGGGCGCCGCCCACTTTTTTGTCGGCCAGGCCGTCGGAGTTGACGACAGTCACTTCCGGCGCTTTGTCGCCGACGTTGATTTCGTTACCGGCCAGTTTGACCTCGTTGCCTTTGAGAGTTACAGTTGCCATGATGGCTCCTTTTTTATTGAGATTTTTTATCGTTTGATAGTTCGCTTTAAAAGCGATTAGATGAATTCTACAGGAAATGGATAAAAAAACTCTTAATTAATCCGACCTAGTTTTAAGAGTTTTATAAACTTTTAAGAAAAATTAGAAAATTTTATCGGTTCTGGGCATGACGCGCAGAGCGGACGGCGGGGTGAAGTTTTGCCGTTCATAGGCTTCCAGGGCGCATCGGCCCACCATGGCGGCGTTGTCGGCGCAGTATTTGAGCTCGGCCAGGTGGAGGGTGGCGCCAAACTCATGGCAGAGTTTCTCAAATGCCTCCCTGACGGCCAGGTTGGCGCTGGCGCCGCCGACAATGGCGAAATCGGCGGGGCGGTGGGTGTCGAAAATTTTTTTGCATTTGTGTAGTAGGTGCGCTACGGCTGTTTTTTGAAACGCTGAGGCGATGTCGCATCGGGTCTGCTCGTCAAGGGGGGTATGCTCCTGCACCAAAAGGCGGACCGCGTTTTTGAGGCCGGAGTAGCTAAAGGCTAGATGAGAAGAGTTTTTTAAAGGGACGGGCAGGGTAAAGCGGGTAGGGTCGCCTTTTTGGGCCAGCTTTTCGATGACGGGTCCGCCGGGATAGCCCAATCCCATCATTTTGGCCGTTTTGTCAAAGCTCTCCCCAAAACTGTCGTCTATGGTAGAGGCCAGGATGGTAATGTCGTCGTATCCTTTGACATCCAGTACCATGGTGTGTCCGCCGGAAATAAGCAGTACCAGCATAGGGAAACGGGCCGGTTTTTCGATAAAAAGGGAGTAGATGTGGGCTTTGAGGTGGTTGACGGCAATGAGCGGAAGACGTTTGGCCACGGCCAGGGCCTGGGCCATGGCGACCCCCTCCAGAAGCGTGACCGAAAGGCCCGGGGCGTTGGTGACGGCGACCGCTTTGATGTCTGGGAGAAAGGGCGCGGCTTCTTCCAGGAGCCTGGGCAGATCCACGGCATGCAGGCGGCTGGCCAGTTCGGGTACCACGCCGCCGTAGAGTGCGTGGGCTTTTTCCTGGGAGATTTTGCGGTGAAAAAGGAGTTTGCGATCATGCAGGCGCGTCACGGCGACGGCGCTGTCGTCGCAACTGCTTTCAATACTTAAAATCATGGTATGATTGTATCAACTCAAAGATATAATTGCGCTTGAAAATGTGCGAGAGTGGGCTGTTTTGATGGAAATATATTATATAATTACCAACAAAAATTCATAAGGAACGGGAATGCGATTTTTTGTGAAACCGATGGTGTGGGCGGGAATGATTTTGCTTTTACAGCTTTTTGCGTCGGCCGGTCAGGAGACACAGCGGTTCAAAAAGATCATTGTGAAGACATTCTATTCGCAAGAGCGGGCCCAAAAGGTATTGGAGACGCTGGTGCATCATCTTAATAGCTACCCCCGTTTGCGTCAGCTTCAAAAAGAGAAGGGCTTTCGCTATGTAGCCAGACCGTCCGGGCGCTACTATATTGTGGCTGTAGAGCCGTTGGATAAAGAGAGTTTGCGCGCGGTATTGCCGATTGTACGTCGTCGTTTTCCCGATGCCTTTGCCAATCGCTACTATCCGCCTACGCCGCAGAGTGTGGAGGAGAGCGCAACCGCTCAAGAACAAGAGCTCCCCGCAGAGGCGAATGTAGAAAGAAAGAAGGCGGAGTCAGCCCAAAAGGCATCACCGTCAGAAGAGGTGACAACACCTGTACCCCCGGTGGCGTTGCCTGAGGCGATGAGTGAGCCTGCGCCGAAGCAGGAGATGTCGGAAAAGATGCGCGAGACAAAGAAAGTGCAAGAGCCGATCGCGCAAGAGGAGGCGACCCCTCCTTTATCCGCTGAGACGGTGCCGCGGGCGGAAACTTTGCCGAGTGAGGTGGTGACCCAAACGGCGGAGGAGATCGCATCTGCCCAAGAACCGTCGGCCCGACAGGCCGATGCCCCAAAGCTTCCCGCGCCCGCGCAAGCGAAAGATGGCGCTTCAAGCCGTATGCCGTGGTATCTGTTGGCGCTATTGGCGGGGTTGGGTACGGTTGCAGGCGGGTGGTTTTTTTATAAAAAAAGAGCGGCACGTGAAGATGCGTCAAAAAAAAGAGGCGCGTTGAGCGGGTTGGTGGAGCAGATGGACCAACCGTTTATCTCCGCGATGGAGACGCTTAACAGTTCAATACAGGCGCTTCAAAGGCGAATGGACGGCGATGAACAGACCGCCAAACAGTTTGAGACGATGGAGCGGGCCGGTAAACGTATGGAGATCGCATGGGCCGATATGAAAGATATCGCGCTTCTGGCGACGGGCGTTCGACCGCACAATTACCCGCGGCGGTTTGACCTAAACGATATTCTTGAACAACTTGCCGAGACTTTCAAGGCTGAAGAGATCAGTCGGGATGTGGGAATCACCTACGATGTTGACACCCAGATGCCTATTCGCTATATCGGAGACAGCAAACGTTTAAAGCGCACGCTTTATCATGCCCTCTTTGCGTCAGCTTTGCGTATGCGTCAGGGGGGATGTATCTATCTTTCGGTGCGCGAAGAGCAGGAAGAGCGGGATGAGAATGAAAGCCGTACCCGGTTGATATGGAAGTTGGTATGTCGTAGCGAGGGACCATTGACGGCTCCCGACGAAGAGGTGTTATGGCATGCCGATTTGAGTGCCCGTTTGGCGGAGGCGATGGGGGCGCAAACCGATTTGTTGGAAGATGAGCGGGGATTGATCTGGAAAATGGGACTTCCGATTGAGATTTTTGATGCGAAAAACCGTCGGAAATATCATCTACCCTCCCGCGCGTATATGAAAAAGAGGGTTTATATTGTCGATCCCGATAGGGTGGCCGCCAAAAGTTTGGAAAAGATGTTGCGATTTTTCCACTATGATATTCACTATTTGGCTTCGCTTGCGGAGCGTGATCGACGCCAGAAGGAGCCGTGGGATCTTCTCTTTATTGATGAGAAGGCGTTAAGGGAGGATGATGCGGTCTCTATGGAAGAGTTAAAGTCCAGGATCGCTACGAAGGTGATTGTGATTGCCCGCCCGGGGCATTTGGAGCGGGTTCGCTATGAGTTTGCGGAGGCCGATGCTTTCTTGCAACGTCCCTTTACCCACCGTCAACTGCTCGGTCTGCTGGTGCGGCAGTTTGGCCAGAGCTGGTATTGAGGTTTGGCCTTAATTTTTAATGGCCTCTTTGCGTTTTTTTACCCGCTCCAGCGAACCGCGAAGTTTTTCTGTGTCAAAACCGTAACGTTTTGCCAAGGTAAGCGCGTTTTGACAAGAGCGGTCGCTTAGGATATCTTTGATGTTCGCGGCGCTTTGGATAACGCGTAACGCCTGGATATCAAAAACGATCTCTTGCGGGGGTGTCTCTTCGCTTTCAAGGTATTGCATACATTGGGTAAAGGTCTCGCCCAACTGCCATCGTTTGAAAATTAACGCGTTAACTTGCGCGGTACTCATGGAGACATAAAGGGTTTCAACCTCCGCGATGGAAGGAAATTCCTTTAGATCCTTTTGAAACGCGTCTACCCTCTCTTGGTGGATGATCTCTCTGGCTATCAAAATTTTGCCCGTCTCCATCAAGAAAGCCAGGGGAATCAGATATTTGGCCCTTAACATATCTACCCCCATGATCCAGTGAAAAGCCAGTTCGCTTTGGAGTCGGCAGAGCTCAGCAAAATCTGATGTTGTAAGATGGTAGGGGGAGAGGTCTATGTCAAAAACCCGGTTACGGGCGAAATCAAGCGCCATGGTTCGGATGCGGGCGGGCCCAAGAAGCATGTAAGCCTGCTGAATGGAGACAATCTCTCTTTGAAAAGAGTAGTAGGCGCTGTTGGCCTGGGAGAGAATGTTGACCGTCAGGGCGGGATCCTCTTCGATCACCGTGATCACCTTCTCCGGCGCCGGATCGCCCTGGGCAAAGAGTTGCTCCAGTTTTATGACAGATTCGGGTAGCGGGGGTAGGGCTTCTATCTGAACCATCAGCGGGGTATAGTTCATTGCGTCGGACATAACTCTCCTTTTGTCAGGTATTGTAAAATCCAGGGCCAGGGGCCGTAGCCGCTCTCGGCGTTGATATGGCCGGCCCGCTCCACCACTTTCATGGGGATGCCAAGCGCCTCTTGCATACTCCACGCTTCATCCATCGTCAGGTAGGGGTCGTTGTCGGAGACCACCAGGATCGCCTTGTCGGCGTTGAGGGTCTTGGGAAGTGGGGCGGGGAAGAAACTGCGAAGGGTTTCGATGGTGCAGTTTAACCTCGGCGGAGAGACCAGCACCAGGTTTTGGAGTTTTGGGGCCAGGCCTTCGCGGCAAAGGTGAAACCAGAGGGTATTGGCCAGGGAGTGGCACACCACCGTATCGGGGCCAAAGTCGTCAAGGTGGGCCAGGATCTCCTTTTTCCAGCGGTTGATATGGGGAAAGTGGGGGTGTTGGATAAGCGGGAAACTGACGGTGCCGTAATCTTTGGCCAGCTCACCGGCCAGCCATGCCTGCCAGTGGGGGTGGTCACTGCCGCCCCAGCCGTGCAAAATAAGGGTCTTACCGGGCCCCTTCACACCAGCTCCTTACGTCACGATCAACGGCGAAGACCTCTTCCGGCGTCGTCGGCTCGGTGTCGCCGAAGCGCTCGTAGGCGTCCAGCACCAGGGCGCTGAGCGCTCCGAAGGTGATCTCGCCCCGCAAAAACTTCGCCACGGCCACCTCGTTGGCGGCGTTGACGACCACGCCCCGCTTGGGGTGGGCCATCAGCTCCTCTTTGAGTCGCCAGAGGGGATAGCGTTGCGTTTCGATGGGGCGGAAACGCAACGCGCCCACCTCCAGCAGGTCCACGGGGGGCAGGATAGGCTCGTTTACCTCTCCCATCAGGGCGTAGGCGATGGGCAGTTTCATATCCGGGTGGGCCATCTGGGCCACCGTGGCGCCGTCGGCAAACTCTATGAGCGCGTGCACGACCGATTGGGGTTCTATGAGGGCGTCAATTTGCTCACACCCAAACATCCAGCGGGCCTCCAGTAGCTCGAAAAGCTTGTTGGCCATGGTGGCGCTGTCGACGGTAATCTTGGCGCCCATGGACCAGTTGGGGTGCTTAAGCGCCTCTTGGGCCGTGGCGCCGGCGATCTTGTCGATCGGCCAATCCCTGAAAGCCCCGCCGCTGGCGGTGACGGTCATGCGGGCCGGTTTGCGGCCGTTAAGAAGGTACCAAAGCCCAAAATGCTCGCTATCGATGGGGCGCAGATGCTTGGGGTCGATAAAGGCGCCGGCGGCCACCAGGGACTCCTTGTTGGCCAGGGCGACCGTTTTGCCCTCTTTGATCGCCTCGACCGTGGGGCGCAGGCCCAAAAAGCCCACCAACGCGTTGACCACGATGGCGCTGGCGCTTTGGCGGATAACCTCCAAAATCCCCTCTTCACCCCAAAAGACCCGGGGATGGTCGAGGGTTTTGGCCGTCGCCTCGTCGGCGACGCAGACAAAGCAGGGTTGAAAGCGCAAAATCTGTTCTTTAAGCAGTTCGATGTTGCGCCCGGCTACCAGGGCTTCGACACGGATACGGTAGCGCTCGGCGATGGCCAGGGTGTTGGTGCCGATAGAACCGGTGGAGCCAAGCAGAACCATCTTAGAGCAGTCCCCTTAGCAGTAGCACCATCACCACCCCGCCAAAAAGATACCCGTCCACCCTGTCCAGCACCCCGCCGTGGCCGGGCAGGATATCGCCGCTGTCCTTGACGCCGGCGTGGCGCTTGAGGTAGCTTTCATAAAGGTCGCCAAAGACCGAGGCGACGGAGACGCCCAGCGAGATGGCCAGGGCGTAGGGCCAGTCCACCAGCGTACCGCCCACGTAGGTGCCCGCGACGGTGGCGACGGCGATGCCGCCAAAGACCCCCTCTAGTGTCTTGTTGGGTGAGGTGGGGCTAAAGGGGGTACGGCCGATACTTTTACCCACGAACCACGCCCCTATGTCCGTCAGCGCCACCACCGCAAGCAACCATACCAGCGACGCCATGCCGTAGTCGGTGTAGAGGTTAAGCAGAAAAAGAAACGAGGCGGTCGGGTAGAGGAAGGGGCGGAAGGTCTTGGGCTCGACGGTGGGGCGATAGGCTTTAAAAGAAGCGAAAATCAGCGCCACAAGAAAGAGGATATCGGGATCGGGCAGGAAATAGGCTGAGAGCCAGATGGCTACGGCGTAAGGGAGCAGGGTATTGCCGTTAACGCCGTAAAGACGGGAAGCCTCTTTGAAAGCGAGTAGATAAACCATACCGAAAAAGAGCCAGGTGAGAAAAAAGTTGTTGATCCATCCCACCGCTCCTACAACCGCCAACAGACCGAAGCCCGTGGCGAAGCGGGGGCCGCTGTTTCTAAACCGATCCCAAAACGCCATCATATCCCCGTTTACAAAAGTTAAGTGGTTTAGTATAGCCGACCCAATATTAAAAAACGATAGTTTCGGTTACAGTTGCGTTTGAAGCTTTTTAACCTTTTGCAGTTTCTCCTCCATCTTGCGGCGATATTTGGCCGCTTTGCCGTTTTTGCCTTCGGCCTGGGCCTTCTCCATCCGGTTTTGCGCCTCTTTCGCGTCCGCCGAGGCGTCGTCGATTTTCCGCTCTATTTTTTGGGTGTGCGCGTCGGTTTTGGCTTGCGCCTTGGCTTTCAGATCGCTGTCGCTACAGTTGGCCTTGGCTTCGGCAAGCGCTTTTTGCAGGCGCGCAAGGGCATGGGGTTCGGTGGTCAGTTTGACCTTGTTTTGGAGCTCGCAGATCTTTTTGGCGCACCCTTGCAGGGCGGCGCAGGTGTCAGCTTGCAGTGCGATACCGCTTAACAGAAGCGCGCCGGAGAGAATCAATGCTTTTTTCATGGTTGTCCTTTAATGTTTAAGTTAGATGCGCGGATAGTATAACATAGCTGTGAGAATATGTTTATACATGAATGTCAATGTGCGGTATCCCCTCTTCGTCAACGGTCAGCCCCGCCTCTTTTTTGGGAGGGGCGACGGGACGCTTTTTGTTTAATGACGCCTCTTCCCCGGCCTCCTCTTTTTGGTGCTCCCGCTCCGGGTCGATTTGATGCGCCTCTTCGGCCGGTCGGGTCTCCTCGATGCGTTTTTCTTTCTCGTTGGCCTGGGCCTGGGCGACAGCCTGCTGGATGTCAAAGCGGTTGAACTGGCTGGTCTGGTTGGAGGCGGCCACGTTCATGTTCTGGTTAATCAAAATAATGTTGTGCAAAGGGGTGACGGCCACGGGTTACTCCTTGCGAATTTTCACGGTGTCGTAATTAACATAGTTGACCTGCGCGCCGTGTCGGACTTTGACGTTGCGTCTGAAGGTAAAATCGACCAAATAGTCGCCCGGTTGAGTCACGCTGACGGCCACGCAGATTCGGGCCGCTTTCTCGATGATGTCGCGGGGGATCTGTCGGCGGTTGGGGTTTTGCAAAATGCAGTGGGCGGAGGGGCGGTCTTTGAGGTGGAGCCACAGATCCTGGGCTTTGGCCTCTTTGAGAAGACGGGCGTTTTCCCGTTCGTTGCGCCCTACCAGCAGTCGCCAGCCGTCCAGATCAAACGTCTCACACTGCAAGCGCTCCTTTTTGCGGGTTTTGGTGCGGTCTTTGGGCGGAAAGAGAAGGTGTACGGCGGTTTCGTCCGGGGCGGCGGCAAGGCTTTGGCTCAGTGTCCGGTAAAAACGCAGGCGGCTTTGGAGATTCTCTTTTTCAATATGGAGGTTCTCGGCTCTGGCGGCGGCACGGCGGGCCCGTTTAAAAAAGTGCTCACCGGCCCGTTTGGGGTTGGGCAGGGGCGGCAGGGCGATAGAGACGGGGTTGCCCTCAAAGTCGGTCGTTTTGAGGCAGGTGTCGTAGGGGCGAATGCGGTGGAGATTGGCCAGCAGAAGGGTGCCGTCGCGGTTGAGGCGTTCGGCCTCCTCTTTGAGTTTTTGGGGATCAGGCAGGGTGTTAAGCTCTTTTTGAAGCCGTAAGATCTTTTTTTGCAACTCGTTGTCATAGCGCTTTTTTAAGCGCTTCAGGCGCTCTGTTTGGCGCTTTTGCGCCCTCTCTTTCAGCCATGCTTCGGGCGCTTTAAGCTCCCCCTCTTTGCGCGGGCCCGTATAGGGCGGAAGCGGCGCGAGACGTAGGCCGGGGCGCACCGCTCTAAAGCTGGTGTTTTCGTCAATATGGCGCAGGGCCTCCAGGACTCTTTCTTGCTCATCCAGCAAAACGGCGTTGGTGTGGCGGCCCGTAAACTCCATCTGCAACAAGGTCCTAAAGGCCTTGTAAGCCCCCCTCTGCTCGGTCTCAAAGCGTAAAATCCGGTCGTTTCCGGGCAGGGTGACGCCGATGATGGTCGCGCCGTTGAGGCGCTTGGCCAAAACGGTATCAAAAGGGGCCCGGTAGCGGCGGGCGGGGGTGAGGTGTGAAGCGTCGAAAATGTCGCTTTGGCCCCTGGTCAGATCAAACGCCACGGCATGGGTGCGGTCAAAGAGAATGCGAATGACGTTGTCGTCGATGCGCTCGGCTTTGGTAATTTGCTTAAAACGGGCGAAGTAGTCGGCCAGGGCCTTGAGCTCAAACTGTTTCATACAAAGATTTTAGCACCTTTTGGATATAATCGCGGCAATTACGGCATTTTTTAGAAGGATTTTCATGGGACAGACCATTACCGAAAAGATCTTTTCCGACCACGCGGGGCGCGAGGTCAGAGCCGGGGAGATCGTGCGGGTGCCGATTGATATGGTCATCGGCAATGACATCACCACCCCCATCTCCATCCGCGCTTTTGAGGAGAGCGGCGCAAAAGAGTTGGCCAATCCCGACGGCTTTAGCATCGTGATGGACCACTTCATCCCGGCCAAGGATATCGCCAGCGCCAACCAGGCCAAGATCAGCCGCGAGTTTGCCTACAAGCACAACCTGAAGCACTTTTTTGACGAGAAGGATATGGGTATCGAGCACGCCCTGCTTCCCGAAAAGGGGCTGGTGGTGCCGGGTGACGTGATTATCGGGGCAGACAGCCACACCTGTACCCACGGGGCGTTGGGGGCGTTTGCCACCGGCATGGGTTCGACCGACCTGGCTTTTGCCATGATCACCGGGGGCAACTGGTTCAAGGTGCCCGAGACCATCAAAGTGGTCTTTACCGGTAAACCGGGCGAGCACGTCTACGGCAAAGACCTGATATTGGAGCTGATTCGTATGATCGGCGTGGACGGCGCGCTTTACAAGGCGCTGGAGTTTACGGGCGATACCATTGAGCATTTGAGCATGGATGACCGCTTCAGCCTTTGCAATATGGCCATTGAGGCGGGCGCCAAAAGCGGTATTATCGCCGTGGATGAGGTGACCAAAGCCTTCCTGGCCGAAAGGGAGCTGGCAAGAGAGCCCAAAATCTTCTACTCCGACGAAGATGCCGAGTACTGCCAAACGATCGAGATTGATGTAAGCAAACTGGAGCCGGTCATTGCCTACCCCCATCTGCCCAGTAACGGCAAGCCGCTCTCTACCGCCGTGGCGGATGATTTGAGGGTCGATCAGGT
>Ga0256834_1001013_pt1 | contig 19677 bp, 22 predicted proteins | sample 4281140metaG_FD_190536 | JGI IMG/M metagenome (GOLD analysis project Ga0256834, IMG submission 190536) | Hydrothermal vent microbial communities from East Pacific Rise, Pacific Ocean - 4281-140 | ecosystem: Environmental > Aquatic > Marine > Hydrothermal vents | place: Pacific Ocean: East...
AAAGCTTACGTCTGTACTAGTCTTACTGCCATGGTGACCAAGCTTTAATATATCACTACTCAAGGACTCACCATCTAAGCTCACAAGATACTTCTCTATAGCTATCGGCGAGTCACCTGTAAGCATCACGCTCGCCTCACCATATGTGAGTCTTGCAACTACAGAGGCTAAGTTGCTCTCTACATTACTTATATCTCTATCTGGGAAAAGTATGTGCAGCTCTACCCTACCTGCCTCACCCTGCCCCAAGTCGTAAACTTGCCCGCGGCGTGCGAGAGTCTCCACTGCGCCGCCATTTTTCTCACTAGCGATAGCAAGCAAAAGTGACTCTACCGCTGGAGCATCATGAGCAACACCTGGCCTCACAATACGTCCGACTTCATAGCGCTTAAGTACACTTATAAGCCCGCCGACATGGTCGGTATCTGGGTGTGTGGCCACTACCATGTCTACACTCCTGTCGTAAAATGGCATTACCTTACTAAGTTGTCGCAGTACACCATTACTAGCTCCACCATCTATAAGCACCTGTACGCCACTCGGTGACTCTATAAAAATACTATCACCCTGCCCAACATCTAAAAAAGTCACTGTTAGCTTCCCCACATCTTGTAGCTTATACACAAAAGACCAGATAAAAGATGTTATGCCAAACAACACGACCGTAATTATAAAAAATATAGACCTCTTACTTCTATCAAACATTACATATAAATATACTGTATAATCTATATATACAAACTATTTAATTTAATAAATACTATGAATCATAGATATGAAGCAAAAAAGTTTAACCTACCTGCAGACATACCAGGGTTATCAGCTAAACAAATAGAGGTGCACATAGGGTTATATAACGGCTATGTAGCGCATGTGAACAAGCTAAATGAGCAGCTTAAGAGTATTTGCAGCAACGAGGGTGACCATACATACGCCATGACAGAGCTTAACCGTCGACTTGGTTTTGAATTTAACGGCATGCGTATGCATGAATACTATTTTGAGCAGCTTGAAGGAGGTGCTACAGCAGTTGACAGTAGTAGTAAATTTGCCAATATGCTACAAGAGAAACTCGGAGGCTTCGACGGATTAATAAAGGGACTAACTATAACAGCGTTGAGTCGCGGCATTGGCTGGACAGTCTTGTACTGGGACAACGTAGCGCAAACACCAGTTATGGCTTGGGTCAGCGACCACGAGCTGGGTACACTTGCCGGGCTGCCTATAATCTTTGCCATAGACATGTGGGAACATGCCTTTATGGTTGACTACACACCTACAGAAAAAGCACAGTATATAGAGGCTTATTTAAATAACGTTAACTGGAGTGTTGTATCTGGTAGGTTTATATAACCACAACACGATACCTATAGCTAAATACGAAAGGAGTACCCACCACATATTAAACTTGTTTATACCTATTGTAATAAATGGCGCTTGTGATAATGCGCTTACGATAGATATCATAATATGTAGGAGAGCATACGCCGCGTAAGCAAAAGGTACCGCCAGTGCACCACCTAACATGCCTATAACTCCAGTTAAGAATACTACCAGCATAGAGATTGACACAATAGGCAATATTAAAGTGTTAGCGACTATGGCTACCACACTTATCTCTCCCATGTAATATAGCAGCAATGGACTAACAGCTATCTGTGTTGCTACTGTTGCACTGACTATGTCCCTAAGGCTAAATCTTGTTGTTATAAATAATAATTTACTCTGCAATATCGGTAATCCAAGTATCATACCCAGTGTTGCTACAAATGAGAGCTGGAAAGATATATCAGACAGTAACGTCGCAGGGTTAAACAGCAGCATCGCAAACCCAACTACAAAAAGCGCACGCAGTACAGCATACTTACGCCGTACTGTTAGAGCCATAAGAGTTAGTAGCCCCATGGCACTTGCTCGCACTACAGTGGCCCCACCACCAGTAAGTAAGGCAAACAATATTATACCTATAGCGGCTAATACCCTACCAATATTACCACCAGCAAAACTAAATATATAAGTTAAAAATATAGCAATAATAGCAACGTTAAAGCCTGAAAGTACTACTATATGTATTACTCCAGTCTTACGGAACTCCTCTAAAAGCTCTTTACCAAGTGATTGTTTAGAGCCCACTGTTATGCCGCCAGCTAGCGCACTCTCTGGCTCAGGTATGTTCTGCTCTATAACGCTTAAATACTTACCTTTAATGCTAAACAAGAAACCTCTAAGCCCTGTACTAGTGTTACTTTGTTTAATAGTGACACTGGCCCTTTTAATGACATATTGTATACCATCTTTTTTTAAATAGCCTACATAATTAAACTCTTTACCTGTGTCCTCGCTTATAAAATTCTTTACTTTTTCTAACTTACCTCCTACTTGAACAACATCCCCATAATAAAAATCCTTATGTGCACTTGCCTTAACTAAAACATATAGGGACTGCGCAGTCTCTATATCATTACCATCAACACTAAGGAGTTTAACTCTCAAGTTGGTACTGTACTCTCGTTTATCTGGCTCTGACACTATCACTCCCCTAATCTCTACCTGACTGTCTTGATATATTAAAAGCTCTTGTAATGATATATCGCTACGCTCTTGTGCTATTTGCATACGAAGTACACCAAGTATAAAGACCGTAACTATAACCAATAAAACAATCAAGCTTTTAAAAGTAAAGGAAGGTCTTATAGTTCTTGTTACTAGTACTAGCAGTGCTAACGCCCCACTTAGTACAAGCAAAAACACCACAAACGTGGTGTTTTGCCTAAAAATACTCTGCCATGCTATACCTAAGGTAAAGCTAATTATAGCAACGTATACAACTACACTGCGCATTACTTAGCTAAAGAGTCTCGTATCTCCTCAAGGAGTTTTATATCTGCTGGAGTCTCCTTTGGCTTTTCTTCCTCTTTAGTCTGCATCTTAGTAACAGCCTTTATAAGCATAAAGATAACGAATCCAAGTATAACGAATCCAATCACATCATTTATGAAAACACCGTACTTTATAACGGGAGCACTAGCCTCCTCTGCGGCCTTAAGGCTTGCGTAGCCCCCTCCGTCAAGAGCCACATATAGAGAGCTGAAGTCTACCTTACCTAGCAACATACCGATTGGTGGCATCACTATATTAGTAACCAAAGACTTAACAACTGTAGAAAATGCTGCACCGAATATAAAGCCGACCGCCATATCCATAACATTACCCTTTATTAGAAACCCCTTAAAATCGTTTATAAATCCTTTCATATTTTATATATTAATACTTATAATTAATAAGATACTAGCATAATTATATAGCTCTATCCATGGCCTCATTAGCCAATGCATCTGCATGTTTGTTAAGATCACGTCGCACGTGGGTGAATTTAACACATTTAAATTGCTTGAGTATTGTATTAATCTCGTTAAATTGCTTACGGATACCAAGGTCTTTCACTTTCCACCTACCACTCAACTGCTCTACTGCAAGCTTACTGTCTGCACGCAGCTCTATAGAGTTGCCTTGCAAGCCCAACTCTATACATTTTTGTAAAGCAAGTATTATAGCTTGGTATTCAGCATAATTATTTGTTTTATCATCTCCTAAATAACTACTCACTTCTGCAATTGGCTCACCACTAATCTGACCAGAGTTTGTAGCATTGAAAATAACAGCACCCGCACCAGCTATACCTGGGTTGCCCCTAGCACCGCCATCTGTGTAGATTATTATTGGACTTATATTATTTATCATCTGACTGCTCTTGTGGTTGAGCTTGTAATATCTGACGATACACATGTATAGCTGCGAAAGAAGATACTGGTATAGTCACTATAAGACCGATAACGAGAGCCATCGCCCCAACAATATTTAAGAGGATTAACACCAACGTAAACAAAAACAGTTGCCAACGGTACCCTTTTGACATCTCCCAGCTTTTTTTAATAGCCATTATTGGGCCCATACCCTTTTCTACTACTAAGTATGGTGCAAACATAAGACCCATAGACGCTATTATGCCAGGGATAATAAATAGAATAAGTCCACCTATTATTGCTATGGCACTTAATACAATTACAGCTAAGTAACTCCAAAACGACGCGGCAGGAGTTAACCAGTCTTTGTACCCTATTTGCTTTTTGTCATAAACCGCCAATAATATGAACAACAGGCCCATGCCAATTATAGTCTGCAAGCCAAAATCTACTACGTTCAATACGAAATAAACCATACCTGAAGTTTGCTCAATTATTATACTTGTAGCTGCAGATGCAGCCATAACTATCAAGAAAAGCCCAATTATAAACCATGACCTCTCCTTAAATATTTCCCAACCTGTCTTTATAGACTCTTTAATGCTAAAGGTTTGCTTCATAAAAAATAATTTTTAATATAATAAATTCGTTACAATTATGCCATGAGTCACACACCTACACAATGTCTATAATCCTCAGCTCTAGAGTACGCCTACCCGCAAATGCACTCTCCTCCATATTTGCCAACAGTTTGACTACTGAACCCTCAATAATTTTATTAGTAAATGAATTTGAGGTTGCAAAAAACTTACTTGCTTTACGTGTGCACCCTACAGCATCTTTAAAGTAAACCTCAACATGGTTCTGCTCTTTACCGAAGTGTCTAATACTACTGACTGTTAAAGAGGTGAAGCTAATAACTGGCTTAGGGTTACCAATACCAAACGGGGCCATGGTATTTATGTCTTTTAAATTGTTACTATTTATATCTTTAAGTTCAAACTCTAAATCCTCTACAAGAATGTCTTGTGGCTTATCATTCAGCTGTACTTTTGAATAGGATTTATTAAAAGCATCACTAAGACTATGTATACCATCATCGGAAACAGCGAAGCCTCCAGCAGCGTGATGACCTCCATAATATAATAACGCATCTTTAGACGCGTTAAATATGTCTACAACACTTGTCCCGTCTCCACTCCTACATGAGCCCTTAAGTGTGCCTGTTCCCTCTCTACCCCACAAGCATACTACCTTGCCAAGACTGTCTGACAAACTACCTGAAGCCAAGCCAACAAGAGCCGGACTCCAGGATGGGTCACCTGTTACTATTACATTTGGTAACTCACCACCCTCTGACATTTGCTCTACTTTTGCCTTAGCTTGTTTGACTATCGCTGCTACGGAGCCCTTACGCTTATTATTTAAGCTCTCAAGCTTACTTGCTAGTGCCTCTGCTTCTTCTATACTATCTGTTGATAGTAGGCTAAAGGCATCTTCTGGGTGCCCCATACGACTTGAGGCGTTTATACGTGGCCCTATTGAGAAGCCGATATCATTCTCATTTATTAACCCCTGGTTAATTCGTAACTTTCTACATAGTGCAATTATACCTATCCTGCGACTCTTGCGAAGTACTATAAGACCCCAGTGTGTGAGTGCCCTATTTTCTCCAACAAGTGGTACCATATCTGCAACTGTCGCTATAGCTACTAGGTCAAGCAGCCACTTCTCCCAACCTTCTTTTACACCATTGAACTCACCTTTGGCTATAAGTGCCTGCACTAGTTTATATGCCACACCTGTACCACACAGACCATCGAAAGGGTACTTGCAGTTGACTTGTTTTGGGTTAAGTATAGCCAGTGCCTTAGGCAAATCAACCAACGGCTCATGGTGGTCGGTTATTATTACATCAACGCCAAGCAAACTTGCATGCTCTACTGTGTCTGCTGCTGTAATACCTACATCAACCGTTATTATTAGACCCACCTCCTCGTTAGCAAGCTTGTCTACAGCACCCTTATGAAAACCATACCCCTCTGTGTCTCTATGTGGTATGTAGTTGGTAAAATTGTTATAACCTATTTTTTTAAAAAAGTCATACAAGAGCACACCTGCTGGTATCCCATCTGCATCGAAATCACTGTATATGGCTATCTTTTCATCACTTTTTATAGCCGCCCTTATTCTTTCCACAGCTTTGTCCATCCCTCTCATTAAAAACGGGTCATGTAAATCATCGTTATAGGAAGGGTTTATAAAAGCGTCGGCATCTTTCTTGTTGGCTATCCCAAGCTTTTTGAGCAATGTCTGTATGATATTTGAATAATCTTCCATAATAATTAAACAATATAAATTTATGTTATACTACCATAATATGAAAGACGATGACTGCATATTTTGCAAGATAAGCTCTAACGAAGTTGACGTGCACAAGGTTTACGAAGACGATACTACTATAGCCTTCTTAGATATAGAGCCTATACGTGAGGGGCACTTATTGGTGATACCTAAAGACCATTACCCATACATGCAAGACGTACCAGATGATGTTTATTCTAAAATGATGCTAACAGTAAAAATGTTACAAAAAAAGCTTGGTCACGTATTTAAAGCACCTAAGACAGGTATCTTTGTGTCTGGTTGGGATATCCCACATACACATGTACATGTAGTGCCGATGTTTGATTCTAAAGATATCACATCTAAACCTTTACTAGAAAAAACTGCGCCAAAACCAACAGAAGAAGGTTTCCGTAACACTACAGAAAGAATCAAGCAAGCGCTTTAAGGCCTACCAGATCACCATCTTGTAGAAAAGCGAGCATGGCTCCACCGCCAGAAGATATATGACTAAATATATTATGTTTACCTGCTCCTACAGTGGCCATAGTGTCTCCTCCACCTGTTAATATCTGTGCATCACTATTAGCGAACATATCCAGTAACCTATCTGTACCTTGTGAGAAGCCGCCCTCATAATACCCCAATGGCCCATTCCATAATATATACCTAACATCTATATCACTATTAATGTCTTGCAAGAGGTTACTAGGTGGCACCGCATCAACGATGCGCATATCTGACGTCACGCCGTCTGGGCTAATATATATTGTATGCCCATCTGCATCAGCAACTCTTACTGTATCTGGTAATATAATTTGCTTACTATATAGGATATCATGTGGTATAGAGCCATTATGCACTAATGACTTGCCAACCTCGTACCCTTTTGATTTAAAAAACTCGTTTGCAATAGCGCCTCCTATAAATACCCTATCGTATATCTTTAAAAACTTACGTATCAGTGGCTCTTTTGTAGCGAATTTGGCTCCTCCTAGTACAAAGAGTGATGGTTTTGGTGGGTCCATCGCCTGCCTTAAGTATTTCACCTCCTCTTCAACTAAAAGCCCTGCGTAACTAGGCATGAACTTAGGTAAGCTAATTATACTGGCGTGAGTTCGGTGACATACAGAGAACGCATCTTGTACAAATATACTGTCTTTACCCATTATTATTGCGAGCTCTTTAGCTAGTGAACTCCGCGACTGCTCGTCAGACGAAACCTCTCTTGGGTCTTGTCTAATATTCTCAACTAAAATGAGATTATGCTCTAACATAGCTTCTTTTAAGTCTCGCATCTGAGTAAAATATAAAGACGGAAAATGTTTTTGCAATTCTAAAAAAACTGGGCGCAGGGTGTCTTCCCTGCCCCTACCTAAATGGGCGATTATCACAACCTGCTTTGTATTACTTATTAAATACTCCAACGTTGGTATCGCTGCAAAAATACGAAAATTATCTACTATAGCTCCACTGGCATCGAGAGGTGTATTAAGGCCAGCGCGTAATAATACCTTCTTGTCTCTTAAGTCATTAAGTAGAATGTTACTAAGTAAATTCATACTAAGCCTTATTAGCAATCTTCAATAATTCCACAAATTGCACCTTATCAATACTTGTCCTACCTACCGCCACACCATCTAAGTCCTCTATCTCAAGTATGTCTGTTATATTAGACGTGTTTACTGAGCCACCATATAAGACTTTAGCCTTACGCCCAGCAGCAGCTCCATAATCCTCTACAAGCACTTTCCTTATATACAATGCCATAGCATGTACACCGTAAGCATCTAACGACTCACTGCTGCCAACAGCCCATACTGGCTCGTAACAAAATATTACATTGTCTATCTGTGAGGTAGACAACTCTTGCAATGTTGCAGACATTTGCTCTCTTACAGTATCTAAATACTTACCAGCCTGATCTCTTGTGCTCTCACCAATAAATACAACCGGGGTAAGGTCATTCTTAATAGCCATGAAAGTCTTAATACGTAGGTCATCTAAAGAATCTCCACTTTCAGAATGCCCAATAAGACAGTGCGATGCGCCACTAGATACAAATTGTGGAGCACTTAAATAACCCGTATGTGCCTTATCTTCATATATACTTATTGCCTGAGCAGCAAACTCAATCTTATTACCCTTATAACCACTAGATAAATCTGCAATAAAAAGTGCCGGCACAGCCAACAGCACCTCTACTGAACGCATTTTACTTGCGGCATTTTTTACGGTATCAAAAAGTGTCCTAGCCTCTTTTAGAGAGCTTGGGGCCATCTTCCAGTTAGCCAGTATAAGATGTTTCATTGCAATGATTATACCATATCTCTACTCGCTCCAACCTACTAAATACGGCACAGTACTTGAACTTGGGGCAAACGGAGGTGGGTCAAATGCCTGTGCTCTCTCGTATGAATTAACCCTGTTAGCAAAGCCAGAATTTTGTCCAAGCCAACCAGTACCCCATCGGTATACCCAATATGACCAAGCTGTACCGGTACGATTTTTAGATACTACAGTACCATTTATAGTTAAGCTGCCTAGATCTTGAGAAGACCCCACCCCTGTCATATAAGTCCAGTCACTAATGCCAAAATCCCAATACCAGCCCGGAGACTCTACATAATGGTTCCTGCCGAATTTACCAGATGGAGCTACAAATATACCGCTTATTGTTAAATCTTCTGGTGATTTTGCAGAGATTAGTATGTTATTTTCGCCTATTACAGTAATACCGTCTACTTTAGCTCCTGTAGCAAATACTAAATCATCATGTAATACTATATCTGGATTATAATTATGCACAGTGTCAGCTACCACTAAAGCCACTTGCCCGCTGACCACCCCCTCCAGCCACACCTGGTCCTCTATGTAGATTAATGAGCAAGTACTTGGTATCGTATAATTACCTATGAAACTTTCTGCGACTATTGTGTGATAGTCCTGACTTGCGGTTGAGCCTTGTACCCAACCCCAACTGACATCGGTAGTACTTACACTATATATATCAAATGTGCCATCACTCTTAAATATTATATGGTAACCACTATCTCCTGCACCACCAGAAATACTACTAAAATACCTACCACCAACCTGTGCTTTACTCTTAAGGTCTGAGTAGTCTGGTGATATATTGACAAAATCCGTAAGAGTTTTCGGATACTGCCACAGCTCAGGATTGCTACCAGCGCCCCAGACTCCATCTTTAATAACTGTTGGGCTACACCCAAATGAGCTGTCGCAACTCCATGTATTCAGACCACTTGTAACAAGAGAGTTATGTGTAGCATCCATACGGATACCTCCACTTGAATAATATGGCCCGACTATAGTTCTGGATGAACCAGCCCATACCGACTCATCTATAAGGTATGAGTAGTTAGCGACACTCGGTAGCATGTACCTTGTATTTATTGTACGGGCAAACCGACTATCCGAATCAGATACACCAGTGACTTCAATATCTCGATTCATTATAACACCACACTGTTTATTAACGGTGGCAGATATAGTAAACTCGCCTAACCTAGTACCACTCTGCGGATCTAGATACTCCGTGGTACCACTCCACTCACTCTCTGGATTATGTGCTAAGTGCCACTTATAATAATCTAACCCGGCCTCAGCCACTTGCAATGCCTGCTCGTGTGCATACTTACCTCTACCGCTAACGCTCTGTTGTAATACAAACTGTAGTAGTGATATAACAGCTACCAAGAAGACTCCAGCAAATACCAATACCATAATAATGGCGCCACCCCTGTGCCCAAAAAAAATCTTACTGTGTTGTTTTTTGTACATATATTAATTTTTTAAGTTCCTCATAAAGGCACTGCCTTTAAGCTCATAGTCATTTACTGTGGGGTTACGGCCTGTATTTGCCACAAGGTCTATGTCTACAAACGTAGGCTCGAGCACCGCATACTGGTCTAGAACCTCACTACCATCACTATTATAGTAAGTAAACAAATTTCTACTTAATGCAATATTACGTATATTATTTACCACCACACTGACGTTTTCTGCACCATTATACTCTGCAGGTATCCCAGACGGCTCGATGACACCCATCTTTAAGTCTGACCCATCTAAAAAGAGGCGGACCAACTCTGCAGCACCATCCTTGTCTTGGTCTACAAAAAAAGATAATGAATTGTCGTCAAAAGCAACAATAGGATACGCCCCACTCTCACTATATGTAGCCTGTCGTATAAGAACAGACATCTTGTCTAATCCGCGACGTGCAGATATAACACCTACCACCCGCTGCAGAGTATAACTATTGCTCCTGTATACATCTATTATTGCTATGGTCATAGAGCTCATAAGAATAGTCACAACACCTATCCATACTATCACCTCTATAAATGACATACCTCTTGACCTTATACTTTTATAAAAATATATATTCATAACTACTATTCTACTATAAAGTCGGAGACAAACGTTGACAACGCTACACTGCTTGTAACACCTGCATGCTCTAGCCATGTAACTACTACGCTTACAGACTTATAGTCATTAGGGTTTGTATCAGCTCCTGCCAACCCATCTTCAGGATCATCGTACCAAGTGATAGAGGTAGTCATTGTATACGATATATTGTTAAGTGAATCTGCAGTAGTACCCTCTATATTACCGCTTGGACTACCACCAACTAAGCCTACTGAGACATAGTCTAACGAGCGTACGTACTCTATTTGTGAGCGGGCTATTGCTAAGGCTCCTGCCCTAGCCTTATGCTCTGTAACAGTCTTTACACCCACTTGCATAAGTGCAAAAAACCCAACAAACAATACAACAAAAATTGCTATAGCTATAATAGAGTCTAATAGGGCTGCCCCTTTCTCTGATTTTAAGTGCATATACATATTGTACACCAAATCTATACTTAAAAAGAACCAAGGTGCGAATACACCCCGGCTCTTTTTTATTTTAAGTTTGGTTAGTACTCTCTTACAGACACTTGTGCGTCTATCTTCTTTACTAGGTCTAGCACTACTGACACTGCAATCAATAGTGCAGTACCTCCTATAGCAAGAGCAGTGTTACCTGTAAGTACTTGTAGACCAACTGGGAGTACTGCTATGACCGCTAGGAATAGTGCACCAAAAAGTGTAATACGGGTAATTACATGACCTAGGTATTCAGCTGTGGCCTCACCTGGGCGTAGACCATGTACGTACCCTCCACTTTTTTGCAAGTTAGTAGCTATCTGGTCTGGGTCAAATGTTACGGCTGTGTAGAAGTAAGTAAAGGCAAATACCAGCACGAAATATATTATTGCATAGTTCATAGTATTATCTAAAAATGATGCAACTGCTTGCGCCCCAGTAGATAAGTATGCTATGTCTAACCCTGATAGTACTTGTGATAACATTTGTGGCATTAATAGTAATGATAGAGCGAAAATAATCGGTATAACACCTGCCTGGTTAACACGTAGAGGCAAGTAAGTAGCAGCCCCCACACCGTGCGTACTGCCTTGGCGAGCCTGTCGTGAATATGTGATAGGTACAGGTCTCTCAGCCTCAGTAATAAATACGACTGCTGCCGTTACAAGCACAGTAAGTGCAGTGAAGGCTAGATATAACGGTATCTGAGACGGGTCATAGTTAAAGAACAGCTGCCCAACAGTGGTAGGTAGCCCTGCAACTATACCGGCAAATATAATAAGTGAGACACCATTACCGATACCAAATTCTGTTACAAGCTCTCCTACCCACATTAGTAGCATTGAGCCAGCTACTATAACAAGCACATTTATAGCCAGGTGCGTAATATCCATCTGAGCGACTACACCTTGCCTTTGTAATAAAGTTAAAAAACTGAACCCTTGTAAAAATGCAAGTGGCACAGTAAGATACCTAGAGTATTGAGTGAACTTAAGACGCCCTGCCTCTCCTTCTTCTGTCTGTAGAGCCTTCATTTTTGATGACATTATAGTAGATAGTTGCATTATAATGCTGGCTGTAATATATGGACCAACGCCAAGCATAACTATAGACAAGTTCATGAGTCCTCCTCCTGAGAACATGTTAAGCATACCTAAAAATTGGTTACTCTCTAGAAAACCAGCCAGTGCTGTGGCATCTACTCCAGGTATTGGTATTGTTGCAAGTGCTCTAAACATAGCAAGTGCAGCCAGCACAAAAAAGATACGATTACGCAATGCCTTGTCCGAAAAGGTAAGCTTTATTTTATGTATAAATGTTGCAAGCATGTTAGTTTATTTTACCTCACCACCTGCTTTTTCTACAGCCTCTTGCGCAGTACCTGAGACTTGGCAATTTTCTATAACAAGCTTAGTCTTTATCTCCCCTGAGTTAAGTATTTTTACTTTTGGCAACTTACCACCTTGTAGCTTTGCTAACCCAGCATCTACAAGCACCTTGGGTGACACTGTATCCCCAGATTTAAAGATGCTTAGCGCTCCTACAGAAACTGTCTGGGCTTCTACCTTGTCATTATTTACTGTACGCGCACGGTTTTTACCGAAACCACGAAGCTTTGGTAGCTTCTTTATGAAGTCTCTCATCTCTGGGCGTATACCATGCCTTCCGTGCTGCTTTTGACCCTTGTGCCCATGCCCACATGTCTTACCTCTCTTGCCACCACGCCCAACACGTGTCTTAGCGTCTACCTTGTCTTCACTTTTTTTGATTGTATGTAATTGCATATCTTCGTTTTATTTCTCTAACTGCTTAAGTGCATTGATAGTAGCTCTTGAGTTGTTTATCTTATTTTTACTCCTAGACATTATCTTAGCAGTAACATTTTTAACTCCAGCCAGCTCTAGCACAGTCCTAACGGAAGCACCTGCAACAAGACCTTTGCCAGCAGCTGGGCGTATTGCTATTACTGAAGCACCATACTTAGCCTTAACATCATGTGGGATACTCATGTCCTCTGTAAGATTGATAGTTATCATATGCTTCTTAGCGTCCCTTGTGGCTTTCTCTATAGCCAGTGAAGTATCGTTACTCTTGCCAACACCTACTCCCACCTTACCCTTCTTGTCTCCTATTATCATAGTAACTGAAAAGCTAAAACGGCGACCTCCACCCATAACACGTACTACACGTCTTATGTCTGCTATCTTTTGTTCAAACTCTTGACGACGCTCTGGTCGCTGACGACGACGGTTCTTCTCGAATCGCTTTTTAGAGCCAAACTCATTACGTTTACGCTCTGGTACTGTAGCACTAACAGTAGCACCGTCCTTCTTTACGACAGTGTCAACAACTTCAGGGGTATCTTTTACCTCTGTTGTGTCTACTTTATTCTCCTTTGTTGTCTTGTCTTCTGTCATATTATATTAAAATTTCAACTAAAACTTAATGCCTCCCTCTCGAACAGCTTCAGCAAATGCCTTTACATTACCTATGTATGCGTAGCCTCCCCTGTCGAATACAACCTCACTGATCTTCTTGGCTGCAATTAGCTTTGCTAGTTCAGTACCGGATGCCACCACTTTCTCTCCTAAGTTTTTACCCTTCATCTTGGCTGTAGATACTGACACTAGAGTACTACCAGCAACATCATCTATAACCTGTGCACTAAGGGCCAAGTTAGACCTAAATATAGCCAAACGCGGCCGTACGGCAGTACCAGAAATCTTAGCACGTACTCTACGCTGCCTTGCCTTTCTTGAAATTGTTTTTTTATCAGTCTTCATATTATGTGTTTTATGCGGCAGCGCGCTTACCCTGTTTACGCCTTACTACCTCATCATCATAGTGTATCCCCTTACCTTTATAGGGCTCAGGTTTTTTACTAGCACGCACCTCTGCTGCAAATTGACCCAGCTTCTCCTTATCTATACTTGATATCTTGATTGTGTTCTTCTCCACCTCTACAGTTATACCCTCTGGTACTTCAAAGTTAACATCATGCGAATATCCAACCTTTAGGTTAAGATTACTTCCGTTAAGTGCTACCTTAAATCCTACACCTTCTACTATTAGAGTCTTCACAAATGGCTTGTTAACTCCCTCAAGCATGTTCTTTATGTGTGAACTAAATGTCCCCCATAATGCAAGGGCTATACTTGTGTCGTTAGCCGCAGTGACCTTTACCTCATTGCCCTCTACTACGACATTTACATGTGCAGAAAGGGCTCTTGTGATAGTACCTCCCTTACCTTTTACAGTCAAGACACCATCTGCAACAGACACTTCTGTGCCGTTTTCTATATTTAATGTTTGTTTACCTACTCTACTCATATTATTATTTTATAGTGATGTATTAGAATTACCAGATTTTAAACAACTCCTCGCCACCAACTTTTTCTTGTCTTGCCTGAGAATCTGTAAGAATGCCTTTAGGTGTTGAAAATATTGATGCCCCTTTACCATAACGCACTGGGAATATGTGCTTGACGCTCTTATATAGTCTGCGTCCTGGCTTAGACACTCTCTTTACATCCATAATCCTTGGTGATCCGTCTCCTTTATATAGTAAGCCTATCTTAAGTGACTTCTTAACACCTTTACCTTCTTTAGATACCTCTCCTACAAAACCCGCATTACTTAAAGCCTCTGCTACAGATGCTTTAAACTTAGAGTAAGGCAGCACTAGCTCGTCCTTACGTACAGCTCCTGCATTTTTAATACGTGTGATTAAGTCTGAAATTGGGTCTCCTACCATGATGATTTTCTTATACCTGGGATATGCCCAGCCAGCGCCTCCTCGCGGAAACATATACGACACATACCGAAGTCTCTCATATACCCGTGTATACGACCACACTTAAAGCATCGCCTTATAACTCTTGATTTATATTTTGGCGTCTTTAACGCCTTTGCTATCATTGCTTTTCTTGCCATATGTTTTTATATGTTGAGAGGAGTGTAACAGAAGTAAGGAGACAAATCAACCAAGGAGCTAGCTAGCACTGGCTAGTAAGCTGTCTGGCAGTTTGTACAAACCTAATATGTGTACACTTACTCAAACGTCTTTTAAACGTAGCGGTATACTACCAGATTAACTATCCAAGTCAAATACATAGACATATACCAGTTTTTTGTATATAGTGCCAACGGATACTACTAATGATAGTAACATCCGTTCTTTGACTTTAACACCGATAATTCCTAGAAAGGAAACATCAAAATGAATACCCTATTCACAGTCGCACAAGGTGATCATGCATCGAAAGTCGTATTGCAGCTAATGCAAAAACACCGCTTCTTTTTAAACATTGGTACACCGCCAAATAGATTTGGAACAGGCGGGAGCGATGCTCACAACCTTGACCCAGACATCTTTGACGAGGCCATAAGACTTGATGCTGCACTGAGGAGTGCATATGTGACTCAAGAATCCCAGTCATTCAATGCTCTACTTATGGCAGAGGCGAAGCTAGGCATAACATCACATACACCACGCAGTGGTCAGCATATTGCAAAATGCACCATTTACAGTGGCGGGTTTGATATCGGCAATGTCTGGCCGCTAACGAAGTTTTTAAAGTTCCTACCAGAGTCTTACGAACGACTCTTTGAGGAGGGTATGAATTTGAGGATGGGGACAAAAAGCGTAGACGACTTTTCAAAGAATCGAATGAATGAGTTGCGTGAACTTGCAGACAAAAAAGCTTCAAAATTGCTTGAAAATATTGAAAGTTTGCTAGAATTCAATACCGACAAAAAACGTTGTGTAGTACTCATGAAGACGCGCTTCTATCCAGAATTTGAAGGTGCGGTTGATAATGACTTATTCCGACAGAAAACAGAAGGTATGCAGGGCTACTCCGACGCCCTAGGGTACCTGTTCACTAAAAGCTCAGGACTTGAAAGGGTTGTTGATAATAACTTTGTCCTGTTTAGCTCTGACAGAGACTCACATACTGTAATGTCACATATGGCAAGCGACGCCCCCTTGTTAAGCACGAAGGTCAGTAGGGGTTATAGCTGCAAGGTCTACTTCGCAGCAGTGTTATAAGTCACAACAAAATTAAGGCCGAGCAATTTGACACATTGCTCGGCCTTTTACTATGCAAATATACTAAAAGGACTCTACGTGGTGCTCTTGTACCGAATACCATAAACTAACCCCACGAAACTTTTCACTTCGTGGGGTTCTTATTTTTCGATACGCAATAGTTCAGCTTAATAACTCTTTCTTAAGGAATTTAATAACAGCTTTTGACGCTTCATCAAATTCGTTGACGTAAATTGCCTCACCTAAGCCAATACATGCCTGCGTTGACCATTGTGTTAGATTAGATTGCACCCAAGCCTCAACTTTGGGCTCGTTCTCAACAAGATCTTTTTTAAGATCATTAACATATGAGGACTCTTGCGCATTTTTAACAATCCACTTTAGAAAGTTTTCTGATATGGCCGGAAGTGGTTTATCAGTACTCATCTTAAAACTCCTTTTATTTAAATCCAATCCAATTAATACCTTAATTGGATACTATTGTCAATGTGTTTTGAGCTAACCCTGCGGCCTCTAGTATCTTACTAAAATCATTTGGTACATCTGCAGTATACTCTACCCTCTCACCTTTTAGATTTTTGAAGTTTATATTATAGGCATGCAGCATGGTCCTTGGGACTTTTACCCCTATGTTTGCAACCTTATTAGCACCATAAAGCCTATCTCCAAGCACGCTGTGGTGTATAGCTTTAAAATGTACACGTATCTGATGTGTCCTACCCGTCTTGGGCCGAGCGCTTATATACGAATAGCCATCATTACCGATACCAACCCTGCTCAATATCTCATACTCTGTAACTGCCTCCCGCATAGCGCCGCGAGCACCCGGTTGTGCACTCCACTTACGGAAGTCGCTCGGGCTCTTACCTATAGGCTTGTCTATGGTCCCTTTTTCTATCTCATCTTTAAATGTACCATTTAATATTACCCTATATTCTTTTTGTACTTCTCTATTTTTAAATTGCTCTTTAAGACTCTCGTAACTCTCTTGAGTCTTAGCTATTAACATAACTCCGCTTGTCTCTCTGTCTAGTCTGTGCACTATGCCGGGGCGTGGGATTATAACCTCTATACCTGACTCACCCTTTAGTTTAGCTTTAGTAGTCCATGGCTCACCTATTTCTTTGAGCTCTGGGTACTCTACTACTAGCCAGTCGGCTAAGGTGTGCTCCTCTGTACGACCATCACTATGCACCACAAGCCCTGCTGGTTTATTAATAACCAACAACTCGTCGTCTTCAAAAATTATCTCTGGAGTTAATGTGTCCACGGGTGGGTGTTGAGGGATTCGAACCCCCGGCCTACTCGGTGTAAACGAGTCGCTCTAACCAACTGAGCTAAACACCCTACTAACATTATTTATATCCCGAATGTATCCGGCCGAGCCTACTCGCTGACTGTAAGTAACTGGAGTCACCCTAACCAACTGAGCTAAGCACCCGTGCCCAGCATTATATGCTAGGTTGTTATAAATGCAAGTAATTTACTATGTGCTCCCGGAAGGAATCGAACCCTCATTAGCGGGATAGAAACCCGCTGTTCTATCCATTAAACTACAGGAGCAAGAACTCACGTAGTTTAACAATTTTTATAAATAAATCTAGTGATTGATTACTGCTCATTCCATGCAGGTAATATTCTTACAAGTGCAGTATCTTTAATACCTCCATCACACTCTATGGTGTATAAACTCTCATGTGTAATCTGAATATTTTCAGAGCCTGACAGTTTATTTGAGATTAAGTCTGGGCCTATTACAGAACATGAGTTCACATTTTCAGAACTCCAAAATACATTGACAGTCTGACCCCTTATTACAAGAGTCGGTGCTGTAATGGATGCACTGGGTATAGAATTTTGTATACCAGAGTTTGCCCCACCAAATAGCGGTGTAAACCCACCAACAGTGGTATATCCACCAACAGGCACTTGATTTAATGTGTCTTGTACACTAACCACACAAGAGGCCCTCTGTGTTACTTCCACCCCATTAATATTTTTACCACATGACACATCATAACGAGAAGTGTTGGTTGGTGACACCACATATGATCCGTTTGTTGTGCCACTTGCACTCGTATTACTATAGCCATTATTACATGCCCAGGTTACAGTTGCACTTTGACCTACTGATATAATATTTGGTGTACAACTTATTGCAACATTAGAGATTGTGTCTATGGGGTTACTAGTAATGTTAATAGTCTCATAGCAATTTGCTGATATAGCGCCATCACTTACTGATGCGTTATATGTGATACTAACTGTTGGTGAGACTAGAGTGTTTGAATTAACACCTACCTGCCCTATACCCAATATACTTGCATATGTAACTCTATCAGAAGAATTTAACACTAAATATGTTGAATTTCCAACCATCAACGGGTTGTCTACTGCTGTAAGGCTACAACTAGGTTGGGGCTGTGGAATCGGCAGGTCTGCAGTTGGCACATCACCCAATGTGTTACCAATTACATATGGACTACCACCTACATCAGCGTCATTGTTTGCCCCAGAAAAAGATGGGTCATTACCACTGCCACTGCCACTAAAGCCGCCGCCTCCACCGCCGCCTCCACCACCCTCTGCATAAATAAGTGAGGATGGCACCATTAGTACGAATAGTGCAATGAGTATAAAGCTAACTTTCTTTTTTTTAATCATAATTTAATACCAATCTGTTATTAATACACTCCCTGTGTTAAACAGGTTTAAATCAAAATTCCAATCTAGCTTACTAGCTCCAGTAGCCCTAATTCTATATATTTCTATATTTGAAACAACATCGGTGACTCTGTGCACTGCTAAAAACTTAGAATCTGGTGAAAATGTAGGCCAAAATACCCTTGCTTTTACCTCGGATACAGATACTGGCTTTGGTTCACTCCAGTTATCAATATTAAATATTTGCAGCACATTTGCATCAGGGTAAGATACTGCTAAAAGCTTTTTATTAGGAGATACAGCAATATGTACATTTATAAGGCCCTTACCTGACTCAAGCCCAAGTATTAACTCATCATTATTATTCTCTGTATTATATACATGTAGACCATCAGAAGTTACATATATAAACATATTACCACTCACCCATCTTGGGTATGCACCATTTACAAGCAGTTCTGAGGTAGTCGATGTATTTTTTTTAAGATAAACACTCCATGCATCTGCATAGCTATAATTTGCTACTTTATTTGTTTTTGCAAAATAAAGTAAATCTCCATTACTGTTTACTGATGGAAAATACTTAGAAACGTTCGAGTTAGTTACTTGTACTGTAGTACCAGTTTTTGGTAATGGGCTATTTTCTTCGGTAGTACTTATAAATATCTGGTTGATCTTATTACCGCCAGCAATAAGATTTCTTACAAACAATGCCTTTTTATTATCTAAAATATCTATAAATGAGTAGTCAATAGATGTAAATAGTGGAGACTTAACTATTGCAGGCTTCTTGTAGTTATCTACATTTAAGATGTAGGTATCCTTTGTGTTTATGTCAGCTTCTAATGGCGATAACTTTAGTAGCATGTTGCCTTTAAGGTGCTCACCGTCTCCTATATCAGCCTTACCATCTATTTGAGTAGTGATTAGTGATGAATATATATTATATATGTCAACCTTATATGTATAGATAATA